>Ga0209163_1001918_pt1 | contig 19644 bp, 16 predicted proteins | sample MTBAKSrepl2MetaG_FD_187457 | JGI IMG/M metagenome (GOLD analysis project Ga0209163, IMG submission 187457) | Enrichment culture microbial communities om Arthur Kill intertidal strait, New Jersey, USA, that are MTBE-degrading - MTBE-AKS2 (Arthur... | ecosystem: Environmental > Aquatic > Marine >...
CTGGTGTTGGTTTTCGCGATGAGCCCCCTGGCCGCCATGGCCAAGGAGCGGCTTGCATTTTCCGGGGGTCCTGAAGGGGGGACCTTCCAGTATTACGGCAACGGCATTTCCATCCGCCTGTCCAACAATATCGAAAATGTCGAGGTGTCCAACATGGCCTCGGCCGGCTCCCTGGAAAACCTCCGGCGGGTCAATGCCGGTGAGGCCGATTTCGGCATCGTCTATTCCGGCGACACCTATCTCGCTCGGATAGGAAAACTGGCCCAGGATGAACGGCAATACACCAAAGTCAAGGCCATGTCGTATCTGTACGGCGCTCCCGCCCACCTGGTTGTCAAGGCCGACAGCGGCATCAATGAGGTGGCCGACCTGGAGGGCAAGCGAGTGGCCGTCGGCGACCCCGGTTCCGGCGCGGCCGCGTCCGCCCAGCGGTTTTTCACTTCCGTGGGGCTCTGGGACAAGATGAATGTCGAGTTTATCGGCTATTCCAAGGCCGCGTCCTCGCTGGGTGACAACCTTATCGACGCCATGTGGGTTTTTGCCGGCTTCCCCAACGCCTCGATCATCCAGGCAGCCGCCAGCAACAAGATCAGGCTGCTCGATCTGGTGGGACCCGGTGAAAAGAGCGGTTTTTTCCAGGAGTTCCCTTTCTACGCGACCCTGACCATTCCCGCCAATACCTACAGCGGGGTGGATTATGATGTCGCATCCTTCCAGGATTCGGCCCTCTGGGTGACAGGAGACCACGTCAGCGATGATATCATTTACAAGGCCCTGGCGGAAATTTACTCAACGGAAGGGCTGGCCTACATGCTGAAGGCCCATGGTTCGGCCAGGGAAATGAGCGTTGAGAGCGGGTTGAAAGGCATTGTGACGCCTGTCCATCCCGGCGCCATCAAGTTCTGGGAAGAAAAAGGTTTGACAATTACTCCCGAACAGAAATAATATCTACGGTTTAAATATGAATGGACGGGGGCGGTCGGTTCTTGAGCCGGCCGCCCCAAATTTGTGCAATTTCGGCGGGGAGTGACCGGCATGTCGGAAGATCTTCATAAGAATATCGAAGGGTTGGGCAAAAAAGAAAAGCAGAAACTGAAGCAACTCGTCGAAAAAGATGCCAAATCCGCCAGGAAGCCGACCGGGCCGTGGAAATGGATTACCGCTCTGCTTGGCGCCTCCATGGTGCTTTTTTATTTCTACACGGCAAGCATCACCACCGTCGCCACCCAGTACCATCTCGGGGTCTACGTGTTCATCACCTATGTCCTGGTCATGCTGCTGTATCCGGCAGGCAAGGCGTACATGCGCATCCCCCTGACCTTGTTCATCGGATTCATCATCTCCTCGCTCCTGGGGCTCTACTTTTTGTACGGCGGCGATACCGTCGCCTTTCATGACCGCTTGCTGCAGGTCCACGCCGCGTGGCGCAGCGACGGCCTGGGCGGGGTAGCCGCCGAAATGGCAAAATTGTGGTGGCTTGGCCTCGGTTCGGTTGCCATTGCCGCGGTCCTGCTGTTCGTCGACAGGCCGATGACCGCCCGGTGGCCGAACAATCCCACCCTGTCCGACATCCTGCTGGCCCTGATAGCCGGAGGGGCGGTCCTCTACTGGCTGACGGAATTCGAAGGACTGAATTACCGGGCCGGCGCCGAAACCGAGGTGGACGCCATGATCAGCGTTATCGGCCTGCTTGTGTCGCTGGAGGTCTGCCGCAGGGTCCTGGGATGGTCGATGACCCTCATCGGCGTCTTCATGGTCTGCTATGCCTATTTCGGTCCCTATTTCCCCGAGGTAATGGCCCACCGGGGCTTCGGCTTCGAACGTTTGAGCACCGCCATCTTCCTGACCACCAACGGGGTTTTCGGCGTCATGGCCAATGTTTTGGCCACCTATGTCATTCTCTTCATATTTTTCGGGGCCTTTCTGCATAAGTCCGGGGCGGGAAAATTCTTTATCGACCTGCCCATGGCCATGGCCGGCAAGTCAACCGGCGGGCCGGCCAAGGTGGCGGTCATGGCCTCCGCCCTTTTCGGATCGGTCTCGGGCAGCGCCATTGCCAATACCGTCTCCACCGGCGCCTTCACCATCCCGCTGATGAAACGGGCCGGCTTCAGGCCGCACGTGGCCGGCGCCATTGAACCGGCGGCCTCCATCGGCGGCATGTTCATGCCCCCGATCATGGGCGCCGGCGGGTTCCTCATGGCGGAACTGACGCAGACCCCCTATTCCTACATCATGCTGATCGCCATCTATCCCGCTCTGCTCTATTTTTTCTCCGTGTTCTGCATGATTCATTTCGAGGCCAAGAAGCACAACATCCAAGGTATCACCGACGGGTCCATGCCGCACTGGACTGCCGTGCTGAAGAAGGAATGGTATTTCTCCCTGCCCCTGGTGATCATCACGGTCCTGATGATCATGGGTCGTTCCCCCGGCTATGCCGCCTCCTGGGCCACCCTTTCCTGCATCGCCATAAGCTGGGCGCGGAAGGAAACGCGCATGGGGTTCAAAGAGATATGGGAAGCCATCCTCACCGGCGCCCGGAACACCCTGATCATCGGCGCCACCCTCGGGGTGATCGGGATTATCGTCGGCACCATATCCCTGACCGGCATCGGCCTGAAATTTTCCGACATCATCATCTCCCTGGCCAACGGCAACCTGATCCTGGCCCTGATCCTGATCGCCCTGGCGTCGCTGGTCCTGGGCATGGGGGTGCCGGTCACGGCCGCCTACCTCATCACCGCAGTTCTTGCCGTGCCGCCCCTCACCGAAATGGGGGTCGTGCTCATCGCCGCCCACATGATTGTCTACTGGCTGAGCCAGGACTCCAACATCACGCCGCCGGTCTGCGTGGCGGCCTATGCCGGCGCCGCCATCGCCCGCTCCGATCCATGGAAAACCGGCTGGACCTCCTTCCGGTTCTGCAAGCTGCTGTACGTCATGCCCGTTCTTTTCGCCTTCACGCCCCAGATCCTTTTTGAGGGCAAGGCCATCCACGTGCCGGAGATAGAGGACCAGATGATGGGGGCCATGGTCCTGGAAATCAAGGTGGAAAACGGCCAGGATTTTGAAGAGGGACAGGTGCTGGCCGTGCTGATGGACGGGGCGGCCACCAGGGAAATCGTGGCTACCCGGGACGGAGTGATCAAGAATATCGTGGTAACGCCGGGCCAGCGGGTCAACAGCGGCATTGTCTTTGCCGAAACCAAGCCGCGGCCGTTCAAGATCTTTTCCTCCATGTTTTCCGCCGTGCTCGGGACCATGGCCTTTTCGGCCCTGATGATGTTCTACCTGCTCCGGAAGACCAATATTATCGAGTGGCTGATGCTGCTTGGGGCAACCATACTCCTGTACTGGCCGACCTTTACAACCGACGTGGGCGGCCTGGTTCTGGTCGCCCTGGTGATCGTCATGCAGAAGGCCCGGAACAGGAGAGACCTGCAACTGCAGCCGGCATGACCAAAGCGCTGAGCGGGGGAGCAAATGAATCTGTTGCCTGAGTTGAAAAAAATTCTGTACTGCACGGAGATCGGCCCGAATTCGGCCCATATCTACCGCCATGCCATGGCCCTGGCCGAGAAGTTTGACGGAATGATCACGGTTCTTCATGTGCTGGGGACCATGACCCCGGAGCAGGAGGCCTCGATCGATGCGTATATCGGCCCGGATTCCATCCATGAGGTTATCGAGCATGAAGGACGGCACGCGGTCGCCAGGGTCCGGGAGCATCTCAACTCCTTCTGCGCGAGGATAGGGGACGAGCAGGGCTGCCGCAACCGGGTGGAGCGGGTGGCGGTTGTCGAGAGTCTGTCGCCGGCCGAGGAGATCGTCAGGCAGGCCGATGCCATGAAGGCCGACGTGATCGTCATGGGCGCCCACGGCGGGGCATCCATCATGGAAGCCCTGTTGGGCTCGACCACCGACAAGGTGATCAGAAAATCCTTTGTCCCGGTGCTGGTGGTCAGGGTGCCGGCCGGCGCACAGGAGCCGGCGGCGGGAATGTGAACCGTACCCGCCGGCGGGCGGTGCAGAGAATGGAGAGAGTGCCCCGGAAGGGGCATTTCAGCCGGGTCCCATGGGCCCGGTTTTTTTGTTTGTTGTGAAACCACCACCTCAGGTGGTGGACCCGGAGAGGTTCACCCGTATTGTTGTTCATTTTTTGCTTGTCCAAAAAACGAACCAAAAAAGGACACCCGTGCCGTTTGACCCTCCGGGCAGCCTGTGCTTCTCGGGTGTTGCCGAAAATCTGCGATTTGAAGAGCAGATTTTTTTACCGGCAACACCCTGCGGTGCTTCGGCAAACGGCAATGGGCAGAAATACTCTGAAGCCCTCTTTGAGAAAGCAACCTGATGCCTCCCGCTTTGCGGGAGGAGACTCACTCTTCTTTAATTGCCACCAGGGGTTCGAGCCGGGCCAGACGGATGACCGGAATGGCGGCCCCGGCCAGGCAGACGAAGATGCCGGCCAGCATGGCGATGACGCTGTAGAAGAGGTTCAGCAGGGAGAGAGAGGCGTAGGCCCCGAGCCGGGCGAGCAGGTCGAAATCGCCGCCCAGGTGGTGAATGAGATAGTTGCCGATGCCGATGCCGATGACCCCGCCCATCAGGCTGATGATGGCGGCCTCGGCAAGGAACATCTTCATGATGTGCGATTTATGGGCGCCGATGGCCCGCAGGATCCCCACCTCGCGCCGCCGTTCATTGGCCAGGGCGGTGAAGGATGACCAGGCCAGCAGCACGGCCAGGGCCGCGGCGATGAGAATGGTGACGGAGAACACCCGGGTGATGTCCTGGAGGGTGGCCCTGACATCGGAGCCGATGGTCCCCCGGGTCATCATACCGATGTTTGGGAACATGCCCCGGATGGTTGAGGTGACCGCATCGACATCGGCTCCCTCTTTCAGTTTGAGAAAGATGATCGAGACCTTGCCCGGCCGATATTTGCCCGTAACCTGTTCGGAAATCTTGTCCAGGTCTTCCACCCGCATGAATAAGCCGTGATCGAGGCCGGTGCCGGTCTCATTGAGATCGCCAACGACTTTCACCTTCCTGTTGAACAGGGTCGGGGTGTCGATCAGGCCCAGGTATTCGTACACATAACTGCCGATATAGACTTCGCCTTCCCGGAGGGGCGGCGGAGTTTTTCTGAACCAGGGTGAGATGACAAAGTCGGTTTCCGGGTCAAAGGCGACCACCTGGCCGGCGACGATGCTGCAGCAGCCGGAATCCAGCGTTTCCAGGTAGATCTGGAAGGTGGCCTTGTCGATTTCCGGAAGCGTCCTGACCGATTCATACACCTCCCGGTCCATGTAAAAATCTTTTTTCTTGCTCTCCAGGATAAATTCCTCGGCCTTCTGCAACGCTTCCACCGGAACCATGACGATGTCGGCCCCGAGTTTACGGGAAGCGGCCTCGATATCATCCCGCACCGCGCGGTTGAAAAGCAGGGCGAAAACCAGAAGCGAGACCAGCAGAGACACCGCCACGGCCAGAACGATGTTGCGGAACATCTTTCGGGAAACGGTTTTCCAGGCAATACGCAGGATGGAATCTAATCCTTTTTCGGACATAGGGTGGGCCGGCCGCAGGCGTTCTCAGGAAAAAAACAACCGGAGGGCGAAAACCCTCCGGTTGCATGGTGACGGTTCATGATCGGGAATTATTTGAAATTGGCATCCAGTCCGCAGAGAACGGCATGTTCTCCAATGCCTTCCTCGTTGTGGCAGGACAGGCAGGTGGAAGTGGCCTGGCCGACGAATTTTTTGGCGGCGACGTCATAGAGCTTCAACTGGCCGTCCATGGTAAAATCATCGCTGCTGAGATTCTCGGGGGCAACTTCCTCGGTGCACCCGAAATTTTCCCGGCTGATCTTTTTGGCATTGCCGGTTGCCAGGGTCTTGGTCCGGGAGGTGGCGATGACATACTTGCTGTCCGGGGTGAACATGGCATCATGGTTTTCTTCCAGTTTGCCCATGGGCTGGGCGACTACGACCTCAAGGGACTCGGCGTCGATGATGTACATGATGTCGGCGCCGGAGAGCGAAATCAGCTTGCCGTCCGGGGAGAAGGTGGAGCGGAAGTTGACCGTCTTACCCGCATTGCCCGGAATGGCACTGCGTTTCAGCAGCTTGACGTTGCCCTTTTCCAGTTCCTTGGCGTCCAGCATCAACAGGTGAATTTTGCCGATGGGCTTGCCGTGATCCGTGTCGGCCTCATTGATTGAAATGAGCATTTTGGTCATATCCGGGGAGTTGACGCCGTGATAGAACTTATACGGCACGCCCGGATCGGCCTCGGTGCCTTCGAGGAAAACCGTGTGCACCCGCTTCATGTCCGACTTCTGATACACATCGATATACCCCTTGTGGGTCATGGCGATGGGGAAGTAGAAATTTTCCGTCTGGCCTGAACCGCAGTACAGCGCCTTGGTGTCGATCTGTCCCATTTCGGGGATGGGGGCGGCGACATCAAAAACCTTGTTGCCGGTTTTCAGGTCCGTGGCCCCGACATGGGGACTGCCGGTTTCCGGGTTGGGCTTGTAGGTCGACCAGAACATCAGGTCGCGTTTCTGGTAGTCTATGCGGGCATCGTGGGTCGGATGGGATGCGGCATCGCCGATATCCACCTTGTCGATCCCTTTGAGAATGATGGGGGTGACGGCGGCAGGGTCAATTTCAACATCGGCTTTGGCGAAGTGCCCTCCCATGCCGGCCACATAAACTGTTGCATTGTAGTTTTCCGCCTGGGCGGATGCGGACATCCCCAGGGTTCCAATTGTCAGGGCGCCGGCGGCGACGAGGGCGTAGAGACAGGTTTTCGCGGCAATGACTTTCATGGTTCTCCTTCCTCCATAACGGTTTCGGGTTCGGCCCAACACCCTGCGAAATGGAATATCCCGCGGGTTCCGGGCCCCCACGAACACCGGTCGGCTTACCAATGTCCGTGGAAACGTTTCTCATAGGTTGCACAATACACACGCTGTGGTATAAAAGCAAATAAAAATTTTTATTTTTTATCTCGAAAAACAGCTGAAATGCATTATTTTTTTTACATAAAGTCGTCAGGTTAGGAAAACGGGTACGGAATATGGACTTTTTATCCGGATTCTCCCGAAAGAAAATAATCTCGACAACACAGGCAGGAACGGGATGACGAAGCCAAGCGGGCAATCAATGGCACTGCCCCAAGGAAACGGAAAGGAGCATCCATGTATTGCGTAAGACCCGCCCATGGACTATGATCGGGCCATTTGATTGTGATTCCCATCTTGCAAGGGGAAAAGATTGAAACGGGGGAACAGGGAGCAGGCAGCGCTTTGTTTCGGCAGCGGGGACTTCAGGAAAATGAATGGAAATGATATATGTTGATTGAGTGCCGTAATTTGAAAAAGGAATATATCTCCGCCAACATCAGGACCACCGCGGTGGATAATGTTTCCCTGAGCGTCGACCGGGGGGAATTTGTTGTCATACTCGGCCATTCCGGTTCCGGCAAGACCACCTTGCTGAGCCTTATCGGCGGTCTGACCAGGCCGGACAGCGGCGAGGTCCTGATCAACGGCGTGGAGAACTGGCGCCAGTCCGATGAAGCTCTGTCCGATATGCGCAACAGTACCATCGGCTTCATCTTTCAATTCGCCAGCCTTATCCCGACCCTGACGGCCCTGGAGAATGTCCTGCTGCCGCTGACCTTCGGCAGGACTCCCCGGGGAAATCATCAGAGGGCTGTTGAAATTCTTCACCTTGTCGGCCTCGGGGACAAAGCGAATTCATTTCCGTCCCAGCTTTCCGGCGGGCAGCAGCGACGCATAGCCATTGCCAGGGCCTTCATCAATCAGCCGGACATCATCCTCGCCGATGAGCCCACAGGAGACCTTGATGAGGAAACGGAACGGGACATCCTCAAGGTTTTCAGTGAATTTAACCGGGCGGGGACAACGTTTGTCGTCGTCACCCACAATGTTCATCTCGCCCAGACCCAGAAAAATGCAAGGATTCTGGAGATGAGGCAGGGGGTGCTGAGCGAGAGGGCTACCGTTGATGCGTGACTTTGCCGGCGCGGCGGGGGAGGTTCCGGGCAGACGGCGGCCGCCCATTTTTGTCCTGCTCATGATTATTGTGCTGCTGGCCGCCTGCGGGCAGGAAAAGCAGCCGCCGGTCCAGATCGGGGACAGCGCGCCGCAATTCACCCTGCGGGATCTTGACGGCAATCCGGTCAGCCTGTCGGATTACCGGGGGGCACCGGTCGTACTGCGTTTTATTCTCATCGACTGCAAGTTCTGCCGGGCCGACACCCCGGCTTTCAAACAGATGTATGCGAAGTACGGGGGGCAGGGACTCGGCATGCTGTACATAGAATCAATGGGGGCAGACCCTGCGGTCCTTGAAGCTTTTGCCGACAGCCTGGCCCTGACTTTTCCCACCCTTCGGGACCCGGGGGGCGACGTCGCCGCCAGGTACAAGGTCAGGGCACTGCCCCAGACCATTGTCCTCAGTCCGGAACATACAATTGTGGCGGCCATTCTCGGCGGGGTGAGTGAACAGGAACTGCAGGCATTGCTGGAGCCGTATTTCGACTGAATCGTCTCCGGCCGAGAGGCCGCAACCAAGGAACAGCCGCCCCGGCGGATACCTGATCGGGAGGATGTGCAATGAACGGTATCAAGATGTATGCGATGATGACGCTTTTTATCATCCTGCTCCTTTTTCACGCGGCTCCCATTCAGGCCGCGCCGCAGGATGAAGTCGCCGGGGACACCCGCTGTCCGGTATGCGGCATGTTTGTGGCCAAATATGAAAACTGGCTCGCCCAGATCCGCCTTGCCGACGGCGAGGTCCTGTTTTTCGACGGGGTCAAGGACCTGCTGGTGTTCCATTTCCATCCGGAAAAGTACGGCAAGGCGGCGGGGAGCGATATACGGGAGATCTGGGTAAAGGACTATTACACCCTGTCGTGGATAGACGGCCGGCAGGCGTTTTACGTCATCGGCAGCGATGTGTACGGCCCCATGGGCAAGGAGTTCATTCCCTTCGCCAGCCGGGATGCCGCCGAGAATTTCAAGCAGGATCACAAGGGGGAGAAAATTCTCGTTTTCGATGAAGTGACCGACGACCTGGTCCAATCCCTGCGGGCCGGCGCCAGGATGCATCATGGAGTCAAGTGAGCCCGGTATCTGACAAAGTTCCCGGCCGGCCGCTGCACGTCCTGCTGTTGCTGCTGGCCTGCCTGGCGGCGGTTCATGCCGTCCTGTACAGTCATTACCGCCATCGCTTGACCGAATACGAGGCCCGATCCGGACTGCGGCAGATCGCCACGGCGGCCCTCGGGCTCAGCGATCTGTGCATCGCCACCGAGGCCAGGTATACCAGGCACCCGGCGGCCAGTGACGCCGTCGTGCCCTTCATGGATCATCCCGGCGCCATTGAGCATTTTCCGACGGGTTCCTTCTGGGCCCCTCCTATTTCCCGGGCCATAAGGGAGAAGAGGGAATGAAGGGGGCGCTGACCAAACACCTGAACATCCTCGACTACACCCTGTCCTCGCTGTGGCGCCGCCGGTCGAGAAATGGCAGTGTACTCATCGTGTTTGCTGGAGTTATATTTCTGGTGGCCTCCTTTCAGTTTGTCACCGGGGCCCTGACCGAAACCGCCCTTGATTCCCTCCGCAGTGCCCCGGAAATAACCGTCCAGCGCCTTTCCGCCGGCCGGCAGACGGAGGTGCCCCTGGACTACGGCGGACAGATCGCCGGGATTCACGGGGTGCGGGAGGTTGTGCCCCGGATATGGGGGTATTATTTCGACGAGGTGACCGGCGCCAATTTGACGGTGATCGGCGTCGACCTGGAACGGATGCCGCTGGGGGAAAAGCTCAATCTGACCCTGGCCGAGGGGGAGGTGCCGGAGCCTGGATCGACAGGCAGGGTCCTGGTCGGCCGGTCGATCAAGCGCATCGTGGAAAGCAAAGGGACCGCGTATCTTTCCCTGTTTCGGCCAGATCTGTCGCAAGCCTCCTTTGCAATTGCCGGGGTGTTCGATGCGGCCACCGATGTGCTGACCGACGACCTGATCGTCATGGACATCGGGGACGCCCGGGACCTGTTTCACATCTCCCCGGCGGCGGCGACCGATCTCTGCGTGTATGTCGCCAACCTGGAGGAGGTCCCGAACATAGCCCGGAAAATTGCCGCGGCCCTGCCGGACGCCAGGGTGCTGACCAGGTCGCAGATCAGTCAGACGTATCAGGTCGTTTTCGGGTGGCGCAGCGGTTTTGCCTCGGTCTGCCTGTTGACCGCGCTGGCGGCTTTCGTCATCTTTGCCTGGGACAAGGCGTCCGGACTTTCGCCGGAGGAGCGGCGTGAAATCGGTATTCTGAAAATCCTGGGCTGGGAAACCTCGGACATCCTTGCCGTCCGATTCTGGGAGGGAGCGCTGGTCGCCGGCGGGGCGTTTATTGCCGGATGCACCGGGGCCTATATTCATGTCGCCTATTTTGATGCATCCCTGTTCCGGCCCGTCATGGTCGGCTGGTCGGTCATCCATCCGTCCCTGAACCTGGTGCCTTCGCTCCAGGTGTCCACCCTTCTTCTGATTTTCTGCTTCACCGTGCTGCCCTACATGGCGGCAACGGTCATTCCGGCCTGGCGCAGCGCCATCGTCCCGACGGATTCGGTTCTCAGCGGTCTGTAACGGGAACGCGGATGGAGACCAGGATGTTCATCGAACTGGAAGGGGTGACCAAGATATACAACCAGGGGCAGATCAACGAGGTCGTCGCCCTGCGGGACATCGACCTGCGCATCGAGGCGCATACCCTGAACTGCCTGCGGGGGGCGAGCGGGTGCGGAAAAAGCACGCTTTTGTCGATCATCGGCTGCGTCATTCAACCGACCAGCGGCCGGGCGGCGGTCGCCGGGCTGCAGCCGGCCAGGATGCCCGACCGTTTCCTGACCGTGCACCGGCGGCGCTGCATCGGGTTTATTTTTCAGAATTTCAATATCCTGCCGGCCCTGACCGTGCGGGAGAACATCACCCTGCCGCTGGTGCCCCTGGGATTGAACCGGCGCGCCATGGCGGAGAGGGTGAACAGGCTGCTGCAGCGGTTTTCCATCAGCCACCGGGGGAATTTCCCCGCCGGCCGGATTTCGGGAGGAGAACTGCAGCGGGTCGCCATTGCCCGGGCCCTGGTCAACGATCCGCCCCTCATCCTGGCGGACGAGCCCACGGCCCATCTCGACAGCGGTCTGAGCCGGGAGTTCATGGAGTATATGGCCGCCCTGAAGCAGGCCGGCAAGACGATCATCATCACCTCCCATGATCCCCAGGTCACTGAACACCCGGCGGTGGACCGGGTCATCGACATGAAGGACGGGCGAATCGATGTTTCTTAATTCCTGGAGCATCGCCCTGCTCATCTGCGGAGTGCTGGTCCTCTTTCTTCTGGGCCTGGCGGCCAGGAGCGCGGTCCGTGTCCTGCTTTTCTGGGACCCGGAGAGTGATTCGAACAGACAGATACGGCTGGAGAACGAAATATGGCTGACCTCCACCCTGGTTGAATACGGGCTCGGCGTCCAGATTCTGTCCCTGGCCGTGTTTGTCCTGGCGGCCGATTATTTCAGCCAGTCCATCGTTGGCGCCATGTGCGCCACCGGGAGCCTGCTTGCCAATGATTTCGGGATTCCGGCCCTGATGGTCAAGATCGGCGGGGTTTTTTTGTACGGGTATTGGATCGTCCTGCATCAGCTCGATATCCGGTCGCCGAAGTACCCTCTGGTGCGGCTGAAATACGTCTACCTGCTCCTGCTGCTGCCCCTGGTCGTCCTTGATCTGGCACTGGAAACCGTCTATATCGCCGGCCTGACCCCGGAGATCATTACCTCCTGCTGCGCCGTCGTCTTCGGGGATGCCGCGGGGGGCGGAACCAATCTCCTCTCCGGGCTGACCCACGGGATGAGCCTGGTGCTCTTTTATGGTTCAGTCCTGCTGCTGCTTGCTGCCGGCGCTGTCCTGCTCGCGGCGCCGAGGCCGTGGCTCAGCCTTGTTTTCGGCTGTCTGTGGCTCGGTTTTTTCATCCTCGCCCTGATGACCGTTACCACCGTGTTTTCATCGTATATTTACGCGATGCCGTACCATAAATGTCCGTTCTGCCTGCTCAAGCCGGAGTATCGATATATCGGCTTCGCGATCTATGCGGCCCTGTTCGGCGGAGCGTTCATGGGGACGAGCGTGGTGGTCGCCGAACCTTTGCGGCGCCTGGAAGAAATGGGGGCGGCGGTGAGCGGCTACCGGAAGAAAGCGGTGGGTGTTTCCCTCCTGCTCCTCATCCTGTTCACCATTCTGTCCTCGTACCATTATGTCCGGTACCTGATAGTGGGCGGGGAAGGATGAGGCTGCTGCGGATGGGTGGGATGCCGCGCGGGCGGGCCGCCGGGCGGATGGGTTCTGGCCGGCTCCATGCCTCGCCCCGGAGCGCTTTCGCGGTTTCAGGCCAAGGATGATTTAATTGTCCGGCGGAAACTTGTTCAGTTTGCGCTGCAGGGTCCGGCGATGCAGCCCGAGCCTCTTGGCCGCGGCCGAGATGTTGCCCCTGCAGTCATACAGCACCCGGTTGATGTGCTCCCACTCCAGCCTGGCCAGGGACGGGGCCAGAAATTCTTCCTCCCTTGCCGGGATATCCCTTTCCGAGCTGTGGACAAAGGCGCTGAGGATATCGTCAACGTCGGCCGGCTTGGGCAGATAGGATATTGCACCCAGCCGCACCGCTTCCGTCGCCGTGGCGATGCTGCCGTACCCGGTCAGGACCACCACCTGCATCGCCGGGCATAGGGCCAGCCCGTCCTTGATCAGCTCCAGTCCCGATTTGCCGGGCATCCGCATGTCCACCACCGCCATTCCCGGTTTCTCCCGCCGGATAATATCCATGGCCTCATCATAGTTGGCGGCCAGGAACACGATGTATTCCCGTTTTTCAAAAGCCCGGCCCAGTCGCTCGCGAAAGAGGGTTTCGTCATCGACCAGCAGTATTGATGTCGTCATGATTCACACCTGTTCTTGAACTTTTCCATCATTCCTTGGACAGATTATATCATAAAAATCAACCGTATTGAATCTGAGACAGCGAAAAACTGATGACCGCGGTGGTTCCCTTGCCGGGGATCGAGGCGAGCTGGAATGAACCGCCGAGGCGCTCCGCCGCCGATTCGGTGAGAAACAGCCCCAGGCCCAGCCCCTTGCCGGGCTCCTTGGTGGTGAAAAAAGGTTCTATCGCCTTTTTCATGGTTTCAGCGTCCATCCCCTGTCCCTGGTCGCGCACCTCGATATACAGGTACTTGTCGTCTTTGCGGCAGGAAACCCAGACCGGCGCGTCTTCACCAGAGGCGTCAATGGCGTTTTTTATCAGGCCGCGGATGATGCGCTTCAAGGTGCGAAACGGCATCCGGATGGAAAGCTCCTTGATGGCGCACTCGAGCCTGATCCTGGTGCGCACGTGGTCGGGGAACCAGAGCAGGACCTCGTTGCATAATTCCTTGATGGTGAAGATGCGGAGGGATTCCCCCAGATGTTCACCGGCGTCGGCGGACATCTGGTACAGAATTTCCCGGCATCGTTCCACCTGGTTCCTGATCAGTCTGGTGTCGGCAATCAGGTCGGGGTCGCATTGCTCCTGCATATTGAGAGTGGAAAGCATCTCACCGGCGGCCACTGCTATGGTGGACAGGGGCGTGGAAAATTCATGCGCCGCTCCGGCGGCCAGGGTGGCCAGCGAAGCCAGTTTTTCGCTCCGGTTTTTTTCCATCTGCAGTTCAGCCAGTGTCTGCTGGTGCGCCTCGAGGTCCTGCTGTATCTTGTTGACGAAAAAGACGACAAAAAAAACAGTGACGACAAAGGCCAGCCACATCCCCTGCAGGTGGAGGGCCAGGTCGGGCTGTACAAGGGGTTCGGACAGCGAATCAGTGGGCATGGGCATGCCGGACGACATGGCTCCATGGTTATGGTGGCCCATGGCGCCTGTGGGATCAGGAAGAAAAAAGAGCATGGCATACAGCGAAACGGTGAACACGGCCAGGCCCCATGCCCAAAAGGGGCGCATCAGAATGGCGGCCAGGGAAATATGGATGAGGTAGAGAAAGGTGAACGGGTTCATGGGCCCGCCGGTATAGTAGATCAGGGCGGTCAGCAGGATGAGGTCCAGGAACATGACCACGGCGAAGACGTCGCTCGGGACGGTTTTGTGTTTTTTCTGGAACCCGAAGTGGAAGTCCAGATTGATGCCGGCCCCGAACAGAATGATCAGGATGATTATAGGCAGGGGAGGGAGAGTGCCGAACAGGATATAAACGGCAAGAACCAGCAGCGTCTGGCAGATCAGCGCTCCCCACCGCAGCATCAACAGCCAGGTCAGCGGCAGGTTGGCGTCGGGTGCGTCCCTGCTGAGGCTGCCGATGAATATCTGCTTTGTTTTTTGTCCAAACAAGCCTCTCTCCCGCCCTGCTAAATCTCTTCGCCAACGACCGGAACCGACGGCCGGCCGATTTTGCATAGTACAATATCACACGACCGGCGGATTTGCCAGTTTCATGACCATATCCTTGACGCGGCGGCAGACATCCAGACCCGCGGGCAGACATTGTGCCGGCTGCCGGGCCGGTTTTTTTTCATGCAGGGTGCGGCAAATTGTCGCACCTGGCAGGGGACGGACAGAAGGGGAGTTCTTAATAAGCTCATGATAACAGCAGGTTAGAGGGAAGAAAAGATTTTTACCTGGACACGAGCCATGATGTGCGACAATTTGTCTAATTCCAAAAAAGCCGGGTGTCTGTTACAAGTGAGACAGTTCTCTTTCTTCCGGCGTTCCTTCGGGTCGATATTTTCTCGGCAGGCGGCTTACTGACGAGTAATCCAAATATCAATCCGGGGAACGCCTTCTCTTTTGCCGGATCCAATCTCCCCGCTGCGGGTCGGCAACGGGCGGGAATAACCTCCTCCCGGGTTCCGCCCTGGCGGCAGCTCATCTGTCCGGATAATTGTTGGTGCGAAAAAAAGGGGGACCGGAGGCAAAACTCCGCCCTATCGGGGGGCGAGCGGGGGATACTGGCAGATTTCCGTGCTTCCTTCCGGATACAGGGCCTGGCGGAGGAGTTCGTCCCTGCCGTATACGTCCGTGAAGAAGGAAATGGTGCTGGTTTCCGGGTCGACGATGACCGTCCTGTAGAGGATATGGATCGGTATCGGATTTTTCAGGACGACGATGGTCCGCTTTTCTTCATCCAGAATTTTGTTGATTCGCTCCATGTCCCAACTGCTGTCGTCCTGGGCAAGGAGGTAGCCGGCAAAGGCGAGGGGCTCGCTTACTCGTATGCAGCCGTGGCTGAAGGCGCGGTTGTCATGCTTGAACAGTTCGCGGCGGGGGGTGTCGTGCAGAAAGACGCTGTACCGGTTCGGGAAGACGAATTTCACCCTGCCCAGGGAGTTGTCCGGACCAGGATCCTGCCGGAAGCGGTAGCGGTTGATGTGCCTGCCGATTTCCTCCCAGTTGATGAAGGAGCCGTCAAGCTCGGGGGCGTTTTCCGCCCAGCCTTCGAAGATGCGTATATTGTTTTCCTGCAGATAGGCCGGGTTTTTGATGAGTTCGGGGAGAATTTCGTTCCGGGCGATGGAATCGGGAATATTCCAGTAGGGATTGAATTCAATATACCTGATGCGGTCGCTGAACACCGGGGTTTTGTGGTAGACTTCGCCGACAATGACCGGCATGGCCAGCTCGATTTCTTCCCTGTTCATGGCGTGCAGGTAGAACCCGGCAATATTGACGTACACCCTCCTGTCGTCCAGGCGGTGCGGCTGCCAGCGCCACCGTTCCATGTTGATGAGGATCTGGCTGATCCGCTCCTCCACCGGCACGTTCATCGCCGCCAGGGTGTTGCGGCCGATGATGCCGTCAATTTCCAGGTTGTGCCGCTTCTGAAAATGCATCACGGCAACGGCGAGTTCCGCATCGTATATTGGGGAGTGGAGGTCGGTGCCGCTGAAATCGCCGGTTATTGCCAGCCGGCGGCGAATTCCGGGGAGACGGGGGTCTTTCATCCCCCTCCTGATGGAAGGCCCGCCAGGTATCGCCGGCCAGCCACCCTGCCCGGCAATCGTCCGGTATGCGGACAAGGCGTCGCGGAGAAGGCCGTAGGCGCTGTGGGAGGGTTTCAGGCTGTCCAGGTATCGGTCGAGGTCGTCGGCCCGGTAGGCTTCCAGGACCCTTTCCAGCGGATTGTTCTTCCCTGACTGTCTTGCCGTAGCGAACAGCTGGGGATCAAGCATGCACGGTTCGGTCCGGCCCAGGGCCATATCGGCGGCATAGGAACTCAGGCCGTTGGTGAGCAGCACATCGAGTAGGGCAAGCTCGGAGGAATCGTCACTGTTCCAGAGCCGGGAAATCGTTTCGGCATGGTAATCATCGGGGTCCAGTCCTTCGTCAAAGGAGGCGATGATCGTCGAGGCGATGGTGAAAGCCCTCGATCCAGGGCCGTTTTCATCGACCCAGAGGGGGTGCATGTCCCGTTGGGCATAGAGTTCGACCAGCCATTGATCAACGGTATATTCCCCGACGCGGAGATCCGCCTCCCCATTGGAGGGAAGGGACCGGTTCTCCAGCAGGTCCATGAGAGCAAGCTGGACAGGGTCGTGGACCTGGGCGCCGGCGGCGCCGGAAAAGAGAAGGAGAAACAGGAGAACGGACAGGCGGAAAGGGAGAAACATAACGTGAAATCCCATAGTGAAACATTGATCCAAGCAGTGGCCGGTCCGGTCCGCAAAGGGAATACGCCCGGCCGGCTGCCTGTTTCTCAATACTACTTTATTCCATACGCGTCGGAAAAAAAAGGGGTTTCGGCCCGGTTTCCCCTGCCGTATTCCCGATGGGGATGGCCGCGGCGCAAGGGAAGCATCCCCGCTGAAGAAAATATCGCGGAGAGGAAAGGGTGAAGGAGTTGGAACTCCAATGCTATTTGTTGACTGGTTCGGTTTCCACCTCAATATAATCGGCCTCGTTGTTCCGCAGGGTCAACGTGCCCCCCATGACCCGCAGAGCGACCGGATCATTGAGGGGCGCCCTTTGTTTGACGGTGATTTCCGTTCCGGGGACCAGGCCCATCTCCCGTATGCGGCGGCCCAGTTCACCGCTGACCTTGACGGCGACAATGGTGCCGCGCTGGTTGATCCCCATGTATCTCAGGTTGACGATGGCCATTGCTTTTTTCCGGTAAAATGATTATCAAAGGCAAAAGAACTATTTCTTATCGTTGCGGCGGGCGGATGTCAATCTTTTTTACCGCCCTTCCGCCGCCGCGCACTATTTCATGCTTGACAAACAGGGAAAGAACAATTCTATTGAGATATATACCCTGGATCATGAAGAAGAAAAGAACAATGACACACGTTACTACCCTGACCCTTCTGATACTACTCGGACTGCCCGGAGGAACTGTGGCAAATGGGGGAGGTGTGTTCTGATTCATTAAGGGAGAACGAATTTCCATTTCAAGCCACGGTTCGATGCTGAACCGTGGCTTTTTTTTTACCGATTACGGAGAGAAAACATGATGCGAGACAAGATTGCCAAGTACAGACCGTATCCGTCGGTGGATCTGCCTGATCGAACCTGGCCGAACGCAACCATCACCCACGCACCGGTGTGGTGCAGCGTCGACCTGCGCGACGGCAACCAGGCTCTCATTCAGCCCATGAGCATGGAAGAGAAACTGGCGATGTTCAACCTCCTGGTCGAAATAGGCTTCAAACAGATTGAAGTCGGTTTTCCGTCCGCATCCCAGGTCGAGTATGACTTCACCCGCCGGCTGATCGAAAAAAATCTGATTCCCGATGACGTGGTCATCCAGGTGCTGACCCAGTCCAGGGACCATCTGATCAGAAAGACCTTCGAGGCCCTGCGAGGGGCCAGGAAGGCCATTGTTCATCTGTACAACTCCACCTCCACCTTGCAGCGGAACGTGGTCTTCAAAATGGGCCGCCGGGAAATCATCGACCTCGGCGTCCGGGGGGCCCGCCTGGTACGGGAGGAGGCGGCGAAGACCGAAACCGAAATCGGGTACGAATATTCTCCGGAAAGCTTTACCGGCACGGAACCGGATTTCGCCCTGGAGATATGCGATGCCATCATGGACGTGTTTGAGCCCGACCGGGAGCGGCGGGTCATCATCAACCTGCCGGCCACGGTTGAAATGGCCACCCCGAATGTGTACGCGGACCAGATCGAGTATTTCATCCGCAACATGAGGAACCGCGACCATGCCCTCATAAGCCTGCATGCCCACAACGACCGCGGCTCCGCGGTGGCCGCGACGGAACTGGCCCTGATGGCCGGCGCCGACCGGGTGGAAGGCACGCTCTTCGGCAACGGGGAACGGACGGGCAACGTCGATATCGTCACCCTGGCCTTGAACATGTTCAGCCAGGGAGTGGATCCCGGGCTCGATTTTTCCGATATCAACAAGGTGGTGGATGTGTATGAACGGTGCACCAGGCTGCCTGTCCATCCCCGTCATCCCTATGCCGGAGAACTGGTCTACACGGCCTTTTCCGGGTCGCATCAGGACGCGATCAACAAGGGGATGGCAGCCACCGAACTGGATGCCGAAGGACTGTGGGCCGTTCCCTACCTCCCCATCGATCCCAAGGACGTGGGGCGAACCTATGAATCCATTATCCGGATCAACAGCCAGTCCGGCAAGGGCGGCATTGCGTATATCATGGACAGGGAGTTCGGGTTCAAGCTGCCCAAGGAGATGCACCCGGAATTCGGGGCGATAATCCAGAAGATTGTGGACCAATCCGGGGGGGAACTGCCGGCCGCCGTTGTCTACCAGACCTTCGAAAAGGAGTACCTGCGCGCCGAACCCTGTTACAAGCTGAAGGGATTCAATGTCGTCAAGCGGCACCTTGACGATCAGGTGGACATGTCGTCGGCCGAGGTGGAGGCTGTGGTGGATGTGCACGGAGTGGAGGAACGGGTGCGCGCCTCCGGCAACGGCCCGCTGGACGCCTTCTGCGAAGCGCTGCGGGATGGGCTGGGTTTGACCTTCACCCTCCAGGCCTATCATGAACATGCCCTGAACAGGGGTTCATCGGCCAAGGCGGTCAGCTATATCATGATAACCGATGCAGAGGAGAAGGATTTCTGGGGCGCCGGGGTGGATACCGACATCATTATCGCCTCCATCAAGGCCCTCCTCAGCGCGATGAACAGGGCGTGCAAGACCCGCATGCATGCGTGACCCCCGGCGGAGCCGGGGGAGTTGGCAGTTTGCAGTCGGCAGTCGGCAGTCTGGAGTTTCCCGGCTGCGCCGAGAGTTGGGGGAGTTGGGAGTCGGCAGTTAGCAGCTTCGTTGATGGTTGTATAACCCCTCACCCATACCAGATGACAGATGACAGAAGACAGAGGACAGGAGGAGTTAGCAGCTTCGCTGTTTGTTTAAAAAACCCCTCACCCGGCCGTTGGCCACCCTCTCCCCCTGGAGAGGGGATAATTAAAAAACACCCTTCTCCTGGGGGAGAAGGTGCCCGGAGGGGCGGATGAGGGGGAGCTGTAAACCGCAAGCCGCAGGCTTCAAACCTCAGACTGCCGACTGCCGACTGC
>Ga0209163_1001924_pt1 | contig 19609 bp, 10 predicted proteins | sample MTBAKSrepl2MetaG_FD_187457 | JGI IMG/M metagenome (GOLD analysis project Ga0209163, IMG submission 187457) | Enrichment culture microbial communities om Arthur Kill intertidal strait, New Jersey, USA, that are MTBE-degrading - MTBE-AKS2 (Arthur... | ecosystem: Environmental > Aquatic > Marine >...
TGTCAGCCACAGATGCCGGACGGCCTTGACCCCGGACCGCGATCCGTCCGGGAGCCGCGCCTGACGGTGGCGCCGGAACGGCGGCGGGAACGGGGATGAGCGAAGCGATCACCAACGGTCACATCCGATACTTTTTCAAGGGCACCGCGTCCGTCTCGGTGGGCCGGGCCGTGGGTGAGGGGCTTAACTATCTCGGCTTCGTCGCCGTGGCGCAATGGTTCGGGATCGAGATCGCCGGCGTGTTCTTCCTGGCGCTGTCCATCCTGAACGTGGCCTCGACGGCGACGCGTTTCGGCCTGGACGGCTCCCTCGTCAAATTCACGTCGGAGTACCTGTACCGGCAGGCGAGCCGGCGGGTCAGCATCCTGCTGTCCATCGCCGTCATCTGCGTCACCGTGTTCGGCGTCGCCGTGCTCGGCGGCTGGCTGGCGGGGCGGCCCTGGCTGGCGCCGCGCTTCTCCTCGCCGGGCCAGTATTGGATGATCACCGCCGTGCTGACGGCCCTGCCGTTCTTTTCGGTGGCGACGGTGCTCGTGTCCGCCACCCGCGGCGCCAGGAACATCAACTATCACGTCGCGCTGACCTTCGTTCTCTTCCCGGCCGCGTTTCTGCTGGCGCTGCTGCTGAGCCGGGGAACCCGGTGGGGGGATTACGCGCCGTTCGTCAGCTACGCGGCGGCCACCGTCCTGTTCTGCGGCGCGGCGGTGTGGGCCGTCCGCCGGATGTACCGCTTCCGGTTCCGGCTGCGGGTGCTCGGGAGCCTGTTGCGGCAGCGGCTGCTTCTGTACTCCTATCCGCTCTGGATCTCCAGCCTGATCGGGATTCTGTACCTGCGCACCGACCTGTTCTTCGTGTCGCAGTTCTTCGACGATCGGGCCCTGGGAGTATACAGCAGCGGCATCAAGACGGCGGCGGGCATCTCCATCCTGCTGGCGACGTCCAACGTGGTGGTCGCCCCCGTGTTCTCCGAACTCCATGTCCGGCGGGCCTTCGGTGAGATGGGCGTGATTTTCCAGATCATGTGCAAATGGATCTCCGTCATGGGGCTGCTGGCCATGGGCGGATACCTGCTGTTCCTGAACCAGTTTCTGCACTTGTTTCAAATTCGGGGGAACGAATCCCAACTGATTTTCCTGCTGTTGGGCCTCGGCCAGTTGTTCAACGCCGTGACGGGCCCGGTGGGGATGTTGCTGATGATGACGGGTGAACAAAAATTCCTGATGGTCAACGACATCTGCTTCTACGCGGCCGACCTGCTCCTGCTGGCGCTGGGCATCGCCTGGCTGGGCTTGCCGGGCGCGGCCCTGACCACGGCGGTGATCATCCTGCTGATGAACGTGTCGCGGGCGGTGCAGGTGTACCGGAAATTCGCCATCCACATGTTCAACCGGCAGAACGCCGCCCTGCTCGTTTTCGGGGCGGTGTCGCTGGCCCTGCTGGCGTGGCTGCGACTCGGGCCGCTGGATCCGGTCATGAACTGGTGGGTCTCGGGGATCGGGTTCCTGGTGTACGCGGCCGTCATGGGGCTGTTCGTGTGGGCGTTCTGCCTGCAACGGGAAGACCGGGAACTGATCGACCGGCTGCGTCGCCGGCTGGGAGCGGCGTGATGCCGGACGCGTCCACTGAAGCTGCGCCCCGTGTTGAAACGGCCGCCGAAACGGCCATTCCGGTGGCTCTGGGCGTCATCGCCCTGCTGGCCGGCACCATCTTCTTGTGGCAATACGGCGAGAAGGTCAACCTGTCCGCGTCGGTCAGTCTGCTGGATGTGCTGACCGGGGCCATCCTGCTCACGCTGGTGGGCCTGCTCGTCACGCAACGGCGGATCCGCTTCGCTCCGTACCAGGTGGCGTTCGGGCTGTTTCTGGCGGGGACGCTGCCGGCGGTGTTTCGGACAGAGCCGCCGCTGATGGCGCTGTCGCCCTTCGGCAAGTACGCGCTGTTTTTGCTCCTGTCGCTGGCGGCGGCATCGGCGGTCGGCTCTGTCGGCGACGTCGTCATGTCCTGCCGCCTGCTCTTTCTGTCATCCCTCGTGCCGGTGGCGTACGCGATGTACGAGCTGCTCCTGGGGCAGGGCGTCATCCAGCAGGGTTACCACATGCCCACGGGGGGGTATCACCATCCGGGCATCTTCGCCTATTCCCTCCTGTTCCTGGTGCCCGTCTGCCTGTTCCTGATGGATACGGAGTTCGCCGCGCGGGAACAGTGGGTGTGGGCGGTCGTGTTCCTGGCGCTGGCGATCCTGATCATTCTGACCTTCCGCCGGAACGTCTGGGTCGGCCTGCTGTTCGTGCTGGTGGGCCGAAACGCGCTGAAAAAGAAGTGGCTGACCCTGATGGCCATTCCCGCCGTGCTGCTGGCGCTCGTCGTGGCCAGCCCGGCGTTCCGGACCCGGCTGGGAGACTTCTTCAACCTGGGGGAGAAGGTGCTCGCCGGCGAATCCATCCTGGTGCCGGCGAATGACCCGCTGTTTTCCGGCCGCTTCGGCGTGATCCGCGCCAACCTGGTGGAGTTCCGGGACGCGCCGACCGCCGTGAAAATCCTGGGCGGCGGGTTCGAACGGACCGTCATCAACTCGGCGCGGCACGGCATCACCATCGGCGGGCACAACATCTACCTGATCCTGCTCATCGATTGCGGACTGCTGGGGCTGTCGCTGTACGCGCTGGCGCACGCGCTGATGGCCGCGCTGGCCATCCGCCTGTATTTGAGCCCCGTGCATTTCATCCACGCCTTCGGCACGATGTCGCTGATCCTGATCGGCCTGTTTTTGCTGGTTGGCTTGGGCACCCATATCTCATATAATCTGATCCCCGGTGTTTTCATCTACGGCATTGTCGGGGGCTTGATGGTGGCGATGTGGGGAGTGGACGCCAAGCTCAGGCTGGCCCGTTGGCAACTATGCTTGAAAAATCACGCGAAGCACTCATAAATGACGTCAATTATCGCGCGTTCGACTCGCTCTACCGGCAGGGCGTGCTCAAGCAGCGTTTCTCCCATCTGGCGCAGTCGAAGCACCGCACCCTGCGGTTCGGCCTGCGCCGGTGCGGGATCTCCCCCAGGGGATGGCATATCCTGGACATCGGGTTCGGCACCGCCCAGACCCTGCTGTCGTTCCCGCCGGACAACCGCGTCGCGGGAATGGAACTGTCGGACGAAAGCCTGCGGCTGGCCCGAAGCCGGGCCGGCCGGAAGGGTTTCCGGGATGCCGACTTCCGCCGTCCCGGACCGGGCAACGCCGTCCCCTTCGCTGACGCCGACTTCGACCTGGTGATCTGCTCCCACCTGCTGGAGCATCTGCCGGATGATCGGAGCATGCTGCGTGAGATCGGCCGCCTCCTGGCCCCCGGTGGTTTCGGGGCCATTCTGATACCCCTGGATCAAAACGTGGACGGGGTGCTGCCCCGGGAGGCCGTTGAACTGGATGATCTCGCGAGCCTGGAGCGGACCGGGCAGTATCATGTGCGCCGGTACAACGACGACACGTTTCGCTCGATCCTGGCCGAGCAGGGGCTGGCGATCCGCTTCGCCTATCTGAACGAGTACGTGTGGGATCTGGTCAAGGGCTTCTTCCGCCGGCGCCTCCATCGGCGCATCCCGCTGCTGGGCCCGGCGTGTTCGGCCGGGTTCAATATCGGTCTGTCCGCAGCGCCCCACGCGTGCGTCCGTGGCCTCGACCGGCTCTGCCAGCGGGCGGGACGGCGGCCGCGGCAGGGATTGTACATCGTCCAGCGGGTGGCGGCCGATGGCTAGCCTGCGGCACAAGCCCCGCACGATCCTGCTGGGATTGGACGGGGCAACCTTCCGATTCATCGATCCCCTCCTGGCCGAGGGGCACCTGCCCACGTTCGGCCGCCTGAAAGCCGACGGCCGGTGGGGATGCCTGCAGTCCACCCTGCCGCCCTACACGCCCCAGGCCTGGACCTCGATTTCCACCGGGGTCAATCCCGGCAAGCACGGGATCTTCGGCTTCTTTCACCACCCCCCGGCTACCGACAAGTACGAGTTCTTCACGTCGCGGAGCGTCAAGGCACCCAGAATCTGGAACATCATGGACACGCTGGGCGCCCGGTCCCTGGTGCTGAACGTCCCCATGACCTATCCGCCCGAGCGGCTCAGCGGCGCCATGATCACGGGGATGATGACGCCCGACCGCGAGGCGGCCTTCACCTTTCCCCCGAGCCTGAAACAGTGGCTGCTGGAGCAATTTCCCGATTACGTCATCGACCTGGCCGTGGACAACCGGGATCAGAAGCTGTCCGTGCTGGACGAGCTGGAGTTCATGACCCGCCGGCGCGAAGCGGTCCTGTACGCGCTGATGGAGCGCCACCAGCCGGACTTCGTCTACGTGGTCTTCGTGGTCCTGGACCGGATCCACCACCTGTTCGGCAAGTACCTGGACCCCGCGTATCGGGACGCGTTCCGCGACGGCGAGATCCGGCGCCGGCTGGTGGGGATCTACGAGGCCGTCGACGGGATGCTGGGCCGTCTGCTGGACGCCGCCGCCGGCGCCACTGACGTCGTCATCGTGTCCGACCACGGCTTCGGCGGGGAACGGGGCATCTTCTACACCAACGAATTCCTGCGGCGGACGGGTTTCCTCCGGCTGAAGGAAGATGTCGGCCGCCGGGCCGTGGGCCGCACGGCGGCGGCGGCCCGGCTGCGGTTCGTCCAACGGCTCATCCCGCGGCGCTGGGTGGGGCGGCTCAAGCAGTACACCGCTTCGGCCGTCGACCGTGTCGGCTCGACGGCCTGGGCGGCCCCCATCCCCCAGCAGGGCATCATCGTCAACACGTCCGGCTATGCCGACGAGGCCGGGCGGCGGCAGATCGTCACGGATATCATCCGTCACCTGGAACAGGTGCGGTGCCCGGATGACCCGCTCACCCGCGTCACCCGCATCTGCCGGCGGGAGGAGCTGTATCACGGGCCCTTCCTCCATCACATTCCGGACATCCTGTTCGCGGTCCGGGATTTCGAGTACGACGCCAGCAACAACGTGGTCGGGCAGACGCTGTGCGACGACCGTTCCCGCAACCCCCGCGGCAAGCACATGCCTGACGGCGTGTTCCTGGCGATCGGGCCGCGGATTGAGGGCCGGGGGCCCTGCGGCGACGTGCGCCTGGAACAGGTGGCCCCGTCCATCCTGGCGACGTACGGCTACGCCTCCGAGCGGTTTGACGGCGCGCCCCTCCCGTTCTTCGGCGCGGGCGACCCGGCGAGGGCGGAATGATCCGGCTGGGACTGGTGCATGCCACGGATTTCCGCGAGACACCCGTCGGCGGGACGCTGACGTCCCTGCGGCACTTCCTGGCGCATCACGACCGGCAGGCCTTCCGGACCGATCTCATCGGATTCGATTTCAACCGGGCGCCGGCGGATGACGCGGTGACCGTCGGCGACCGGACCTTCCGGTTCGTCTCCTGCGGCCGGATCCGGCTTGTCGACGGACGGCGGCCGGGCGTGCCCATCCGCCTGCGGTCGTTGCTGGCCGGCTGGTTCCGGCGGGGGCGGTTCCGGGCGGGCGGATATGACGTGCTCCTCGTGCACAACGTGGACATCCTGTTCAGTCTGGCGGGCGGCGTGGACTGTCCCATCGTGCTGCAGGCGCACGGCGTTCTGGAAAACGCCGCCCGGTTCTCCCGCTACCGCTTCGCCCGGCTCCGGCTGTTCCAGGCGCTGTACCGGCGCATGGTCGGCCGGGTCTTGCGCCGGTGCGCGTTCATCGTCTCGGTGAACGAGGAGGGACGGGCGTTCTACCTGGAGCGGTATCCGTTCCTGGCGGATCGGCTGGCGGTCGTGCCGTCCATGGTGGACCTGGACCGGTTCCGGCCCGATCCCGACGGCCGCCGCCGGACGCGGGCGGCGCTGGCGATCGGCGACATCGATCCGGTGCTGCTGTTCGTCGGCCGGCTGTCCGAGGGGAAAAACCTCGGTTTCCTGATCCGCGTGGCGCGCCGGCTGGCCGACCGCCGGCCGAACCTGCATCTGCTCCTGTGCGGCGACGGCGAGTGCCGGCCGGCCCTGCAAACGCAGGCCCGCGACGCGGGGCTTGAGACGGTGGTCCGATTCATGGGCCGGCTGCCCAACGAGCGCCTGCCGGAGGTGGCGGCCGCCGCCGATGTCTTCGTGCTGCCGTCCCTCGCGGAAGGATTGTCCGTCGCCCTGCTCGAGGCGCTCGCCTGCGGCGTGCCGGCCGTCTGCTCGAACGTGGGCGACCTGGCGCAGGTGGTCGCCAGCGGGGAGAACGGCTATGTCATCCAGGACTACGACGTGGACGCGTACGCCGGCCGCATCGAGGACGTCCTGCGGGACCACGCCCGGTTCTCGCGGCAGGCCCGGGAGTCGGTGCGCCGGTACGATGCGGGCGCCATCACCCGGCAGTTCGAGGAGATCCTGAAGCGCGTCGCCCGGCAATCCGGACGTCCGCCCGATGCGGACGGGCCACACAGGTGAAAGCGGCATGAAACAACTGGTCACCATTTACACCAACGGCGAACTGCGGCTGGAGGAAGTGCCGGTGCCCCGCGCCGGCAGGGGATTCGTGGTCGTGCGGAACGCCTGTTCGGTGGTGTCGGCGGGAACGGAGCTGATGAAGGTGCGCGACGCGGGACGGACGCTGATCGGCAAAGCCCTGGAGCGGCCGGAGCAGGTCCGCAAGGTCGTGGAAACAGCCCGGCAGATGGGCGTCAAGGCGGCCTACGACAAGGCGGCCAACCGCCTGGCGGAATACACGCCGCTCGGTTACAGCTGCTGCGGCGTGGTGGTGGAGGCGGGCGAGGGCGCCGGCTGGCGGGAGGGCGACTGGGTGGCGTGCGGCGGGGCTGAATTCGCCAACCACGCCGAGTACGTCCGGGTGCCCAAAAACCTGTGCGTCGCCCTGCCGGCCGGGGTCAGTCCCGAGGAGGGCGCCTTCGCCACCATCGGCGCCATCGCCATGCAGGCGCTCCGCCAGGCGGGCGTCGCCCTGGGCGAGACAGTGGCGGTCATCGGACTGGGCCTGCTGGGCCAGATCGCCGTGCAGCTCCTGCACGCGGCCGGCTGCCGCGTGATCGGCATCGACATCGACGAACGGCGCATCGAGCGGGCGCGGTCATTCGGGATCCTGGCCGGCTTCCACCCCGATGCGGACGACGTCGCCGGCCAGGTCCGGCGCGTCACCGGCGGCGTCGGCGCCGACGCGACGCTCATCACGGCCGGCGGCAAGAGCAACCGGCCCGTCGAATTGGCGGCCGAAATCGCGCGCGACCGCGGCCGGGTGGTGGACGTGGGGATCATCTCCCTGAACGTCCCCTGGAAGCCGTACTACGAGAAGGAGCTCTCCCTCGTCATGTCCCGCTCCTACGGCCCGGGCCGGTATGACGCGGAGTATGAGCTCAAAGGCGCGGACTACCCGGTGGGGTACGTCCGCTGGACGGAGGGCCGGAACATGGCGGCGTTCCTCGACCTGTTGCAGGCGCGCCGGATCCGGATGGAGCCGCTCGTCACTCACCGCTTCGAATTCGACCGCAGCGCCGAAGCCCTCCGCCGGATGAGCGAGAATCGCGAGGGGGAGGACTACGTGGGCGTCGTGTTCACGTACCCGGCGCCGCCGGCGCCGCCGGCGGCGGATCCCTTCACGGTCCGCCTGCGGCCGGTCAAGCGGGGGGCGGTGAACGTCGGCGTCATCGGGGCCGGCAACTTCATGAAGACGATGATCCTCCCCCACTTGGCGCGGGACCGCCGCGCCGCCCTGGTCGGCATCGCCACCACGCGCGGCGTCTCGTCGCGCAACACCGCCGCGCGGTTCGGGTTCGCGTACTGCGCCACCGATTCCGAGCGGATCCTCGGCGACGAGACCATCGACACGGTGTTCATTGGCACCCGTCATGACGCGCACGCCCGGTTGACGCTGGCCGCGCTGCAGGCGGGGAAAAACGTGTTCGTCGAGAAGCCGCTGGCCATGAACCGCGGGGAGCTGGACGCGTTCCGGACGTTTTACCGGGACCATCCCGCCGCGCCCCGCCTGATGGTGGGCTACAACCGGCGGTTTGCCCCGGCGGCGCGGCAGGCGAAGGCGTTCATCGGTTCGCGGACCGGCCCGCTGCTCCTCCACTACCGGATCAACGCCGGGTCGCTGGAGCCGGGCTCCTGGTATCTCGACCCGGAGGAGGGGGGCGGTCGCATCATCGGCGAGGTCTGCCATTTCGTGGACCTGCTCCAGTACCTCACGGATTCCACGGTGGTCGATGTGGCCGCCGCCGCCCCGGGAACCGGCCCAGGCACGGCCGCCGTTCCGAACGAAAACCTGGCGGCCACGCTGCGTTTCGCCGACGGCTCGGTGGGGACGATTCTCTACACGGACCTGGGGCACAATCGGTTCCCCAAGGAGCGCCTGGAAGTCTTCGCCGGGGGCAAGGTCGTCGTGCTGGATAACTTCAATTCCCTGGAGCTGTACGGACGGCGCGGCAGGCGGCAGGTGAATTGCCGTCATGACAAGGGGCACCGCGACGAGGTGGCGGCGTTCCTGGCGGCGGTCGCCGACGGGTCCGAATCGCCCATCGATGTGCCCGGCTTGCAGCACACGTCGGAGGTGGTGTTCCGGATCATCGAGGCGTGCCGCGCTGCGCCGCGGGACAGCGGGTCATGAAGCCGCGCTGGTACTGGCACCGGCTCGCCAAGATGTCCCCGCTGGAGATGATCCTGCGGGGACGCCAGCACCTGCGTCAGCAGCGCGACCTGCGGATCCACCAGCACCAGCCGCCGCGGCCGGCTGCGGTGACCGACACAAAACCCCGCCGGCCACCCGTGCCGGAGCCAGCCGAGCTGGCCCGCCAATTCCCCCGGTGGGAGTCCGACGCCGGACCGGTGCCGGCGCCGGGATGGGGGACGCTGCCCCTGTTCCGCCTGGGACCGTGGACGGTCTCCCCGGAGGTGGACTGGCACCGCGACTACCTGTCCGGCCGCTCGGCCCCCGCCGAGCCGGCCTGGCGGATCCCGTTCCGCGATCCCCGGGTGGTTGGCAACATCAAGTACATCTGGGAAATCAACCGCCTGCAGTTCCTCCTCCCCCTCGCGTTCCGCGGTTTCATGACCGGTCGCCGGGATGTCGCCGATGCCGTCAAGGCCTGCATCGGGCAGTGGCGGGCCGCCAATCCGCTGCTGCGCGGCGTGAACTGGACCAGCGCCCTGGAGGCCGGCATCCGCCTGGTTTCCTTTTTTTGGATCTATCTGTTCATCGGCCCGCTGCTGGAGGAGGATGACGGCTTCATGCGCGGGTTCCGGCAGTGCCTCTTCGAGCACTGCTGGTTCATCCGCCGCCATCACGCCTTCGGCTCCTCGGCCAACAACCATCTCATCGGCGAGCTGGCGGGGGTCTACCTTATCGGCCGGTTGCTCCCCTTTGCGCCCGAGATGGCCGGTTATGCCGACTGGGCCGGCCGGGCCCTGCGCCGGGCGGCCCGGCGGCAGATCGCCGCCGACGGCGTCAACCGCGAACAGGCCATTGCCTACCACTGCTTCAGCCTGGATTTCCTCCTGCTGGCCGGCTGGATGGGCGAGGCGGCGGGCGATCCGTTTCCGGCGGAGTACTGGGAGCGGCTCCGCCGCGGGGTCGCGTTTCTGCACGACATCGCCGACGGCGCCGGGAACTATCCCGCGTACGGCGATTCGGATTCGGGCCGGGCCTGGTGGTGGGGGGACGATGACGCGCGGTGCGTCGGCAACTACCGGTCCCTGGTCATCGGGAGCGGGCCGCCCTGGCTGCAGGCACGCGAGCCGTGCCTGAAATGGGCGCTGCTCGGAGCGTCGGCCACGGCCGCGCCGCCCTGTCCGCAGCCCGGCCTGCAGACGGCCCGGTACCCCGACGGCGGGTTTCTGATCGTCCGATCCGCCACGGGCGGACAGGCGCCCGACCTGCACCTGGTCTTTTTCGGGAACCCGCTGGGCCTGCCCCCGCTGAACGCGCACGGGCATGCCGACGCCCTGAGCGTGTGCTTGTCGCTGGACGGTGAGGCGTTCCTCATCGACCCGGGGACGTACGCCTATCATCTCCATCCCGAATGGCGCGACTATTTTCGGAGCACGGCCGCGCACAACGTCGTCCATTGCCCCGACGCCGAGCCCGTCCGGTGGCAGGGCCCCTTCCAGGCGCGCAGCCGCTACCGGGCGGAGCTGCGGCTCCTCCGCCGGGAGGACGACTGCGTGTGCGCGCAGGCAACGCGGTCCCACGGCCGGCGCCGTTTTCGCTGGACGCGGGACCTGCACGTATTCGCCGCGGACGGCGTCGTGGGCCTGCGCGACCGGCTGCGCGAGCCGCCCGGGGTCGCGTATCGCCACTTCCACCTGGCGGACGGCTGCCAGGCGGACGTGCTGGCCGACGGCCGGATCGTGGAGATTCGCCGTCACGCGTTCTGTTACCTGGTGTCGCCGGACCCGCCCGGCTGGCGCCTGTCGGCCGGGGAGCTCCAGCCGCGGCGCGGCTGGTACTCGCCCGGGTTTGACCGGCTGCAACCGGGCGTCACCGCCTGGGCCGGGATGCTCGACGCGGCCGACACGTTCCTGGTGACCAGCCGGGAGCGCTTGACGGCCGATGAAATTCTCCAGAGGTGCAGGGACATTGGCGCCCGATTCGACAACGCCGTTACAGGGTAAGCGAATCCTGATCATCGTCCAGAACCTGCCGGTGCCCTTCGACCGGCGGGTCTGGCTGGAGGCGACCACCCTGCGCCGGCTGGGGGCCGAGGTGACGGTGATCTGCCCCAAGGGGCGGCGCCAGCACCGGGAGTCCCGCCTCGAGCTGGAGGGCGTCCGGATCCGCCGCTATCGCGCGTTTCAGGCCTCCCGCAGCCCGGTCCTGTTCGCGCTCGAGTTCCTGTACTGCTGGCTGCGCACGTTCTGGATCAGCCTGGGCCTGTTCGCGCGGCGGCGGTTCCAGGTCATCCACGCCTGCAATCCGCCGGAGACGTATTTCCTGCTGGCCCGGTTCTACAAGCTGTTCGGTGTCCGCTTCGTGTTCGACCACCACGACCTGTCGCCGGAGATGTACCTGGCCAAATACGACCGCCGGCCGGACCGGCTGTACCGGACGCTGCTGTTCCTCGAACGGTGCACGTTCCGGGCGGCGGACGGCGTCATCACCACCAACGAGTCGCACCGCCGGATCGCCCGGGAGCGGGGCAGGGTGGCGCCGGAGCGGGTGTTCGTCGTCCGCAGCGGACCCGACCTGGACCGGTTGCGGGAATACCCGCCCGACGCCGCATACAGGGAGGGGCGGGACCATCTGGTCTGTTATCTCGGCGAGATGTGCGCCCAGGACGGGGTGGACATGCTGCTGCGCGCTGTCCGCTGTTTCGTTGAGGATCTGGGCCGGCGGGACACGCAGTTCATCCTCGTGGGCGGCGGACCGGAGCAGCCGGCGCTGGTGGCGTATGCCCGGGAGCTGGGGATCCAGGACCGGGTCCGCTTCACCGGGCGCGTGACCGATGAGGACCTCTGCCGCATCCTGTCCTCCGCGGACGTGTGTGTCGACCCCGACCCGCCCAACGAGTGGTCGGACAAATCCACCATGAACAAGATCATGGAGTACATGTTCTTCCGGCAGCCCATCGTCGCCTTCGACCTGGCCGAGAACCGGTTCAGCGCCGGGGAGGCCGCCGTGCTGGTCCGCGAGCACTCGGCGAAGGCGCTGGCCGCGGCGGTCGCCGCGCTGCTGGACGACGAGCCGCGGCGGCGACGCCTGGGGGCGGCCGGCCGGCTGCGGCTGGAGCGCGAACTGGCCTGGCAGCACTCCGTGCCGCACCTGCGGCGGGCGTACGAGACCGTGTTCGGCCTGGTTCCGGCCGAGCCCCCGAACCGTCCGGGGGACGGAGCCGGCTCGTCCGGTTCCGGCGGGTGACCGCCGGCGGTCCCACCGGGTGCCGGTCGGATTGTCAGATCGTGTTGACGGTTCCCGCCGGATAGAACTGCCACATGTCGAGGACCGGCTTCCCCTGCAGATCCAGCTCCCGGTAGCAGCGGTGCGGTGTGCCGAGGACCAGGAAATCGGATTCCCGGATGACCTCGGCCGCGTCCACCAGGGACGGATCCTTCACGAAGGGATCGGTGGCCCGCACGGCGCGGCACTCCAGCGCCAGCAGCTTGCGGAGCTTGCCGCCCAGGCTGGACCGGACGTCGTCGCTGTCGGCCTTGAAGGCGATACCCAGCAGCCCGGCATTCAGGTTCGCCAGGTCCAGTTTCCGGCGCAGGATCTGGATCAGGAAATTGGGCATGCCTTCGTGGATGTGGCTGGCCGCCTGCCCCAGGGGGAACTGCAGGTTCTGGAAGGCGGCCAGTTGCATGGTGTCCTTGAGCAGGCAGGGGCCGGCCGTCAGACCCGGCTTGGGCAGATGGGCGGCGCGGGGATATTCGAATGTGAGCGCGTGATGGACCTTCTCGTAGTCAACCCCGTGCTCGCGGCAGATCATGTAGAACTGGTTGGGGATGGCGAAGTGGATGTAGCGGTAGACGTTGGAGAACAGCTTGGTCAGCTCCGCCTCCAGCGGCTCGAGATGAATCAGGGTGGGGGTCAGGGTTGCGAACAGGCGGGCGCTCACCTCCCGGCCCTCGGTGCTGAGGGCGGCGATGATCTGGGGCAGGGAGCACATCTCCCGGATGGCCCGGCCCTCCGCCACCCGTTCGGGGCAGAAGGCCACGTGGAGATTCAGCCGGTGCCCGGCCAGGTAACGGGCCACCCGCTCTGTCATCCCGGGGTACAGCGTGGAGCGCAGGATGAGGGTCTGCCCGTCGCGGAAGTGGGGCAGGCAGGGGTCCAGGACTTTGAAGACCAGCGTCTGGCGGGGATTCATGTATTCGTCGACGGGCGTTCCGGTGATGAGGATGACGGCCTCGGCGTCCGCCAGGCAGGCGGGATCCAGGTGGCAGCGGAACCGGCCCGAATCGAGCGCCTGGCGCAGCAGCTCCGCGCCGTCCTGTTCCATGAAGGGCATCTCGCCCGCCTGGATGCGGGCGATGGCCGCGGCGTCGATGTCGAGGACGTCCACGTGGTGGCCCCGCGCCACCAGGGCCAGCGCCAGGGGCAGGCCGACGTGTCCGCATCCGCCGATCACTGCGACTTTCATCTGTCCATCCTCCGAGTGCTCTCGCGCCGTCCGGGCGACGCCGGTGCGTGGATAATCGCGGCTGCAGTATATCGGGTTTTGATCGTTGCGTCACGCCTTACGCGCGGGGCTGCGGGGCTGACCGGGGCGATCGGCGCCGGCGGACGGAATCCTCGGTGCGGATTCGGCTATCCAACCGCAGTAGCCGTCAGGGTTCGGTTTTAGTTGCGGGCCACAAACGTCTGGTTCGGCTGGCGGCGGACGGCTCTGGCAGACGATGACGATTGAAAATTCGCCAGGCCGGCTGAACCATTCGGGCGGTTCGCGGCGTATAACAATGATTCGAACTAAATCCCTTTCATGGAGTGCATATGGAACGCACACGTTGGATGTTGATCATCAGCCTGTTCGTCGCGCTGGTTGCCGCCGTGTCCGCTCAGGACGCGCCGCTCTGGATGCGGTACCCCGCCATCTCCCCCGACGGGAGCACCATCGCCTTCTCGTACAAGGGGGACATCTGGTCGGTGCCCGCCGCCGGCGGGACGGCCGTGCCCCTCACCCTGGGCGACTCTCACGAGTACGCCCCCGTATGGAGCCGCGACGGGAAGCAGATCGCCTTCGCGTCGGACCGCTACGGCAACTTCGACGTGTTCGTGATGCCGGCCGCCGGCGGCGAGGCCAGGCGCCTCACCTTCCACTCGGCCGCCGAAGTGCCCAGCGCCTTCACCGCCGATGGCCGGTCGGTGCTGTTCTCGGCCAGGCGGCAACAGGCCCCCGCCGACGTCCAGTTCCCCACCCGGGCCATGACCCAGCTCTACAGCGTCCCGGTGGCCGGGGGCCGCGTCGACATGGCACTGGCGATGCCGGCGCTCGACGCCACCCTGGATTCGGCCGGGCGCCGCCTGATCTACCATGACGTCAAGGGCTACGAGGACAGCTGGCGCAAGCACCACACCTCGGCGGTGACCCGCGACGTCTGGCTCTACGACTTCAAGGCGAAGACTTACACCCAGCTCACCGAGTTCGCCGGCGAGGACCGGAACCCGGTGTTCGCCGCCAACGACAAGGACTTCTTCTACCTCAGCGAGCTGGACGGGACGTTCAACGTGTACCGCGCCCCCGTGGCCGATCCGGCCAAGGCCGTCCAGCTCACCAAATTTTCCCGGAACCCCGTCCGCTTCCTCACCCGCGCCCAGGACGACCTGCTCTGCTTCGGCTACGACGGCGAGATCTACACGCTGAAACCCGGCGGGCAGCCCGCCAAGGTCGCGGTGCACCTGGCCGTGGACGGCCGGGACACGCTGATGCAGGTGCTGCCGGTGCGCGAAGGGCTGGCGGAGGCGACGCTGTCGCCGAACGGCAAGGAATACGCCTGGGTGTTCCGCGGCGAGATCTTCGTCTCCAGCCTGGAGGCGGGGACCACGAAGCGCGTCACCAACACGCCGTGGCAGGAGCGGAGCGTGAACTTCAGCCCCGACGGGCGGTCGCTGGTCTACGCGGCGGAGAAGGACAACAACTGGAACGTCTACCGCGTCTCCATCGTGCGGAAGGAGGAGCCGTACTTCTACCTGTCCACCGTCCTCCAGGAGGAGCCGGTGGTGGCCACGGCGGCCGAGGAGTTCCAGCCCGCCTTCTCCCCCGACGGCAAGGAGGTGGCGTACCTGGAGGACCGGGTCGCCCTCAAGGTGATCAACCTCGAGTCGAAGGCGATCCGGCTGATCCTCCCCGCGGACAAGAACTACTCCTACCGCGACGGCGACCAGTACTACCAGTGGTCGCCCGACGGCAAGTGGTTTCTGGTTGAGTTCGGCTATCCCGAGCGGGTCCAGAACAGCCAGGTGGGCTTGGTGTCGGCCGACGGCCAGGGCGAGTTGCACAACCTCACCCTGAGCGGCTACGGCAACGGGGCGCCCAAATGGTCGCTGGACGGCACGATGATGATCTGGGGCACCACCCGGCACGGCGCCCGGCAGCAGGGCGGCGGGAGCGTCAGCGGCGACGTCTACGCGATGTTCTTCACGAAGGCCGCCTTTGACCGGTTCAAGCTCACCAAGGAGGAGTTCGCCCTGCTCAAGGAGCAGGAGGAGAAGGCCAAGAAGGAGGCGGCCGCCAAGGAAAAGGACGCGAAAAAGGAGGCCGGCGGGAAGGACGCGGCGGAAAAGGCGCCGACCAAGGACCTGACCTTCGACTGGGCGAACCTCGCGGAGCGGAAGGCCCGGCTGACGGTGCACTCGTCGCCGGCGCGGGACTGGCTCCTGTCCAAGGACGGCGAGAAGCTCTTCTACCTGACGAGCTTCGAGAAGGGGAACGACCTGTGGGTCCAGGAACTCCGCACCAACGAGACCAAGCTGTTCGCGAAGGTCAACGCGCGGCAGGCCGCCATGGAGCTGTCGGCCGACGGCAAGTTCATCTTCCTCCTGGCCGACCGCAAGCCCATGAAGGTGGACGCCGAGAACGGCAAGGCCGAGCCGCTCAAGATGGGCGACGAGATGATCCTGGACGCCGCCGGGGAGCGCGCGTACATCTTCGACCACGCCTGGCGGCAGCTGCGCGACAAGTTCTACGACCCCGGCCTGCACAACGTGGACTGGGACTACTACCACGCGCAGTACAAGAAGTTCCTACCCTTCATCAACAACAACTATGATTTTGCGGAGATGCTGAGCGAAATGCTGGGCGAGACCAACGCCTCCCACACCGGCTGCGGCTACCGGCCCCAGGTGACCGGCGGCGACGAGACGGCTGAACTCGGGCTCCTGGTTGCGTTCGATGGTGCGGGCGAGGGGGTGAAGATCGCCGAGGTCGTGGCCGGCGGCCCCCTTGACACCGCCGCGTCGCAGATCCGGGCGGGCCACGTGCTGGAGAAAATCGACGGCCAGCCGCTCACCGCGGGGATGGACTACAGCCGGCTCCTGAACCGGAAGGCGGGGAAGACCACCCTGCTCTCGGTGTACGACCCGGCCGCCGGCACCCGGTGGGAGGAGACGGTGAAGCCCGTCGCCGCCGGCGCGATGCAGGAGCTGCTCTACCAGCGCTGGGTGAAGGCCCGCCGCGCCGAGGTGGAGCGGCTGTCCGGCGGGAAGATCGGCTACGTGCACGTCCGGGCCATGAACGACCCCAGCATGCGCACCGTGTTCGAGGAGGCGCTGGGCCGCAACGTCGGCACGCAGGCCCTGATCGTGGACACCCGCTTCAACGGCGGCGGCAACATCCACGAGCAGCTTTCCGACTTCCTGAGCGGCCGCAAGTACTTCGACATCATCCCCCACGGCCAGTACATCGGCTCGGAGCCGTACGAAAAGTGGACCAAGCCCTCCATCGTGGTGATGGGCGAGGGGAACTACTCCGACGCGCACCTCTTCCCGGTCGCCTACAAGCTCAAGGGCGTCGGCAAGACCCTGGGCATGCCCGTGCCGGGGACCGGCACGTTCGTCTGGTGGGAGGCGCAGATCGACCCGACGCTGGTCTTCGGGATCCCCATGGGCGGCTGGCGCACCCCCGACGGCAAGTTCTGCGAGAACAACCAGCTCGAGCCCGACATCCGGGTGCGGAACGAGCCGGGCGTCATGAGCGCCGGTCGCGACCAGCAGCTCGAGGCCGCGGTGGCGGAGCTGTTGAAAGTGAACGGTAAACAGTGAACAGTGAGCAGTGAACAGTGAGCAGTGAACAGTAAAGAGATAGGAGATAGGAGTACCGAGCCCGTCGTGCTCGTAATTCGTAATCGTAATCGTAATCGTAATCGAGATTCGTAATCGGGATTCGTACTCGTAATCGCGCCCGAAGTACCTCGCGGCCTCCGGACGCGAGTTCGTTCGGTACGACCACGGCGATACGGTACCGGTTTGGAATGCGCAGACACGTCTGCGCTTTGGTTTCCTGCCGGACGCGGCCTCCGTTCGTACCGCGCGTTCGATGAACGCGTGACCGCGGCAGTTGAGAGCCGGTGACCTGCCTTGAAATAAAAAAAGCCTCAGCATGTGCTGAGGCTGTTATTATCTGGCGCGCCCGGCAGGGCTCGAACCTGCGACCTTCGGATTCGTAGTCCGGCCAAGGAAAAATCAGTACTGGCACCGTCCAGCACCTGGCAGTAATGGATCATGTCATGTAGGCCGTAAAATCGATCAAACAGTAAATTTTTCGGATGCTGCGGTGAGTGGCCGAGAAATGCCCGTTATCGGGCAATTTTATGTTTCAGTGTGACGCCAGTGTGACACGAGATAGGACTGGAGACCGATTCTTAAGTTCAGGCAACTATTGTCAGGTGATCGACACCGGGCGGAGAAGAGCGTGGATGTGGAAGTCACCAGGGGAGACGAACCGTCCGACGGCTTCGTGCTCCTGCAGTCCTCGATTCAAAATGGCATGTTGTTTTGCGGAGCTCGAAATCGGACGCTGTGGGTCACCTTGCTTGAACCACGCGATCGGTCTCACCGAATGTCATGTGGTCTGCCGTGCAATACAGCATGCGATCTGCCTGACACGACAACATGTGATCTCCCACGCAAGACATCATGTATTCGCACCTCAAGGCAGCAGGTGATTCACTGCGCCCGGCCTGAGGCGAACCGCATTACCTGGCAAAACCGGCCGGTTTCTCCCCTCCAAGGTTCGGCGCGTCGTTCTTCTTGGCGGGATTTTTGAGGATGAATCGCATGTGCCGACAGGCACCCGGTTTCGGCCGATCAACTTCAGCTCGGATCACCTGATTTCTGCACGAGAATGGGAGATTCTCGGGGTGGCGGTGCCTGCAATCAGCGGTGCCTGGCAGTAATGAATGGTACTTCACAGTAACAAATAATACAAAAAAGTGTGTTGACATCGCCATATCCAGGTGCGTATGTTTGCCGTTCAAGCATCCGCCAGGCAGGGAACGACTTCTTCGTTGGGTACGACGGGTCGTGGATCGTCGGCATGCACGCGGGTGCGGTCACCTGAGGGTTTTGAGGAGGCATCATGGTGGTTTCCCACCCCGCATCGTCGCATCCATCCGCCTGGGCCGGTTCTCTCCGACGCACCATGGCCGGCGTCATGTGGCTGATCCTGATTCTGGCGGTTGCCGCCCCGGCTCAGACCACACCCCCCGCCAGGCGCTGGAAAAACTACGTCAAGGGGCCGGGGGTGACCGCCATCACAAATGCCACCGCCGGCCCGTCGGTCTACACCCTGCTCATGAACTGCCCGGCGGCCGTGCAAACCGACCAGAGCGAAATCACCGTCCCTATGGCCTTCTCGTACAGCGGGAGCGGCACTCCGGCCACCCTCAGCTACCAGTGGTCGGTGAACGGTGCCACCGCCGGATACTGTCAGGGAACCGTGACCCCGTCACCGGGATCTCCCCAGTGGTATGCCTGCAACATCACCCTGGCGGCGCCGCCATCACCGAGCGATCCCCCCATCACCTACGTGATCGGGATCGCCGTCGAGTTCGACGGCTCCGGCAACGTTCAGACCGCCCAGAGCTACATCACGGTCGAGCGAACAGGTGAAGTCGTCACTGAATGCACCTTCGACTTGGACTGGGTCAAAAAAACCATCGGTCGCCACGATCCCGGAACCGGCTTTGAGGACTCGTGGGCTCCGGTTTATGCCGACACTCCGTTGCCCATGTTGATCCTGGATCCGACGGACAAATTCCAGTTTCGGGTGGGCACGGTTTCCGGCTGCACCGGCATCCCCTCCGATCATCGGACGGTGAACTGGGAGCTGTGGCGGGTCGGGGATGCCGCTCCCCTGGTCGATGCCTCGAGCAGCGAGCTGGATTACGCCGCCCCCTTTGAGTTTCCGGAAGCGACCTTCCCGGATACCTACAGCGGCTACACCATCGGAACCCTCGACCTGAGTGACCTCGTCCATTCGCTTCCCGAGGGTCAGTACTACTTTTATCTTTACACCGATATCATCGCACTACCGTATGGCAAATTCCGCTACTCGCTGCAGTGGTCCTTTCAGGTGGAGGCGCCGTACCTGAGGTTCATCGAGACCGACCGGACCTACTGCTTCGACCAGGGACACAGCTGGCGAAGCATCTCGTTCGAATTCAACCGCCACAACGTCACGGATTACAACCGCCCCGAACCGGATTATCCCCAGTTGCGTGGTCATCTGTACCAGGACACGACACCACAGTTCACCGGCGAGGTGGATCTGGCCGAAACGAGTTCCAATTTGCAGATCTATGATCGATCGACGTACATCGAGAACAGCCCCTTCACGGCGGGCACCTACTATTACCGGCTCAAGGGCCGGGCCGAGTATGCCGACGGGACCACCGCCGCCGTCACGTCCGACAACCATGTCCGGGTGATGTATTACCCGCATCCGATCACCGTGTACATCGAAGGCAGTGCCTGCGCCGTGAGCGGCCTGCCGTACAAACTCGTCGTGGGGTGCCAGAATTGGAGCTCGCTCAACCAGGTGTACCTTGACGAGAGCACCGATCCGTCGTTCGCCACGTTCACCGCCATCCCCGTGTACAGCCAGGGCAACACCGTCTGGCGGACCCAAAGCGTCACCCAGGACACCACCTATTACTACCG
>Ga0209163_1001925_pt1 | contig 19605 bp, 20 predicted proteins | sample MTBAKSrepl2MetaG_FD_187457 | JGI IMG/M metagenome (GOLD analysis project Ga0209163, IMG submission 187457) | Enrichment culture microbial communities om Arthur Kill intertidal strait, New Jersey, USA, that are MTBE-degrading - MTBE-AKS2 (Arthur... | ecosystem: Environmental > Aquatic > Marine >...
TGCGGCGGTAATAACGGCGGGCGGAAAGGGTGGCGACGGCCTTCCCCGAAAGGACGAGCTGGGATCCGGTTTCCCCCGTGGGTTTGAGCAGAACCGGATTCATGTCCACGTGGGGCGGGATGCGGGCGGCCTCCGCCTGGACGATCTGGGCACGGCCCATTTCCAGGCCTTCGGGGGTCACCCCCGAATTGTTGGACATGTTCTGGGCCTTGTATGGGGCCACCCGGATGCCGTCCTGAACGAAACATCGGGCCAACGCCGTGACCACGATGCTCTTTCCCACTTCCGAGCCGGTTCCGAACACGGCGAGGCACGGCGCTTTTGTGCTATTTTTCAATCCCAACGCGCGCCTCGATACCTTCATGGTAATAATGTTTGATGACTTTCATCTCCGTGACAAGATCCGCGGCTTCCATGATCCGCGTGGAAGCGTACCGTCCCGTGATGATCATTTCCACACGGTACGGCTTGGCCACGATAAGGCCCAGGAGTTCCTGAACGGGGATGAGCCCCGATTTCACCGCCACATTGGCTTCGTCGAGGATGATCACCTGATACCGGCCTTGGGCCATGATCTCATGAACTCGCGCCACCCCTTTTTGGGCGGCCTCGATGTCTTCGGCCGAGGGCTGCCCTTCCAAAAAGCGTCCCAGGCCGAACTGCTCCACCTGGATCAGGTCTGAAAATCGCTTGAGCGCCTTGATTTCGCTGTATTCCCCCCGCTTGATGAACTGACCGATGAAGACCCTCAATCCCGCCCCCGCCGCCCTCAGGGCCAATCCCAGCGCCGCCGTGGTCTTCCCCTTCCCGTTCCCCGTGTAGACCTGCACATAGCCGCGCATGGCGGATGCGTCCTTCCCCTGTGAAGAGAAATTTTTCGAAAAATCGGTTTGCGCCTCAGATGCCATCCGTCTCTCCAGGCTCGTTGAAGATTCGATGAAGGGTTTCTTTGAGACTTTCCTCCCAGGGCCGCAGCGTCGCGTTCCAACGCCGTTGAATCCGGGTGCAGTCCAGGACGCTGTACCGGGGGCGGAGGGCCGGTGTCGGATATTCCCGGGTCGGTACGGGAACGACCTCCATGACCTTCAACGGCATATATCGCCGGGCCTCCGCGAATACCGCCCTGGCGAACCCGTGCCACGTGGTCATCCCCAGGCCGGTGAAATGATACGTGCCCCATGGCGGCGCCGGATTCCGATGCAGGGATTCGATGATCGTCACAATCGCGCGGGCCAAATCCGCCGCACAGGTGGGGGACCCGTACTGATCGGCCACCACGCGTAATTCCTTTCTTTCTTTGCCCAGCCGGAGCATGGTCTTGACGAAATTGTGGCCGAAGGGGCTGTAGAGCCAGGCGGTGCGGATGATGATATGCATGCCCCAGCAGGAACGGATTTTTTGTTCCCCTTCTTCCTTGCTCCGGCCGTAAACCCCCAACGGGTTCACCGGGTCGTCTTCCCGGTAGGGGGTTTTTCCTTTTCCGTCGAACACATAGTCGGTGGAGATGTGGATCAGCGGCAGGCGGCGCTCCGCGCAGAGCCGGGCCAGGCGTTCGGGGGCGTCCGCATTGACGGCGAAGGCCGTCTGCGGATCCGATTCGGCCTGGTCCACCTGGGTGTAGGCGGCGGCGTTGACGACAACGGAAGGGCGGACGGATGCGATGAAGGACCGGACTGAGGCCGCATCCGTAATGTCCAGCTCCGGGAGATCGGCGCCCGCCGCCGCCAGGCCGTTATGGCGGGCCGACAAGGCCAGTTCCCTGCCCAGCTGCCCGTTGCATCCCAGGATGGCGAGGGTCATGGCGTGTTACCCCCCAAGGGGAGCCTGTCCCTGGGGATCTCTTTAAGGCAGGGGAACCGGCTGTCTTTTTCAGAGATCACGGGTTGGGTGATGGGCCAGTCGATCTTTACATCCGGATCGGACCACAAAAGGCCCCCCTCGTCGCCCGGGGCGTAAAAATCCGAACACTTATAGGAAAAAAAGGCGGTTTCGCTGAGGACGCAAAAGCCGTGGGCGAAGCCTTCCGGAATAAACAGCTGGGTTTTATTCTCGCCGGAAAGATGCACCCCGATCCATTTCCCGAAAGTCGGGGATTCCGGGCGGATGTCCACCGCCACGTCGAAGATTTCCCCTGAGATCGCCTGCACCAGTTTGGCCTGGGGGTTTTGAATCTGATAGTGGAGCCCCCGGAGGGTCCCCCGGGTGGACCGGGAAAGGTTGTCCTGCACGAATACCGTCCGGATGCCGTGGGCCTGGTACCGTTTCCGGTGATACGTTTCCATGAAAAAGCCCCGATGGTCTGAAAAGACATCCGGCTCGATGTGCCATACCCCGTCAAGGGCCGTTGGAATGATTTTCATATCTTTTATCTTATCTCATCCTCAGAGGTGAATCCGGACCTTTCGCCCTTACCGTTTTTGATCGGATTTATCAACCGCTTTCCAAAGCACTTCGCCGGCGCGGTGATTTATCCGGCGAATTGACGGTCTTTTCGGCTTTTCCGCACCTTTTGCAAAAATGATGCGCCGCAAGGAATTGCGTTTGTCCCGGAGGGGTGGTAATATTTTTGTTGTCGGCCATTGAATCGTTTTCCAGGACAAGGACCGGTTTCATGTTGGATTGGCACACCCTGGGGATCGGCGTGCTCATCTTTTTGGCGCGGGTGGGGGATGTCTCCATCGGCACCATCCGGACCATCGTCACGGTGCAGGGGAGAAGCATCGTCGCCTTTTTCCTGGGAATCTTCGAACTGCTCATCTGGATCACCGTTGTCAGCACGGTGATTTACAAAATCAAGGACCAGCCGATCCTGGCCCTTTTTTACGCCTTCGGGTATGCCACGGGAAACGTGGTGGGCATCGCCGTGGAGCGACGCCTGGCGTTGGGCACGGTGATCCTTCGTGTCATCACCCGAACCGCAGGAAACCAGTTGGCCGGCCGGATCCGCGGTTGGGGGCAGCCCGTGACCATTTTCCGGGGGGAAGGGAGAAACGGCCCGGTGGACGAACTCTATATCGCCTGCCGGCGGAAGCATCTCAACCGCATTTTGCGGATCGTCCGGGAGGAAGACCCGGACGCCTTCTATGTCACGGAAATGGCGCGGGATGTCCGCAAGACGGTGGGCCCGCCCTATTTTACGCCTACCGGGTGGCGGTCGATCCTGAAAAAGAAGTAAAGCGCACTCATTCTTCAACGGCCTTTCGGACGCTTCGGGCCAGTTCCGACCAGTTGAGGGGTTTTTCCAGGTAGCACCGGACCCCCAGGCGTGCAGCGGATTCCGCATTGATCCGCTCGCTGAATCCCGTGCACAAAATAACGGGTGTATGGGGCCTGAGGACAAAAATCTCTTTGATGAGTCGATCCCCCGTCAAATGCGGCATGGTCATGTCGGTGATGACCAGGTCAAACCCATGAGGGTCCTTGGAAAAACAGGCAAGGGCGTCCAGGGGGTTGGTATGCCCTTCCACCCGGTATCCCAGCCGCTCGAGGAGCCGGGTTCCCGTTTCCACGATGCTGACTTCGTCATCCACAAAAAGGATCCGTTCGGAACCGGTGGGAAGGACGGCCGCCTTTTCCGCTTCGTGCGTCGCTTCTCCGGCGCAGGGCGGCAGGTAAATGGAAAACCGGGTGCCTTTCCCCGGCCGGCTTTCCACCGTGATCTCGCCCCTGTGATCCTTCACGATGCCGTGAACCACGGAAAGCCCCAACCCCGTCCCTTTCCCCATCTCCTTTGTAGTGAAATACGGATCGAAGATCCGATCCAGGTGGCGGGCATCGATTCCCGATCCCGTGTCCTCCACCGTCAGTTTCACATAGCGCCCGGTCGTCAGGGGCATCGCACCGGAGGATAACTCGGATTCGACGACATGATTCTCGAGGCGCAAGGTGAGGGTGCCCCCGGTTTCCTCCATGGCATGGGCGGCGTTCGTGCACAGATTGATCAGCACCTGGTGTATCTGGCCGGGATCCGTCAGGACAGGCGCCGCGGTTTCGTCGAGTTGGGTGTCAATGGCGATGTCGGCGGGAATGGATGCCCTTAAGAGCTTGAGGGATTCTTTGATGAGGGGGGAAAGCCGGAGGGGCTTCCGCTCATGCTCGGTCTTTCGGCTGAAGCTTAAAAGTTGCTTCACCACATCCCGGGCCCGCAGACTGGCGGTCTGAACCTCTTCCAGATGATGCCGGACCGGGCCTTTTTCCACAACATCTTCCAGGGCCAGTTCCGCGTTTCCCAGGATGATCCCCAAAATATTGTTGAAATCATGGGCGATGCCGCCGGCGAGCGTTCCGATGGCCTGCATTTTCTTGGAATGCAGGATTTGTTCCTGCAATCCCTTGATCTTTCTTTCCGAAAGCACCTTTTCGGTGACATCCCGGCCGATGCCGCTGATGTAAGGTGCCTGGCCTTCGGGCCGCACCAAAACGCTTCGATATTCCAGATAAATTTTGCGCCCGTCCTTGGCGAAGTAGATCGTCACGCCTTGGTGCCGCCCCTTTTCAAGGACCTTTTGGAGGTATTCGCTGCGATAAAAAGGCTTTAGCTCGGGCTTCATGAAATCGGACGCCGGCCGGCCGATGAGCTCTTCCGGGGCGTACCCCAGGATATGGACCAGCGCCTGGTTAAAGGAGAGGAAGCGGCCTTCCAGGTCCATGGTGTAAATCAGGTCATTGACGGAATTAAAAAGGTCCCTGAACTTTTTTTCGGATCGCCTGACGGCTTCCTGGATCTGTTTTTGTTCGGTGATGTCTTCCAGGACCCCGTCGAAATAGTCGATTTTTCCTTCCGGGTTCCGGATGGCCACGATGGAGGTGGATGCGGTGAAGGGGGTGCGGTCTTTTTTGACCAGCTGAATTTCTTCGTTTCGGAGCTGGCCCCGGTCGGACAATTTGTCGAGGAGTTGGATGCGGCCTTGCGGATCCTGAAAGGTTTTGGAGGGTTTGATTTTGAGGAATTCTTCCCGGGTTTCGTATCCGAAAATTCGGGCCATGGCGGCGTTGGCTTCCAGGAAGCGGTCTTCTGAAGGACCGGCGGTTCGGTACACCCCGATATTGAGATTTTCCGTGAGGGTCTTGTATCGGATCTCCCGTTCCCGTGCCGCATGTTCAGCCTCTTTTCGATCGAGAAAGCTGCAAAGGATCTGCCCCGTGATCCGAAGCAGGAGGATGATTTCCTCCGGCCAGGCCATACGCTCGCCCACGACGTCAAGACCCAGAAATCCTTTGAAGCTGCCGCCGCTGGCAATCGGAACAGCGATAAGGGATTGGATCTGTTGGGCTTCGAAGTGCTTCTGCTCGAGGTGTCCCTCGTCGGGCATCTCGAAGACGTCCGGTATATGAAAAACACCGTCGGTGCGCAGCCGCTTCCAGAACCAGGGGAGTTCCTTTTCCACGGCGATTCCCTGGAGGTGATGGATCTGGGGGGTGACCCCGGGCGCGCACCATTCATGGGTGTTGTCGAAAAGCCCCTCATCCGATCTTGCCTGGAAGAGATAGGCCCGGTCCACCCCGGCGAATTCCCCGATGGTTTCCAGGGCCCGTTGAATTTGGACGTCCGTCTCTCCGGATTCCACGAAACCGGCCGAAATGTGCATGATGAGTTCTTGAAACCGGATCCGGGTCTCGAGGGCGTCTTCGGCTTTTTTCCGCCGCATCAGGTTCTGAATCCAGTTGTCAAGAATCGTGTCTTCCGAGTCGAATCCCAGGCGCTCCCGGGGCGGGATATAATAGAAGTTTTCGATGCGGTTTGTGCCGATAAAGACATCCGGATGGGCGGTGAGGGCATTGAGGAGAAAGACGGAAGGGGTTTTGTTGCGGTCATATTGACACAGCCAGAGGATGCTGCTCCCGGGAATCCGGGCGTCGAGGCGCGTTTCAAACCGACTGAACGCCTCGGAATCCACCAGTTGCGTCGCCCAGGAGGTTTCCAGGGTCACGCGAAGGGCCGGATATCCGGCATCCCGGGCCTGCCGGGCGTAATCCTGGAGTTGTTCCACGGCGGCTTCCGGATCGAAGCCGCTTCTGTTTTCGAAAAAATCTTTGACAGGGGCAATGACAAGCTGTCCGTTTTGAATAAACGGCGCCGGATCCATTCCATCATCGGAAAGATAGGAAAGGATCGTCTCCGAAGGATGCGCATGAATGAGGTACAGGACCTTTTGCTCCTGTGAAAGACCCGTCCGGATGAAAGGGGTGAGGACCTGTCGATGTTCGGCATCGTTTTCGTAAAGGAAACACGCGTGGCTCCCCGGCTGCATGGCAACCCGGGGGGCTTTAAGGGGTGGGGTGAATGGAGGGCTTTTCATTTCATATGAACCGAAACACCAACCTTTGTCTTTACTTGTTTCCGCCGAATCCCTATCATTTGCCAAATAAAAGAAATCCTTGGCGTTGTCAATTTAAAGCGGTGCGGTTTTGATGGAAGGCGGTGTTCCCGGCCACGTGTTCCGATGGCCCCTCCGGTGAAAAACGGAATGAAAAATGGGAGGTATATCGATGAAAATCGCCAATTTTCTCGACTGCGAAGATGTCCCGATCGACCGGTTCCCCTTCAAAGGAAGGATGCGTCCCGTCACCGGGACGTCCATCCGCTGGCTTTCCCGCCACGGAGACGACGGGACGGGATATCCCGAATACGGGTTGCGTTATTTTACCATTCAGCCCGGCGGCGAAATCCCGATCCATAATCATTTTTATCACCAAACCATGTATATCCTTTCCGGAACCGCCGAATGCTATGCCTATGATCCGGAAACGGAGGGAATCATTTTGAAAAAGACCACGGGGCCCGGAGACTTCATCTATATTCCAAGCCTGGAGCCCCACGGCATGAAAAACACCGGGGATACCCCGATGACCTTTTTATGCTGTATCGCCAACGTGTATGAGGTCAAGGGGGGCGCGTGCGCCCCTTGAACGGCGGGAAAGTACACCGGGTCAAAAGGCCGATCTGCCTTCAGGGGATTCCCAGGCGATGGAGGTGGCCGTGGCCTGGATGACCAGCCGGGCCAGCGTCTCTCCGAAAAGGGTATGTTTTCCGCAGTACCTCAGCCGCGGGATCCCGTTCCCGCACGCAAGGGCAACGGCATCGGTGCCGGTGCCCGTGGCGATGGCGCCGGAGACCCGGCTCCGCACGCCGCTGGACTGGAGAGCGGCGGCCTTGGCCTCTGCGGCGATCATGACCGCTTCCACCATGGCCGCCGGGGTCATGGCCGCGGCGGTGACGATGACCGTGTTGATGGTGCCGGCGGCGGCCGCCGCGTCGTCCGGGGTGTGACGGGGGGCGGGGTCTCCGGCCCTCAAGGGATTGGAAAGGCCCGACGTCACCAGCACCGCTGTTTCAAAGGCATGTATCCGTTCCCGGGCGATCCTCAGCGAATTCATGGAGGCCGCCGTCATCATGCCCACCGTCACGCCGTGCCACCCATTGCGGAGGCAGTATCCGGCAAGGGTCTTTTCCGGCGGGTCCAAGGGGGCATCGGGAGCGGGGGGGCGCTTGGGAACCTTGAGGTTCAAGACGGCCTCCGCCGTGGTCCACCCGCCGTTGAAAACAGCGGAGCTGAGCACCGGGCAGGGGCTTTCGAAGACGACCCGGACATGCTCCGGGGAATGGTCCAGAAGAACATTTTGTTGGAGACGCGTTGCGTTCACGGTTTTCCAATACTTTTTCAGGAGGTTGTGGAATATCCGCGGCGGCTTGACCCCGGTTCCCGCAGGGCGGGAGGGCGCCATACGCCGCCGAAAAACAGGATCCCCGGACGCCTGCCGGACGTGTTCCGGCTACAGGTCCGACAGGGCCCGTTCAAGGACATCCAGCGCCTGGTCCACCAGGTTCCTGTCGGCCTGGGTCCCCATGTGGCCGAGACGGAAGACCTTCCCGGCCATGGGGCCGTAGCTGCCGCCGACCACCAATCCATGCTGCCGCAGGCGTGCATCGAATTCGGCCCAAGGGATGCCTTCGGGCACATGGACGGCCGTGACGGTGGGGGAAGGCACCGCATCCGGTGCGGGAAACAGGGTGTAGCCCATCTCCTCCAGCCGCTTCCGGCAGTAAACCGCCGTTGCATCGTGTCGCCGGAAACAGGCTTCAAGTCCTTCTTCAAGGACGGCTTGAACACCGGCATTGAGTCCGGCAGTGGCCTGCCAGGCGGGTGTGTATGGGAATGCATGCGTTTCCAATGCCCTGCGGAAGGGCTTGAGCGCGTCATAGCCCACGTAATCGACTTCCTCGATGATTTCCCAGGCCTTCGGGCTCACGGCCGTGAAACAGGTGTCCGGAAGGGCCGACAGGCATTTTTGGGACCCGCCCAGGCACAGGTCGATATCCCACGCCTCGGGCCGTACCGCTGCCCCTCCCACACTGGATACGGCGTCCACGTAAAGGAGGGGCACCGACATGGCCTTTTTCAGGCGGCCGAGGCCGTCAATGGGATTGAGAGTCCCCGACGGGGTTTCGCAGTGGACCGCGGTGATCATCTTGGGTTTGAATTCGGCGATCGCCTTTTCGCATGCGGCAAGGTCGGACAGGGTTTCGTTATGGCCCAGTCCCACGATCCGGGCTACGGCGCCGACGGCCGCGGCCATATCCGCAATCCCGTAGCCATAGACACCGGTGGCCACCGAAAGGACCCGGTCGCCGGGGCGAAGGCAGCTTTTCAACGCCCCCCAGAGGGCCATCATGCCCTCGCCCTGTAAGATCGCCACGGAATGTTGCGTCTCCAAAAGGGACTGCAGGTTCCGCTCGGCTTGCGCGTAAAGCTCAAGGTATTCCGCTTCCAGATCGGCGGAACCGTAGTCGACCTGGTAGGCTTTAAAAACGTCCGGATGCACCTTCACGGGCCCGGGGACCATGGGAATGGGGTATGTTTTCATAAGGGGCACCTCCCTGATTTTGTCCGATATTAGCACAATCCGGAATCGGTTTCGCGTAAAAATTATCCCTTTCGCTTGAATGGCATGAACATGAGGGCCTCCCTTTTTGTTCAAATCGGTTAAAATCATCGGGCGCCTTTCGATATAATTTCGTTTGACAGCCCATAGACCTTCCTATAATAAAAAATAACACGCTCCGCCAACTGCAGGTTCCCATATCCCGGGGAGCAGACAATGGCAAAATACGACCCATGCTTTCTCTACACCCTCCCACAGAAAAACAAGTTCCATCAATGCCAATCGATTGGGGTTTCAATCTTTTGGTGCTTTCCCAAAAGTATTCGCATTGAACCTCAAACCTTCCAGCATCCAGCAACCTGACAACGTGAAAGGAGGTAGAAAATGAAAAGAGGGATATTTTTGAGTGCAATCATTGCCGGGATTGTCTTGTTAACGTTCATTAACGGGGCCGGAGCAGAAGAAACACTTTCTCTGTTGACATGGAAGGGGTATGCCCCACCCCGACTGATTGAGAAATTTGAGCAACAAACCGGCATCACCGTCAACGTAACATACTCAAACAATGAAGAAATGATTGCAAAACTTCGCGCCACCCGCGGGGCAGGGTTCGATCTCGCCCAGCCAAGCCAGGATCGCATTTCATCCGTGCAGGAAAAATACGGCATTTATCAACCCATCGATCTGTCCAAGATCGACACCGTCCAGATTATCCCGTCCATGCTTGAAGCGGTGAAAAAGAATACGATGGTTGACGGAAAACCGCATGCCGTACCATTTTGCTGGGGAACCTCCGGCTTGATTGTGAATCGTAAATACGCATCAGATGCCGCGGATTACGCCGATCTTCTCAACAAGAAGTACGCCGGCCGTATCAGCTATCGGCTGAAACGGCCCACCCTCATCGCCATTGCCTTTTCCATGGGCGAAGATCCGTTTTCAAAATACGGGGACGTCCAAGCCTACACCGACCTGATGGAAAGGGTTGGGCAGGCACTCATTGAAGGGAAACCGCTGGTCAAGAACTACTGGGCCAACGGCGATGCCTTGCTCCAGTCCATGCGGTCCGAGGAGGTCCATTTGGCCATGGCCTGGGACGGGGGCGGATGGAAGCTGCATGCCGAAAATCCGGACATTGATTTTTTAGCCCCGAAAAGCGGCGCCCTTGGCTGGATCGATACCTTCGCACTGCCGTCAAAGGCCAAGAATGTAGAGGCGGCATACAAATGGATCAATTTTATGCTGGCGCCGGAAAACGCCGCATTTTTCACCAATGCGGAAAAATACGCCACGGCATCCAATGGGGCGAACGCCCATCTGGATCCCTCTGTACGGGCGAACTTCGAGCGATGCTTTCCCCAGTCCGCCATCGACAACATCAAGTGGTACCCCCCGGTTCCGGCCAAACTCGAGGAAATCGAAGGCAAGATTCTTGATAAGGTCCAGGCCGCCAACTAACCGAAAGCAAACTTCGTGTTGACTCCGTGCCCGGCGCGGAAATCCAAAAGATGGGGGCTTTTGCCGGGAAAGCCCCTGCTCTTTTCCAAGAGTTATGATGCAAATCGATCTTTCGGTTCGCAATGTCACAAAAAAATTCGGGGATTTTGTTGCCGTCAAAAATGTTTCCTTCGAGGTGACCGATGGGCGCTTTTTTTCCATTTTAGGGCCTTCCGGGTGTGGAAAGACCACCCTTTTGCGGATGATTGCAGGGCTGACCGAACCCTCCGGGGGGACGATCGAGATCCGCGGAAGGAATATGGTGGGAATTCCTCCCAACAAGCGTCCGGTGAACCTGATCTTTCAGCACCTGGCCCTGTTTCCCATGATGGACGTGGGGGAAAATGTCGCCTTTGGGCTTCGCAGGCGGGGGGAAAGCCGTTCCGTCATTAAAAAGAAGGTGGAAGCCATTTTGGACAGGGTGGGATTGACCGGATTTGCGCCCAAGACAATCGGCCAGCTTTCCGGTGGGCAGAAGCAGCGGGTGGCGATCGCTCGATCACTGGTGTTGGAACCGGCAGTCCTCCTTCTGGATGAACCCCTCGGGGCGCTGGATCTCAAGTTGCGGGAGCAGATGAAAGTGGAGCTGAAAAAGCTTCAGGCAAAAGTGGGCACCACCTTTGTCTATATCACCCATGACCAGTCGGAAGCCTTGGTCATGTCCGACCATGTGGCCGTGATGAACGGAGGCGCCTTTGAACAGATCGACACCCCTCAAAATCTCTATAATCAACCCGCGACCCCTTTTGTCGCACGGTTTGTTGGAGAAAATAATGTCTGGTCAGGAAAGATTCTCCGCTCTCTGGGAAATACTGCAGTTGTCGAAACCGTCGACGGCAATTGTTTCCGGACCAAAATTCGGGAACCAATGGAGGAGGGAAGCCCTGTAGTTTTGTTTCTGCGGCCGGAAGCGATGATGATCCAGCCGGACCCTTCCCGGCGCGGGCTGAATCGCTTCGAGGTGGTCGTAAAGGACATCCTCTTTGATGGCGCCAACAGTCGTCTGTTGGCCCATCCTCTTCATAGGGAGGCCGAACTTCTATTGGCTTTGCCCCAAAACCGCCAGTATGATTACATTCGAAAAAATGACAAACTTGAAATCGGATGGGATGTTCAATCCGGCATCTGCTTTCCGGAAAGAGAGTCCCGGTTTTAGACAGTCCTTGGGCAGGCGATAGAGCCGCCGATCCGGGATTTGCGGTTCCTGCGGGTGAAAACGAGGACCAGGATGCATTTCAAACGCTGGGGGTTGATCCTTTTCATCACACCGGTATTGCTCTGGCTGGTATTGTTGATTGTTCTTCCCCAGATAGACATGTTGGTGATGTCATTTCGATCCGAAACTGCTGAGGGACAGGTCATATGGAGCCTGAGCAACTATAAGAGTTTCTTCGAAGATTCCATCTACTGGTTGACCTTTGTCAGAACCGCTCTCTATTCCATCCTGGTTACGGTTCTGACGTTCCTGATCGCCTTTCCCGTCGCCTTTTTCATAACAAAGGTCGTCAATCCCCGCTTCCAGGGGTTCTTGCTGGTACTGCTGCTGGTCCCGTTTTGGGTGAGTGAACTGGTTCGGGTATACGGCTGGATGATTCTCTTACGAGAAAGCGGGGTGATTAATCATATATTATTGAAAATGGGAGTGTTGGAAAAGCCGGTGGAGATGCTCTACAATGACGCTGCTATGGTGATGGGGCTGGTCTATACCATGATTTTGTTCATGGTAATACCCATCATTTCTGTTCTTGAAAGTCTCGACGACAGTCTTATCGAAGCCGCGTATGATCTGGGCGCAAATATGTGGTCCATTCTCCTTCGGATCGTCATCCCGCATGCCTCCCCTGGCATCGTATCGGGCGCCATCGTGGTTTTCATGCTAAGCCTTGGAGACTACCTCACCCCAAAACTGATCGGCGGGAAGAACTCCCTTTGGTTTACGGAGCAGATCTACAACCAGTTCATCGCCAGTTTCAACTGGAACCAGGGATCCGCTTTTGGATTCCTGCTGCTTATGTTGTCCTCGCTGGTGGTCTGGGCAGGGCTCAAGCTTTCCCGTCAGGACCTGAAGAAAGTGGTTCAATGATCCGGAGCTTGCCTGCTTCCAGAATTTACAACCACCTGTTCAACCTGTACGTGTTTCTATATTTTATCTTCCTTTTCGCCCCACTGGTGGTCACCTGTGTTCTTGCCTTCAATGATTCCCAATTTCCCGCTTTACCCTGGAAAGGCTTTACCCTGGAGTGGTTTTTCGGAAACCTTCAGAATCGGGTGGGGGTCTTTCATGACCAGATCATCCTGAAAAGCCTCTGGACCAGCTTCCGGACGGCATTTTTCGTCACTGTGCTCTCTCTGGCAGTTGGGACGTGCGGCGCTTTTCTCTTTGAACAGGAAGACTTTCGATTCAAGCCGTTGTTGTACTTTCTAATGCTCGCTCCTCTGGTAATTCCCGGGGTGATTTTGGGAATATCCATTTTGCTGTTCAGCAACACCTTGGGAAGTTACTTCGAGCAGCACTGGAATTTTGATGTTGCCCTTTTCCGGCCGAGCTTCTGGCTGGTCGTGCTGGGGCAGTTTTCCTTCATCGCAACGCTGGTTACTCTGATTGTGTCCGCACGGCTCAAAAAGTTCGACCTCTCTCTTGAAGAGGCCGCTAGGAACTTGGGGGCCAACCGGTTCGAAGCCATCTGGTTTATCACATTGAGATTTTTACGTCCTGCCCTTATCGGTGCCGGAGCAGTGGCCTTTCTGATGTCCTTCGAAAACTTCAACACGACCCTTTTCCTGGTGGGATCCGAAGCCACCCTTCCGATCAACCTCTACTTGCAGGTTCGGGACGGCAGCACACCCGTGATCAATGCCATCTCCTTTTTATTAATCCTGGGAACCTCCATCGTTGCTCTGGCAAACCTGTATTTCAGACGCAAGGATGGATGACTTTGCCTCCCTGGCCAAGGAGCTGGAGCGCTTCGGTGTGCCCCACGAGATGATTACGTATGGCGGTGCACCGCATGCCTTTACCGTGTTCGGCACAGACCGCTATCGCGAAGGTGCCGACCAAAAATCGTGGCGGCGGTTCACCGGGTTTCTCAACGAAACGGTGAAGCGACCGGTTACAGGCTCCTCATCAGCCACTGCCACAGGGCGAAACAGGCCATCCCGCCCACAATGGTGACCAGAAGATTTTTGCTCAGTTTGCCGATAATCACGGTTGCCACAGCCCCAACCAGGTAGGCATTGAAGACGGACAGGTGAAGTGTTCGCCCGCCGGGGTAGAGGACCGCCGGAACAATGATGGCTGTCAGGACGACGGGCGGCACATAGCGCAGGGCACGCTGGATACTTTCGGACAGTCTGATGCGGCCGGACAGGGCCAGGAGCCCGTAGCGGATGGAAAAGGTCACGATTGCCATGCCGGCGACCAAATAAAACGTCTCCATTATGAATCCCCTCGGGAAGCCACCGCTCCAACACGCCTTTTCTGAAGCATTTCAACGGCTACGCCGGCGGCCATGCCGATCACGGCAGCCATGATCAGCCCCAGTTTGTGCGGCATGCCCTGGAACGCCACGGCGCTGACAGCGGCGGCCAGCACGGCGATATGGGTGGATTTGTCTTTCAAATAGGGAATTACCATGCCGATGAAGGCGGCCACCATGGCGAAATCCAGGCCCCATCCGCCGATTCCCTGAAGCATGCGGCCGGCCACCAGTCCCAAGAGGGTGCAGAGGTTCCAGTTGGTGTACATGAAGACCATGGAACCCAACTGGTACCAGTGTTTGTACGGGCTGTCGTCGTTGTGGTACCAGCGACCCACGGCCACGACAAAGGTCTCATCGGTCAGGCCGAAGGCCAGCACGACCTGCCACCTGCGCGGCAGGGCTTTCAGGTAGTCGAGCAGGGTGGCGGTATAGAGCAGGTGCCGGAAATTGACCACAAAGGTGGTCAGCACGATCATGGGCCACAGAGTTCCGGCCCCCACCAGTCCCAGGGCAATGAACTGGGCCGAGCCCGCAAAAACGAACAGGCTCATTCCCATGGTACCCGCCGCCGACAGGCCGGCACCGAAGGCCAGGGTCCCGAAAATGATACCGAACGGGACGGCACCGATCACCAGCGGCAGCGTGTCGCGGGCGCCTTTCCAAAATTCCCGGCATCGGCTGGGATGTTCCACAATAGGGTCCTCATCTGTTCAGGCGACGGTGTTCCCTCAGGTCTGAAACGCCCTATCTATACGATATTTCATTGAATGCCAAGGGGGTCATACGGTGGGTGAAGGAAACCGGGTTTTTTTCTTGGCTTCCCGCCGGGAGCACCGGCCCCCCAATCATCGAAATCCCGTGGAGGTGCGGTTCAAACCCGGTTCATCTGACGCTTGGGCGGTTCATGCGTTCGCAAGGCAAGGCAGATTCCGTCTTGCTCAGGAGAATGTCCGGGCAGAAAGAGGTACAAATTGACACAGCGCCAGGACGGATTGTCATGGAGCACTTGATTAAACGGATCGGCATCCCTGAAGGCCGTATTATCCGCAACGAGGAGGCCATTCTCCTTGAGCAGCCGTTCACAATGGGGAAGTGCCCGGGCGTAATCCGCTTTTTCGATATCCATGAATACCATATCAAAAAGACGGTCCATTTTTTCCATTTCGGCCAGTGCATCCCCCGTGAGCACCGCCACCGTATCGCTTAAGCCGGCGTGCTCAACGTTCTTTCGGGCTCTCAGGGCCAAACCGGGATCACACTCCAGGGTGAGGACATGCCCCTGGTTGATGCGGCACGCCCTTCCCAGGAAGATGGATGAATACCCTGTGGCGGTCCCCAATTCCAGAATGTGTCGGGCATTCCCGATTCTGGCAAGGAGATAAAGCCATTCCCCCACGACAGGACCCACAATCGGTATATTCTCTTTTGCCGCCTCTTTTTCAAGTAAGACGAGGAGTGGATCGCGGTGGGGAACCAGTTGTGCAAAATAGGTTTGGGGTGAATCGATCATGGCGGCCATCGCGAATCGGTACCTCCAATGCGTGATGTTTGGTCGGTTTTTCAACCTCCTGGAACTATTCAACTCATTGAAATATTTGGTTTTTGGAGTCATTATGATATCGACATCTATCAATTTTTGGCACATTTTTGAATTTTTTCCCACACAAATTCTCACACAAAAAGCGTTTCAGACAGAAATGATCCGCCGATATGCCTTTTTTATCAAGACATCCCTTGTTTCCATCTTCGATACCCCATCATACGGTCCGTTTTCATCCTCTCCATCAATATACGGATAGCCCGAAACATTTTTGCACCGGATAAGAAAATCGAGTCTGAATTGGCCAAAACGCTTGACAGGCTGATGGAAAAGGGCTACACATAAATTACATAAAATAGCTACTTCAGGATATTTAAAGGGGGAACTCAATGAAAATCATTTCAGCCAAGATGCTGAAGAACAAAACCGGAGACGTGATCCGGGAGATCCGCCGGGGAAAAGAAGTGCTGGTGTCCTACCGGGGAAAGCCGCTGGCAAAGTTCGTGCCGGTTCAAGAGACTTCAATCCTCGAATCGCTTTCCGGTGTTTTAAAGGGCGTTTCCACAGACCGCAAAACCCTCCGGGAAGAGCGTCTCAAGGAAAAGCATGAAGGTCTTTATTGATACCAACCTGATCCTCGATGTACTGGCGGAAAGAAAACCGTTTTACGAGAATTCCAGATCCATCTGGGCACTGGCAGAGACAGGCGCGATCCAGGCGTTTCTATCCGTCACCAGCCTCACCGACATCTTCTATGTTGTGAAAAAACACCTGGGCGCCGGCCGGGCCAGGGAAATCCTGCGCGACATGATGCACGTTTTCGGTGCTGTTTCCGTTGGGAAGAGGGACATCGACAAAGCCCTGCGGCTGGACATCCATGACTTTGAAGATGCCGTCCAGTGGATCTGTGCCTCAAAAATCAAGGCCCGATACCTGTTCACTCGAAATCTGAAGGACTTTCCCAAAAAATCGCCGGAATTGGAAGCTGTCTTGCCGGAGTCATTTTTGCGCCTTTGGATGCGACGGCAGGATTCCAAAAAGCCGGAACCATAGCCTATTTCGGCATGTCAGCTCAACGCCTCGGGTCGCAAAATCTTTTGCGCGATTCCGTCTTATAACTCCCATTTCACCTGTAAGTATTTAGGAAAACGCCTTGTTGGATATCAACTATGAATGCCCCCGGCGTGAATCGAACACGCGGCACAAGGATTAGGAAGCAGAATCCCCGAGTTTTTCAACCTCCTGGAATTATATAACTAATAGAAAATATTGTTATTTCAGATTATTAATTTTATTATATTTTATCATATTTTGGTACATTTTGGAACTATTCTCTCACACAAATTCTCACACAGGGAAGGGGAAAAAGTTCCTTTTTTTATTCGTCATTGCCAAGGGTCAGGCGTAGGCCCGCCGCTTTTTTGGGAACGTTACCGACCCTAATCCGGCAGCTTCTTGTTTTGCTTGCACCGTACGGGTTTTCCCTTGCCAAGACAGGCAAAACAGGTCTGACAGGCTTCGCACGTCAAAATCTGATCATCCCTGCCTGACAGAATCTTTTCAGCTGTATCCGGATCGCAAATCATCTGTCGGCCTATGGCAACCAAATCCGCGCCGGCTTTAAGGGCCTGCCGGGCGGAAGTCTTGGATCCAAGCCTGCCGACAACGATGACGGGCAGGCCACATTCATTCCGGACCTTTGCGGCTAGATCAACCACACCTCCCGGGGTCTCATCCTTGGCATAGGCGGATGTGGTAATAAGGATTTTTCTTCCCTCCTCTTCCTTCCAGGTCCCTTGGACAGCCAGGGAAAGATCCAGGACATCCACACCCGCTTCTGCCAGCAGTTTCCCGATGCGCACGGCATCATTCGGGGTCATACCGCCTTCCAGATTCTCCACTGTATTGATGCGGAAAAAAATCGGATCGTCCGGTCCCAGATGTTCACGAACGGCGCTTGTAATCTCGACAGCTAGAGCTGCCCGTCTTTCAATAGTGCCCCCATAACGATCCGTCCTAAAATTGGTGAGAGGAGATAAAAACTGGCTCAAAAGGTAAAAGTGCGCACCATGGATCTCGACGCCTTCAAACCCGGCTTTTTTTGCCCTGGAGGCGGCATCAGCGAAAGCCTGGATTACGCTTTTGATCTCATCGATGCTTGCCGGTCTTGCCGAAATACCCAGCCGACAAGCAATGTTAGAGGGGGCAATCCAGGAATGCATTGTTTTAAAAGGCCAGGCCTTCGCCCCGGCATGGTTGATTTGAACGACCGCTCTGGCGCCTTCAGTCTTGATGGTATTCGCCAGTTTTGTCATGCCTTGAACCTGGCCGTCTTCCCACAATCCAATGCTGCCGGGGACGATGCGTCCCTCAGGGCAGACCGCAGTCGCCTCGACAATTACGGTCCCCATCTGCTTCGCCCTGGCCTTGTAAAACCTTAATATTTCCGGCGTAATGTAGCCGTTCTCAGTTCCGTAGTTCGTGGTCAACGGCGGCAGCACCAGTCGATTCCTGGCGGTCATGTTTCTTATTTTGAATGCATCTTCCAGCTTTTTCATGATGTTTTATCCGGAGTTTAGAGAACGGCCTTGATTATGGATTGCCTGTTCAGAGCGGTCCAGGCCATGAAAACCCTTGGGAATGCTGCCAAAGTTGAGCGTTTCGGTTACCTCGATCTCCGCCACACCGTGGTGAAATATCTCAACGATCCACAAAAAGTCAACCTCAAGAAAGTTTGATAGGACTTGCGGCACCGAAAACAGATGACCGCAGAAATCTACGTTGAAGGAAATTTCACCGACACCGGGAATGTAATTGACCTTAAATGCCAGAGGCCCTTCCCGGAATGAGCCGGCCCACGAAGCAAAGCGTCCAACGGATGTTTCGTGACTTTTATCGCCGCCCTCCAACAAGGCCCCGGAGCAGTGACCAAAGACCAAACCGTTCAGGCTATGTTGTGGAACGAACGCATCCATGGTACGTACACCGCCAAAGCTGCATCAATGGTCGACATGGGATGGATGATCGATTCAAGTAAAATGACTTTCAAAGGGCAATGGTGGAAAGCATTATTTTAAAATTGAACATGATTCCGGCGGTCGTAAGGGTTCTGGGTGTGTTTATTCTGGTCTTGCTGGCGATCAAGGCGAAGTGGTCCCTGGGTAACAGCTTTCTATCCGCGACGATTGCTCTGGGACTTGTCTTTTGTATGCCGCCGGCGGACATTCTAAGATCGATGGGGTCGTCCCTGATTCATCCCAAAACCCTGAGTCTTTCCATTGTGGTGAGTCTGATCCTGGTTCTGAGCCATAGCCTTGAAAAAGCAGGACAGATGGAACGGCTGCTCAACGGCTTCAAAGGCATGATCCGTCGGCCCCAGGTGAACATGGTGATCTTTCCCGCCTTGATCGGCCTGCTGCCCATGCCCGGAGGCGCCATCTTTTCTGCACCCATGGTGAAGAACCTGGGAAAAACCCACGGTCTCTCACCGCCTCAGCTCAGCTATATCAATTATTGGTACCGGCATATCTGGGAATACTGGTGGCCTCTGTATCCCGGGATCCTGCTGACTACGGCCATGGCATCCATCGACCTATGGCGTCTGGTCTTCGTGACCCTGCCATTGACCCTGGTAGTGGTGGTGGCCGGCTACTGGCCGTTGCGCGGGGCCATGGCGGCACCCCGGACGGGAACAGAACGCACCGCTGCAGGGCCTTTTCTGAAGGAGTTGGCACCCATTCTGTTCGTGATTGTTTTTGGGCTGGTAATGGGACAGGTGTTTTCCATGCTGTTTTCCGGTGGACTCCAGTCGGTGTCTAAAGAGATGGGGTTGATTCTGGCGCTGCTGCTCGCCATTGTCTGGATCTGGCGGCACAATCACATGGATTCAGGGCAGTGTTGGGGCATCGTGCGGCAACCAGCCATGCTCAACATGATTTACATGGTCGCAACCATCCTCCTTTTCAAAGGCATCCTGGAGGACAGCGGCGCGGTGATACAAATGAGCCAGGAGATGCTGCGCTGGCACTTCGCATTGGTACCCGTCGCTATTGTACTGCCGTTTCTGGTGGGCATGGTGGCTGGAATCACGATTGCCTTTGTTGGAGCCACTTTTCCCATCCTCATTTCCCTGATCCAATCCATGGACCAGACGAACTTGATTCTGCCGTATATGATGCTGGCCCTGGCCAGCGGTTTTGCCGGAGT
>Ga0209163_1001926_pt1 | contig 19602 bp, 16 predicted proteins | sample MTBAKSrepl2MetaG_FD_187457 | JGI IMG/M metagenome (GOLD analysis project Ga0209163, IMG submission 187457) | Enrichment culture microbial communities om Arthur Kill intertidal strait, New Jersey, USA, that are MTBE-degrading - MTBE-AKS2 (Arthur... | ecosystem: Environmental > Aquatic > Marine >...
CGACCCGAGAAGGCATCAGACCCACGGCGGTGACATAAACCAGGCATTTGCCCAAGTAACTGGGATGAAAGAAGACCTGGCCGAAAGGCGTGGGGATGCCGCTCTTGTTGCCGCCGTCCTTGACCCCCTGAATAATCCCGTCCAGAAGACGCCGGGGGTGGAGGTGCGGCCGCAAGGGGCCCGCGTAATCCCGCGGGGCGACACAGAAGCCGTAAGTCCCTAAAATAATTTTTGAACCAAGTCCGGTCCCCATGGGGTCCCGGTAGACGCCCACGATCCCGGTCAGGGCTCCGCCGTAGGCTTCCATGTTCGAGGGGCTGTTATGAGTCTCGCCGGTGATGGTGTAATAGTGTTGTTCGTCGAAACGGCCCACTCCGGCGTTGTCCCAGAGGACCGAGATCACCCAGGGTTTTTGGGCGGCTAATCTTTCGGTGGGGTCCTTGATGCACGTCCGGAACAGATTGTTCACCACTGTTTTTTCGCTCGAGGCCAGGTCATGATACCTGAAGAGCCCGTTGAAAGTGTTGTGGTTGCAATGATCACTGCGGGCTTGGGAGATGTATTCCAGTTCGACGTCCGTGGGCAGAGACAGGCCGACCTCTTTCCGGGCGGCCAGGATTCGGGGACGCAGAAAGTATTGCCTGACGGTCGGGATGTCCTTGGGATTAAGGGCCAGGGACCGCCGGTCGCTGATGGCCAGCAACTCATCATCACTGCCGATGGCGATTTCCGTCACGGTGGGCTCATGTTCCAGAATCACCTTGGGGATGATGATCCCCAGGCCTTGGTCGGGGTCCCATTCATCCCGGGCGATAACCTTCCACTGCTGGATAATTTCATTGGCCAAAAGCTCTCTGGCCAGCATTTCCGCTTCCGGCCTTCCCATGGTCGTGCCGTTTAAAATATAGAGTTTCGAGGCGTAAACCGCCTCATCTTCCCCAAATTTTATCTGAAAAAAATCCTCGACGGCTTCCTGGGCCGTGGACCCGAGCGTGTCACGCACCCCGGGCCTCAGGCCGACCCAAAGGGCGTAATCAAAATCCTTGGCCAAGGGGTGGTAGGCGGAGACCTGGGTGACGGGGTTGGTGAAGATCTCGGTCCGGGCTATTTCGAACTGTTCGGGGGAAAGCTTGGCGTCAATGGTCAGAACGCTTATGGTCCTGACCCGGTCGATGGAAAGGCCGAGGTATTCCCTGGCCCGGATTTTCAAGCCCTGACCCTCGGGATCGAACAACTGGTCCTTGAGGGCTATTTCCAACCGCTTCCGCATGACGGTCGGATTTTAGCAACCGGACCGGACGTCGTCAATGAAAGATTGGGGCTGAACGGGCTTAATCAATGTATACCAAGTTGCCTTCAAACATAAAATAAGGAAACTATCAGGTCATTGCTAGGTTCGTCCCAGACGAACCGAAGCAATCCCTTGGAATTAAAAGAGATGGCTTCGTCATCCCGCTGCCGCTGGATTCCTCGCCATGACCTGCGGATAAACTTTGTTTGAAGCCAACTTGGTATTAGAAACAAAAAAGCCGTGAGATAGTGGCAAGGTGTTTTAGACCGTTGTTGTTTGATCACAAATTTCCGTTAACCAAAAAAATTCGGGGCACTGTTATCAGCGCCCCTAAAAAAATCGTATCAGACCGGAAATTATTTGGCGTAATCCACGGACCGAGTCTCCCGAATGACCGTGACCTTGATTTGACCAGGGTACGAGAGTTCCTTTTCAATTTTTCGGCAGATATCCTGACATAGCAGAATGGAATCTTCATCGGACACGGCCGCGCTGTCCACGATGATCCTGATTTCACGTCCGGCCTGAATGGCGTAGGACTTGGAAATGCCTTTAAAGGAATTGGCTATGCGCTCCAGCTCCTCCAACCGCTTGACATAGGTCTCGAGCATCTCCCGCCTGGCCCCCGGCCTGGCCCCGGACAAAGTGTCGGCCGCTTGAACCAAGACCGCTAAAATCGACTCCGGATGAACGTCTTCATGATGAGCCATGATGGCGTGAACGACTTTGTTGGCTTCACCGTGACGCTTGGCCAGTTCGGCCCCGATCAGGGCGTGAGGCCCTTCGACCTCATGGTCGACGGCCTTGCCTATATCGTGAAGCAGGCCGGCCCGTTTGGCCTGTTTGACGTTCAGACCCAGCTCCGCGGCCATGATGCCGCACAAAAAGGACACCTCGAGAGAATGTTCCAAGACATTTTGGGCGTAGCTGGTTCGATATTTAAGCTTGCCGATCAACCGGATCAATTCCGGGTGGATACCGTGAACGCCCACGTCGAAGGTGGCCTGCTCCCCGGCTTCCCGAATGCTGGTCTCCACCTCCTCGTTGACCTTGGCCACGATCTCTTCGATCCTGGCCGGATGAATTCGTCCATCGGTGATCAACCGTTCCAGGGACTGCCTGGCCACCTCTCTTTTGATCGGATTGAAACAGGACAGAATAACGGCTTCCGGGGTGTCGTCAATGATCAAATCGACCCCGGTCGCCGCCTCGATCGCCCGGATATTCCGACCTTCCCGGCCGATGATCCGTCCCTTCATTTCCTCATTGGGCAGGGCGACCACCGAAATCGTCCGCTCGGAGACATAGTCGCCGGCATAACGCTTAACAGCCAAAGCGATTATTTCGTTGGCTTTTTTATCGGCGGTCTCCCGAGCCTCCATCTCTATCCGTTTGATCATCCTGGCCCCTTCGTGCCGGGCCTCGTCCTCCATTAGTCTAAGAAGCATTTCCTTGGCCTGCTCGGAAGAAATCCCGGCCAGTTCCTCCAGTTTCCGCCGGTGGGCCGCGATCAATCCTTCCAGGTCCCTGCCCTTTATCTCTATGTTTTTCTCTTGTCGGGCCACGGCGCTTTCCTGCTTGGACACCTCGACTTCCCGCTGGGACAGCAAGTCGGCCCGACGATCAAAATTTTCCTCCTTTTGAATCAGTCTTTTTTCCAGTTTGTTTAATTCAGTCCTTCTTTCCCGAGTCTCGTTCTCAAAGGCCTGCGTCATCTGGAGCAAGGCGTCCTTGGCCTGAAGACCGGCCTCTTTTTTGATATTCACCGCCTCTTTTTGGGCTTCCTCGATCATTCGCTGGGAAAGTTCTTCGATGGAAGCGATCTTCCGCTCGACTACGAACTTTCGCCAGCAAAAGCCGCCGGCCGCACCCACGGCCAAGCCCAAGACCGCACCTAGAATCAAAAACAGGGGTGAAAACGTCATCGCCTCACCACCTCCTGAATATATATTTTACAGAGCTTCAGCCCTGTTGACGGATGAGATTGACGTTGTTGATCGATTGATTTTTCTGAACCGAAACATATCGGCTCCGCACCCAGATGGGTCCGGCAACGAGGGGCCGCAGGGGGGGTAAGGCGGAGATCGGACCTTCCGGTTAAAAAAGTTTCACCGCCGGCCTCCTCCGATTCGAGAGGCCCGGCCGAAGACCGGCAACACCATCTGGCCAATCAATTCCGCGTTACCTTTGGACCGGATGTTATATCATCAGGCCAATAAACTTTGGCTCGCAACTGCCTGACCTTGTCTGTATATCCTAGGTCAAACCCTCAGACCCACCCTTACGGCTCCTGAAACTCGGCCTCGGCTAAAATTTCTTCAATCTTGGCCTCCAAGGCCTCGGCTCGGTCATCGACCTCCTTTTGCCGTCGGTGTAATTCTTTCTCCGCCTGAAAATAATCACTCGCCGCCTGGAAAGCCGTCATGACCATCAGGTCAAGCCGGTTGAGGACCGGGGATCCCCTTTTGATTTGTTCAATCACTCCGTTCAGGTAGTCCGCCACCCGGAGAACTTGATCTTCCTCGGAGCTCTTGATCCGATATTCCTGATCAAGAACCTTGATCTTGACCAGTTTTTCTGCCTGATTCTGCGGCAATATCAACCAGCTAGATATTGATCTACACGTGCCAGGAGTTCATCCACCTTGGTTTGGACCTGAACTCGCTCCTGCTCCAGAGAGGCGACCCGCTCTTTTAGAGCCTTGAGCTCCCCCTCTTTTTTCTCCAAATTCTGGGTCAGTTCCTTCTTCGCCTTGGCCAGCTCGCCGGTTTTAGCCAAGAGGTGTTCCAACTTTTCGCTCAGCTTGGTCAACCTGTCCATTCCCATAAATTTATCTCCATACGATCTTTCCACAAGCGCACATGCTTAATTTTAACGGTTTCTGTATGCAAGTCAAGATTAAAGACAATAGGTGTTCATATAGTTTAATCCACCGGATGTGAATCGGCCTTGGTTCCTTCGCGGGAGAAGCTGGTAAGGCAAATAATTAAATAATCGGACTTTATGGACCCCGTAATGCGGGCTATGCGACCGACATCTTCCCAAGGGTGTCGCTCGCAACTCCCGCGCCACAGGGCTGACATAACACTCTCGGTCAACTGATGTGCTACATAAATCGGTCATTTTAATTTGTCATTGACAATGCGTTAGCAATGCTTTGGCAAATTTTTCATTTTTTGGTATTATTACCTACCGGTAGGTATAAAAAGTTGTTGACGGCCGAGCCCCTTTATGTTAATTCCCCTCGGGCTTGAAACGGAAAAGTAGAGATATGGCCAAATCAAAACCTCAAATAGGCGACGAGCCAAGCGCCAGGGAACGGCTGATGAAGGCCGGCCTCGAACTGTTCGCCCGGAACGGCTATGCGGCTACTTCAGTTCGAGAGATAGTGACCGGGGGCGGAGTGACCAAGCCGGTCCTCTATTACTATTTCGGCAGCAAGGAAGGTCTGTACAAGGCCATCATCGAAGACGCCCTGATCAAGCAACAAGCCGTTCTGGATGAAGTTCTGGCTAGGTCAGGGTCGGCCTTGGATCGCCTGTTTTTTCTTTTTGAACGAATTTTGCGCGGGGTGCGGGAGAACAGGGATCTGGTCAAAATGATTCATTCCTTACGTTTCGGCCCCCCCCAGGGAGCCCCGCAGGTGGACTTGAAACAGTTCGGCGACCGGTTGATCGAGACTATCAAGACTATTTATCTGGACGGGTTGGCTCAAGGGTTGGTGGTTGAATTCGATCCGGACACCGTGGCTTCAGCCGTTCTGGCCATGCTGGACCACGCCGTTTGTCTGGATTTCGCCCCGCCCGAACTGGCCGACCTGCAACGTCCCATGAAAATGTTGGATTTTTTGAGCCGAGCCTTAGAGCGAAAGGATAATTAAAGCATGAAACGGATTCTCAGCCGATGGTTATATTCGGCCTTTCTTTTAATCTGGCTGCCGGTTCTGGCCGGATGCGGCCAGTCCCAAGGGAGCGCCCAAGTCGAGCCCAGGGCTTCCCAGCCCGAGGGGGTCAGGGTCTCGGTGGAAAAGGTCACGCCCCGGCCGATCCGGGATGTGCTGATCCTGCCCGGGGAGACCAAACCTTGGCAGGACGTGCACTTGGCCAGCAACCAGGGCGGCTTGGCGGAATCCGTCGAAGTCAAGGAAGGGGAGAAGATCAAAAAGGGGCAACTGATAGTCAAGATCGACGTCTCGGCCCTGAAAGCGGCCCTGGACAACGCCCAGGCGGCCTTCAAGCTGGCCGACGAACTTTTTCAGCGCCGGAAGATGCTCTTTGAACGCAAGATCATCAGCCGGGAAGAACTGGACCAGGCCGAGACCGACCGTGAGGTCAAGCTGGGCATGTTGCGTCAGGCCCGGGTGCAGTACGAGCAGGGATTTCTCTATTCACCTATCGACGGCGTGATCAACCATCTTTATGTCGACCCCGGCGAGTACCTGGGGCTGGGCCAGCCGGTGGCCGACATCGTCAATATCGACCGGATCGAAATCGAGGTCAACGTTCCGGAGATGGATGTCCGCTATCTCGAGCCGGGACAGCAGACCATGGTCAAGGTGGATGCTTTTCCCGAGCAGACCTGGACCGGACAAGTGGAATTCGTGGCCTTCAAGGCCGACTCGACCACCAAAACCTTCAAGGTCAAAATCCTGGTGGACAATCCCGGCGGAAATATCCGTCCGGGCATGATCGCCAGAACGATATTCCTCCGCCGGCTCATCCCCGAAGCCATAACGGCTCCCTTGTTCGCCCTTGTGGACAAAAGCGGAGAACGCCTGGTTTTTGTGGAAGAAGACGGAACGGCCCACGCCCGGACCGTCTCGATCGGGGTCATCGAAGGCGATCGGGTTCAAATCACCCAAGGCCTGGAAGCCGGCGACCACCTCATCGTGGTCGGCCAGACTGAAGTCGAAGAAGGGACCAAGGTCATAGTTCAATGATTGTCAATCAGACGGCCTTAAGACGCCAGGTCACCGTCCTGGCGCTTTTGATTTTCATCGTCATCGCCGGCTTGTATTGTTATCTGACCCTGCCCCGGGAATCCTTTCCCGACATCACCATCCCGTACGTCTTTGTGACCACGACCTATGAAGGCGTCTCGGCCCAGGACATGGAAAGCCTGATCACCATCCCCATCGAGCGCAAGCTCAAGGGTTTGGCGGACACCGAGGAGATCACTTCGACTTCGGCCGAGGGCATTTCCACGGTGGCCGTCAAGTTCCTGCCCAAGGTGGATATAGACGACGCCCTGCAAAAAGTCAGGGACAAAGTCGATCAAGCCAAAGCCGACCTCCCGGCCGATCTGCCCGACGACCCGGTGATCCAGGAAATCAACTTTCAAGACCTGCCGGTCCTGCGGGTGGTCCTGTCCGGGCCTTTCAGCCTCCGCCGTCTCAAGACCTTCGCCGAAGACTTCGAGGAAAAGATCGAGTCCGTAGCCGGGGTCTTGGATGTAACGATTTCCGGCGGTTTGGAAAGAGAAATCCACGTGGAGTTCGATCTGGACCGGGTGGCCGCCTATAACATGCCTTTTTCCAGTTTGATCAAATCGGTCACGGAAAGCAACGTCAACATGCCCGGCGGGAGCATGGACATCGGCCGGGGCAAGTATCTGGTCCGGGTGCCCGAGGATTTCAAGCATCCTTCTGAGATCTTTTCCGTGGTGGCCTTTGTCCGGGAGGGCAGACCGGTCTATCTGAGGGATGTCGCGGTAATTGAGGACAGTTACAAGGACCCGCTGACCAGAAGTCGGATCAACGGACAGGCCAGCGTGACTCTGGCCGTGCAGAAACGCAGTGGGGAAAACATCGTCCGGGTCTGCGACGACGTCAAACGGGTGGTCGAAGAGATGCGGCCGCTGATGCCCCCCACTCTGAAGATCGACGTAACTTCGGACCAGTCCGACGACGTGCGCATGATCGTCTCGGACCTGGAAAACAGCATCTTCTCCGGCCTTTTCCTGGTCTTAGCGGTGATTCTGGTCTTTATCGGCGGCCGTTCGGCCGTGTTCGTGGCTTTGGCCATTCCCTATTCCATGTTTCTGACCTTTATCCTGCTGACCGGGCTGGACGTCAGCCTCAACCAGGTCGTTCTGTTTTCCCTCATCCTGGCCCTGGGCATGCTGGTGGACAACGGCATCGTCATCGTCGAAAACATTTACCGCCACATGCAAAGCGGAAAAACCCGGGCCGAAGCGGCCAGGATCGGGACGGACGAGGTGGCCTGGCCGGTGATCACTTCGACCATGACCACCTTGGGCGCTTTTGTGCCCATGCTTTTCTGGCCCGGCATCATGGGAGAGTTCATGGGTTTTCTGCCCCTGACCCTCATTCTGGCCTTGTCTTCTTCCCTGTTTGTGGCCCTGGTCATCAACCCGGTTTTGTCGGCCAGATATCAGACCGTCAAGGCTTCAGCGCCCAACCCGGACGACGATCCGGGCCGACCGCCGAATCCGGGCCTGGTCAAAAAAATATACTACCGTTTCCTGACTTGGTCTTTAAATCATCGATTAGCGGTGGTTCTGACCGCTTTCGGGCTTTTGGTTTCATCCATCGCCGCCTTCGCCTTTTTCGGCCAGGGGACCGAATTTTTTCCCCAGGCCGACCCGCGCCGGGCCTTTGTCTTCATCAAGGCCCCGGAAGGGACCAATCTGGACGCTTCGGATAAAATCGTCAAGCAGGTCGAAGGGATCGTTTCGGAATATGAAGACATCCGTTACGTTATTTCGAATATAGGCGCTGAGGGGGGCGACCCCTTTTCCCAAGGCGGGACCGGGACCCACATCAGCCGGGTTTCCCTGGACTTTAAGGATTTCGAGGACCGGTCCCGGCCTTCGCCGGAGATCATCAAGGCAATCAGAGAGCGGGTCCTACAATCAGTCAAGGGGGCCGACTTGCAGGTCGAAGAGGAAGAGCACGGTCCGCCGACCGGAGCGCCGATCAACCTGGAAATTTCCGGGCCAGACCTCGAAGTTTTAGGACAACTGGCCGAACGGGTCCGTCGGACCATTAAGGACGTGCCCGGCCTGGTCGATTTGCGGGACAACTTCGTTAAGGGCAAACCGGAAATCCAGGTCAACATCGACAAGGAAAAAGCCGCCCTTTTGGGACTGGACGCCTACACCATCGCCTACACGGTCAAGGCGGCCATTAATGGGGCCAAGGTCGGCGTGTACCGCGAAGGCAAGGACGAGTATGACATCGTGGCCCGTCTGCCGGAAAAAGACCGCCGGTCGGTGGAGAGCCTCAAGCGCCTGACCATCTCCGGTCCGCAAGGCGAACCGATTCCCATCACCAGCGTGACCGAGATTAAAGTGACCAGCGGGCTCGGATCGATCATGCGCAAAAATCAAAAAAGGGTGGTCACCATTTCCGGAAACAACTCCGGACGGCTGGCCAACGACATCATCAGGGATATCGAGACCCGCCTGGCCCAAATGGACTGGCCCCGGGGCTATGAGCGGCAGTTCACCGGCGAGCAGGAAGAACAAAGAAAGGCCCAGGATTTCCTCAGCAAGGCCTTCATAGCCGCTCTCTTCATCATTCTGCTGGTCTTGATGACCCAATTCAATTCCCTGGTCGTCCCCCTGATCATCATGGCCGCCGTCCTCTTCTCCCTGATCGGGGTCTTCTTCGGGCTTTTAGTCACCGGCAAGCCTTTCGGCATCATCATGACCGGGATCGGAGTCATCAGTCTGGCCGGGGTCGTAGTCAACAACGCCATCGTCCTGATTGACTATTACCGGCAGCTCATGGACCGGGGCTGGCCCAGCCGGCAGGCCCTGGAACGGGCCGGGCTGATTCGCTTCCGGCCGGTTATGCTCACGGCCATCACCACCATTCTGGGCCTTCTGCCCATGGCCACGGGCGTCAGCTTCAATTTCAAGAAATTCACCCTGGAACTCGGCACCGAATCGTCGCAGTGGTGGAGTCCCATGGCCGTGGCCGTGATCTTCGGCCTGGCCGGGGCCACCCTCTTGACCCTGGTCGTGGTCCCGGTCCTCTGCTCCCTGTCCCACAGCGCGGCCAAGCTGGTCCGCAAGACGACCGATAACTGAAGGATTACTTGGTGCCTCGGGCGAAGTTGTTTTTCCGGGATTTCGATGTTACTATCAGTTTAAACACGCTTAGTCTTAATTTTTTCCAGGGAGGATCAGTTGACTGGAAACGCCGAAGCCAGGCCCGTGGTCCCCGAAAACAACGCCCTCTTCCGGGGTTTGGAAAACCTGCCCCCGGCCCTGTGGGAAGACCTCGATGCTCAAAAACCCGATCAGGTCTGTCGCCGGGCCGGAGTCATTTATCGGCCCGAGTCCGGCTATATCGTCCCCTTTTTGGGCGTCGACCATCTAGTTCAGCCGGAATCAAGGTCGATCACCGTACCGGAAGGGGCCAGGCGGCCCGGATTCCAGGTCGGTCTGGTTATGATCAAGTATCTCGTCCATGCCGGCGAAGAGGGTTTGTCCGGCCGGATGGTCACGGCCCGGGAACTCGATGGCGGCGCCCTCTTTTTTCAAGGCCCCCACGCCCTGTCCACGGCCCCGGTTCTTGAAAAATTCGGCCGCCGCGCCCAGGGCCTGGCAACCAAGGCCCAAGCCCTGGGGGCGACGTCTTTGGCGGGCGGCGACGCGGCCTTCCGCCTGCTGGCTTTGCCCAAGGTGCTCCTGGCCTATACCTTGTACGAGGCTGACGAAGAGTTTCCGGCCCGGCTGACCATCACCTTCGACGCCCATACCGACCGCCATCTGCCCTTGGATGCCATCTGGGCTTTGGTCAATGTAATCTCCCACCGCTTGGCTGAATGACTCTTGATTCATGGGCGACGAGATCTTCGGCACCGGGGCTTGCGGGATCAACTGCCTGACCTGCCGTATGGCCACGGGCGGTCGATGTTCGCCCTGCGGTCCGGGCACCGGCGCCCAGGCGGTCAAAAAACTCGGCGCTCAACTGGAGCTTTTGGGCTTTTTTTGTCCCATTTTGAAATGCGCGCTGGACCGGAAGGTCGGCTTTTGCCTCCGGGACTGCGATGAATTCCCCTGCGAGCATTTTCGCGGCGGGCCCTATCCCTTCAGCCAAGGTTTCCTGGAAATGCAGTCCCGGCGGCGGCGGACGCCGGGGCCGGCCAGCAACCGTTGATACCAAAATACATTTGAAATATCACAAAACAGGGTCATGGCGAGGAGCTCGGCCGATAGCAGGGCGACGAAGCAACCCCTTGACTTTAATTTTATGCCCTCTTTTTGTTCTTCTGGAAATTCGCATTGAAACGGATGTTCCCATTTGACAAAATTGGTAGATGACTGATTTTAATAATATTTCATTGGTTTTCCTGCAATTAGTTAGTGTCTGCCGCTATTACCCTGAAATATCATGAAAATCTTGCCGGAGAACAGCTATGTTTATTATGCGTTGTCAACACTTTCTTCTTGGAAAGTCAATCGGTAGTCATTAAACCTAATTCCACGGATTTATCTAAACATGCTGTAATATTTGACAAGTCTGAAAACTGTCAAAATCATTCAGGGGAACATCCGTTGCAAGGGCCGGTTGTCGGCACTTTATCCTTGTCAGCCGCCCCCCTCTATGATTATGTTACAATAAAGTTACAATGGGGTGACGGCGAACAAGATCGATGGTTGAGCTGATTCTCCATAAATCTTGAACATATAGTCAGGACGAAACGCGCGGGTCAATTCTTCATGAGGTGAGGATGTCCTATTCATTTATTCTTTTTCATACCATAGGCGGCCTGGGCCTCTTTATTTTCGGGATGAGAATGATGTCCGAGGGACTCCAGCGGGTGGCCGGGGAAAGGCTGCGCAAAATCCTGGAGAAGATCTCATCCAACAGGGTGATGGCCTGTATAACCGGAACGGCGGTCACGGCTTTGATTCAAAGTTCCAGCGCCACCACGGTGATGCTGGTCGGTTTTGTCAACGCCGGTCTGATGACCTTGACCCAGGCCGTGGGGGTGGCCTTGGGGGCCAACATCGGCACCACGGTGACGGCCCAGCTCATCGCCTTCAAGATTACCGATGTGGCCTTGCCGGCCATCGCCATCGGGGCGGCCTTTCAGATTTTCGGCCGGAAGAAGCGGTACCGGGAGATCGGCGGGGTCATCATGGGCTTCGGCCTGCTTTTCTTCGGCATGGTGGTGATGAAGATGGGCGTGGCGCCTTTGCGGGACGCGCCGGTTTTTGTCGATTTTTTCACCAAATTTCAGGCCGACAGCCTGGGCGGCATCTTCCTGTGCGTGATGGTCGGGACGGTGGTCACCATGATTCTGCAAAGTTCGAGCGCCACGGTCGGCCTGACCATGACCTTGGCTTCCCAGGGACTGCTGACCTTTCCGGGGGCGGTGGCCATCATCCTGGGGGACAACATCGGCACGACCATTACGGCGGAGCTGGCCAGCATCGGCACCGGGGTCAACGCCCATCGTACGGCCAGGGCCCACACCATGTTCAACGTCATCGGGGTGACCTACATGGTCATTTTGTTCCCTTTGTTCGTGGAATTCGTGGAGTGGACCACTTCGCTCCTGATGGGTCTGGGACCGCCGGACGCGGTGGTCAATGGGGAAAAGCAAAATATCGCCCGGTACATAGCCAATGCCCACACCACCTTCAACACCATCAACGCCATGGTTTTCCTCGCTTTTCTGCCCCTGTTGGTCAAGGTGGCCGATTTTTTGACCTTGACCAAGGAATTGGAAGAGGATCGGGACATATTGCGTCCCAAGTATCTGGATGTGCATTTCACCGAAGTCACGCCGGTGGCCCTCAAACTGGCCCGCCAGGAGATCATCCGCATGGGCGAGATCGCCGAAGACATGATGGTCGGGGTGATCAATTCCCTGGAAGCAAAGAAGATCAAGGCCATGGGCCAGTGGCGGCACAAGGAGGACGCCCTGGACATACTTCAGAGGGAGATCACCAATTATTTGGTGATCATCTCCCAGCGGGATATAACTCTGGAAGCATCAAAAGAAATATCATCTCTGCTCCGGATGGCCAACAACATCGAACGTATCGGCGATTCCGTTCAGAACATCGCCGAGCTGATCGAGGAGATGATCGAAAACGATCTTCAGCTTTCAGAAGAGGGCGTTAAAGACTATGGGGAGATTTCGGCCAAGGTCTTGGGATTTTACCGGTTCCTCCTGGGCAATCTCAAGAGCGGCGCCAAACACATCATGGATGAATCGAGAGAGTTCGAAGAGTCCATCGACTTCATGCGCGAGGACATGCGGGGCAACCACCTGGCCCGGCTGAGAATGGGCACCTGCACCATCGATCCGGGCCTTATTTTCACCGACATGCTCAATCATTTTGAAAAGATCGGGGATTACTGCTTCAATGTGGCCCAGGCCATCGCCGGGATCAAATAGACCAAACCGGCCGTTCGGCCGCCCGCCTTGTCCCGGGCGTTTTTTTACCGGCCGAGGCTGTCACTCCCTGAGCCGGGGGTCCAGGGAGTCCCGGATGCCTTCGCCCAGGAGATTATAGCCCAGGACGGTGACCAGGATGGCCAGGCCGGGGTAGAGGCTGAGCCACCAGGCCAGGGAGATGTTGTCCTTGCCTTCGGTCAGGATGTTGCCCCAGGAGGGGGTGGGCGGCTGGACACCGATGCCCAGGAAACTGAGGGCGCTTTCGGTCAGGATGGCCCCGGCCACGCCCAGGGTGGCGGAAACCAGGACCGGGGCCAGGGCGTTGGGCAGGAGGTGGGCGAAGATGAGGCGGCGGTCGCTGGCCCCCAGGGCTCGGGCGGCCAGGACGAATTCACGGCTTTTCAGGGTCAGGAATTCGGCCCGGACCAGCCTGGCCACGCCCATCCAGCCGGTCACGCCGATGACGATCATGATGTTCCAGATGGACGGTTCGAGGATGGCGATGACGGCCAGGATCAGGAAGAAGGCCGGGAAGCAGAGCATCAGGTCGACGAAGCGCATGACGGCCGCGTCAACCCAGCCGCCGTAATACCCGGAGACGGCCCCGAAGAATATGCCGATCAAGGTGGCCAGGCCCACGGCCACGAAGCCCACCTTGAGGGAGATGCGCGAGCCCCAGATCATGCGGGAAAGGACGTCTCGGCCCAGGGGGTCGGTGCCGAAGGGGTGGGCCCGAGAAGGTCCTTCCAGGACCGAGGTGACGTCGATGAAGGCCGGGTCGTACGGGGCCAGCCAGGGGGCCAGGAAAGAAACGACGAACAGGGCGATCACGACCAGTCCGCCGGCCAGGGCCAGCTGGTTGCGCCGGAGCCGCCGCCAGGAATCGGCGTAAAGGCCGGGTCGGTTCATGGCCGGGCCTCCCTGATCCGGGGGTCGGCCAGGGCGTAGCCTATATCGGCCAGGAGATTGCCACCCAGGGTCAGGACCGCGCCGATGACCAAGCCGCCCATGACCGTGGGGTAGTCCCGGCTCATGACCGAGGCGTAGAAAAGCTGGCCCATGCCCGGGATGGCGAAGATCGATTCGAAGATGACGCTGCCGCCGATCAGGCTGGGCACGGAGAGGCCCAGGATGGTGATGACCGGCATCAGGGCGTTGCGCAGGGCGTGTTTGTAAATCACCGTCCGTTCACTCAGCCCCTTGGCCCTGGCCGTGGTGATATAATCCTGCCGGACTACTTCCAGCATATTGGAGCGCATATACCGGCTCATGCCGGCCAGGCCGCCGAAGGCGGAGAGGAGGACCGGCAGGATCAGGTGGGCGGTTCGGTCCCAAATCTGGCCCAGTGGCGACAATTGGTCGTAATTCAGGGACTTTAGTCCGGAAATGGGCAGCCAGCCCAGATGGACCCCGAACAGGATCATCAAGAGCAGGGCCAGCCAGAAGGTCGGGGTGGCGAAGCCTAGGAAGACGAAAACGGTGGTGCCCCGGTCGAACAGGCTGTTTTGGTGGGTGGCCGAATAGACCCCTATAGGTATGGCCACCAGGAAGATCAGGGCCATGGACAGGACGTTGATCAGGATGGTGATGGGCAGGCGGCGGCCGATCTTGGTCAGGACCAGTTCCCGGTCCGAAGCGAAGGACCGGCCGAAGTCGAGGACGGCCAGACGTTTGAGCCAATTCCAGTACTGGATGTGGAGCGGTTGGTCCAGGCCGTACAGTTCCTCGAGGCGCTGCTTGGCCTCGAGGCTGGCCTTGGGGTTCATCATGGTGGCCAGGTCGGTCGGTTTGCCCGGGGCCAGGTGGATGACCACGAAAGAGACCAGGGTGATGCCGATCAGAAGCGGGAGCATCAGAATAAGGCGTTTGGCGATGTACAGGAGCATTTTCCCTCGGCGATCAGAGCACGAAGTGAGGTCCGGCCGGCTTAAGGAGTGAGCCGGTACTTTTGCAGATGTTCAGGGACATACCACTTGATGAAGTTGTAACTTATGCCGGCCGGGGCCGGCTTTATGCCGTGGAACCTGGCCGCCACCACGGGCAAGGCGTCGGGGACATAGAGAAAGACATAGGGGACGTCCTCGTGGAGGAGTTCCTGGATGCGGTGGTAAGCCTCCTTTCTCTTGTCCTGATCGAAGGTATAGCGTCCCTGGTCGATCAGCCGGTCCACCTCCTGGTTTTGGTAGGAGACGAAATTAAGCTCGCCGGGCCTGGTTTTGGAGGAATGCCACACGTCGAAAAGGTCCGGGTCCATGGGAATGGTCCAGCCCAGGATACAGGCCTCGAAGTTCTTTTTTTCGATGAACTCTTTTAAAAAAGCGGCCCACTCGATGGTCCGGACCTTGACCCTGATCCCGACCTGCTCCAGGCGCTGCTGAATGATCAGGGCGGTCATTTCGCGCTGCTTGTTGCCCTGGTTGGTGATAATGGTGAACTGGAAGGGCTGGCCCTCTTTATCCAAAACACCGTCCCGGTCGGTGTCCCGCCAGCCGGCCTGGGTCAGGAGCTGTTGGGCTTGGTCCGGGTCATAGGGGTAAGGTTTGACCTTTTCGTTGTAAGCCCAATGGCCTGGTTTGTAAGGCCCGTTGGCCGGCCGGCCCAGACCCAGAAGCACGCCTTCGATGATTTCCTCTTTGTTCAGGGCGTAGGCTATGGCTTGGCGGACCCGCTTGTCCTGGAACTTGGGGTCTAGGCGGTTGAAGCCCAGATAGGTGTAAGCGAAGGACAGGTACCGGTATTTTTTAAAGTTTTTTTCAAATTCCGGCTCGTTGGTCTGCCGCTGGTACTGGATGGGGGTCAGGCCCATGCGGTCGATGCCCCCGCTTTTAAGTTCGAGGAACATGGTGGCCAGGTCCGGGATGATCCGGTAGACATACCTCGAGATGTAGGGCCGGCCTTCGAAGTAGTCGGGGTTGGCTTCCAAGATGATCTGTTGGCCGGTCTGCCATTCCTTGAAGATGTAGGGACCGGTGCCCACGGGTTTTCGGGACAGGGGGGTGGTGGTCACATCCTGTCCCTTGAGCAGATGGGCCGGCATGATGGAAAAGCCCCAGGAAGCCAGGGCCGGGGCGAAGGGTTTGGGGTAGGTGACCCGGAAGGTGTAGTCATCGACCACTTCGGCTTTTTCCACCTGTTTGAAATCCTCGGCGTAGGCCGTGGGCGTTTTGGGGTCGATCATCAATTCATAGGTGAACATGACGTCCTGGGCGGTGAGGGGCCGGCCGTCGTGCCATTTGACGTTGCGGCGGAGATGGAAGGTGATGGTCAGACCGTCCGGGGAGATGTCCCAACTTTCGGCCAGGTCGCCGACCAGATTGAGGTCCTGGTCGTATTTGACCAGGCCGTTGAAGACCAGGCCGATGATGTCCCGGGAGGCCGAATCTGAGGCCAGGGCCGGGAGCATGGTCGAAGCGTCGCCGATGGAACCGTCGACGATGGCGTCGCCGTAAGCCGGGACGTCGAGGTCGGTTCGGGGGGCCGGGGCCGGAACGGCGGTGGATTCGGTTTTTTCTTCACAGGCGGACACAAAAACCGGGAGCAGAAACAGGACCAAGACTAAAGACCATCGTATTGAACTCATGGATTCGGGTTCCTTATCCGACGAAGGGCGTTACTTCCAAATTAATATTAGCCAATGAGCGATGGAGATACAACCGCAATCATCGGCCCCCGGCCATCAAGTTGCCGGGGCCACCCTGTCATTTCCCGCCTCTTTCAGTCGAGCCGATGGAAGTGGGTTCCCGGTTTCGAGGCTGTGTGACAATTGATTTTTATTCAATTTTGACACCATATATGGTAGTTTAAAATAGATATAGCCACATGATATTGCATAGACATCATCAATTTTTTTAATTGCGACACAGCCGCGCCGACGGGAACCCAGGTCCCGGCGATTGAAAGATCACGCTGGAGGCTTGGGCGGGGAAATATTCGGGCTAGGCGGTTTTATCCCAGCCGGACCAGACGGACAAACCGGGGAACTTCAGGTCCAAAAACTTCCGGACCAGGGTCAGGGTTTGCAGCAGGGGGGCTTCTTCCCGCAGTTCCAGGACCCACCAGTCACACCGGGGCAACCGGCTCAACTGACGCAGACGTTCTTCCAGGTCGGTCTCGTTCAGGGGCGGCAGGTGGCGGTCGCCTTCCTCCTGATGATAAATATGGGCGTTAAGAAAACGGGCCGGATGGGGGCGGATGAAATCGGCGAAGGTGAATTGGCCGCTGATCACCGTGGGACTGGCTTTAGCGTGGCCGATGTCCACCGTGGCCCCAAGATCGGCCTTCCTGAGCAGTTTTTCATATAGGTCCGGCCGGCTGGTCCAGCCCCAGGCCAGGTTTTCCAGGCAAAGGCGCACCCCCAGATTCCGGGCGAATTCGTTGAGGTCGGCCAGACCCTTGAGGGTCCTGTCCCAGGAGAGCTTGAAAGTCGAGTCGCGGCCCAGTCCCACATGGATGGTCAAAAAGCAGCCGCCCAGGTCCGAGACCAGACGGCAGATTCGGCGGAGAACCTCCCCGGCCTGAGCGGCCTTCATATCGTCGATATGGCCCAGGTCGGTCCGGTCGCAGGCGCAGTGATAACGCACTTCCAGGGGGGCCAACTCGGAAACCGCTTCGAATAACCCTTTCTCGGCCCCTGGATTCTCCGGCAGCGTCTCCAGGGTGAAACTCCAGTCGATCCCGTCAAAGCCGTGATGAAGGGCGAATTTTTTGAGTTCGGCCGGATCATCGGACAGAAAATTGCAGCAGGCCAGTTGGGGAGGACGCATACGGGTTAAGACCGAACGGCGGCCTCTTCCAGGTCGGCCAGGAATTGCTCGATGTTCAGGCGGTACTTTTGGGCCGCAGCTTCCAACGACTCGAACAGGGCCTGACAGCAAAGACACTCGCCGGCCTGTTCATCGTAGCGATGGAAAACGGACTCCGTCTCTCTGAAGCCGGACACCACCTCCAAGATGGTCATGTCCGGGGTGATCAGTCTGTTTTTCTTGTCCGTCATGGTTTATTTTGCTTCTCTCCAACAACCAGGTCAAGTGCTTCCGGGATGTAGCCAATTATCTCGGCCACTTGGGTGGCCGGAGTCGGCCGGGCCAGATGGCCGGCCAGGCGATTAGCCTTGGCGGCCGGAACCGCGGCTTTGGTTATTTCCCGACCCGAATCAATCAGGGCCGAGACCAGGCCGGTCAGGGTGTCGCCGGTGCCGCCCATGGCTTCCAGGGCTTCTTCCACCGGGCTGTCCACCACGGCTTTTATTCCTTTACTGTCGGCCAGATAATCCCGGGCGCCCTTGACCAGCAGGTAACGGGCCGCGTTTTGGTGTTGATAAGCCCGGGCGATGAGATCGGGGACCAGATTTTCATCATGCAGGATGAAGCCCCGGGTGTAAAAGGGGTGCGGAGCTTCTTCATCGGCCAGAAAAGCCAGTTCGCCCACGTCCGGGGTGAAGAGGTCGTAAGCCTCGGCCTGCCCGCTCATCTTGGCCGCGTACATGAATCCGGCGTCGGCGATCAGGACCGGCCGGCGGTCCATCTCTTCGACGGCGAATAGGACCCGGTTGTGCCAGTCCACGTCAGGCTGAAAATAATGAAAAACAATAGTTGAAAAATCGAATTGCTCCAGATGCCCGGCCAGGTGTTCGTAAAGCCGGCGGCTGCCGCGGCCCAGGCCGATATCGCCGACCAGAAAACCGAAAGGCGGGGCCTGACCCAGGACCTCGGCGGTCTTGATGGCGGCGGCCAGCAAGGCCGGGGTCCCGCGATTGACCGGGACCTTGAAATCCTGGATGCGGATAAAGCCGCCGTCCAGGCTCACCGGTCCGGCGACCAGGGGGAAGTCCGGGTCCGGGACGGTCCCGACTACGGCCAGCATCGGCGCCTCATCTCCTCATAGGCCAACTGGAGGGCGTACCCGCAGAGGGTGTGGCCGATGGACCGGGGGCTGGGCGCTTCGCTTAGTTTTTTCCCCACCATTTCCTGGGCCAAATAGGGCACGTCAGGACAGCCGCCGCCCGAGACGTTGACGATGGTCAGGCTCTCCTTGTCCACGGTCAGCTTCATGTTGGCCGCCCGGACCATCAGATGCCGGCCGAAGTCCTTGACTTGAAAAATTTCCACGGGCCGGAGCAAGGGGCTGGTCACCGGGACCACCGTCAGGGGCGGAGCACCCACTTGTTCGAGGCGGCGCAGGATATTCAGTTCTTCGATCAGCGGGAACTCGATGACCAGGTCGCAGCCGGTTCTGATTTCCGGAGGCGGTCCCATGACTTTGATTTCCCAGCCGTCGGCCTTCAAGGTATTTTCCGCCCTGATGACCTCGCTGGTGTTTTCAAAGACCAGAATGCCCCGGTCCTCGGGGCGGCTCCCGGCGGCCCGCGGGGTCTTTTTCTTTAAAAAACCTAAAATAGACAAGGCTAACCTTTGACCAAGGTCAGTTTGTACCCGATGCCGTCCGGTTGAACGTCCTTGACCCGCCAACCCTGACTGGACGCGGCCCGGGTCACATTTTCCTTCGAGGTGTCCGTATCCACCAGGACTTCAACCTGGCCGGCGGCGGTTTTTTTTATGACATCCATGGTCATCAAGACCGGCTGGGGGCATGACAAACCCCGGGCGTCGACGATCTCAGACATGTTCACCCTCCTCAAGCGATTCTTTTTCTCATGGTCAAGCCGATGAACAGACAGGCGGCCAGGCCGATGATGACCGCGGCTATGCCGTAAGGTCCCACGCCTTGAGGCGAACTGGCCAGGCCGAAGTTGTGGGCGATGCCGGCCCCGACGATCATGCCCAGGACAAAGACGGCTGCGTCGCCGTCCCCTTCACCGGCCAGGAAAAGCTGGCGGCCCGGACATCCCCCGGCCAGGGCGAAGGCCAGGCCGGCCAGAACCATGCCGGCGAAATTCCAAAAATGCATGGTATGGGCTACCGGCTGCCC
>Ga0209163_1001929_pt1 | contig 19589 bp, 16 predicted proteins | sample MTBAKSrepl2MetaG_FD_187457 | JGI IMG/M metagenome (GOLD analysis project Ga0209163, IMG submission 187457) | Enrichment culture microbial communities om Arthur Kill intertidal strait, New Jersey, USA, that are MTBE-degrading - MTBE-AKS2 (Arthur... | ecosystem: Environmental > Aquatic > Marine >...
AACGGTGAATCGGCTTTGAGCTGCGTCAGACTCAATGAAAGAGCCGAAAAACCGCCCCCAAACCTGTGAAACCGACTACGCAGAAAAACACGTCACGGATTCAGGCTTTATTTCGGACGGTTTGGTAGATGGGTTTCAGTACGCCGGAGAACCTTCCCCGGAGAGGGAAGTCCGTCGTCGCCCGGTCGGCCGGAAATTCCATGCTTTTCGAAGGCAACGTCACGGAATCATTACCCGTAAGGCGGTAAGGCGTTCCAAACCTAACGGATCGGAGGTGATATTGCAAGGGATAATTTTGAGCACTAATCAACGGAACGCAGGTGACACAACACCCGTCCGAAACACCTTTGGGAGACAGGCCGGCGGGAAACGCGATACGGGATCCGGCCTGCGGGGTGGCGCTTGACCTTTCGGTCTGTGCAACACCCCGCGTGCGCGGATCGCTTCCAGTGTTCTTGGCGCCGCGGCATCCTTGTCGTACGCCGGCCAGTCGATACGCCGGCGCATTCCGGCGGCCGTTACCAGGCCGCATAGTCCTGATTCGTCTGGTTTGTGATGACGTTGGAATACTCGCGGTTTGGCGGGTTGAACACGTCGCCGGGGTTGGAAGGGGTCACGGTTCCGGACCATCCTCGGTATACCTGACGGCTGTAATAGCCCTGTGCGCCCGTAGTAACGGTAACGGGTGTTCCCCCGCCGCTGCTGAAGGTCAGCGTCACGCCGACCAAACCGGACCCCATCCAGGTCACATAGCCGGAAATGGTCACATACAGGATGGTAAAGGAGTAGTCCTGATTGGTCTGGTCTGTGGTGACATTGGAGTAGGTGCGGTTCAGCGGAACGAACTCTATATGCGGGGCCTGGTTGGGCAAGGAAGGGGTCGCGGTTCCGGACCATCCTCGGTTTACCTTACGGGAATAATAGCCCTGTGCGTCCGTAACGGCGGTTTCCCCGCCGCCGCTGAAGGTCAGCGTCACTCCCTCGACACCGGCCCCCAACCCGGTCACGCGGCCGGAAATGGTTACTTGCAGGATGGTAAAGGAGTAGTCCTGGTTGGTCTGGTCTGTGGTGACATTGGAGTAGGTGCGATTCAGGGGAACGAACTCTATATGCGGGGCCTGGTTCGGCAAGGAAGGGGTCGCGGTTCCCGACCATCCCATGCCTATTGTGTGAGAGTAATAGCCCTGTGCGTCCGTAACGGCGGTTTCCCCGCCGCCGCTGAAGGTCAGCGTCACTCCCTCGACACCGACCCCCAACCCGGTCACGCGGCCGGAAATGGTGACGGACGCCGGAAGGGTCGAGGCGGCGGCATAGTCCTGGTTCGGCTGATCCGAGGTCACGGCGGCGTAGGATCTCGAAGGCGGTGTAAACGTATATCCCGCCAAGGACGGGGTCACCGTACCCGACCACCCCGAGGGAACGAACATGGTGTAGGCGCCCGAGGCGTTGGTGGTGACACCGCCCAGGCCGGTCAACGTCAGAAGGACTCCCGAAAGGGGAACGCCGCCGGCGGTGACCGCGCCGCTGATGGCCGGTGATGTAACGGCCACGGGGCTCGCGGCGAAATCCCGGCCGGTGAGCGTGCTTTCCACGTTACTGAAGGAATGGGATGCCGGCATAAACGTGTATCCCGCTTTGGCGGGCACGGCGGTTCCGCTCCATCCGGACGGCGCCAGCATGGCGAAATAGCCGGCGGCGTCCGTGGTTACGGATCCCAGTCCCGCGAAGGTCACCAGGACCAGGTCCAGAGGCGCGCCGCCGGTGGTCACGTATCCGCTGATGAGGATGTTGTCCGACCCGGTTACCAGAATATAATGGGATTTCACGGTGGTGGTTTCCGCGAAGCCGTCCGAGCATAACTGGAGGATGGTGTAACTGCCCGGAGCACTGAACGTGTGGCTGGGGTGCCGGTCCGTGCTCATGGAGTCGTCGCCGAAATCCCATAGCCAGGCCGTTCTTCCGGCTGTGGACAGGTCCGTGAACTGCACGTTCAGGGGCGCGTTTCCCGAAGTCGGCTCCGCCTCGAAGTCGATGTCCAACGATTCCGGATAGAACAGTTTGACCACCTGGCCGGAGAAAGAGGATGCCGAGGCCCGGATTCCCGCGGCTCCTGCAGGGCCTACGGAGACCTGCGCCGTGGCCGTTCCCGTGAAGTCGCAGGACATAAACTCGCCGGCTCCTCCCATGCCGTCGCACTGAAAGGAAGGCCCCACCATGTCCGTGAGAAAAGCGCGGAAATGCTCCGCGTCGTAGGTGTACACAATCACGGTGGAACCGGTGGCGTATTCCTGGACGTACATATTGATTCCGGACGCCACGTTTTTCCAGATGCCCGAGTGCTGGGTACGAACCGCGGGATACATTTTCTGGATGTCCACTTGAATGGAATGGGGAACGGGGCCGGTGTTATCCGTGATGACGGCTGTGGCCGTGCTGGGGGACGCGAACTCGATTTTCAGGGTTTTGGCATGAAGAAAATCCATGGAGTCCTGTTCGAAACGGCGCCCGATAGGGCGCCGAGAAACGAATACAACTGAATGGCATCGATGGTATAGATAACAACCGTTGAGCCCGTGGAATAGTGTTGAATGTAGAAGTTGTGTGTGTTCCCGGTTTCGGTATCTTTCCAAATCCCATGGTATTGCGCCTGAGAAGCATTTACCAGAGAGAAAATAACGCATATAGCAGATAATACAATGATAATAAAACGTTTCATACCCATTAGGTCCCCCTACATGTCATGTTACATAAATGGATTGTGGAATACATACAGTAGAGTATGTAGCCATATCGTATAGATAACACCGTAACATATGTATGCGACTTTCACAAGTAAATGGAACTAGTAACGAGCAGCGTTCATCCCAACGTGTGCATACGTGCTAAAATAAAATGTATATTATTGTATAAGAAGAACAAAAGGCAAGGGCGTAACTATCACATAAAGCAAAACATTATCGTCCGAATTGTCTGCGTATACGTTAATACAACAGGGAGAGGATGTTTTAATTATACTTGAACGTTGTATGTACGCGTGATGGAAAAGGTCCTGTTGGCCATAGTTTCTTGGAAAACCCTTTATCAGGCCGTTGAGAGACGCGATCTGTGTCGTTGGGGTTCATCCCTCGTCATTGCGGCGTACTGGATGTACGCCTCAATCCTCAGGATTCGCCCGCCTTGCATCTCATCGTTTTTGGCCGGTCTGCCCGTAATACTGTTTATCAACGGGCTGCTATGGTTTCCAATGGCGGAATCTCCACCGCTGTACAGGCTAAAAGGAAGGTATTGTTGGGTAGTAGGGTCCAACTGCCTGGTTTTGCGGGCGGTATGAGTTCGAAAATGAACGGGAGGGAATCCTTCAATGAGGTATCGAGAGCCGGTCTCCGTTTGGAGGAAGCGGCCTTGATGTATCGGCGGATCATTAGGAGATGAGCCCACGGCATCCTCTCCGGAAGAGGGGATGAATGCACCTCATATCGCGTGGACCACCGAAATACAGGCGCACCCTGAATATGGGACGAGACGTACCTGTCAAAATACCAAGACGACATCCATAAGGCAATACAAATATGATACCTTGACCGGCGTTTTTCAACGGCCTGCTATCCTGACGCCGTCACGGCGGCCACAATATGGGCAGCAGTCCCACGCACACGGCCAGGGCCAGAATCGTCACGGGTACGCCCACCTTGACGTAGTCCAGGAAACGATAGCCGCCGGGACCCATGACCAGCAGGTGGGCCGGATGGGACAGGGGGCTGGCGTAACTCGAGGACGCCGCCATGGCCACGGTCATCATGAGGAGATGCGGTGAGACGGCGGTGGCGTGGGCCGTGCTGAGGGCCACGGGGGCCATCAACACCACCAGGGCCGCCGTGGGGACCACCTGGGTGGCCGCCACGGTCACCACGAAGAGGGCGAACACGATCCACCGCGGCCCCAAATGGCCCACCGCGCCGATGAGCGCTTCGGCGGCCATCTGCGCCGCCCCCGTGTTCTCGATGGCCGATCCCAGCGGCAGCATGGCCGCGATGAGAAACACCACCTTCCACTCGATGGCGCGATACGCCTCGTCCATGCGGATGCAGCCGGCCAGGACCATCAACGCGGCGCCCGTCATGGCGGCGATGGAAATGGGAACCAGGCCCAGGATGGCCGTGAGAAGCACGCCCAGCATGACGGCTGCGGCGATGTACGCCTTTTCCAGACGGGGAGCGCGGGCGGCGGCTTCGTCCAATACCAGAAAATCGGGGTCCCGGGCCACGGCTTCCAGGCTGCGGCGCGGCCCATACACCAGCAAGGCGTCTCCGAACTGGAGCGGCATGTCCTGTAGGGCGCTCCTGTGAGGACGCCCGGCCCGCCAGACGGCCAGCACGCTCAGTCCGTACCGGTCCCGGAAGAGCAGGTCCGCCAGGGTCCGGCCCACCAGGGCGGTCCGGGGGGAAAGCAGGATTTCGGTAATGCCGATCTGCTGGGATTCCAGATCCGCCAATAAACCCGGACTCTGGGCGGAAATCTCCAATTCCTCGAGACCCTGGAGCACTTCGAGGTCCCGGGGAGAGCCTTCGAGAATCAGCAGGTCCCCCTCCGCCACCTTTTCCTGGGGCGCCGGCATGCACAGGAAAGACTCGCCGCGCAGGATCCCCACCACGGTGAGACCGAACGCATTGCCCAGCCGGCTTTCCACCAGATCGTGATCGGCCAGCACGGAACCGGGGGGCACCCGCACGGGCAGCAACTGGGCGCGGCCGGCGGTTTTTTCAACCACGGCGTCGAAGGGTACGAACCGCAGGTCCGTGACCAGGCCGTCTCGCTCCAGGGCTTCGAGGTCCTGCCGACCCCCTTGCAGCACCAAGCCGTCCCCAGCCGCAAACGGACGGGTCCGAGGGTCCTTTACCTCTCCTTCCTCCGGCCCGTGGATGGCCAGCAGGTGCACCCGGCGTTGGGCGCGCAATCCGCTGCGGTGCACCGTGTTACCCAGGAGCGGGGAGCCTTCGCCCACACGCGCCTCGGCGAATTCCAGGCACTGGCGCACCAGGGAACGGACGAGTTCCGGGGATTCCACGTGGAGATGATGGCTGCCGTGGAGTCGCTGGAGGTGGTCGGGACGGCCGTGTACGATGAGGGTATCCCCGGCCCGCAGCACGTCCGTCGGCCCGGGGGCCAGTCGCAGCTGTCCGTATCGCTGGATGGCCATGACCGTCAGGTACAGGGCCGATCCCAGGCGGCTTTCCGCCAGGGTGCGCCCGTCCAGGGGCGACCCAGGCCGGATCCGGGTGGTGAAGATGTGTTCGTCCAGATGATAGGAAGCTCCAAGCAGGGGACCCGAGCCCTCAGCGGAGCTTCTGGAGCGATCCGGAAGCAGGAACCGGCCCGCGAGCACCATGAAGACGATACCCGCGGCCACGACGGCCCCCGTGATGGGGGTGAAGTCGAACAGGGCGAAGGGGCGTAGGCCTGCGTTCCGCAAGGCGTCCGTTACCAAAATGTTTGGGGGGGTGGAGATCCCCGTGAAGGGTCCGCCCAGGAGACAGCCCAGGGCCAGCGGCATGAGCAGCCGGGAGGGGGAGCGCCCGCTGCGCCGGGCCAGTTCCATGGTTGCGGGGAGCAATATGGCCGCCACGGTGACCGTGTTGATGAGCGCGGAGAGCAGAGCCGCCGCCGCCATGAGAGCCGCCGTGAGCAGCGGCTCGCTGCGGCGGGCGAACCATTGCAGGGGTTGCCCGATGCGATGGGCGATGCCCGTCCGCGTGAGTCCCGCGGAGAGAATGAACATGGCCCACACCGTGACCACCGCCGGGCTGCTGAAGCCGGCCAGGGCTTCCTGGGTGGTGACGAGCCCCGTCAGGGCCAGGGCGGAAAGGGCCAGCAGGCCCACCAGATCCACCCGCAGCCAACCTCCGACAAACAGGACCAGGGCGGCGAAGACGATGACGAGTAGTACTAGAATGGCCGATGACACCAGCGACCTCTATCGGGCTGTCGAAAAACGCGACTGCTGTGTTGCGCTTCATCCTTCGTCATTGCGGCGTACTATGGGTGCGCCTCATTCCGCAGGCTTTGCGCGCCTTGCATCTCATCGTTTTTCGACAGCCCGCCCGCAATACGGTTTATCCACGGGCCGCGGACCGGAAAAGGGTCCCCTCCGGCCGGCAAAAACCCCCGGCGCGCAGGCGGATCGTTCAAGGGAAGGGGATCCAGAAGTCGATCCGCCGAATCTCAGGCCCGTTCCTTGGATTTCTTGTACGCCTCATAGCGGTTTTTGCCCTGTTCGTACAGACGTTGTTGTTCTTCCGTGCTGATGAGCAGGGGCGGGACCTCGGCGGGCCGGCCCTTCTCGTCCAGGGCCACCATGATGAGCACGGCCGTGACCGCGCGCCGCCGCTTGCCGCTTCGGGGGGATTCGGCATCCAAATTCACCGTCACTTCCATGGTGGATCGGGCCGTAAACGTCAACCGGGCGTCGATCAACACGAAGCTTCCCACGCGCACGGGGTGGAGGAACTGGATCTCCGCAACGCGGGCCAGGACGATGTTCTTCTGACTGTGACGGGCCGCCGCCACTCCGGCGGCGTTGTCAATCATTTTCACCAGTTCGCCGCCATGCACGAAACCCGCCGGGTTGGCCATGTCGGGAAGGGTCACCTGGGCCACGGTGGTGGCGGATCGCAGCACGGTCTTTCCCCGGAAGGCTTCCACCCCGTCCAGGTCCTTGAGGAGCGCACGAAGCCGCTCTTCGTGGACGCCTTCCGCATGACTCATCCGCTCGAAAAACTCGGCGATGCGGGTGAAACCTTCTTTCCGGGCCTCCCGCGCGAAGGCCGGATAGATGTTGCGGCATTCCAGGCGCTCTCCCTGGGCCGCCTTTTCGATGGCGGACCTTACATCCCCTAAACCGCCCAGGAATTCGAATTCCTTTTGGGCATGCTCTCCCTCGTTGGCGGCCATTTCATAAAAGACGTCCGCGATGTGGTGTAACCCAGCCTCCCGGGCCAGATCTCCGGAGAAGAGGTATCGATTGCGCGCCTGGGCCTCCCGGGCCAATGCCGCATTGAGGTTTCGTTCCGTTTTACTTCCCGGCAGTTCCATAGGATCTCCTGAGCGGGCGAACGGGAGACCGGATGTCTCGGCGTCCGGTAGGTTGGTTCATGAACCTTCCGCGCAAGCGGGTATAGCCTGTGGAGGCATGGCCGGCGCGAACGCAGGCTGTCTATCCACCGGCTCAACAGGCGTTTCTTCATTCAACGCGAGAATGGGCGGCCTCCGCGGGGCGAAGTCGGCCGGCGACGGAGCCAAGAGAGCACCGGCGGGAAAGCCGTATGTCAGCCCGTTGATAGACATCGTTTCGAGCAGGCTGTTCAAAAACGATGAGATGTCAGCCACGCGGGCGGCGTGGCGAATCCCGGGGAATGAGGCGTACATACAGTAAGTACGCCGCAATGACGAAGGATTCGCACAACGCAGCCAATCGCGTTTTTCAACAGCCTGATATGCAGCATACCAGAAAGGCCGGGGGAAGAGAACAGGCGAGAGGATCCCTGGAGGATTCGTAAGGCGCATGGGCCGCGTTTCACAGGGCGGTTCGGCGTCGCCCGGCCGTCGCTTCGACGGCCGGCCATCCACCATCGGCCGAAACGGGAGTTATCAGCCCGTTGACAAGCCATATTGCGGGCGGGCTGGTGAAAAACGCCATCGCAGTAAGGCGGATCGCGTCTTCACCGGCCTGCTACCGGGGCTTTGCCGGGGATTGAATGTCTTTCGATGGTGAGGATCGATGCAATTCATGCAACAGCTGATCCAGGCCGGTAGCGATGTTTCGACCGCCGGAGAAGGTACGGGGTTCCCGGCCGGGTTCGGTCACCACGCACGTGGGCGTGCCGCGGACGCCGAACCGTTGGATCCGTTCCGCCATCCGGTCGAATGCGGGCCGGACGTCCAACAGCGCCAGCCGGATTTCCTTTTCCTGGAGACGCTGCAACAGCGCCTGCTCGGATTTCGCGGTACCCGTGGCGGCGATGTCCGCGAGGACCCCGCGAAGATGCAGGACCTCGTCGAAACCGCCGGCGGCGTTGGCCGCATACAGGAAATACCGGGTGTACAAGGTGGTGTGTGCGCTCAGCGGCACGTCCACGAAGGTGATTCGCGCCCCCGCCCGGAGCAGGGCCGGCAGCGTCATCTCCAGGTACGGCTCGATTTCCCGGCAGGGAGCGCAGAAATAATCCGTGAAGAGAACTACTTCCACGGGCCCCAGACCATAGGAAATAAGGTCCTTGGGTTCTCCGGGGGCGGACGAGAAAACCGGCTTCCAGGCCGACGATCCCGCCAGGACCAGCAGGAGGGCGATTCCCAAAACCATCGATCGTTTCCATGCGTTTCCGAGCGACATACTGTTCCTCCAGGGATATCAGAAAGGGTTGCGCCGTTTGCCTACGCGGCCAAGCGACTGGACGGCCCGTGAGCGGAAGACAAGCACCCGCAGCGTCAGGTACATGGAAACGGCCAGAAAGGTGAGGTCCCGCGCTACGGTCAAGAGATTTGCGGGGTCCCCGGTGGGGTCCGTCGAGAAACAGCCGCAGTGCACATCCAGGCCGCGGATGAGATTGAAAATCAACGCTGCGGTGAAGCTCGCGAGCAACCCGGTGGTGATCAGCATGGCCCCCGGCAGCCAGATTCCGGCCACGAGGCACAATCCCAAAAGCAACTCCAGCCAGGGAAGCGTGACGGCCGTCAGGTTGACCCATGCATCCGGCAAAATCTGATAGTTGTACACCGCCAGGGAAAAGGCCGCCGGATTCAGGATCTTGTCGTAACTGGCGTACAGAAATACGCCTCCCAGCAAAACCCGCAGGATAGGATACACGAAGGGTTCGGCGCGCACAAGCATGCGGACCATCACCCGATCCGTAGGGCCTTGCGCCTCAATCCCCCGAGGGCCCATGGGGCGTGAACGACTTTCCGTTTCCCGGGTCTCGAAGCCGCGCCCGCAGCAGGATGGGTGCGGACTTCGTGCAAACAGGTTCGTGGTTTCGGTCATGACGTGGTTCCCCCCGTTTCCACCGGCAAGCCGGCTTCGCGCCACACGCTCCAGCCGTTCACGAGTATGCGGACGTCTTCAAACCCCATCTGCTGGAGGAAGAGGGCCACTTGGTGGCTCAGGTCGCACGTTTCGCCGTCACAGTACGTGATGATCGTTTGGGGACCTTCCAGGAGCCGGGGCATGGCGCGGTTGAAGGCCGGTTCGGCGTCTTCCCAGGGAAGATGGACGGCTCCCGCGATGTGGCCTTCGGCGTATGGACCCAGGGCGCGGGCATCCACAAAAAGGGCCGCGCCGTACCCGAACAACCGCCGGGCTTCCTCGAGGGTGACGATGAGACTTTCTCCAGCCGCATCGGAAAAGCGTGCTTCGATGGACCAATTACCCACAAGGGGTATGCCTGTTGCGCGCCACTGGTTCGTGGCGATGGCGATGGATCCCGCCAGCACGAGGATGGCGGGAATCTGCCAGAGTGCTTGTTTGACGGGAATGGAAAAGGATTGAAGCATAGAGGTCCTCCCGTGTTTCTTCGCAGGCCGTTGAAAAACGCGATCCGCGGCGTCGGGCTTCATCCTTCGTCATTGCGGCGTACGGGTTGTACGCCTCATTCCTCAGGATTCGCCACGCCAACGGCGTGGCTTGCATTTCATCGTTTTGGAACAGCCTGTCCGAAATGCTGTTTTTCAACGGGCGATAGGGTCTGCTTATAAACTCGTTCACCGTTGAACAGGGTTGCGGCGTTCCACCGCAGCGGTCATGCTCCGGCGAAAAAGGGGCTGACCATGAAATACACCCCCAGCAGGGCGATGACCACGCCGGCGCCGCGCCGGAACCACAGGCCGGCTCCTTGCCAGGCGCTGCTTTCCGTGAGCCTTCGCACCATGGCCGTGGAACTGCCCGCGATCATGATGGGAAGACAATGGCCCAGGGCGAACAGGATCATCATGACGACCCCGGCGACGATTTGCTGCTGAATGGTGACGATGGCTAGAATGGGGGCGATGAACCCGAAGGTGCACGAGCCGGACAATATCCCGTAGGCCAGCCCCAATCCCAACGCGCCATGGATGCCCCGCAACTTGAGGCGATACAGCAGCGCGCCGGACATGGAACAGGCCTGCACTCCCAGCATGCCCAACGCGACCCAGACGAGTACGGCGCCCACGAAGACTTGCAACCACACGCCCACATCCCCGAGCATGCGGCCCAACAAGGCGCATACGATCCCCACCATGGCGATGGTGATGAACAATCCCAGCGTGAAAGCACCGGCATACCAGCTCGCCCGGCGGGGGTTGAGGGCCTTTTCCTGACCCCCCACGTACGCCACGATGAGCGGTATGGAGGCCAGGTGACAGGGACTGAACAGCACGCTCACCACCCCCCAGACAAAGGCGCCCGTGGCGCCCAGGACCAGCCCGGAGGTCATCCATTGGTTGATCGTAATCAGAAATTCATAGAACATATCCGGCGCAACTCCTTTTTCGGATCCGGTTATGGAAAAACGCCGTTCCAGACGTTATGTTCATTGTGGGCCGTTACGGTTCTTCCGTGCGCCTCATGCGGCTTAAGGCCTGCGGCTCCGCGTCCGCCCCGGAGCGGTTGCGGGAGCATGCCGTGGGATGGACACGTCCGTAAGAAGTGAGCGGGATTCAACAAAGAAAGGAGCAATGAACAATAAAGGAAGGTGGTGCATGGGTTGAAAAAAGATTCAGGGAAAAGGCGCCTCGAGGGAAGGGATGCCGGGCAACGGCGTTGGTTTCCGAAGCCCCACAGAACCCGAACTTTAGAGATTTGCCTTGATTTCCTCGTTCCATGCGGGATGAGGCGGGATCCGGGACGGTAAACACCGGCCCCTTTTCGGATCGGCAAGGTGCTATCCTGCATGGGGCCCTATCCATGGGCCCGATGACATCATCCGGGACCGCATGGGTGAGACACAACGGCCCCTCAGCGGCGGGCGACAAGGCGATACACGCCGTACCGGGTCCTGCGCTCAGGATCAGCGCGATGCACAGACTCACCTGAAGAATCTTCAGAATCATACCTCCGCCATCCTTATCCGGAGAGAATCATACCAGTCGAAGGCGGCAAACGCAATCGGTATATGTCTTTGCGGCGGGACGCGGGTCCGTTGCATCGCCCGATGAGAACCGGTTTTTCGGGAGGTTCTTTTAAAACCGATGCGCGACGGGGCGATTGCCTCCCGTTGCCGGGTTCATCCACCGTTTTCTATTTCTTGACCCAGGCTTTGACCTCCTCTTTGCCGGGCACGTTACCCACCGATTTGACGTTTCCGTCCACCACCACCGCGGGTGTGCCGAACACGCCGTATTGGGCGATTTTCATGACGTCGGCGACCTTTTCAATGGAAGCGTCGACACCTGTTTCCGCCACGGCTTCCCGTACGATCTTCTCCGTTTGCAGACATTTGGGGCAGCCGGGGCCCAACACCTTGATTTCCATTATATTACTCCTTTACCGGTTCTGTTGATGGATCCGTTGATACGCGGCTTCCCGAATCAGGGAAACGGGGATCGCCTCGTGGGTTCGTTCCTGGTATTCCAGCGTCCGGCACAGAGTCGGGGCGCCGAGCAGTTCACCGCAGGAGGCGCAACAATTCTCCGAGATTCGGGCATTGGGCAGAAGCTCATCGAGAGGAATGCCGTTCAACAAGATCTGGTTGGATTCGGCGATATCGGCTTCCGTCAGCCGGGTTTCCTTGAAGGTGACGCGCCATTGGAGGGCTTCGAGATCGTCGGCCAGGGACTGAATCGCCCGGCGCACATTTTCGCCGGTGTCCGAGCAACGGTCACAGGTCTTTCCATCCTGGTCCAGGTGACGCCATTCGATTTCGAGCTGTTTCATGTTGAGTCTCCCGGGCGGCGGGCGTCGGACGACAGCCGCCCCGTAACAGGCTGTGTATCCACGGGCTGCTGAAGCACGCTCCACGGGGCCGTCCATTCATCGTAATGTGGTCATACAACGATCTTTTTCAACCCGGCGCTCCTCCGCCGCAGATGCGTTCCCGCCGGATCTCCGGCATACGGGCCGCCAAAGCGGCCATTTCGGGATCCGCCTCCAGCCAGTGCATCAAATTCGCCAGCAGGTTGGCCGCGTACGGGCTCTTGGCGCCGTCGGCCGCCCTGTAATTCACCCAAAGCCCTTCCTTGGAATACGTCACCAGCCCGGCCTCCTCCAATATCTTCAAATGCTTGCTCACCGTGGACTGGGCCAAGCCGAGCGCTTCCCGGATTTCACACACGCACAACGTTCTTCGCTGGAGCAGCTTCACCATCTTGACGCGATTCGGATCGGAAAGGGCCTTCATCACCTGGATGAACTCCCGCATGAGGCCTCCTCAAGCAAAGCCATATCGTTAAAAAAGAATATAGTGGTCCGGGACCGTCCTGTCAAGTGAAACAGGGTTCCGTGGAATACCGTTGGGACCTCGGTTTCTGCATACCAGCCCGTGGATAACCCGTATTTCGGACAGGCCGTATAAAAACGATGAGATGGAAGGCGAGCGTATCCTGAGCAGTGAGGCGTAGCGACAGAGGGGAAAAAGCGTCCCGCGGGGCCGGTAAGCTCCGCGGGACGGTAGTGGAGGGTTGCACCCGCTTGGAGGATACGGGACGTTTCGGCGATCAGTTCAATCGGCCCACGGCCGGACTGGGTTTGCGCCCATACTCGCGAACCGTTTGGACGATGGCGCGCATGTTTTCTTCCTTGATGTCCGGCCACAGGTCGCAGCCGGGCCACACGGCGTCCACGCCGCCGTCGATGTTGATTTTCATGGCGGCCACCGCCTGTTCCACGGTGGTTTCTTCTTTACAGGGCAGGGCGAACACGTCGAAATTGCCCAGCAACACCACGTCGTTACCCAGTTTCTTGCGGGATTCGGCCAGGTTGTTCTTGATGTCCACGCTGACGGCGTCCGCGCCGCAGTCGGCCATCATTTCGATGATCAGGTCGGTGGCCCCGCAGATGTGCAGGACTTTGGGGGAGTTCCAGGCGCCCAGGATCCGCCGCATGAGGGGCTGGATGGTGGTTTTCCACGTTCGGGGGCTCAGAAGGTCCGTTCCGGTGCCCATCTCCCGCAGGGTGATGAAATCGGTCCCGGCTTCCTGATAGGCCTGGCCGACGCGGATGATCATGTCCGTAATCTTGTCCAGCGTGGCTTCCACCCGGGCTTTTTCCTTGAAGACGCCCTTGAGCAAAACGTCCAGTTCCAGCAATTGTCCCGCCATGGTGAACGGCCCCAATTGCCAGGCGCCCAGGGCCAGTTCCGGCGCCTCTTTCTTGCAGATCTTCATGGATTCGATGACCATGGGCATGCGGCCGAGTTCCATGATGTTTTGGGGAATGTCCACCTCATCCATGGTGGTCCACATTTTTTGAGGAATGGTGGGATAAAGAATATCCTCGGAGTTTTCATACAGGCTGATCTTGTTGCCGATGGCCTGGGACTCGCAGGTCATGTCGAAAGGAACCACCACGGAGTCGAAGCCGAACATGCGGCTGGACAGAATGGCGGATTGAGCCATCATTTCGGCGCTCGTATGCACCTGGGGGAACTTGTAGCCCAGCTTCTGAATGGCCGGCAGCAGCACCATACCCATCCCGCTGAAAAAAGGCATGGTATCCACGGGTTCCTTGCGAAACAGCCGCATAACTCTTTCTTTGGGGGTCAGCTCGGTCATAGTGAACTCTCTCTCCTTTTATGCTGAAAAATCGGATCTGGTGGGTTCGGAAGCCGTTCCGCCCCTGGTAGGGGAGGTTCTCTGGAAGGGCCCGCCGAGTTCTTCTCCCAAGACGGTCCTTTCTCTTCCGGTGCGGCGTCGAGACGCGCGGAATCCCGAATACCGCGTACGGAAAATGAGAAGGCGCCGCATCCTTCACGGGTCATATTATGCCTTATGCCACAGGCGGTGAAAAATGTGGAATCGTCCAAAGGACGATTTTTTCTCTTGCGGGAGACGATTTTGGGCCGGAGCGGATGGGGAGGCGCCAACGGGAGGGCGGCGAGAAGCGCCGCCTGTGTTTGTAGGTGGCGTGGAGACGGAGCCTTGCCCGGTTTTCGTCCGGGATGGGTCCCCCGCCGCTTTTTTTCGACATCCGCCGGTTCCATCTCTTATAATCAGGAAAAGCGGAAACCGGCCCCATGTATGTTTCCTTAACAGGTGCTGAAAAACCGTGTTTCGAGCAGGCTGGTCAAACACGATGAGATGCAAGGCGCGCGAATCCTGAGGAATGAGGCGTACATACAGTACGCTGCAACGACGAGGGATTCAGCGCAACACAGCAGATCGCGTTTTTCGACAGCCTGGTAACTTCGCGGAAGGTCTCCATGAATGTCCAAGCCAGGTGCGACTACGATTTTGTCGTGGTGGGTTCGGGTTTCGGAGGCAGCGTTTCGGCCCTGCGCCTCACCGAAAAAGGCTATCGGGTGGCGGTCGTCGAAAAAGGAAAGCGCTGGAGAACCGAAGACTTTCCCAAGACCAACTGGAACCTGCGCAAATACCTGTGGATGCCGTCTGTGGGATTGTACGGTCCCCAAATGCTCACCCAGTTGAGGCATGTCCTGGTGTTTCACGGAGGCGGCGTGGGGGGAGGCAGCCTCATCTACGCGAACCAGCTGCTGGTCCCCCCGCGGGAGGTCTTTTCGAGACCCGAATGGAGTCCCGGGGATTGGTGGGACAGGCTGGCGCCTTTCTACGAGCGGGCAAGAACCATGCTGGGCGCGGTGACCTGCCCGCGGACAGGCAAGGCCGATGCGTATCTGCGTGAAGTGGGACTGGAAATCCGGGGGAAAGACACCTTCCACGTGAACGATGTGGGCGTGTTCTTCGGGTCCCCCGGGGAGACCGTCCCGGATCCCTATTTCGGAGGCCGGGGACCGGAGCGTACCGGCTGCACCTTCTGCGGCGCCTGTATGGTCGGCTGCCGGGTGGGGGCTAAAAACACCCTGGACAAGAATTATCTGTACCTGGCGGAAAGCATGGGGGCCGTCATCATTCCCGAGACGGAGGTCACCGGGGTCCGGCCCTGGAACGGGGCCTACCGGGTGTATACCCGCACGTCCACGGGGTTGAGACACGCTCCCGGGACCTTTACCGCCCGGGGAGTGGTGTTCAGCGGCGGCGTGCTGGGCACCGTGAAGCTTCTGTTCCAGTGCAGGCGCCGGGGTTTGTTGCCGGGGCTGTCGGATCGCCTAGGCCATAGGGTGCGGACCAATTCGGAGTCCATCCTCGGAGTCCGGTCCGGGGACCGAACGGTGAATTGGAACGAGGAGCTGGCCATTACCTCGGGGATCTATGCGGATGACAGTACCCATGTGGAAATCGTGCGGTACAACAAGGGATCCGATGTGCTGTGCAACCTGGCCACCCTGATGACGGACGGCGGGGGGAAGGCGCCCAGGGCCGTACGGTTTCTGGGTACCGTGGCGGCCCATCCCGTAAGATTTCTCATCCTATTGTGGCCCCTGGGCAAGGCGGCCTCCAGTTCCATTCTCCTGGTGATGCAGACCCACGAAAACCATCTGAATCTGGAGTACAAGCCCCGTTGGTGGCGCCTGGGAGGCAGAAGCATGAATTCGTCGCTTCCCCCCGGTATGAAAAAGGCGCCGTCGTATATACCCCTGGGCCATGAAGTAGCCCGGCGCCTGGCTCAAAAGATGAACGGCTTTCCCTTGAGCCTCCTGCCGGAAGCTCTTCTGAATGCAAGCACCACGGCCCATCTTCTGGGAGGATGCTGCATGGGGGAAACGCATCGAGAAGGCGTTGTGGGATTCAACGGGGAGATCCACGGGTATCCGAATCTGTATGTGGCGGACGGTTCCGTAGTGGCGGCGAACCTGGGTGTGAACCCGTCTTTGACCATCACGGCCGTGTCCGAATACATCCTGTCCCAAGTTCCGGAAAAACGGTAAGGCGGGGAACGGCCGGAGGTCGGGAGCCCGTCCGGGCCGCTGCATCGGCATTCCAAAACAGCCGGTTCCCCGGAGGATGTGCGCGGACAAAACCCGCGATGCGCGGGGTCCCCGGCGGGATGAACACCCCTTTTCATTGCGCTCGCAGCCTGCTTTCTGGTAATTTTGGAGAAAGCCTTGATACGGGAAGACTCGCGTGGACATCGTCCCGTGGGGAATGGGCGTCCGGAACCGCCTCTTGCGCCGGGAGTCCCCAGACGAAGCCGAATCGGCCCAGCGGTGGAAGCGGCTGCCGGCGCCGGATGCAATGAAAAGAAGCCGGAAGAACGGAAAGAGGGAGGGCTCGGCGACATGAAGAGACCCCGGCTGTACGGCCTCGGTGTGTGCTGGATGATCTGTTTCATCGTTTTCTGGGGTCTTGAAGGGTACGCGGCGGAAACCCTCCGGGAGACCGGCGAAGCGATGGAGAAGGCCGCAAGCCCCGGGGCCCCATGGACCTCTGGGGCAATGAATCGGTCGCCGGAGCGGAAATCGTCTTCCGGGGAGGAATCTCGGGAGCACGAAGGGAGAAGGCTGGAAGTTTCTCCTGGCCGGGTGGACTTCAGCACGGCACGGTATTCACCCCAGGACGGTCGTTTTGATATTGTCATCGATTTCAAGGACAGCCCGTTCACTTCTCCGGACGGAGAGGGTCCGCTGCGCCTGCTGGGATCGCTGACCATACCGGATCGGAGGGAGGCCACGCGATTTCACGAAGACCCGAGTTTCTTGACGCCCGTCGTCACGCTGGCCGTTACGGAGACGGGGCAGGTCGTGCCCCTTTCCGTGATATTCCAGGGACCGGACAAGGCGTCCTACACAGCCTCCGTGAACATCGGATGGGTGGAACCGGTTACGGGTATGGAATTTCTCTGGGTCCCCGGAGGCTGCTTTGAGATGGGCTGTGGAGACTGGGCCGTCGATTGCCGGCGGGATGAATCCCCCGTGCACGAGGTGTGCGTGGACGGGTTTTGGATGGGGCGCTACGAGGTGACTCAGGGCCAGTGGATCGCCATGGTGGGCAGGACGCCGGCGCGTTTCCGGAAAGGAAACGACTATCCCGTGGAGACCGTGTCCTGGGAGGATGCCCAGGATTTCATCGCCGAGCTGAATCGCAGGCGGGAAGGCGCCCGGATGTTTCGACTTCCCACGGAAGCCGAGTGGGAGTATGCCTGCCGGAGCGGAGGCAAACCCGAGAGATACTGCGGCGGGAACGATCCGGATGCGTTGGCCTGGTACAGCGTGAACAGCGGCCGGTCCACCCATCCGGTGGGGCGGAAGGCCCCCAACGGGCTGGGACTCTATGATATGAGCGGCAATGTGCGCGAATGGTGCGAGGACGGGTATCTTATGGATGCCTATGCGAAGCACGAGCGAAACAACCCGATAGTGGCCGCGGGGACCACCCGGATCGTCCGCGGCGGGGGCTGGAGCGATGCGGCCCGATCGTGCCGGTCGACGGATCGGAATCGAAACACCCCGGGGAACCGGAACATGCACCAGGGTCTCCGGCTGGTGGGATCCTTGCCATGAGGGGATTGTGCTTGACAACAGGGGTTATTAGAGGTAATCACCGCTCTAGAAATGGGCCCCTTGAAGGGGTTTATCAGCCCGCTGAAAAGCCGCATTTCGAGCAGGCTGGTCAAAAACGATGAGATGCAAGGCGCGCGAATCCTGAGAAATGAGGCGTACATGCAGTACGCCGCAATGACGAAGGAGGAAGTCACGCCAAAGGCGTGAAAGCAGATCGCGTTTTTCAACAGCCTGTTATGGGATAATTCCCATCCGTTAGACATTCTAAATAGAATAGATCAGGCCACGAAGGCTTGGGCTCGATGACAGGGCCCCGGTTTTCGCGGCTTTTTTTTTGAGGAGTAGCCCGTGGTCGGTGGGAAACGGAATGGATCGCTGCGGAAACGCATGTGTCTCTTTATGGGGATCCTTTTCCTGTTCGGGGGGGGAGCATTCGGCTTGGCCGCGATGGGGGCCGAAGCCGCTCGGGTTGTGGAAGAGGACAGCACGGGCGACGGCAAGGTGGATCGAATCGCGCACCTGAACGCGGCGGGGAAACTGGTGCGTTTGGAAGTGGACAGTGACGCCGATGGCGCCATGGACACCTTCCAGTACTACGAAAAAGGGAAGCTGGTGCGCCTGGAACGGGACACTGCGGGAGACGGCCGCATCAATCAAAAGGATTACCTGGAAAACGGCAAGCGGATCCGTCACGAAACGTGGGACGAACAAGGGCGAATCCGAGGCATTCTCCGATTCGATGCCCAGGAACGGATCCTCTCCTGGGAGCGGGACAGCACGGGGGACGGCCGAATGGACACCGTCCAGCAGTATGAACAGGGCGAACTCCACCTGGTGACCCGGGATACAACGGGGGACGGTCGCGTCAATGTACGGCAGGTCTATCGAAACGGCGTGCCGTATGAGCAGGAAACGGATGAGGACGGGGACGGCCGCGTGGACCGATATGTGCGATACGACGAACACGGGAAGCCTTTCGAAAGCCGGCATGACCTGAGCGGGGATGGGAAGATGGAGACCTTTCGCGCCTATCGGGATGGAGAAGTATACCGGCAGAAACGGGATACCCGCGGTGACGGCAAACCCGATGTGGTGACGGAATACCGGGACGGTCTGGCCGTCCTGGAACGCCAGGACAGGAACGGCGACGGTTCGTTCGACATCGTTGTTCAACTCGAGGAGGGGAAACCGACACTGCGGGAAGAGGACACCAACCATGACGGGCGCATGGATCGATTCACGGAATTCGATTCTGGTGGGCGGCCGCGCCTCCTTCGGGAGGACACCCGTCATTCCGGACAGTTCGATCGTATCACCCGCTACGAAAACGGGGAGCCGGTTCGTATGGAAGTGGATGAAAATGGAGACGGACGGATGAATACGGTGACTCTGTTCCGGAACGGCCGGCCAGCTTCCCAGAGCCGGGATGAAGATGGCGACGGAACGGCCGAGACGACCATTCATTTCGACGGGCGGGGGAACGTGGCGAAAACGGTCGTCGACACGAACCGGGACGGCCGTCCTGATACCTGGCAGACCTACCGGGACGGAAAACTGGTTCTGACGGAGCAGGACAGTAACCATAACGGCCGGGTGGACCTGAAAACCGAATACGAACGGGGTGAACGCGTGCGGATGTACCGGGACACGGACGGAGACGGCCGCTTTGAAACGGTTCAGAAGTTCGATGATCCCAAGTGGTCCATGGTGACGGAAGTGACCGGACCCGGGGATAACCGGCCCCGGGCCCGCTATGCCTATGCGGGAGACGTGATTCGACTCATGGAACTGTACGATGAAACGGGAAATCACCGGGTGCGGGTGGAGGAATACGACGAGGAAGGACGCCTGGTGCTTTCCCGCGAAGCGCACGGGGGAGCGGGGCGCCTGAATCTCACATGGTTTTACGATGCGGGCGGCGACGCGGTTCGCGCGGAGAAGGACACCCGCGGTGACGGGCGGGCGGATACCTGGTTCTTCTATGAAGAGGGTCGCGTGGTCCGGGTGGAGGAAGACCGCACGGGAGACGGAAAGCCGGATTTGTGGGAA
>Ga0209163_1001948_pt1 | contig 19387 bp, 17 predicted proteins | sample MTBAKSrepl2MetaG_FD_187457 | JGI IMG/M metagenome (GOLD analysis project Ga0209163, IMG submission 187457) | Enrichment culture microbial communities om Arthur Kill intertidal strait, New Jersey, USA, that are MTBE-degrading - MTBE-AKS2 (Arthur... | ecosystem: Environmental > Aquatic > Marine >...
TGTCACCATCAGTGGTAAATGTCCTTAAAACACCGGAATAAAATGTCCCCCAACCCGAGCGCTTTGGCATACCTTCAGGAGAACGCCAATTCAACTGGAGGTGCCTTATGCTCGGGAAGGAGGACTGGATGACTATCAAAACACAGGTTGAGCAGGGTGTCTATCTGAAGGACATCGCAGCAGAGCTCGATGTCCATCCCAAGACCGTCCGGCGGGCCTTGGACCGAGGAGGTCCGCCGAGCGGAAAACGTCCCAAGGCGCGCAAGAGCAAGCTCGATCCCTACAAGGGGCACATCAACAAGCGCCTCGAGGACAAGGTCCGCAACGCGGTGGTCATTTTCCGTGAAATCCAGGAGATGGGCTACACCGGCGAAATCACCATTCTCAGGGAGTACATGAAGCCCAGGCGACCCGCTCGGGTCAGCCGCCGGACCGTCCGCTATGAGACTGCACCCGGGGTGCAGCTGCAGAACGACTGGGGCGAGGTGAGGCGGCCTGTTGGGGGGCAGCTCACCAAGATCTGCTTCAACACGAACACGCTGGGGTTCTCCAGGAGGTTCCACTTCTGGTGTACCCCCTCCATGGATGCCGAGAACACCTACGAAGGGGTCGTCCGCGCCTTCGAGCACTTCGGTGGCGTGACGCAAGAGACCCTGGTGGACAACCAGAAGTCCATGGTGATCGAGCATCGGATCGGGGATCGGGTCCGCTTCAACGAGCGATTTCTCGACCTCGGCTTCCATTACGGGTTCACGCCCAGAGCGTGCAAACCCAGGCGTGCCCGGACCAAGGGCAAGGACGAGAGGATGGTGGGCTACATCAAGCACCATTTCTTCGTTCGGTATCAGGAGTTCGAGAGCTTCGCCCATCTGAACCAACTCGCTGAGAAGTGGCTCGCGGAGGAAGCGGATCGGAGGTTCCACGGCACGGTCAAGGAGGTGGTCATCGAACGCTTTACGCGGGAGTTGCCATATCTTTCCCCGCTTCCCCCGGTCCGCTTCGACACCTCCTATCGGGAGACCCGCTTCGCCCACTGGGACGGCTACATCGACGTTCGCGGCAATCGCTACAGCGTTCCTCACGATGTTGCAGGTTCCATGGTGGTCGTCCACATCGGCCTGGACGGCATCCTCAAGGTCTGCGATGCCGATGACCGGCTGGTGGCCGAGCATCTGCTCCGGAGCGCCCGAGACGGCTGGGTCACGGTAGATGCCCATCATGCCCCCCTCTGGCAGGATCTCTTCCAGGTTGAACGCCGTGACCTGGCCGTGTATGAGGAGGTGAGCCGATGCAACTGAACAGCCTCCTCGACAAGATGAAGATGGACTATCTTGGCGCCCAGCTCGACGTTGTCTGTGAGCAGGCCGCCAAGAAGGACCTGGGCTACCGGGAGTTCCTCACTCAGGCCCTGGAGACCGAATGGCAAGGCCGGCATCTCAAGGGCGTAGAGAGCCGCCTCAAGATGACCCGCTTTCCCTGGATCAAGAGCATCGAGCAGTTCGACTTCTCCTTCCAGCCCAGTATCGATCGGAAGGTGGTCCGGGAACTTGCCGGACTCGGCTTCGTGGAGCGGGCCGAGAACATTATTCTTCTCGGCCCGCCCGGCGTTGGCAAAACTCACCTGGCCGTGGCCTTGGGAGTCAAAGCCGTGGAGGCCGGATACAAGGTCCTCTTCGTGAGCCTCGAAATTCTTCTCACCCGGTTGAGCCGGGCCCGGCAGGAGAACCGGGTGGAGCGCCAGCTCCAGCAGTTCGTCTACCCCAAGGTGCTGATCATTGATGAGATGGGATACCTGCCCATGAACCGGGACGAGGCCGGGCTCTTCTTCCGACTTCTGACCCGGCGCTACGAAAAAGCCAGCGTGATCCTCACCTCCAACAAGAGCTTTGTGGACTGGGGCGAGATCTTCAACGATCAGGTGTTGGCTACGGCGATCCTGGATCGGCTGCTCCATCATTGTACGACCCTCAACATCAAGGGCGAGAGTTACCGGATCAAAGAGAAACGAAAGGCCGGCCTGCTCGGCTCCACGCCCCATCCTCCGGCGGAGATCAGCCAGGACGATGGAAGCAAGGAAACCGAGGAGGCATAATCCCGAAATCGTTTTTCAGGGGACATTTTATTCCGGTGAAAAACGGACAAACTCAATCGGTGTTGACACCCTGACATGAACGACCTTTTTTCCGGACTCATATCCTCCAAGACCCGCATCAAGCTCCTGGTGCGCTTCTTTTTCAATCCGGGGACACGGGCCTATCTCCGGGAACTGGCCAAGGAATTCCATGTCTCCACCAACTCGGTCCGCGAGGAGCTGAACCAGCTCACCAAGACCGAACTCTTGACATCCGAGAAAACCGGCCGTCAGGTCTTTTACACGGCCAATCCCAAGCACCCTCTCTTCCCTGAACTCCGTTCCATGGTGAGCAAGGTCATGGGCCTCGACCAGGTGATCGACGGCATTGTGAAGCGCCTGGGTCGTCTTGAAGAGGCATACCTCATCGACGACTATGCCGAAGGCAAAGACACGGGCATCATCGACCTGATTCTGGTAGGCGACATCGACCCGTACCACCTGAATGACCTGAGCAGAAAAACCGAGCGCTACATCAAGCGCAAAATCCGCTCCATCGTATTGACCCGTGAGGAGTTTATAGAATTTCAGCCCAGCCTGAAAGGCAGGCCCCAAGTGCTGATCTGGGAAGGATCGGTGTAAGTCAACACCTGCTGACTTACGGAATAGACAAGATACAGCCAACAAGTATCCATTACAGAAGGCGGCTTAAAGATCTCGTTGAATATCATGACTAATCACGATCACCAACGTTTTTCAACCGCTGTATAAATCGAAACCAATATTGCGCTGATGAGCCCGCAGACTCAAATAATATCTATCTATTAAATATATTGCCCTTTTAGGTCCTTTTATTATTATTTCCTAATTTTCTTTAGTCGTTTAATTTTTCAATTTAAATCATAATATTTCATAAAGAGACATAGTTCCATCAGAAGTAACAGCTCGTAAATCAACAATATCTGGATAGTATTTATCTAGTGAGCGTTCAAAATACCATTGTAGATTGCTATACAAACTTAGTGAGTTCGCTATGCTCCGGTTGCGTACGATCAAAAGCCAGCGGACTCCTGTATTCTTGCCGTATTTCGCAACTTTCGCCAGAGAGTCATCAGGAAGTATACGAAAAGTACCACCGGAAACATAAGAGTAATAAGGCTGTAACGAAAAAACTGGCTCTCCATCTATATATTTTTTAAAAAAGTGCAATCCGCTTTCAATCCCTAATGGCTTCGGAATAATTGTTAATCCGGTAAAAAACCCAGGAGTCGTTAAAAGTATTATAAAAATCAAAAATACAGTTGGGAAAAGACCGGAAATTCTTTTTATTTTTAAAACATCAGCCATGTAATTCCAAAATATATAAAGTTCAATAGATATATGCATGATGCAAAATGGAAATATAACGTAAATATACCTCGACACTTTATCTGTAATAATTGATATTGATATTAGATAAAATATAATGAAAAGTGGCAGCAGGAGCCTAGCGGTAAATCTGGTCTTATGGCACTTTATCAACAAAGACGAAAGGATCGCTAATAAAAACAATGCAGTCTGTATTTTGCCAAGTGATAAACTCAGATTTACTATATTATTATATATTTTGACAATATATTTTTTTGGACTTATGAAATTTGAAGCTATTTTTGATAAATATCTAGCATTTTCTCCTCTATCAATGTTTATGTGAGAATACATTTCCGAGGCATCAGGCAGTAGTTTACGCATCCGACGTCGCTCAGCATAAACTAAACCATAATCGCTGTCAGGAGCGCTTTCAATCTGTTTTACCAATTCGGGGGGTAAGGTCCTATTTTCATCAATATCTCTCAGTATATCACTTTTTTCTACCGTTATCATGTATTTTTTTTGTCGGTATTCCTGAGTAAGAGGATGATGTCCTGTTTGAACGTAAAGTATTATAGCGTAGGGCACAAAAATTATCATCCATCCTAATAGCATGAACAGCATGTTTTTATTTAATATCTTCCTTTTCGATTCGGAAATGGTGCACCAGTGGTAAAATAAGATAACCGCTACAAATAAAGAGACTATTATCCCTATCTGTCTTGATAGAAAAACAAGACAGATTAACACACCAGTCCCAAATGCGACTATTTTTCTTCCCTTTTCAAGATTACTATTAATTATAACTATCATCAGATACAGCGTAAAACTGAGGGTCAACAAAAAAGTCGCCTCAGTCAGAGGTCTCATCCCTATAAGAAAATAGTAGTAATTAATCTGTATTAACACCGTGGTAATAACCGCTACAACTCTGTTGGCCATATGCTTTAAAAAAAGGAATATTGGAATAGTAGATACCAGGGCGCATATAGAGCTAACATATTCTGCAATATTCAATGTTTCCGGAGAAAAGAATCTTCCTAAAAATACAAGAAAAGGATAAAGGGGTGGAAGAATTAGTCCTTGATCAATGTGACCCCACGAAAAAATATACAGTAATCCCTTATCAATAAAATCTCTTGCCATTGTCGCGTAAGCGATAGTATCCGGTGTAAATATGTTCACACTTAATGTAATGAAATGGGATAAAGGGTTAAAGATAATTATCATAATGCCGCACAATATATCGATATACAATGGCTTAACATTGATATTCATTCTCATTTTTCCCTTTTAAAATTATTATAAATATCAAATTCCATAGCTTGCATTTATCCTAAAATAGAGTCACATAATTTCATGGTATTTTACAGCTACTCTTTAATAATCCATGATATCTTTTGCTAACTATCCAAAAATACATTTCTATACTTGATTAATCAAGCAAATAACACATTAGTTTTAGATACGGCTGTTTTGGTATCACCCAAAATGCTCGAAATACCGGAAATATACAAATTATCATTAAAAACCTTCAGTAGTGCACTTTGGATCGAAATATTTTTCCGTTGGAAATCGCCATATCATCCACCCTATAAGTTACCTTGGTGTCTGCTTAGATGAATAACCCATGAGGTGAAACAAAACAAATGAATTGTGGTCGTCAGCTATTTTTTAGTTTAACTTTATTTAACTTTTGATGCCTCTATCGGATCATTAACATCTTATTAAATAACATAATATTGTTCACTATAGATATTTATTATGTTTTATTCGATGGTTTAATTTTTTCATGAATATTCTTTATGTATCACGTCCTATTGCACCACCTTGGAATGAGGGAAGTAAAAATTTAACCTGGCAACTGGCTTCTCGTTTGACCAGGCATCAGGCACACCTTTTGACCACGGCCGCGGGAGAACGATTTTTTTCTCCCCAAATACAATGGCACCGCCCCTATCGCCAGGAAAAGTTTACGGTCATAGAAAAACTGCGTCTGATGATATATCTTTTTCTAACTTCAAATCCTGCTGATTTATTACATTTATTCTTTGTACCCACCTCATTTACTTCATATATATTGTCTTTTGCCAGCCGTTTACATAAAATAAAATGCGTTCAAACTATACCCTGTCTGCCAGCCAATCTTCCGCCACCCGCAAAGATGACAGAACTTTTTTTTGCCGACCAGATTGTGGTTTATTCACAGTACACTCAGTGCAGGCTAAGAGAAATGGGGATTACTAATGTAACACATATCGATGTTGGGATTGATGTGAATCGCTTTTCCCAGTCAAGGCCCGACCCGCATTTACGAACTCGACTGGGGCTGGACAAAGAAGATGTTTTAATTCTATTCGCCGGGGAATATACTCGTTTAGGCGGAGTAGATGTACTAAAACGCATTATGCCCGCTTTAGTCGCTAAATTCGCTCGCTGCCACTTTCTGATCGCCTGCCGCATTTTGTTGCCAGCCGATCGGGTTGTAGAGGCCGACCTGATGCAGACAGTCCAGGCACAATGGATAACTGATCATGTCCATTTCTTAGGTGAAGTAAAGGATTTTCCAGCTTTGTTAAAAGCCAGTGATATTTTCCTTTTCCCGGTGACTGATATGCATGGAAAAATTGACACGCCGTTATCCATTCTTGAAGCCATGGCAGCTGGTTTACCAGTCATTACTCACAATATAATCCCTTTGAACGAAATATTTGGCCGAGATAGTATAGCATTGGCAACGCATGACGACGAATTGATTGAACGACTGCTGCTTCTGGCTTCGGACACCGTTTTGCGAGCCCAGGAAGGTTCGCGTCTACAGACCGCGGTTCAAAAGCGGTATAATTTGGTGAATATGGTGGAAGCTTACGAGGCATTATATGACTCACTTGGTTAAATTCCACTGCGCCACAGCCTACAAGCAAATTGTAGCCTCTGTTTTAGACAGAAGGTTGAAGCCTGAATCTTTAGAGCGGCCCAGTTGGCTGCTGGCGGAAGCAAATCATTTGCTGCTGGCGTTTGGGCGTTTTCATTCGAATCACGCAGCATCTGACAGTGTTTGTTCAAAGCAGTTATCCTTGTTAAAGCAACTTGAAGTGGAAACGGGCGATGCCGTTGAACATATTATACCACGCTTTGCGAGAGCAGGTTTGACGTTCCTTGCCATCAAGTCCTTTTTGCCTTTTCCATATGTAGATTCCAACCTAGATCTGGTGACAGCAATACCAGACCAAAAGGATAAATACGTGAAGATGCTACGACAGTTAGGCTACCGACGATATCGTAACTTAGCTGATCTGCGTGAACCAATGAAGAATATCTTTCAAGCACCCAGCATCCAGCTCAAATTGCATTTGCATACGGCTATTTCCTGGAATGGCGTCATTTACCTGCCTTTTGCCCAATTGTGGCAGCGTCGTCGCTTATGGGAAACACAAAGAGGACATGTTTGGATCCCATCCGCAGAAGATGAACTGCTTATCATGGCTGCTCATGCCTGGTTTGAGAATAAGCTAGTGAGCTTGCATGAAATACTATACTTTTACGAACTTGTTAAAGACGATTTGGATTGGGGTTACATTGTCAAGACGGCACAGAATTGTGGCTGGTATAAGGGGCTAATCCAATTTATGTCTATAGTCAGCCAGTTGGCCGATTTACTGGACATACCGGTCAAATTGCCTCTAGAGCTACCAACAGTGCCACTTTCTGCATCAATATGGCTTCCTTACATATTTCCTGTATGCCAAAACTGGCCTGTAACCACCCGTAAGCTGTTTGCAGACTTGCATAAAGGCCTCTGGCCCCGTCTCCCGCGCCAGCTATTTTCATATCTGCTGGTTGACCATTTATGGATGTATCGCAAAGCGTACCGCAAGCTAAAAAAAGTCAAGGCCATATGCTCATAACCTTCTCCGGCTTAGACGGCTCCGGTAAAAGCACACAGGCTCAGATAGCCCAAAAATATTTGTTGAAACAGGGCTATCAGGCCACTTTACTGCACATGACTCGCTGGACATGGGTTAATCGACTTGGTGAATCATTCTCCAAACATAGGATAAGTAAGAACCGACATTCACCGTCAAATCTTAACAAAACAGCATTGCGTTTGTCCCGGCTGATAATGATGTTCATCGACATTGCAAGATTTTGGATGCTATGGCTCTGCAGCAAGGTCAACGGAAGAGTATTGGTGTGCGATCGTTATTTTTATGATCTAGGCATACAGGCTATTTATATGCGAGCTATGTCATTTCGTTTGCTTAAGCTCTACTGGTTGCTGACTCCACGCCCCACCGTGGCTTTCTGGCTAGAGGTGCAGTCGAAAGTGGCTCAGCAACGTGAGGGCGAACATCAAGCTGATTACTATCAAGATAAAGCTTATTTATATCGCCATATTGTTGCCCGGCACTCAGGAGTTCAGGTTGTGCCTGCCATATCATTATCGGAAACAAAAAGCGTTGTTATTGCTCTCATTCAACAGCGTATAGAAAATATCTATAACCCATGATTTCTAAGCGGCTGCGTTCTCTGGTTGTCATATTATTTTTGATTTTTTCGTTGGCTTTAGTTTTGGTTTATATATGGGCCAATAAAAATTTAATTATTCTTTTGGGGAATATTTCATGGCAAATAGCCGTTTGCCTTATTATTCTAAGATTCCTTTTTTTGAGTATAAACGGTCTATTTTTAAAGCTTTTTGCAGCTCGCTTAAATGTCCAGCTAAAGTGTTATGAATGGATAGGATTGCCTTTCATTACAACAATGGGCAATTATCTAACGCCGTTGTCCGGAGGAATGTTGGCCCGCGCAGCTTATCTGAAAAATCGCCACGGACTATCATATACTCATTTCACGACACTATTGGCAGCTAATTATATGATAACATTCTTAATATCAATAATTTTAGGGCTTTTTATATTGCCATTGATATGGCATCAAGTTTATTTACCTTGGCTTTTATTGATTTTATTTATTGTTTCATGTGGATTAATTATCGCTATTTTGATTATGCCCATTCCTTGTTTTTCATCAACGAATCGCTTGACAAGAATTTTAAATCATGCGCTTGTTGGTTGGCAAAAAGTAAGAAGCGATCACCGTCTGGTATATCAGCTAATTTTGGTAACGATAATAACTCTATTGCTAAATGCGGCTGCATTTTGGTTGAGTTATTGGGCTTTGAACGTAGCAATAACTGCACCTGCTGCGATAATCGTCAGCCTTTCTACCGTTTTTTCTACTTTTACGACATTAACGCCTGGCAATCTCGGCATTCGTGAAGCCTTCATCAGCCTTACATCAGAAATAGTTGGAGTTGGGGTTGGGGCAGGACTCTTGGTGGCGTTGCTTATACGCGGCAGCACATTGGTTTCTGCTTTTACTTTAGGCCCAATATTCAGTGCTATCCTTGCTCGTAAAATTCGACTAACGCCTCTGAATAGTGGGAAAATTACCCCCAATTTAAAATAGCAATTCGGGATAATTGAGCACTAAGGCCGCGTGCTGTCTCGGTCAGAGGAGGCATTCCAACAAATGGTGCCCTGGCAGGTAAAAATGGAATAGAATAAAAACTGCTATCTTTTTTCTAAGAGAAAAATAAATTGATAGGTTAAATCTACCGGAAGCAGGTTTAAACCGCGATTCAGAAGAAGTTTTGTTCTTTTTACTGCTGAAGACCAGGGAACAGGTGTTGGCCCCGGATCTTTTCCAATTTTCACAATGGTAAATCCAGCAGCATTAAACATGCGTATCCACTCCCGCTTTTTGCGAGGGACCTCTAAAATCTGACCTGTCCCTTTGCTGAATAGAAAATAGGGGGAATACGCGTTAGGAACAAGAAAAATAGATCTACCGCCATTTTTCAATACACGGTACGACTCTTTTAATACATTTTCAGGATCAATCATATGCTCAAGAACACCTAAACAAATCAGTGAATCAAAAAAACAACGACTATAAGAAAGAACTCCAGATGATTTCGCCAGCGAAAAAGACCCGTCCGGGATTCTTTTCCTGGCTTCTGCAACAGCAGCTTCCGAAATATCAATCCCAAAGACTTGGCAACCTTTTTCCGCCATAAGACTGCATGCATAGCCGACTCCGCAGCCTATGTCAAGACAGCGCTGATCCGTGGAGCTGGACCTGATCAGCGGTTCGATTACGATTCTTGTTCTCTTTTCATCGAAGGGGAATGACTCTCCGGACATCGTTTTATATAGAGTTTCATAGTAATTTTTAATGTCATTGAAATCTGTTTTCATAATGACCCATCCCTCAGCCGGGGTTGAAAGATATGGTTTCACGCTTCTTTATCGTGCGACACCGAGCGTTGCGGAAGTAGGATCTCCTGATAGCGTCGGAAGATCTTTTCCCATCCATAGTGCTCGATCACGGCTCCCCGAACTCGCGCCCGCTCCAGATCAACGTCCTCCACAGCCCTCCGAAACGCTTCCCGATTTTCCGCTTCCACCAAGTACCCGGTGATGCCATTCATTACTGCGTCTTTTAGCCCTTCAAGGTCACTGGCCACCACCGGAAGGCCACAACTTCCCGCCTCGATAGCTGCAATTCCGAAACCTTCCATATCACCTTCTACCTGAAGGTTGGGCATCACAAATAGATCCGCTGTGTTCAACAACAGGTCCCTCTCCTCATCAGACACCCGGCCCAATAGAAACACCCGGCCCGTAAGGCCGGATTCTTGGACGGCGGATCGAATCCGATGAGCCTCCGGCCCATCGCCAGCCACTATGTAGACCCAACTCAAATCCAGGGTCGGCATTACGTTTTTGATAAACCAGGCCACTCCCTTCCTTCGCACCAATCTGCCTACGCTCAACAGAATCCTCCGACTTTGAAGGGAACCACCGGTTTGACGTGAAAGGCTCTCCCGGCCGCTGGCCGCCGCAACTGGATTGTAAATAGCGTTCGGATCAACACCATTGGGGATCACAGCGCATATCTTCTCGGACACTCCGCGATGACATGTCGCCGTCCGCGTTGCACGGCTCACGCAGACCAACTGATCCAGACGAGCCAGGCAATGGGGGATCACCCTTTGGTAGAACCGGTTGGGATAAGTAACGTCAAGTCCGTGAACTGTGGCGGAAACCCGGGTCCCGGTCAATGCCTTCAGCACCACTCCAAGCGGGGAGAGCAACCCGTCACAAAGATGTACAGGCACGCGCCGTCGGCCAACCTGGACACTCAAGGCATATGCGAGTGCCAGAGGAAGGAACCAGAGCAGGTGATACCGACTCCGCCCGAGAGCAATCTTTCTAACCGTGTGGTGTGCATCAAAGCATTTGATCAGATGATAGCTGTAAACTTCCAGACCGCCGGTTTGAGGTGGGTAATTCCTGGTGATAAACACTATCTCCGGGCGTTTTCTCATACCCTTATCCCTCGTTCGTTTCTGGGCATCCTTTGCTTTAATTCAGGCTCCCTTTCTCGTGAATAATGCCTTCCGAAAGCCTGTCGCGAAACAACTGTAACCGCACCCTACCCACCGCTCAGTTGAACTGATCCCTCTGGTTTCCCTCGAAACGCATCTGGGTGATCTGCTCAGACACCAGCCCCATCATGAAAATGATTACTGCAGTGGTCAATAGAAGGGCACTCATGTTCGTGAAGCGGCCCGTGGTCACAAAGGTGAAGATGTAATAGCCGAGGCCCAGCAGGAATGTGAAAAAGCTGACCGGCAGAAAGATGCGCAGGGGCGAGTAGAGTGTGCAGATTTTGGTGATAATCATGATGAACTTGGCCCCGTCTCGAAGCAGGCGGATTTGACTCTTCCCCTTTTTGCGGGCGTGAGCCTGAATCGAAAGATACTTCATGCACCAGCCCTCGCGGAGAACCCCCAGTGTCAGGGAGGTGGGGTAGGAATACGTGTTGGGTAAGAGGTAGAGGAATTTTCGAGCGACGTCCGCCTTGACGGCCCGGAATCCGGACGTCAGATCCTGAATGGGGAACTTGGCCACATACGAGGCCAGACGATTGAGAATCCGGTTCCCCAAACCCCTAAAAAAGGAAGACTGCTGACCGGCGGGCCTGGCTCCAACCACCATGTCGTACTCCGGCAGCAGCTCCACCATCCCTGCAATGTCCTCCGGGTCGTGCTGCCCATCACCGTCCATGAGTACAATGATCTCTCCAGAGGCAATGCGGATCCCGCTCTTCACGGCGGCCCCGTTTCCCACGTTGTAGGGGTGGCTGTATATGATGGCCCCTGAATTCCGGGCCACTTCAGCCGTGTCATCGGTCGAGCCGTCGTTCACGACGATGACTTCGAATGTGGGGTGCAGACTGCGGATCTTGCGTACAAGCATACCGATGCTTTGGGCCTCGTTGCACGCAGGGATGATTACCGAGACATCGCTTTCGGGCATGGTGTTTTTCTCCTTGAAGACATCATGAAGCGCGTGAGTGACTGTCCTTACCTTTGCCCTTCAACAAGAGACCTCATAGATATCCGGCCACGGACACTCTCCTTTTGAGCGATTTCCCAAAGTCCAGGGTCCAGAATTCCTGACAAACCCTCATCAATAACTGTCAGTGTGTCCGGAACCACTTTCCGTACCGCTTCTGCCAGACTTCTGGGCATATCCTCGTCGATTTTTATCTTCAAGATAAGCCACCCAAGGCATAAACAGATTCCTGGTGTACTGACTCAGAGGCATACAGAAGTGCCGCAGTTATATCCTCGTCTTTGAGCTGGGGATACTGGGCGATGATGTCTTGCCTCGTGAAGCCCTGAGCTACGCTTGCAACGATCACGCTCACGGGTATACGCGTGCCCTTTATGCAAGGCTCACCGCTTCTCAACTCAGGGTTTGAAACGATCCGCGTCATAAATTCCTTTTTCTTCATCTCTCCCTCCTGAAAGCCCCAACAACATTGCCTTGCTTATGAACCCTGCAAGGCAGTGGGGATCAAGCGATCATTTGCTCCACGGCCCCTCGAAAACGGGACATGTCCTTGAGGATATGTCCTTTTTTTTGAGCACACTTTCTGCAAGAAATAACCCATGGTTGGTCCGAAAGTCGAGTTTCTTTTTGCCCACCTGAACCTCCGCTTCCTTGAACGCTTTCGCGGGGTGATGGAATCGGAAGTCCAGAGGGGGCGAGTCCAGCGGCCCTTGATGGTTGAGAGCAACCCAACGTCGACGATGTCTTGGGCCCGCGGGTAGAAAGACGGGTTCTGTTTGGCGGCATGATCGAAGAAAGGGTGGCAGGTGAAAATCGTTTTCTCCTACTCTCCGCCACCACTACCCACCACAAACAGGCCGTATCCTTGATGAAGGCAAAGGAGCCTCGTGCGCTCCCTGAAGAACCGTTTCATTACATCCTTTTTGTCCCCATTCAGATTGTCCACGGCCCATTTCTCCAGGAGAGGAAGAAACACCATCAGGTGGGTGATATGATCTTTCATGAGCGCATGCACCACGCCCTCCGGGGTCTCGGCCCTCTGGACCAGCATCCCCAGGCGGTCCACCCCGACGACGTAGTCACGATCCAGGTAGTACCCCCGCTTTCCCATGAACACGAGAAGGATCCTGGCGTCCTGCTGGGTCTCACGGTTTGCGCATTGGGCCACGGGGTATTCGGGGCGACGGGCCGTGATGTAGGCATCCCGGCTCACCTGTCCCGTCAGGTAGCCGAGAGGCCGGATAAGGCGGAATTGTTCCGCCAGATAGTCCGCGCTGTATAAGGCACCGGCGAACATGGCCGCCCCCAAGACAACGAACGCGGCCTGTCTTCGGCGGGGTCTACCCCAGGATGGAATCCACACCATGAGGTTTCGTAACCCGAATGTCGACAAGATCACCAGGGGCGGAATCATGGGGGCGATATAGCGAATCCGCATGACCTGGCTGAAAAAGGCAAATCCAAAAAACAGCACAGCGAAGCTGAGGAGGTAGCCCTTTTCGAGCTGCTCGATCTCAGACCCATGCCGAAATCTCATGAATGCGAAAAGCGGGAGGAACAGGAGAAAGGGGTGGAGCCTGCCGTCAAAATATCGTGGGTCCCCGTCCTTCCCCTGAAAGAACACACGAAGAGGCATGAGTGCGATCTCCCAGCCGCTCTCGCCGTAAACCAGGCCACGGTACGTGAACGTGCCGTGCCCCACCTCCTGCGGGGTCGCTCCCGTGGAGATCGCATCTATGACGCCCCCTTCCCTGGCCTGAAACCACTGGCTGTACAGGGGATGGAGGGGGTTGCCGGTCCAGTGGACATTCCGTATAAACCACGGCGAAGACACCAGGACCGCCACCAGAAAAAACGCCATGGAGAGTCCGACCGCCCGCACGGATCGGCCCCGAACATCCAAGGACCTGCGAGAGTAGAGGAATGGAACGGAAAGGGTCAACAGGAACAAGGAAATGAGCCCGTTGTACTTCGTGCCCATGGCGAGACCGCAGAACAGGGCGGAAGCCGCCAGATGGCGAAACCTCATTCCGTTCTCCAGCCATTTGAACAGAAAAAGGATCGAGCAGGTGGTGAAGAATATCACCCCCAGATCGATGTACACTGTAATGGAGAGCTGTACGATCACCGGGATGCAAAGGAAGAACAACGCACCGAAAGCAGCATAGCCTCGGGAGAGCCTTCTCTTCAGGTAGAGAAACAGGATCCAGGCAGTAGCCAGGGCAAAGGCAAAATGCATGTACTTGGGCAGGATGTCGTTTCCAAGGTACAGGGAGGCCCCGTATAGGATGTTCAGATTCATGGGATAATAGGAAAAGGGCATGGAGGGAAGCTCCACCATGCCGCCGTGCCGCAGGTAGATCTTGGGTACGGCCAAGTGGTGGATCAGGGCATCCTTGCTCACCGGAGGAACGGCCGCGAGAACGAGGACAGCCAGTATTACGATCAAAAACAAAACCGCCCATATCATGGTCAGCTTTGCTGTCTTGGAAGGTAATCCATCCATGACCATCCGTTTCGGCTTCCATGAAGCTGGAGAGACGCGGCCAGCGAAAATACAGGTTGCCCGTCTCCGCCCTCTTTCACAAGCGTGTCTTTGGCCTGTCCTTGGGGTTCAATTCAAGACCTGACAGCACGGATCCATCATGAATCAGGGGATCTTCACTGATCGGACTGAACAGGAAAGGACAACCACACGGGACAGAAGGAAAAGCATGGCGCACTCTGAACTGTTTCCAAGGATATGCACTCTACCGCTTTTCATGGGACTCCAGGGCCTTACCTTTTCACCCATTGTTCGGGCTTGAAGATATGCACCAAAAACACGGGGCGGTCCGTCCGGTTTACAAACGTATGGGGTCCTTGGGTCAACTGAACCAACTCTTCCTCGATTTTCCGGCCGTCTACCTCCAGCGACAATGTCGGGGTGAAGTAATGCCCCTCAACCCATATCTCCTTTCCAACGAATTCGTCCGGTTCCAGTTTGAACCCGGGAATCAGGATATGGCCGTTTTTCAAAGGCAGGTAGTTTGCCTTGATCTTTTCTTGGATCCCGCGATTCAACAGGCGGGTTCGGTAGTCATTGATGATCACACGACACTGGTCCTGCATCATTTTCCGTTCAAAAAAAAATGGATCCATGTCAAAAAACCGCTCTCCACGATCCCTGTCCATGAGTGGAAACATCGGATCAAAAAAGACTTGATTTTGTGTAAAGCAGAGTACTTTTTCAGTGTTTTTCAAGTTGGCGAGACAAAAATCCACATTGTATAGCTGACGTGAAAGGCTTCCATCGTGCCCGGCCTTGGGAATGATGAATTGAAGGGGCCATAAAAAAAGAAAAATGAAGCATACCAGGGATAGCGCTAGCTGGATTACAACCAGACTTCGTTTCAATAATACATCTCTTAATTCTATCAGAAATCCGCTTGCAACAATCGCCAAGGGAGGGATGGTCGGGAGGAAAGACTGGAAAAAAGGTCTTCTTACAGTAAGATAAAACAGAATTCCCAAGACACACCACAATACCAGAATAATGGTTCCACCAGGAGACCTACGCATTTTCACAGCGAAGAAAACCAGGCCGCAGACTCCAATGAAATAAAACAACGGGTTGGCCTTGACGAGTTCCTTCAGTAAGTCATACCGGTCATGGGGAAAAGGAAAGATCTCTTTCAGGTATGGATTGAGGAATGAAACACGGTCCAGGACTGCATAACGGATAAACACGGACAGGCTCTCATGGCTCACCGTAATGAGGCCTATCAGGGAGACGACCAAGGGGGTGGGAATCAAAAGCGCAAAGGCCAGGAGCATCTTCCCTGCCTCTCGGAGTCCCCCTTCTCTGAGTTGAGAAATCGTGAGGCCCAGGACGATTCCACAGGACCAGACGACCGCTTTTTGGGTCGAGGCGACGGCCATTCCCAGCAGAAGCCCGCATACCACGAGGTGGAGGCGTTTCTTGTCCGTCAGGTAACGGATGCCGTAATAGGCGGCCATGACGTTGAAGAGCGTATTGAACACGTCGTGCCGGATCTCGAGCCCTTTATCCACAAAGGCGACGGTGGAAAGCAGTATGGCCACCGCCAAAAGACCGGCGTTTCGATTCCACAATCGTGATGCGATCCGATAGACGTAAAGGCAGGTGATCGCATTGGCGAAGAAAATGAGATATCGCGAAGCCAGGAGAGCCGATGTTTTGAAACCGGTGAGGCTGATGAGAAAGCCCATCAAGATATGGCAGAGAGGGAAATGGGCGTCTATTCGATCGGCAAAGTACGCCTTTCCCCTCAATATAGATGTGCTTGCATACAGCACCTGGAACTCGTCGAAGTTGAAGTATCTCCTCCCTGCAATGATAAAGCAGATCACGAAAAACAGAGCGACAAAACCCGCTAAGATGATTTCCGGCACTCGGTTCGATGGAAACACCTTGTTCCAACCGCGCTCTGAATTCATTTTTGATTCAGACTTTCCCGGTTTTCGACGAAACCGCTTTCTTTGCAGGTCTAAACAGTCCATATGGACCCAATCCGCACTTCTGGGCCCTGAACTTCATGGTCGTCCGGAGAACACCGAGCCCATACACAATACTGCTTTTCATATCGATAGAAGAGGCTTCCTCGAAATATTTCGTGGGGCAGGAGATCTCCCCGATCCGATATCCGAGGTAGAGAATCTGGGCCAGGATCTCGTTGTCAAAAACGAAGTTATCTGAATTTCCCAGAAAACCCACGTTCTCCAGGACCTCCCTGCTGAAGGCCCTGTAACCGGTATGGAACTCGGACAACTTGCTGCCCAGCAGGAGATTCTGAAAGGCCGTCAAAAATCGGTTGGAGATGTATTTGTAGACCGGCATCCCTCCTTTCAATGCCCCGCCGCCGATGATGCGGGAGCCGAGGACCACATCGTACACCCCGTAGGCGATCATGCTGACCATGGCCGTCACCAATTTCGGTGTGTACTGATAATCCGGGTGGACCATCACCACGATGTCGGCGTGACGGCGAAGCGCTTCGGTGTAGCACGTCTTCTGGTTCCGGCCGTATCCATAGTTTTTTTCGTGGAGCAGGGTCGCAATGCCCAGCTTTTGGGCAAGGACGACCGTTTCGTCGGCGCTGTTGTCGTCGACCAGCAGCACTTCGTCCACAATGTCCTGCGGGATCTCCTCATAGGTCTGTTTCAGGGTTTTCGCGGCATTGTAGGCAGGTAAGACCACAACGATTTTTCTGTTATTCAGCATGGGGCACTCCTGAAACTCCTGTCTTGGAATCGTTCTCCTGATAAACCTTCGAGATCTCTCCCCTGGCCTCTGTCAGCATTTTCTCAATGGCGGGGCTTGCTCGCAGCACGCCCGTGGGGAGGCCCTCAAAGACGTCCACCGCCTGACGGTAATTCCCGGCTTTCATATAAGCAGTCCCCAGCATTTTCTTCGTTGAAACCCGAACGGGGCGTATGTCCAGGGATTTTCGATACAAAGAGATCGCCTCCTCATATCGACCCACGGCCATGTAGGCATTGCCCAAGTTCTCCAAAAAATCGGCGTTTTCCGGCTCTCTCTGAAGGGCCCTATTGAATAATCGAATGGCCTCTCGAAAGTTCTTCATGTTGAAGTGAGCGACCCCCCTGTTGGCATCGATGCTGCTTCGGTGTTTCCAGGAATCCCTCCGTCCTGACGCCTTGTCCAAGTAAAACAACGCCTCTCGCGATCTCCCCATGTCCAGCAACAAAGCCCCATAGTTCACATACAAATCGGCCTTTTTTGAAGGTCGATCCTTGTCCTGCTTCAACGCCATTTGAAACAGGCGGTATGCCTGGTTGCGGTCGCCTTCCAGGTGATAAATCTTTGCGAGATCCCCCAGGTACTGTTCATTTTGAAATCCGAAGATCTCTTGAGTAAAAAAGGCCTTTTCGTTTTTCCACAGGTTTTGGTTGAGGACCAGGGTGTAGGCGCCCAGAAACAGGGCCAGGGCACCGGGCACGATGACCGGCAAGAGAGGCGCGCGTTTTGGAAAAGGAATCCAGTTGAAGGCCCAGGCGACTGCAATAGCCAGAAACGCCATGGGAAAATAGAGCCACCGCATGGAAACCAATGAAATGGCGGCGCTCGGGATAATGTGCAGCACCGGGAACAACGCAACCATGAATGACAACGAGGCGAAAACCAGGGTTCGATGGGTTCTAAACCGCCACAACAGGGCCCCTAGGATGACCACTCCGAAAAACCCGATCCCCGCCTCAACGCCGAGAAACGCATTCGGGTAATCGACCCTGAAATAGTGAAGTCCATAGGGGAAAAAAATGATCCTCAGATTGTAGAAGATCAACCAGGGAGCGAAGTGAAGCCCCCTCAAAAAGTGTTCCGCTGTGTCTTCCGGAGTGATAAACGCCAGTGTGGCATTCTTTCTCAACGCCAGATACGCAAGAATGATCACCCCAAAGGCCATGTATCGGAGAAACTCTTCCCGGAAAGACTGCCGGTCGTCATCCAAGAGCCTGTGGTAGAGAAAAAACACGGGCAAAAGCATGATGGCAAACTCTTTACATAACAGGGCCGCAGCAAAAAAAAGGAGAGAAAGGTGCCCGCTCCACCTTTTTCCCTCCCGCAGGGATTTGAAGTAGAAATAGAGCGATGCAAGGCTGAAAAGCGTGACCAGAATATTGTTGCGGGATACGACCCAGGATACGGTTTCCGTGTGGACCGGGTGAAGCCCGTACAGGAGTGCCCCCCAGAAAGGACCGGGGCCGCCTCCCAGCAAGAAACCAAGGAACCCGTATAGAACGAGGCAGGTCGCGAGATGCAGAAGGAGGTTGGTCAACCGGAAGCCGCCGGCACTCATTCCCCACAACTTGTAGTCAAACGTGTAGGTCAGGTTGATCAGGGGGCGGTAGTATCCTGAATGGTACTCTCCGGCCGGCTCATATCCGATTCCGTCCTCCTGAGACAGATAGGCGATCGGCCCATGAATGTCCTTGATAAACGAGTTCTCTTTGACGTATGGATAATCATCGAGCAGGAACTGTCCGGAAAGGGAAGGGATGTAAGCGACGAAAACCAGAACCACCAGAATAAACATCTGAACGGTTCTCGGGAGGTTCATGCTCGCTGTGGCTGAATTCGAGTATTTCATGGGCAACAAAAGAAAGCGTACATGGATGACTTTTCCGCTCCTTCAATCCGAAACATGTCTCTCGGACCGACGTAAAAGGGCCTTTGCCTTCCTGGCCCTTGCTGTCCTCGTCTTACTGATCTACTCCAACACGTTCAACGCAGACTGGCATTTTGACGACGTCCACAATATCCTGGAGCGCGATGCCCTCCACATGACTCACATCTCATGGTCTAAAATCAAACAATCTTTTGTAAATGAAAAGGGGAAACTGGATCGCCCCGTGGCCTGTCTCAGCTTCTCGCTGAACCACCTGGTCGGAGGGCTCAACGTATTCGGATACCATGCGGTCAACATCTCCATCCACGTGGCGGCGTCCTTTTTTCTGTTCCTGTTTCTCCACCTGACGCTTCACATGCCGGGAATTC
>Ga0209163_1001950_pt1 | contig 19331 bp, 16 predicted proteins | sample MTBAKSrepl2MetaG_FD_187457 | JGI IMG/M metagenome (GOLD analysis project Ga0209163, IMG submission 187457) | Enrichment culture microbial communities om Arthur Kill intertidal strait, New Jersey, USA, that are MTBE-degrading - MTBE-AKS2 (Arthur... | ecosystem: Environmental > Aquatic > Marine >...
TACTTCTCTACCCCGGAGCTGAAGAGGATGGCCCCCACTTTGTCATTGGTGCGGATGGCCAGAAAGGCGAGCATGCCGGCGGTCTCGGCCAGGAGTTCCCGCTTAAACCTGCCCCTTGCCCCGAAGCGGTGGGACCCGGATAAATCCAGGACCAGGATGACGGTCAGCTCCCGCTCCTCGTGAAAGACCTTGACAAAGGGCCGGCCGAACCGGGCCGATACATTCCAGTCAATGGTCCGGATGTCGTCGCCTATCTGGTATTCCCTGACCTCGGCAAACTCCATCCCCCTTCCTTTGTAGGCGCTTTCATACTGGCCTGCAAAGAGATCGTCGGCCCTCCGCCTGGTGGTGAAGTGAAACCTCTGGATCTTCTTGTAGACTGCCTCAGGCAGCATATCAGGGGACCTCGATCCGTTCGAGCACCATCTTGATCAGGTCGTCTGTCTGCTTCTCTTCGGCCTCCGCCTCATAGCTTAAGATGATTCGGTGCCGCAGGACATCGGGCGCCATGGACTTGACGTCCTGGGGGGTCACATACCCCCGGCCGCTCAGGAAGGCATGGGCCCTGGCCGCCATGCCAAGCCAGATGGAGGCCCTGGGCGAGGCCCCGTAGCTGATCATGGGGCCGATATCGAGCCCGAATGCATCGGGTCGGCGGGTGGCGGCCACCAGTCTCACTATGTAATCCATGATCCGCTCTTCCATGTGGATGAGCCTCATGGTCTCACGGGCAGACCGAATCCGGTCCACGTCTGCCGCCCCTGGGATGTCTCCGTCCCCTCCGGAATAGGCCCGGATCATGATCTCCTTTTCTTCATCAGGCGAGGGGTAATCCACCCTGATCTTGAGCATGAACCGGTCGATCTGGGCCTCTGGAAGGGGATAGGTCCCTTCTTGCTCAATGGGATTCTGGGTGGCCAGGACCAGAAAGGGACGGGCCAGGGGGAAGGTGGTTTCGCCGATGGTGATCTGCCGTTCCTGCATGGCCTCCAGCAGGGCGCTCTGCACCTTTGCCGGGGCCCGGTTGATCTCATCCGCCAGGATGATGTTGTGAAAGATGGGGCCTTTCCTGATCTCAAAGGTACAGGTGTCGGGCCGGTAATACTGGGTCCCCAGGATGTCGGCAGGAAGCAGGTCCGGGGTGAACTGGATCCTCTGAAACGTGGTCCGGATGGCGTTGGCCAGAACCCTGACCGCGGTGGTCTTGGCCAGGCCGGGAAGCCCCTCTATAAGCAGATGACCGTCGCACAAGAGCCCTATCAGCATCCGCTCTATAAGGCGTCGCTGACCCACGATCACCTTCTCGATGGCCGCTGCCACCTGCCGGATCACCAGGCTCTCCTTTTCAATCTGTTGCGTGATCTCCTGTATGTCCATCCGTCAGTTCCCTCCTGATCCTGTCTCTCCTTTTCCGTGCGCGCCAGTCGGACCCCCAGAATGACCCCATGGGAAGCAAAGCTGACCTGTCACGGTTGCGATCCCGGTTGCCTATTGTGCAGCAGAGAAAGGGCCGTTTCCACCACATGTCCTGGGGTAAAACCGAACTTTTCATACAAGACCCCGGCCGGGGCCGAGGCCCCGAAACGGTCCATCCCCATCACCCTGCCCGAATCCCCCACATAGCGGCGCCATCCCTGTACCACCCCTGCCTCGACGGCAATCCGCACCTTGATCTCCGGTGGAAGTACCTGGTTGCGGTATGTCTCATCCTGGGCCTCGAACAGTTCCCAGGACGGCATGCTCACCACCCGGGCCGTGATCCCCTTCTCCTTGAGTTGATCGGCCGCCTCAAGGGCGATAGGGATCTCCGAGCCGGTGGCGATCAGGATGAGGTCAGGATGGGCCTTCGCTGCCTCCTTCAGGATGTAGGCCCCCCGGTTCAGGTTGTCGGCCCCGGCCATTTGCGAGCGATCCAGGACCGGCACGGCCTGGCGGGTCAGGGCGAGGGCGACCGGCCCGGGCAACCGGAGGGCCGCCTTCCACGCCTCGGCCGTCTCATTCGCATCGCACGGGCGAATCACCGTCACATCTGGAACGGCCCTGAGGCAGGCCAGCTGTTCCACAGGCTGGTGGGTAGGCCCGTCTTCCCCGACACCGATGCTGTCGTGGGTAAAGACATAGATGACCTTGAGGCCCATGAGGGCCGCCAGGCGAATGGCAGGCCGCATATAATCGGAAAAGATGAGAAAAGTCCCGCCATAGGGGATAATCCCCCCATGAAGGGCCATACCGTTTAAGATGGCCCCCATCCCGTGCTCCCTCACGCCAAATCGCAGGTTGCGTCCTGAGCAGTCCCCTGCCTGGAAATCGGGTTCGCCCTGGATCTCTGTCTTGTTGGAGGGGGCCAGATCCGCGGAGCCGCCCATAAGGTTTTCCACATGACGTGCAATGGCGTTTAAGACCCTGCCCGATGCGGCCCGGGTGGCCATCCCTTTGGGGTCCGGCTCAAACACCGGGATATCCCTGTCCCATCCCTCCGGAAGGATGCCGTTCATCCAGTCATCCCATGCCTTTGCCAGGGCCGGGTTTGCCTCGGCATAGCCGCGGAATCTCTTTGCCCATGCCTCTTCCCTCCGGGCCCCCTCTTGAATGGCGGATCCAAACCAATCCCTGACCTCCTGGGGCACCCGGAAGGAAGGCGCGGGAGGCCATCCCAGGTTTTCCTTGGTCCGGCGCAGCTCTTCTTCGCCCAAGGGTTCCCCATGGGCCGAGGGATGATCCACCTTGCCGGGGCTCCCGAAGCCGATATGGGTCCTGACCGCAATGAGGGACGGGCGGTCAAGCTCCTCCCTGGCGGCCGCAATGGCCGCCTCGATGGCCGGCAGATCATTTCCGTCCTCCACTCGCTGCACATGCCACCCGTAGGCCTGGAACCGCAGCTCTCTGTCCTCGGTAAAGGCGATATGTGTGGACCCCTCAATGGAGATGTGGTTGTCGTCGTAGAGATAGATCAATTTTCCGAGCCTCAGGTGACCCGCCAATGAGGCGGCCTCATGGGAAATTCCCTCCATCAGATCGCCGTCGCTGACGATTCCATAGGTAAAATGGTCCACAATGTGGTGTCCCGGACGGTTAAAGCGACTGCCCAGAAACCGCTCGGCGATGGCCATGCCCACGCCGCTGGCAAACCCCTGGCCCAGAGGCCCGGTCGTTATCTCCACCCCCGGGGTGAGGCGATATTCGGGATGGCCCGGGGTCCGGCTGTTCCATTGACGAAACGCCTTGAGATCGTCGAGGGAGAGGTCGTATCCGGTCAGATAAAGGAGACTGTAGAGGAGCATGGACCCGTGACCCGCAGAGAGGACAAACCGGTCCCTGTCCGGCCAGTGGGGATTGCGGGGGTTGTGCCGCAGGAAACGGGTCCACAGGACATAGGCCATGGGGGCGGCCCCCATGGGCATGCCGGGATGGCCTGAACGGGCCTTTTGCACCCCGTCTGCCGACAGCATTCGAATGGTGTTCACGCATAAGGCATCCAGTGCTGAAATCATTTTCTTCTGTTTTAACTCCTTTCGGTTTAATTGTATCATCTCAATATTCAGGGGATAAAACCCCGGGTAAATTCCGAAGGTTAGAATCTTTGTCAGTAACTTCTCCGCAACGTGCGAAGAAGTCTGCCCGTGGGGGTCTCTGCCCAAGGGCTGCAAAAACCGAATCGAGCTCCTGGGAACGGCAGCAGGGCTTTAAAATACAGTCTGTTCCAGCCCCAAGGACACCCTTTCATGGGACCGTATGTCCTTGCTGCCTTAAAATAAATGGTATCCCGAGCCCGGGGGCGGTCGCCGAACGATATAAGCGCATTTTATTGCAGCCCTTGGGCAGAGACCCCCACGGGCGGGCAGAACGCTCTTTGGTTGCGGCCGTCAGGCCGCCTTGGGGGATAAAACCCTGACGGGTAAATTCCGGAGCTCAGGCGTGAGCCTTTTATCTGGGGTTTTTCTCCGACCGGCAATGCTCCCCCGGTTTATTGAGATGATACGTTTAATTGGCGCCCGAGACCGCCCCGCGCACCCGTTTGACAATCAGGGGAATAAAAAACGAAAACACAAAGATGCCCATGGCCGCTCCGACCTCCAGGGAAACCAGCCCGGCCCACGTCCCCGAAATCCAGGCATCCTTCAGTGTCCCGGCCAAAAAGGTGAGCACGAAGATGGAGACAGCGACCCCCACGCCGGTGCCCAGTAAAAAATCCCTGAAACGGACCTTCGTGAGGCTGAGGCCGTAGTTGAGAGGGGTGAAGGGGGAATTGAGGAGGCGCAGATAAAGCACCGTGGTAAATCCGTTTCTCTCAATGGCATCGTCATACCGCTTGAGTCGGTCTCCTATGAGGGAAGCCACAAAATCCCGTCCCAGGGTTCTTCCCACAAAAAACGCCACGCTGGCGCCCAGCACGGCCCCGGCCCACCCGCAAAAAAACCCCCATGACGCCCCAAAGAGACCGGCCCCCAGGAGGATGGGAATGCTCGCCGGGACAAAGAGGGATATGGCCGCGGCCTCGATAACTACAAAGACAAGGGGGCCCCACCATCCCGCGGCAGCCATGACGTGGTTCAGGGACCGGGGATCGACAAGCTCCCTTGCCGGCGTAAAGCGGAAGACGTACACCGCTCCGGTCAGAAAAAGGATGAGGATGAGGAATTTTCCCAGGGTCTTAGCGGTATTTGCAGGCATGTGATCGGGCATCTCAAAGCGAATGTAAAAATTGAATGATCCGTCTTTATCAGCTTTTGCACAGGCAATCAACGATCAAATTGCCGGGCGGCAGCCTCTTCATCCCAAAAAATGGTTGTCACGGAAGACGAAAAACGTTACAAACATGCCCCAAGCGTGTGCCGCCAATGGGGCCAGATCGGCTCGATCCATATCTGTTGAGGGGGATCCTGATGGACAATATCATAGACTATTTTGTCTGCGACGCCTGCTCGAACAAGGACTTCAGTCTCGTTTACAACTTTGCCCTTCGCTTCCACGGGGTTAATTTCTCGGATGATCTCATCTACGACAGAATAGTGGAAGAAAGATACCAGTGTACCCGATGCAAAAAGACCTTCAGCCGGAAAGAGGTGGAAGACGCCCTGGCGAGGCTTCGCAAAGAGCGTAAGAAGGTCTAACGCGGATGCCCGCAACCAAAATATCTCGCACAAAGGCACAAAGCACACAAAGGATTTTTTGTAAAAAAAGCGGGAAGATGCCTTTTTCTCTGTGTTCTTTCTGTCTCCTTGTGAGTCTATAAAACAAGGCGTACTGATGAGATGCAAACAGATTATCTTGTTTTTTGCGACAGAAAACTCGGGCATTATGTCTAAAAAGTGATTTCATACTGCTCCACGTGAAAGTCTTCCTTGCCCGTGATGATGATCCGCCGGTTGATCCTCTTTTCCAGGTCGATAATGGACTTCTGCTCTTCTTCCTTGAGGGTCTTTTCTATCTCCGGATGCGCCAGGATGTAGACATTGCCGGCGCCCTCCGAACTGGCGCACTCCCTTTCCAGGTCCCTGAATATCTCGTAGCAAATGGTCTCGGCCGACTTGAGGGTCCCCCGCCCCTCGCAATAAAAACAGGTATCGGTCAGGAGGCGATTGAGGCTGGCCCGGGTCCTTTTTCGGGTCATCTCGATCAGCCCCAGATCGGACATGGGGAGGACATTGGTCTTGGCCCTGTCCTTGCTCAAGGCCTCCTTGAGGGCCGTGAACACCCGATGGCGGTTGGGGATCTTTTCCATGTCGATGAAGTCGATCACAATCAGGCCCCCGATATTCCTGAGCCGCAACTGATAGGCGATCTCCTTTACCGCCTCCAGGTTGGTCTTGAGGATGGTCTCCTCCAGATTCCGTTTGCCCACATAACTTCCGGTATTGACGTCTATGGAGGTGAGGGCCTCTGTGAGTTCGATGACGATATAACCGCCCGATTTCAGCCATATCTTATTCCCTAAGGCCCGCGAAATCTCTATCTCCACCCCAAAGGCGTCAAAAATGGGGTCCGAGCCCTCATAGAGCTCCACCGAATACCGCAACTTGGGGGCAAAGGTGTCGATAAACTCCATAACAGCCTCATACTCCTCCTCCGAATCGATAATGAGGCGGTCCACCTCCCGGGTAAAGAGATCCCGCACCGCCCTGAGAGAGATGGAGAGGTCCTTGTACAAAAGGGCCGGACCTGTCCCTTTCTCCATCTTGGCCTGGATGTTTCCCCAGAGTTTGAGGAGGAAGTCCATCTCCGCGGTCAGCTTCTCCTGGCCCCCCCCCTCTGCTACGGTTCTCACGATAAATCCCAGAGAATTGGGCCTGATCTTCCGGATGATTCCCTTGAGCCGTTCTCTCTCCTGCCTGTCCTCTATCTTCCGGGAGACGCCGATATGGTTGACCGTAGGCATGAGGACCAGGTGCCTCCCGGGAAGGGAAATGTGGGACGTCAGCCGTGCCCCCTTGTTGCCTAACGGTTCTTTTGCCACCTGGACCATGATGTTCTGGCCTTCGTGAAGGAGCTCCTCGATCTGTAGATGATCTTCATGGGTGGGAACCTCGCCCGCAATCCCGGGGTCGAACTCTCCTAACCCGTCTTCCTCCTCCCCGGCCTGGCTGTTCTCAAGCATCATCTTCTCCAGATCTGAAAAATCCTTGTACACATCCGTTACGTAGAGAAAGGCCGTCCTGCCCAGCCCAACGTCCACAAATGCGGCCTGCATGCCCGGCAAGACCCTGGCGACGCGACCGCGATAGATGTTTCCTGTCAATTCCTGGCCTGTATCCCGTTCCACGTGAAGCTCCACCACGGCATTGTCTTCGAGCAGGGCGACCCGCGTCTCGTAGGGCCTGGCATTGATGATCAATTCGCTGGACATGACGAATGTCTCCTTGCCTCAAATGGTCGTTGTGCAACAACAGGCTGTCCCCAATCCCGTGCCTATGACAGGGTGTGGCCTGTCTTCATCACCTTCAGACCTGCGAGGTCCTCCTCCCCCAGTCCCAAGACGCCCTGGATGATTTCCGCGGGCTTGAGTCCGGGACCCTCCTGCTCTCTCAGGCTCAGGCCCACCTGATCTGGCCGGATCAGAACGATGTCGCTCACCAGGGACCGGGCATCAATGGCACGCTCGGCCTTTTTCCCCTTCTTCAAAATGGGAAAATGGTCCGACCGGAGAAATGCCTTAAGCCGGTTTTCATCGCACCTCGCACTGCTGAGCGTGACGATAAACCGGCTTTCCACAATCCTGACCCTTTTTTCCCCGGCGGGGATCGGCCTGACCTGCACCACATCCACGCCCTCCGGGAGCCGGGCATTCACCCCTTCCTTAAAATTGGCAGGATCGACAGGCTGAACCAGCTCCACCTCCATCAGCTCCTCCAGGCTTTCGGTCCCCACCGGCAGGGCCCCGAAAAACGAGACTTTGGGCATGGGATGATACCCCCTGGAACAGGCCAGCGTCAATCCGGCCCTGCGAAAGGCCCGGATAAGGACCCGGGCCAGCTCCAGGTGGCTCAGATACCCGGCCCTTCCCACCTTTCTGTAGGTGATTCCATATCGGGCCACGGGAGCAGAGGTGGCCGGCGCCCTTGCCGCCGAGGTCTGATGGGCGGCTGTCTCGGGACAGGGGTGAAGGAGGGGATCAACATGCCGATGATCGCATACCCCGCACTCCAGGCACCCGGTTCTGCAATCCGGTGTCAGGAGCGCCTGGCCCGCCTTGATCCACTCCTTTCTGAGAAAGGTCTTCGAGACCCCGGATCGGATATGGTCCCACGGCAGGGTTTCCTCGGGATCGCGCTCTCGATGGAGATAGAAGGCCGGGTCCAGCCCTGACCGGGCAAGGGCCCCATCCCACGCCTCCTTTTTGAAGCGATCCCCCCACGCATCGAATCTGGCCCCCTCCCGCCAGGCCGAGACAAGCACACGGGTCAACCGTCTGTCGCCCCGTGAAAAGATGCCCTCCAGCCAGCTCAATTCGGGCTGGTTCCACTTGACCCGGACCCTCCTGAGGTCGGGACGGCCGCCAATCCCTTCCTGTATCCCGTGGATTCGACGCCTGCTTTCTTCAAGGGAGATCTGGCGGGTCCACATGAAGGGGGTGTGGGCCTTGGGAACAAAGGTGGAGAGACTCACATTCAGCTGGTTCTTTTTTCCCTTCCTGTCGCTCAGTCGGGCGATCTGGCCAGCCAGGTCAACGATGTCCTGGAGATCTGCTTCTTCCTCCCAGGGAAGACCGATCATGAAGTAGAGCTTGATCAGATTCCATCCGGCCTGGTAAACCGCCCGGGAGGTTTCCAGGATCTCCTCCTGGGTGAGTCCTTTGTTGATGATCTTTCTAAGCCGCTCATTGCCCGCTTCGGGGGCCAGGGTAAACCCTGTCTTTCGAACCCGCTTGATCTGTTCCATCATCCCGGCATCCAGGCTGTCCACCCGAAGAGAGGGGAGACTCACGCCGATGTGCTGCGGAGAAAGACGGTCCATCAGGAGGGTCAAAAGGGGCCCGATGCAGCTGTAGTCGCCGGAACTCAAAGAGAGGAGGGAAAGGTCCTCATAGCCGGTCAGCTTCAGGGAATTTTGGGCCTTTTCCATGATGGATGCCAGTGCCCGCTCGCGGACCGGTCGGTATATCATCCCGGCCTGGCAGAATCGGCATCCTCGCGTACATCCACGTGAAATCTCTATAGAAATACGATCATGGACCAGCTCGGCAAAAGGCACGATCTGACGCTCGGGAAAAGGATATGCGTCGATGTCCGGTACAATGGCCTTTTTGACCTTTTGGCAGTCCCCGTAGACTGGGACGATCGCTTCCACCTGGCCTGCCGGGGCATAGCGGATCTTGAAAAAAGAGGGGATGTAGACGCCCCTCACATGACGCAGGTCCTCCAGCAGGCTATTTTTGTCTGGCTCCCGGCCCTTTTTGGCCTCCCGCACCGCCCGGCATATCTCCAGGGCCACGGACTCGCCGTCTCCCACCACCATGAGGTCAAAAACATCTGCAACCGGTTCGGGATTGAAGCAGGCCGGGCCCCCGGCAATGATCAGGGGATCAGAAGGGGAGCGCTCCTTGCTCAAAAACGGGATGCCGGCCAAATCCAGCATGCTCAAGACATTGGTATAGCACAGTTCGTGCTGGAGGCTGAAGCCCACCAGATCAAAATCCGCCAGAGACCGGCCTGATTCGAGCGTGGTGAGCGGGTGTTTCAGGCGTCTTAGTTGGGCCTCCATATCCACCCATGGACAGAAGACTCTCTCAGCGGCCAGCCATTCGTGGGCGTTCAGGATATGATAAAGGATCCTGAGCCCCAGATGGGACATGCCCACCTCATAGACATCCGGGAAGGCAAGGGCTATGGAGACCTCCACCTGCGAAAGGTCCTTTTGGACTGCGTTGACCTCGCCGCCTATGTAACGGCTGGGACGCGATATGGTTGAAAACCAGCTCTGATCTGTTATGGACATGCTTTCAGGTTCAAGGATTGATAGGGTTGAATGTTAAGCCGGGACGCACCGGAAGGACGATGCGGATCTCAGCCCCGCCGGCAGGATGGTTCCGGGCCGACGTCTTCCCTCCGAGACGGTCGATGATCCGCTTGACAATAGCCAGGCCCAGCCCGGACCCCCTTTCCTTGGTCGTGAAAAAGGGGAGAAAGATGCGGGACAGATCCTCTTCTTTAAACCCCTCACCGCTATCGCGCACCACAACAGTTGCCCGGGTGGGGGCCGAACCGTCAGGTCCCTGATCGAGGGAGGTGGCGACGTGCAGGGTGCCTCCCTGGCCCATGGCCTCGGATGCATTGAGAAAAAGATTCCACAGGACCTGCTTGAGCTGAGCCGAATCCGATTCGATGACCGCGGGGCCCTGAACATCTGCCACGATCTCCGTGTCAGGATGGGACTTGTAACTGTTCTGGAACAGCTCCACGCATTCCATGACCAGCTGGTTCAAGTCGAATGGGGTCATCCTGGGCCGCTGGGCCCTGGCAAAAAGGAGGAAATCAGCCACCAGATCGTTGAGCCGTTCTGTCTCCCTCAATATGATGTCCATGAGCCGGCTGTTGACCTCGCTCTGCTGGATTTCGTCCCTCAGCATTTCAATGGACCCGCTGATGGAGGCCATGGGATTGCGTATCTCATGGGCCATTCCCGCTGCAAGCTCGCCGACAAGGGCCAGGCCCTCCACTGCCTTCATCTCCTCCTGGATCTCCCTCATTCGCGTCACGTCCTGGAGGATGAGGATCCACCCTTTTTGGTCGCTCGCTGCATACTGGAAAGGCGAAATGGAGAGCTGCACGTACATCTCCTTTCCGTCGGACCCGGGATAGACCATGTCTGTCAGCTGGCTCCCGACACCCGAAGGGCCGCTCAGATGTTGGGCCACCTGGGGCAGACACTCGGAGATGGGGCGTCCGCACACATGGGCTGCTGACAACCTGAACATCTTTTCTGCAGCAGGATTGAACAGCATCATCCTCTGCTGACCGTCCAGGACGATCAATCCCGATGTCAGGCTTCTGATAATCCGCTCATGAAGGGCCTCCAGCCGCGTGAGATCGCTTTCCTTCACCTGCAGTTCGGCCCGGCTCTTTCTGGCCTGCTCCGAGAGGAAGCTGCTGAGATATGCCGCCAGATAAAAGGCCGCCATGTTCGCCACAATGGTGAAAAAGAGCTGGTAGCTCTGATACTGCTCTGGATAACTCAGCCGGCTGGAGAGGGGATGAATCAGTCCGTAGTAGTGGAGGTCCAGGAGGACCCCGTAAAAGATGCTGCTGCTGGAGGCCGTCACCATCCCCCCTCTTCGGTAAAGGAGGATGCTCCCGCTGAATATGCTCAGGATGTAGAGGAAGGAGAAGATGCTCTCGATCCCCCCGGTGGTATAGATGAGGATGGTGATGATGAAGGTGTCCATGAGCAGTTGAACATAGGCCTGCAAACGGATGTTGCTCCATCCCCTTAACAAAAACACATAGATAAGGCTGATGAAATAGACGCCGGCCAAAAGGAGGTAGTGGGCGGTGTGAATATCCCCGAAAAAGGAGCGACTCGATCGGATCTGGATGAAGATGAGTGCCCCCATGAGAAAGGAGATGAAAAGCACCCTCAAGAGCATCAGGATCTGAAGACGCTTCAGAAGTTCCTCTTGAGGCGTTCTCTGTCCACTGTCATTCATATGTTGGTTTGGCTATCCCATGGCAGCAGCCATACTGAAGATGGGGAGGTACATGGCGACAACCAGCCCGCCGATAGATCCGCCCAAAAACACCATAAGAAGCGGCTCCAGCATAGACGTCATGGCATCAACGGCCGTGTCCACCTCGTCGTCGTAAAAGTCGGCAATCTTTCCCAGCATGGTGTCCAGCGCCCCGGTAGCCTCGCCTACGGCAATCATTTGAACCACCATGCTGGGAAAGACGTCGGTTTCGGAAAGGGGTTCGGCGATGGGCTGTCCCTCGGCAATGCTCGAACGGACCTCCAGGATAATCTCTTCCAGCACCACGTTTCCGGATGTCTTGGCAACGATTTCAAGGGCCGTGATAATGGGCACGCCGCTGCTGATCATGGTCCCCAGGGTCCTCGAGAACCGGGCCACGGCCACTTTCCTGAGCAAAGGGCCGAAGATAGGGAGTTTCAGGGCCAGGGTGTCGGTGGTCTTTCTGCCGCCCGCCGTGGCCCGGTATCGCTTAAAGAGGAAGACGAACACCACAAGGGCCCCGATCATGTAGTGGATGTTGCTCTTGGTAAAATTGCTCATGGCCACCACGATCTGGGTGGGCACAGGAAGGGCCTTGCCGAAGCTGGAGAACATCTCCTGAAATACCGGAATGACAAAGATCATGATCACGGCGATCACGATAATGGCAATTGCCACCACCACAATCGGATAGGTCATGGCCCCCTTGATCCGGGCCTTGAGCTTTTCGGCCTTTTCGATATAGGCGGCGAGGCGCTGAAGAATGGTGTCCAGAATGCCCCCAACCTCGCCGGCCGCCACCAGATTCACGAACAGGTCGTCAAATACCTTGGGGTGCTTCTGCATGGCCTCGGCAAGGCTCGACCCCCCCTCCACGTCTTTGACAATCTGCTTGAGGATCCCCTTGAAGGTCTTGTTTTCAGTCTGGTCCGCCAGGATGGTGAGACCCTGAACCAAGGGAAGTCCGGCGTCGATCATGGTGGAAAACTGCCTGGTGAATATGACGATATCCTTGGTGGTCACCTTGGGCTTCATAAAAGAGAGCCCTTCAAAGATATCCTTGGGTTTCTCCTTCAGCTTCTTGACCGTAAGGCTTCTGCGCTTCAACTGGAGGGCCGCGGATTTTTCATCCACAGCCTCCAGTTCCCCCTTGATGACCCGGCCCTTCCGTGTCTCTGCAACCCATGTGTAGACGGGCATGGCTATCCTCCGCAACAGTTCTCAAAGACGGCAGGCGGCAATGGGCGCGGCCCCAGGTCCCTCTGCCCCGTTATGACCCGCAACAGCTCCACAAGGATAGAGAATTCCAATGGTCGTGTCAAGAGAGCCGGCATTTTGCATGGAGACAGGCCGATGGACCCGGGTCGCAGACCTTTGCCAAAGCGGAATGTCGGCCTCCGTCAGCCGAGGGACAATCTCGTCTTGAAATATTCCCTGACCTCGTCCAAATAGACATCCGCTTCCCTGCCGATAAACCGCTCCTTGGCCCTCATCACCCTCCCAACCGACTCGCGGAGACGCTGAAGTGGCGCTTCGCCCCGAAGCAGCATTTCCCTTAACAGCGTCATCCCCTCCAGCACGGCCCCCTGATCTCTGCATATGAGGAAAATGTCGCAGCCGGCATGAAAGCCGGCCACAGCTGCCCGGGCCGGTCCCCATTTTTTGCTGACGGCGCCCATCTCCAGATCGTCCGTGATCACGAGCCCGTCAAACCCCAGCCTTTCCCGCATCAACCCGGTAACGATCCTGTGGGAGAGGGTGGCCGGCCATTCAGGATCCAGGGCCGGATAGAGGGCATGGGAGGTCATAACGGCCGAGACGTCCTGATCCATGGCCGCCTTAAACGGCGGAAGATGGGTTCCCTCTATCTCATGCATGTCTGCTTCGATGATCGGAAGGTCATGGTGAGGATCCCGTGTGGCCCTCCCCAGACCCGGGAAGTGTTTGGCGACTGCCATGACGCCGTTTTCCTGAAGGCCCTTTATAACGCACTGGCCGAGCATGCCCACCCTGGCCGGGTCGCTGCCGAACACCCTTCCGGCAAGGTGCTGATCGGTAAGGCCCACCTGAACATCCACCACCGGCGCCATGTCCATGTTGAGGCCTACCAGCCGCATCTCCCTGGCGGTTGTTTCTCCAAAGGCCAGGGCCTTTTCCCTTGCATGGGGGTCGTCTCCGATCCTGCTGTTTCCGGGAAAGACCGTAAAGGGCGCCTGCAACCGTGCAACCCGACCCCCCTCCTGATCCACGGCCAGAAAGAGGGGGATCCCCTGACTCTCCATGGCCGTCTCCTGGAGGCGGCTGCAGAGCGCGGCGAGCTGGATGGGGTCCTGGATGTTTCTTGAAAACAGGATAATGCCCCCAAGACAATGGTCCCGGATCAGGGCCTCGGTTTCCCGGTCCATTCGGGGGCCGGGCATGCCGGCCATGAAGAGCCTGCCGATCCAGCCATCGACTTCCGACAATTCCAGGGTTGAATGCATTGAATGATCTCCCTCCGGCCTTTTTTAAGGAATATGCTTTGACATGGCCTGGTATGGTGTATAATCAGTTCCCATCAATTGCAACGGAAAAACATCATGAAGGCAATGATCCTCGCGGCCGGCCTCGGGACACGGCTGATGCCCCTAACCCTGAAGAGACCCAAGGCCCTCATGCCGGTAGGCAACCGGCCCATGATCGACCGGGTCATCCATTACCTGAGAACGCACGGCGTGGACGCCCTGATCGTAAACGCCCATCATCTCTACAAGCAGTTGGTTTCCCATCTGGATTGCGGCCGGGCCTTTGGCGTGGATGTCCAGGTCGTGGTGGAACCGCGCATCCTGGGAACGGGCGGGGGCATCAAAAACACAGAGGAGTTCTGGGACACGGATCCTTTTATTGTCGTCAACAGCGACATCCTGACCGACATCGACCTGGGTGCGGCCCTCAGGGCGCATCAGGAGAGGGCCGGCCTGGCCACCCTGATCCTCCATGACCGGCCGGCCTTCAACCAGGTGCGCATCAATGACGACCTGGAGATCCTGGACATCGCCCCTGGGCCCGAACCCGGCAGGCTGGCCTTCACAGGGATACATATCATGGAACCCGAGATCCTGGCCCACATCCCTCAAGGACGCCCCTCCAGCATCATCGACTGCTACCGGAAATTGATCAGGGAGGGATATCCCATCCGGGCCTGGATCTCCACAGGGCACTACTGGCGGGATGTGGGGACCATCCAGAGCTATCTCCGGGCCAATCAGGAGGTCCTCAAGGGTCGGGAATGGCTCTGCGGCGGAGGCTCACGCGTCCACGCCTCAGCGGTGATCAGGGACTGGGCCGTCATGGGCGACAACGCCACGCTTGAGGCGGAGGCAGAGGCGGCCCGATCGGTCCTCTGGGAAGGGGTGACGGTGCGTCAGGGGATCCGGGTGGCGGACAGCATCGTAACTTCATACCAGGTTGTGGACAAAGACCTTGTGGGAGGCATCCTGTGAACCCGGACCTGAAAAGGGGCATCCGGACGTTCTTGTCAGACCAGGGTCTGGCCCGGGATCCAGTCCGCTTTCATCGGCTCCAGGGAGACGGTTCGCGACGCATCTTTTGGCGCATCGCCGCAGGGGATCCACCCGTCTCCTTTGTCATCGTTTCCAACCCGCCTGACGACCGGTTTCTCATGCGGGAAAACCATGCCTGCCTAAAAATCGGGATGCACCTTTATGAGAAAGGGATCCCCGTGCCGAAAATCCATCAATACGACCTGGCATCCGGATGGTTCATCATGGAGGACTTAGGGGATGTGCATCTTTCGGATGCAGTGGCCTTGGACAGTGATCCCTTGCCCGCCTACGAGGAGGTGCTCCTTCATCTGTTTCACCTCCAGACCGAAGGGGCCGCGGGCTTTGATCCTGCCTGGTGCTGGCAGACCGGCCGATACGACTCAAGCGTCATGCTTGCCTATGAAGCGGACTACTTCAGGGAGGCCTTTCTCGTCCGTTACCTCGGACTTGCCCGAGACAGCCTCAAGCTCGATTTGCCCTTTTACTGCCTGGCCGAAAAGGCCTCTCGGCAGGAATGCCGCTTTTTCCTCCACCGCGATTTCCAGTCGCGAAACATCATGGTCTCCAAGGGCCGCATCCGATTCGTAGACTGGCAGGGGGGCCGGCTTGGACCTCTGGGCTACGATCTGGCCTCCCTGCTCATCGATCCCTACACCCGCCTCAGCCCGGCCTTGCAGGAGAGGCTTTACAGCCGCTATCTGGACCTTGTCAGGGACCGGGACCCTTCCTGGGCCGTGCCCTTTGAGAGTTCCTACCCCTACCTGGCCATTCAGCGCAACCTTCAGATCCTGGCGGCATTTTCCCATCTCACACAGGTCATGGGCAAAACCTGCTTTGAGGCCTATATCCCCCCGGCCCTGCACAGCCTTAGCGGCCTCCTGACTCAGGTTCCCGACCAAAAATTGCGGCCGCTGAAGGACCTGACCACCGATCTCCTGTCGCACAAAAAAATACTCGACATCCCTGTGAGAGACAGGTAGAGTCACAATCGGCTCACATACATGAGGGAAGGAGGCCGGGCAATGGCTGTCAAAAAGCTGTTTGAGGGGGGCGAGACGGTCACCGCTTTTACGGGACACGCCGGGATCGTCATCCCCGAGACGGCCCTTTCAACGATCAGGGGCCGCTGCCGCGAGGGAAAAAGACCGGGGCATTACTTTGCGCCTGGATGCTGCGATCATCCGGACTATGTAATGCAGATTCCGGTCCTGTTCGAAGACGGGACCTTTGATGTCATGAGGGCCATGAACATCCGGCGGGCCGACCGTCTTTCCCAGGAAAAAGCTGGCCGCCTCCGGACCCTCATGGCAGATCTTGCAGCCTAAGGCGGCCTGACGGCCGCAACCAAACAGCGCTCTGCCCGCCCGTGGGGGTCTCTGCCCAAGGGCTGCAATAAAATGCGTTCATGTCGTCCGGCGACCGCCCCCGTGCTCGGGATAGCATTTATTGAAAGGCAGCAAGGAATCCCTGTCGACCCGCCTGACTCGCCTCACTCGCATGGCGGGCAGGTGAAAGGGCGTCCTTGGGGCTGAAACAGACTGTATTTTAAAGCCCTGCTGCCGTCCCCAGGAGCCGTATTCGGTTTTTGCAGCCCTTGGGCAGAGACCCCCACAGGGAAACTTCTTCGCACATTGCGGAGAAGTTGCGGACAAACGGTCTAATCCCAGACAATCGGCTCCCAGGGAAGGAAGGATTCACATGGAAGACTGCATTTTTTGTAAAATCGTCAAGGGAGAGATCCCCAGCTTCAAGGTCTATGAAGATGACAAGGTTCTTGCCTTCGAGGACATCAACCCTATTTCGCCTGGTCATACCCTGATTGTTCCCAAACGGCATGCCCGCGACCTGTGGGAGATCTCAGACGAGGATCTGACGGCCATTCACCTCGCCTCAAAAAGAATCATTCAGGCCATCAAAACGGCGCTCAACCCGACAGGAGTCGCCTGCGTTCAATTGAACGGACCGGGCGCCAACCAGGTGGTGCCGCACTACCATCTGCACCTGGTCCCCAGGGTGCCGGGCGGGCCTGAGCTTCCGGTGGCGGCCTGGGAAATCAAGGAAGGGGACATGGCGGCCATCCAGAAGACCGCTGCCCGTATCGCAGCGGCCCTCGAAGGATCGCCGTGATCTGATTTTCCTATTCCAGCAGCTCCACGTTCCAGTAGAGGTAGTCCCTCCACGAGGTGGGGACCTCTTTGAATCCCACGGTAATCCGGAGGGCGGGGAGCCAGGCCGGCCGGGCAGGCTGACGGATGAGGGTCATGTTGGCCTCCTTGGGCGTACGGCCCCCCTTTTTACGATTGCATGTCATGCAGCAGGTGACAATATTGGTCCAGACCGTCTTGCCCCCGCGGGACTTGGGGATCACATGATCGTAGCTGAGCTCCTCCACAGGAAGCCTCCGTCCACAATACTGGCACTGGTACTTGTCTCTTGCGTAGATATTCTGCCGCGAGAATTTCACCGTTGTCTTCGGCTTTTTGACCATCCGCAAGAGCCTTACCACAGCGGGCAGCCTGATGGTGAAGCTGACCGAATGAATCTCCCTCCCATACTCTTCGAGCACCTCGACCTTGCCCAGCATAGAGAGGGTGACGGCCTTTTTCCAGTTGATGATCTTCAAAGGCTCATAGGTGACGTTCAGAAGCAGGACCTGTTCCATATCTCCTTACCCGCGCCAGCGGCAATGCCGAAAAAACCTGTTTCGCCTATCCAACTCCAGCCTGTACACCACCAAAGAGGTATTTGGTATAGATAACAATAAGTTTAGCATAAACGAAACCAAAAGACAAGCATAAAATGCTGTCTGCTTTACCCTTGACCCTGGGGCAATGAGACCGCGCCAATTCCCTTGGCCAGGCCTTTTGTCTTCCTGGTCTTATTCCCCTTTACATGGCCCATTTGGATCCCCCGCCACTTGAAGCCAAGACGGCCTTTTCCAAATCCATGATCGCCGAAGCACGTCAGCAGCGGCCTTGCCAAGACACCCCTGAGAAAAATGGCACAGTCTCTCCCATCATCTTTTTCTGATTCGGTTTTTTTCCTTGACATGAGCCTGCCTTGGGGTATAGTTACCAAGCGTTTAACCCTGAGCCGCATCCACCTGAACAGCAATTCAGAGAAGGTCTATGGAATTTTGGCGGGTCCCGTTTGATTTGGAAGAAATCCAGGTTGTCAGAGGGATAGTCCATATCCTGGAAGACCGGTGCAAGGGATGCGGTTACTGCATCGCGTTCTGCCCCCGAAGCGTACTCGAATTTTCCACCCGCTTCAATGCCAAGGGCTATCATCCCCCCACGGTGAAAAAACCGGACGACTGCGTGAACTGCCACTTCTGCGAGATCATCTGCCCTGAATTTGCCATCTATTCGGTTGAGGCCCCCATGCAAGAGCCGACCCGGGAAGAGAGGAAGGCCGCATGAGACCGGCCGTGCTTACAGGCGAATATTTCATGACCGGCGATGTGGCCTGCGCCGAGGGGGCCCTGGCTGCAGGATGCCGGTTTTTTGGCGGATACCCTATCACCCCTGCCACCGAAATTGCCGAACATATTTCAGGAAGGCTCCCCGAAGTGGGGGGCACGTTCATCCAGATGGAAGACGAGATCGCGGCCCTGGCCTCAGTCATCGGGGCCTCCTGCGCAGGGGTCAAGAGCATGACCGCCACATCAGGTCCCGGCTTTAGCCTCATGATGGAAAACCTGGGCCTGGCCGTGTGCACCGAAACCCCCTGCGTCCTGGTCAATGTCCAGCGGGCCGGTCCTTCCACCGGTCTTCCCACCCAGGGGGCCCAGGGCGACATGATGCAGGCCCGGTGGGGATCTCACGGTCATTATGAGATCATCGCCCTGGCCCCGTCATCGCCCCAGGATATCTTTTACCAGACCATCGAGGCATTCAACCTGAGCGAGACCTATCGGGTCCCGGTCCTCCTCATGACCGACGAGATGATCGGTCACCTGAGCGAACGGGTGGTCATCCCGGATGCCAAGAGCATTCAGAGCGTCTCCAGGGCCCGACCCAAAGGAAGGAAGGATCGTTTTCATCCCTATGAGGCCGGTCCCACCGGAGTGGCCCCCATGGCAGCGGCGGGCGAGGGGTATCATATCCATGTGACCGGACTCACCCATGATCAGCGGGGCTATCCGGTGATGACCGTTGAGGCCCAGGAATGGATGATGGACCAGATCGTTGGCAAGATACGCCGGAATCTCGGGCATATCATACGGACAGAGGACTACCGGCTCGAGGACGCCGAGATCGTGGTCGTCTCCTATGGGGTCTCTGCACGGACCGGCCTGGCGGCTGTGGACGAGGCCCGGGAGCAGGGCATCAAGGCCGGGCTCCTGAGGCTCATCACGGTATGGCCCTTCCCCGAGGGCCGCATACGGGACCTGGCCAAACAGGTCAAGGGATTCGTGACGGTGGAACTCAACCTGGGCCAGATTCACCTGGAGGTGGAGCGCTGCGCCAACGGGAGGGTCCCCGCATTCCTGGTGGGTCACCCGGGCGGCACCATCATCCCGCCGGAAGATGTGATCCAGGCCCTGAAAGAATGTTTTTGAGGAGCATGAGCGTTGAAGGTCCAACATCGAACGTCGCATATGGAGTGCAGAATGAAGAATC
>Ga0209163_1001954_pt1 | contig 19303 bp, 23 predicted proteins | sample MTBAKSrepl2MetaG_FD_187457 | JGI IMG/M metagenome (GOLD analysis project Ga0209163, IMG submission 187457) | Enrichment culture microbial communities om Arthur Kill intertidal strait, New Jersey, USA, that are MTBE-degrading - MTBE-AKS2 (Arthur... | ecosystem: Environmental > Aquatic > Marine >...
AAGGTCAGGGTTGTAAATTAAGGAACCGCCGTATACGAGAACCGTACGTACGGTGGTGTGGGAGGTCGAAACGGGAAATAATCCCGTTTCTCCTACCCGATTCGAATGTGTATTCACAGAACAAATTAATTTTAATGATTAAGGATCTGTTCTTGACAAGTTACGTAAATATTTCCTTTTAATCACAAGAATTATATTTATTCATGCATCTCTAAAGACAAATATTCTGTTGTATTTTACAATTTTGAGAATGGGTTTCCTTTGGTGGAAGTATAAAAAATGCCAATGAAAAAATGAGGAAAGGAGGCTTAAGAGTCTCCTTTTTTGCCTATTTAACTGAAGTAATTTGCTTTTATGTAGCTGACTGTAAATAATTTATAAATTAACTTAGTCCCTTTTTTTTATATTGTTTTTAAGCAATTTATTTTTATCTTTTGAATTAATCCCCTGTAATGGTATTTCTGTTTTTTTATTGGTTGCCAAATGACCTATCAAAGTACCTATTCCTGTGAAAGTGGGTGTAATAACAATCATATATAGACCAATTAATGCGCTTTCTCCTAAAGATTTTTGCATAGAATTATAAACTATATATGAAGCAAGACCTCCGACACCTGCCCCTATTAATTGTCCAAACTGATTCTTACTTTTATTGCGAACCTTCAAACCAGTGATATCATCCCAAGTAAAATATGTATCTTTTGAAGGGAAAAGTAAAGATGGATTGGAATAAGTCATCAAAATGGAATCATTGGAGAATCCATAATTACCCTTGATATAATTAGAGCCAGATGAAGATCTGACCCATATTTCATATCTCTGTCCAAAGCATCCTAAAAAAGTTAATACTGTAATAAAAGTCAAAATTAATTTATTCATTATAGTTTAATAAGGTAAAACAATATACTAATATAGTAAAGTAATGAGAAAATTGTATATAACTTAAATTATATTTTATCAAACTTAGACAAACACATCGTAAACAGGCTAAGATTGATTTTACACTGGGGTATCAACTTTATGATGCATTTTACATTTTTTAAGAAGGGCTTTCAGTATATGGAAAAATAAGATGAAAAGTAGGCTGTAAGTCTGCTTTATTTGATAATTACAATTTCAACAATCAGACGGTGGTCGTCATTAATACTATTACTGTCTGTAGGAACGTTCCCGTAGTATAGATTTATGTTTATTAAAATTATCTAAATTACCATGAATAGGTATTTTAATAGTAGCAATAGCCCCTATGCCTGTCCCAATTACACCTCCACAAGATCCTAATAATATGCCACCTATAACTGCTTTTTCTTCAGCAGTCCAGGCAAACCAGCCAGGAGGATCATCCCCACTGCTCAGCCCAATTATACCACCAATTGCAATACCTGCTAATGCACCATACAATAATCCTTTGGAAACTCTATTCTTTTTCCCGATTCTAATAGATTCAATATTATTGTAAGCATACTCATTCAGATTAGAATAATCTATCCTGCTAATCCGTCTTTCATTAGACAAGACAAGTGATGAATCTTTAACTTCAAATAGTACTCTTCCTCGCAAGGTGGAAGGAGAATCAGTCATCAATTCAATTCGTGCGGTATAAATTTTCTTACTGTCAATTCTTTCCTGGGATTTCAATGAAATTATTGGAATTACAAGTAAAACAAGAATGATCGTACTTTTCATACTTATTGATTTTTATGGATTAAGTAAACAAGTTACACAATAATCTCCTGAAATACAATACACTAATATCCTAAATAATTTACATTTAATTTATTAATTATGGAACTATAAAAGCCTGACATAAGTAGGCTAAAATTAAATTTGCACTAAAAGGATTATCTTATTATGTCAATAAAATCTATACTTGTCAGAATCTAAATCTTAATGAAACACCAGGCTGATAATCCTGAGTTAGATAATTATATTGTGTACAGGGATTTATGTCAATCCTGATGCCATCATTCGCTGTATTCTTAGCTACATTAATTCTTGCAACTCTTTTTTTGCCTGTAATATTCATAGGTATCCCAATAGCTAATGAGGCGACTCCTGCAGGAACTGAAATTATACCTATTCCAATTGTCGCCCAGGGATCAGTATCTGCCACATTCTCCATAATTACTGCACCAACCAGTAATCCAAAGAAAGATGCCCCGACTATATTAAAAATCCTCCCTGTTTTTTGAAGCTTTAATGCTTTATTAAGTTCATAATTATTTTGAGGTAGGATATATGAACTCCCTGGCTCGAAGAATACATCTTTTCTGTTTATAACACCTCTTTTGTAATCTGTAACTTCATCAAGCAACATGGTTGTATTCACCCATTTGCCCTTGTATTTAACATCAAAATAAATCTTACTGTCAGAGATACTATCAATTTTAGTTGCAATAGAATCTCCTTTGGCTGTTACAATTAAATCAAGATTTTGTGAGAAGCAGAATGAATGGAAGGAAAGAAATAATAAAATCCCCATTAGTTTTTTCATGGTGATTGATTTTTTAGGTTTATGTAATAAAAATACAAAATAATCCTCTGAAAGTCAATACAATATATCATTAATATTCATTCAATAAAAAAAATAATTATGAAATTAAGAACAGCCCAACGCAACCAGGCTAAAATTAAGCTTGCACTGGAAGGGGTATCAGGAAGTGGTAAGACTATGTCTGCACTGCTCCTTGTCTCTGGTATGGCTGACTGGTCCAAAATAGCTGTGATTGATACAGAGAAACACTCAGCTGATCTGTATGCTCACCTGGGAGAATATAATGTTCTCCAGCTCTCTAAACCTTTCACTCCTGAGAGGTATATAAAAGCCATTGAAGTATGTGAAAATGCCTCGATGGAAGTTGTTATTATTGATTCTGTATCTCATGAATGGGAAGGATCAGGAGGTATTCTTGACCTGCATGGTAATATGCCAGGCAATTCATTTACAAACTGGGCAAAGATGACTCCACGTCACAATGCTTTTGTTCAGAAAATACTGGAATCACCCTGTCATATTATCTGCACCATCCGAACTAAGACAGATTATGCCATGGTTGAAAAAAATGGAAAGTATGCTGTTGAGAAACTTGGCATGAAAGGTATCACACGTGATGGTATGGACTATGAGTTCACCCTTGTATTTGACCTTAATATCAAGCATCAGGCTACAGCATTTAAAGACAGGACTGGTCTGTTTATGGATAAGCCTGAAGAGGTAATATCTGCTGTTCATGGAAAGAAAATACTGCAGTGGTGTGATTCAGGTATAAGCCTTGCTGAAATAAAATCTCAGATTTCCTCTGCCCAGTCAGTAGAAAAGCTTAGAGATATATTAAGAGCTTATCCTGAATATAAGACTGTTCTTGAACTTCTTGCTGTTGCCCGTAAGGAGCAGATTCATGCGAATATTATCAATCACACTAAAATTGGAGACAATGGAACTGGTAAAAGTTAATGCACAGGCTGTTTCGCCACTTGTTGAGTTTGCTCCTGTAGCTGAGACATCAGACAGGCATTTCATGGCAGCAAATACAGTGCCTGTCAGTATTGAGGAACTATCAGGAAGACACACTATCCCTGTATTTGCAAAGGATAATGAGTCTACAATTTCACACCAGGAATTTATTGAAACAGTAGCTTATGTTTCTGATCAGATATTTGGAGGTGAGACTATTTTAAAGCCTTCTGTAAGGGTATCTCATCCTGTTAAGGGAAGAATACCATCTGCTGTAGGAAAGCCTGCCAAAGAGCTTCAGGAACATGAAAAGACCCTTTATTATGAGAGAATGGCATTTGCCATTGAAATACCCTCAATCAGTGATAATATAGCTGGGAACAGTCTTAATCTGACTGTAGGGGGAGTAGGGCATATAACCTGACCAATCTTCATTCACGCAAGAGTGAGGAGCATTTCAAGCTCTTTATAGGATTTCAGAATCAGGTGTGTGTTAACCTCTGCATCTCTACTGATGGCTTTAAATCTGATGTTAAGGTAAGGACTGTTGCAGAACTGGCAAAAGCTGCTTATAACCTGTTTGGTGAATTTAATGTCTTCAAGGATATTGAAATACTGAATAATCTTCCTGGCACCATGATAACTGAATCACAGTTTGCACAGATTATTGGAAGGGCAAGGCTGTATCAGAATATGCCATATAAGGACAGGAAAGAACTGCCTCAGTTCCCTTTGTCAGATTCGCAGGTAAATCTTGTGGTGAAGGACTACTATATTGATGATTCATTCTGCAGAGGTGGTGTAGGGAGTATCAATCTTTGGAAGCTTTATAATCTGTTTACAGGGGCTAATAAGATGTCATACATTGATACTTTCCTTGACAGGGGTGTACGTTGTCAGCAGTTTGTAAATGGCTTATATCAGGCTATTGGTGAGAATAAACATCATTGGTTTGTCAGCTGAGAGTTATCCATCCATCCAGATTCCTTAAGGGAAAAAGATGGATGGATATTTATGTGGTAATAAGCTTGTCCTTTTTTTTGATACCTCATAACTTTTATATATAACTATGATGATAATCCCGTGAGCTGATTTTTTAAAAAAATAAAAGACCCCTAAGAATCCTATTTATTATGTTTCATAATTCAGATTAGGCAGCAAATTATTTGCTCTTACGAGATTCTTCAAATTTGTTTACAATCTTTTTAGCCTTATCATAATTCTCATCTGAAATAATTATTTTTACACCACCTGCTGGTCTCCATACTCCACCACCTCTTGTTCCAATAATTTCATCTTTCAAGTCAGAATCAATTCCTTCGTTTTCTAAAAGATTTTTAAGCATTTGACACTCAAACAGAGTTCCATCATAAAGCTCTATAAGTTTCATATTTTAGTTGTTTACTGATTTTATTAAACCAAATATGGTCATTTCAGTATTATTTCATGCACTTTTATATCACTTTTTGAATTCAGCAACTAATTTAACCACTACAGGGAATTAAAATTTAACAATTATGACAAATGATATTATTATTCCGCAGGTTTCAGAGATTGAAATAACATATAAACCTGTAATAAAGCCATCAGAGATGGTTAAAATAGCCTGCTCATCAGATGCAGAGAGAATATTTCGCAGTACCTGGGGTAATGATATATGCTACAGGGAATTCTTCTATGTATTGTTCTGAACAGAGCTAATAAAGTACTGGGCTACCAGCTTATTTCAATAGGTGGCATAACAGGGACTGTAGTTGATCCGAAATGTATATATCAGGAAGCATTAAAAGCATCAGCAGTAAATTTAATATTAAGCCACAACCATCCGTCAGGAAACACTCTGAATAATTTTTATAGTGTTTTAATGTTTCTTGTTGGGGGGCAAATAGTATTAAACTTACTTCCATTTCATTATTGATACTGCTCCGGGAATCATTCATATTACCTCTAAAAATATTTTTTCCGGCAGATTTCCTGGTCTTTTCAGCATGTTGTAATCGCTAAAACTTCTACAGATAATTTTAAACAGTTCATAAGTCGACTAAGAGGTTCATTATGATACTAAAAGCATGATATATCAGATTGTGCACCATAAAAAATTTATTTTGAAATTTTTTTTGCTTATTTAATAACATATGTTTAATTTAGTTGCACATTAGTCATTTACAAAGGATTACAAACCTTTAGATAGGGAAGAGCTATTTAATGATACAGGAGAACTAAAGGCGAATGGTTTACATAATTTGTAACAGTAAGAAATCATATAAGGTTTTGCGTGGTTTATAAAATAGTTGTGCGCAACCCTGACAAGACAATGATATTTTAACTAATAAACTTTAAAAAAGAATAATAACTACTTATGCAATGAAACCAACTCAAACAGAAAATCGAAATAACATCGCACAATGGACTTTGTTATACAAAACAGGAGCATTTGCCGCGTGGTTTACTGTACTGCTTATTCCAATTGCAATTGCTTCTCACATCGCCTGGCCCCCGCCACCCTGGTCACCTGGTGCTGCAGCTGAATGGTTCGCATACCTACAAGACAATACACTTGCGGGGCTCCTCAACCTTGACTTTGCCATGGAAATTGGATTAGTGGTAAGTATTCCCCTCTACTTATCTTTATACATAGCACTAAAGCAGCACAACCGTTCACTTATGGTTATTGCCACATCCATTGCTGTTTTAGGAATATTCTTACATATTCTTTCGAATACAGCATGGGAGATGTTATTACTTAGTGAAGCTCACTCAACCGCAACAACAGAAATGGAGCAAAATATTTTTCTTGCAGCAGGTGAGGCAAGACTCTCCTCATATTACGGTATGGTATTTCAAGTGAGCTACATTCTTGGTTATATGGCATATATATTAATCGGTGCTGTAATGCGCCAGAGCAAAATTTTCAACAGGACAACAGCAAATTTAGCGATAATAACAGGTATCGCCGGGTTCGGATTCTATCTGCCGAAGATTGGTACCCTCTTTTCGGTTCTCGTGGTAATCCTCGTAGGTATTTGGAATTTATTAGTTGGTCGTAGGTTATTTCAAATGACAAAATTAAACAATGCTTGAATTTTTCGATATCTAGCTATATGGAAAAACTTATCTTATTATAAATCAAATATAAGGAGAACTGAAATGAAACTTTTGCAAGCACCTTGGAAAATAAGCGGAATATGCGGTATTCTTTTTGTTGCTCTATCATTTATTGTTGCTGGAATAAATAAATTGCCTCCTGCATATAATCAAGATGTCTCAACTTTTGTACCATGGTTTTCGGAAAATGGACAATGGTTTCGATTTGGTCATTTTCTTGCAGGTCTGGCTTTTCTGCTTTTTTATTTTCCATTTTTTGCTGGATTTTGTGAAATACTTAAAAAAGCTGAGGGCAAACCTGCTATTTGGACCAGAGTAACGTGGGCTGGTGCTATTATGTCCCCGGCAGCAGGCACCATTGCAGGTGCATTTGTAATGGGAATAGCTTTATTAAATGGCGATGCATCCGAAGAATTGTCTCAATTCGGTATGGCTTCAAATTTTTACTCATATACAGTTTCCGGTGCTTATGGTGGAATTGCAATGATTGGTGCCGCTATTATTATTTTTAAAACGGGAGTTTTTAAACGTTGATTAGGCTGGGCTGGTTTAGTAATTGGTCTTGCAGCAATAATAAGCGTTGGAACATTAATAGAGAATGAACCACAAGGATTATTTGCTACAATAAACGGTATTGCATGGTTCACATATTTTCTCTGGATTGTGGTTCTGTCAGTTGAAATGATTAAAATGCCTCAAAATCAATTAAAACAGCAATAAAACAATATTATATTTATCTGAATTGGATGTTAATAAAAAATAGTTGGACCTATTGATTGTAAATATAAAAGGGGAAAAACGGGCAGCGCTCAATAAATAGACTCTGAGCAGCCGGCACGGCCCAGCGATGAGTCCATGTTGAACTACACCCGCCGGGTTCAGGGCTATGTACTTATTAAAGATTTTTAAGATTTTTTGAAGAAAAATAATTAAGATCCTTTTTTCGGCCAAAAGGTTCTTACAACAAATGTTTCGTGTCCCGTAAATCGCAAATTACTCATTTTAAAGAGGGTAATTAGTGTTTTTGTAAAGTTATAAAATCATATAAAATTATTTGAGATTGAAGACAAAATTTACAAACAACTATTTATTTTGCCGATATGAAATCAATCATCACAGAGTGCATATCCCTAAGCAAAACTGACACTTGTTCTTGTTTAAAATGGTCACCTATTCCTGGTGAAAGGGGACAGCAGGCTGGTCTAAAGACAAAAGTGATTTTGGCTGAAAACGGAGATCAGACTACTATTCTGTCTGTCCGGAATGGGTGTTAAGTCTGCCTCGGAATAGGTCAAAACTTCATTTGTCAAAGGTATTTGTGAGCAATTTCAATGATTCTTTTTTATGAATTCTTCTTCTGTTAATACTGGTCGAAATTTTCCCTTGGTGAAACCATCCTGTATCTTCTTAAGTGTACAACGGAATCCGGGATATAGTGTACAATTTTATTGATTCGTATTTTTTTTTGGCGGCGGTGGGAAAAACGGGGACATTCTGTCATATATTGTACAATAAGTTCCGGGATATAATGTACAATCAAAAAAAGAAAAATCGCATATTGATCTGCACCTTTACAAGTATTTATAAACGGATAAAAGATTTAATGAGAGAATACTATTACTTAAGGCACAAGTTTAAGGAGTTCAAATTTGTAAATTAAAATTAGTAATTTAGCAAATCCAATATATTTAGTATTCTTGAAAATTGAACAAAACATATCACGATTAAAGTATCTCCTGGAAATTTATAAGATAACAGAAGAGGAATTACTAGTTATGGCAAGTGAAGGACTAAAAGTTCCACTTAATAAAGGTGATATTTTTGGCAAGAAAATAAAACTTAGTCATTTAAAAAGAATTGACGCAATTTTTAATAAAGGACTCCATTTTTATCTTGATCCAAAATTTCCGGAAATTTCAAAAGATGCAAGTATCTTTTTTAGAAAATCAGAATTTGAGGTTGATTTAAATATTGGTGCAAGAAAAATAGTTAATCAATTTGAAGAATTTTAAATACCGCTTTCAGCAATTGCTAAACTTGCTGAGTTAGATTTTAAAAGGACCTTGCCTGTTTATTTAATTCAGCAAAATCCAAAAATTGTTGCGAAACAACTTAGAAAAGAATTTTATCCGGAATTTAATGCAAAACCAAACGAATTTCTCCGTTCTTTAATTAGTAAACTTGCTGAAAAAAATATTCTTGTCTTTGAATTTGTTGAAACTTGGAATAAAAAAGACATAGCAAATATTAATGGTTTCTTTTTAAATCCAAATGTCATTGTTTTGAAAAGACAACAAAACTCTTTTCGAAGAGAGATATTTACGTTAATACATGAACTTGGACATTATTTATTAAACGAAGAAGAAGTTGAGCAATTAGATATTCAAAGCCTTGCAAGTCATAAAATAAGTGCAATTGAAAGATGGTGTAATGATTTTGCATACTATTTACTTGTGGGGAAATATGATAGCCTTATAGAAGATATTGATAAAGCAGATGGTTCAAATGATTATTATTTTGAAACAATAGAATCAATTTCAAAAAATACGCATTTGAGTAAAATTGCATTATTCACCAGGCTACTATTCAAAAATAAATTGTCAAGAAAAAACTACAATTTCATCAAATCAGATTTTGAAGAGAAATTTAGGTTAAAACAAGATGAACAAGATGAAAAGGAAAGGAAAAAGGAACTTGATAAATTAAAAGGCATAAAATCTGGTGGAGCCTCACCCAAACCAATACAATCTCCCCTGCGTATTTCAACTATACAAACTGCATTTTATGAAGGAGTAATAAGTGAGTTGGATGTTTGCGGAACCGTGAATATTAAACCAAACAAAATAGAAAACTTCATACAATGACAGTAGTAATCGATACAAATTCACTTTTATCTTTGGTTCGTTACTACTTACCTTTCGATAAAAATGATGTTTTATTCGATTTCATAAAAACAAAAATTCAAAGCGGCGACATAATAATTATTGATAAAGTACTTGAAGAATGTACCTATAACTCAAAAGGAATAGTAATAAAGAAGTTTGACTATTTATCGGATAAATCGTTTTTGAAAAAGTATAAAGTTCCATATAAAACAAATACTTTAATTGCTCCTTCACCTGCAAAATTTCTAAGGCAAATTGACAATCAATTTATAAATACAATTGTAAGAAAGCAAAGAAAATTGACAGATGTCGAATACGAAAACCAAAAGAATCGATTTTTCATTCTGTAGCTTTCTCCTTCGTTATGCAAACATTCCCATAACGAAGGGGTATTGACAAGATGGAAGTCGAGTTCTTAAAGGATTATTTTGTCAGTCATAAAGATGAATTGATAACATCAATATTAAGGGGAAAGTACCGCCCCAATCCGGTACGCAGGGTAGAAATACCCAAGGAAAACACGAGTAGCAAAAAGCAGTTAGGTATCCCTGCCGTTGTGGATAGGGTAACCCAGCAGGCCATTGCCCCGGTGCTCACACCAATTTACGAACCACAGTTTTCGGCTAACAGCTATGGGTTCAGACCGGGACGTAATGCCCACTAGGCATTGCACAAATATCAGGAGTACATCACCGAGGTTTATATCTATGCCGTAGACACAGACTTGGAAAAGTTTTTCGACAAGGTGAGCCACAGCAAGCTTATTGAAGTACCATCATGTACAATAAAGGATGGGCGGGTCATCTCGCTTATTCATAAGTAACTGAATGCCGGGGTGATGACAGAAGACTGGTATGAACCGAGCGAACAGGGAGTTCCGCGGGGAAGTCCTCTCAGTCGGCTGTTGAGTAATGTTATGCTTAACGAGTTGGACAGGGAACCGGAATGCCGTGGGCACAGGTTCGTGGGTTACGCAGATGACGGTGCGATATTCTGTAAAAGCATACGGAGTGCCGAACGCAACTTAAGGAACATAATTACTTTCATTGAGAAGAAGTTGTTCTTAAAGGTAAATCGGGAGAAGAGACAGGTAGCCCATATAAGTAAAATAAAATTTTTGGGCTATTCTTTTTACAGATTGAAAAGACAAGGCAGGCTATGGATACACCCTAAAAGCGTGCAAAAGATGAAGTCAAGAATAAAGAAGCTGACATCAAGGAGCAACGGATGGGGAAACGAGAGAAGGAAGGAATCACTCCGCCAATATATAATTGGTTGGGTGAACTACTTTAAACCGGCCGATATGGATAAGCTTCTGATCAGGACAGATGAGTGGTATCGCAGAAGGATAAAGATGGTTATATGGAAACAATGGAAACGGATAAGAACCAGACCGGCCAGCCTTATTAAGCTTGGAGTTAAGAAATCTAAAGCCTGGCAGTGGGGGAATACAAGGAAAGGCTATTGGCATACAGCCAACAGCTTTATCCTTACAACTACCATCACAACAGAAAGATTGAAGAAGGCAGGTTATGTTTTCCTATCGGATTATTATCGAAAGGTTAGAGCTGTAAATTAAAGAACCGTCCTGTACCGAACAGTACGCAGGGTGGTGAGAGACAGGGAAATAATCCCTGTCTTCCTGCTCGATTTCATACAGCAACAATTTTATCTAAGTTTGATATGCTTATGCTGTTGGTAATTATCATCCTGAATAGACCTGAGTATATAGCTGCCGGGAACATATTTTTCTCCAATAGAGAATTCATCCCCAGGATACTTAATCATTGTTTCAATAAGTTTTCCGTTGATGTCCAAAACATCCAACTGAACTCTCTGGTCGGTTTTACTTCCCTGTACCAAAACAGTAAATAATTCTTTTGCCGGGTTAGGATAAACCAGCACATTGAAATTCTGATCCTCAACATTTATTTCACCAGCTTTAAACTCAAACTGCGTTTCCCCTTTCGGTCTGGTTGCAGTTTTGAAATAACTGGCGTTAAAACCAAAGCTTACTTTTCCTTCATATTCCGGATTTGAAACCAAGGCTCCCCGGTCAGAATAATACCAACCTCCACCAAAACTATACCCTCCGTTGGGATCATAAATGACCACAATCTCTTCAATGTCACCATTCATGGTAGAATAGGTGGTTACACCGTTCTGGTCGGTAATATCCATTCTTACCTTGTAAACGCCGGTGCTGTTAAACTTGTAACTTCCGGTAACCGTGCCGTTGGCCATTCCCCTTGGAGGAGTAACAACGCCATTCACTGCGGTTTTATCATCAATAATCCATTTTGCTGTATGTGAATTCTCCGGTTTATCCCAGAATGTGCCGGTAAAGTTCACGGTAGAGCCAATTTTAAATGATTTTCCTGAAACAGGGCCGGTTATGTTATGGGCAACTACTATCGGAATCGATTCAGAGGATGTGTTACCACATTCATCTGTTGCAGTAATGGTTACAGTATAAATACGTCCGTCACCGCTACCTGCTCTTTCGGCCCTCAGTCTGACATGATTGTTGTCCACAATTTCCCAGTCGGGGGAAGTGTCACCGTCGCCTGTTCCGTTTTCCGGTTCGTTACTGCTCACAGATAGCTCAATTTCGACTGTTGAACTGATAAATCCAAAATGTTGTAATCCAGATAAATCTGAATAGGTTTCAAGTCTGGAAAAGGTATCATTGAAGCTTTCCAGCATATTATTTTCTTTGGCAAAGGTCTTGATCTCATCAAGCCTGCCATTGGTGTTGTCGATTATCATTTATTGTGATTTTTTGAATGAAAAAAGGCAACTGCGATTTGCAATTGCCTTGTAAAAAAATAGTCACGCAACATTATTATCATATTATTCTACATGGATTGAAGAAAAGTTGTATTAAAAGATTAGCGGCTATATACTAACTTTCAAGGTAATACATAGCCGCTATTAAAACATTTCTACTTGATTATTTTTGAATAATATAAATAAGATGTTTGCTTTTGATGTTTTTAAAAGTTTAAAATTTGTGATTAAAGTATTGGCATTCTTAATGATATGTATTTACTCATCTTCCTTTGGACAGAGTAAATCTTTTGCCTGCCTGCTTCCAGACCATAAAATTGTAGCAAGAATTAAAAGTATAACCGCTGGTAATGCAGTAAACCATGTCTCGCCCACCATTTCAAAAAGCAGTGCAAATAATAACGCCAGACCAGCAAGAAGTGAGCCTAATGTTATTGTAAGTACAAATACATATTGCTTTAAAGGATTACGATAGACCATAATTGCACCAACTCCAAGTGCTATGAGCACTCCTCCCGGCCATCTAAGCCAGCTTGAGGCCACCTGTTCACTACCTGAAACCTTTACCATTAACTGAGGAACCAATAAGAAGAGTACACCGTAAACTAACACGACAACGATATAGATTATCAGTGCGACATTTAATAATTTAGTGTTTTTGTTTTGTGCCATAATAAAACCTCCTTTTTAAAATCAAAATAGAAATTGTTTTAACCATATTATTTACGTAATTTTCAAAAAAAAAGATGAAAAATATATATATTTTTCTGCTCAATGTTCTATTGTTACTGATTTTAATAGCTCAACCTTCAGATACTATGAATTATACTTAAATTTCAGATTAGGATGTTACTCCTATTGAATTGGATGGATTTCCTGATTTTTTTAATACTGACGGAGATGATGTTTTTCCTGGAACCATTCAAAATAAATGACTCAAAATTAATTTTGGAAAAGTGGTATGGGTTCGATTTAAAATAAAAAATATGAAGACAAAAATTATACTTTTTTTAATAATAGGGCTTACTATCATTATTTCCAAACAAACGATAGCACAACATCCATCTGAAAGTGCTTTTGATATACCATATGGAGACAATCCTGAGGCTGGAAAATATACCGTGGTAAATGGAACAAGATTATATTATGAGACTTATGGAAATGGTAAGCCATTAATGTTAATACATGGCAATCTGGGTGATATTAATAAAATGGGCTATCAGATAAGTTATTTCTCGAAATACTACTATGTGATAGTGCCTGATTGCAGGGGCAGAGGAAAATCAGACATGAATACTGATTCTTTGACTTACGATTTAATAACTGAAGATTTAATCACGCTGATGGAAAGCCTCAATGTAGATTCATGCAGTATTATTGGATGGAGTGACGGAGGAATTATTGGTTTATTAATGGGCATAAATTTCCCTGACAGAGTTGGTAAAATTGTTGCAATGGCAGCCAATTTGTGGTCAGATACAACAGCGTTGCTTCCCTGGACAAAAAATTGGATTGTAAATACAAAACTGGAAGCAGACAAAATGATAAATGCTCATGATACCTCAAGTGATTGGCACACTATCTACCAACTAATGAATATGATGGACAAACAGCCAGATATAAAGTTGAAGGAATTAAAAAAGATTCAGTCACCTGTTTTAGTTGTGGCTGGTGATAAGGATTTAGTAAGAGATGAGCATACAGTTTTAATGTATCAAAATATTTCCAATGCTCAGTTATGGATAATCCCGGGCGGAACACATTTTGCTCCAATAGTACAGCATGAATTATTTAATGAAACTATATATAGATTCTTACGGGAACCATTTAATAGACCAGATAGTAAATTTTAACTACCGTCAGCATTTAAGGAATTAAGGCACAGTTGAGCCCTGAAAATATCCATCCAGCTTATTAAGGGTCAGACAATGATAAAACCAGTCCACGGAGATATCCTGTAGAATAAAGTCGTTAGAAAAAAATAAAATGACATAAGCCCAGAAAGCCTCATGTTCGTTTTAAGAGCATTTTTAGCCATCAGCTTTAATTTTCTCTTCAAGCGCAGTGCGTAAAGGCAGGTAATTAAAACCAAGTTCCTTTTCAGCTTTGCTTCCATCAACAATGAATCCATTTTTCATGGTCTTTATTTGATCCACTGACAATCCCAACAAAGGTTTCTTCCTGGTCAACCTGGATATTCCTGTAAGTATATATGAACTGGTTATAGTTAAAAAATCAGGCATATGTAATTTTGGTAAAGGAATTCCTGAAATTTCACTGATCATTTTGTTAACCTCTCTAAAAGTTACAGAATTTTTACCAAGAAGATATTTTTCACCGATATTATCTGGTATCTCAGCGGCCTTTATAATAGACTTTGCAACATCGTTTACATGTACATAGGTAAGAGGTGCATCTGCCAGTACTGTGGCTGGCAGTCGTTTATGTATCAAATCTGACACGTATTGTCCTGATGGTTTAGGATCTCCTGCACCACAAACTGAACACGGATACACAACTACCACAGGTAAACCCCTGTTTTTGTACAGATTCCATACGATCTGGTCTCCTTCGTATTTTGTTTTTGCATATCTGCTGAACCTGACAGCACCCTTTTCGCTTTCCTCTGTGAAAGGGACATCTTTAGGCTTACCAAAAACTACCACGCTGCTTACATGAACCACCTTGGAAACCTTTGTCTCAAGGGCACACTCCATAACATTTCTTGTTCCTTCAATGTTTACTTCCCTGTAAAGCCAATTGTCAGGTTCCCGGAAAGAATACAGACCAGCAAGATGTATTACCCAGTCACAATCCTGCATGCCATGAAGGACTGATGATCTGTCTCTGACATCTCCTTCTATAACATTAACTCCCATTGTTTTAAGCTTTTCTTTGGCAGGGTTAGTTTTTCTTACCAAACAAAACAATGAATGTTCGCCTTCAGTTAAAAGATTTAGTACCTGGGTTCCGATAAACCCGGTTGCTCATGTAATGAATATTCATACGTAAAATTAATGATTCTCAAAGGTATCATGTGGAACTCGCATATGTTTTAATCATTCTCATGGGTGATTTTACAATCATGCTCGTTTCATATGTCTGAATTTATTTCATTAAATATACTAAAAATTCCAACAGACACCAGTTGTAAACGGAAAATAGCAATGCAGATATTTTAGCAATTAACCCACATTGCAGGATAAATCCTGTAAGAGTTTGATTCTAAGGGCTGTTGTTTTTTAAAATTTTGGCAGGGGGTACAACGGATTTTTTTCTGGTAAAAGGAGCATGCTTATAATTGAGTATATCATAAATTGCTTTTACCTCTATGGTTGGTTCAGTACACTGCCGAATAGAGATGGTTCCCTGCTTAATGTTCACCACGCTTGTTGTTACGCACTTTTGGGTACTCATTTTCCAGACTATTTCCCTCCAGTCGGAGTTTATCCCTTTTTGTTTTAACTGGTACCTTATTGTTGCCACTAACCAATACGCCAGCATACCCAGGTTCAGGTGTGCCATCGAGGCTTCATCTGTTTTGTGATAGATGAGGCGCAGGTCGAGGTCTGTTTTCAGTACCCGGAAGGTGTTGTGCAAAGCTTTGCATAACACCTTCCGCGATGTGAAGAGTGTCCTTGAAACCCGTCCTGTCTACCACAAGAGAGATGAGACAATAAGAGGTCATGTTTTTTGCAGTTTTCTTGCCCTCGTGCTAAGAAGGAACTGGACATGAGGATTGAAAATATTGGGAGAAATATGGAGTGGGAGCAGATAAAGCTGGACCTGAAAAGGTTACAGGAGATAATCATTGAGCAGTCAGGCAATAAGATCGCATTACGGACACAAGCCTCAGGCGATTGTCATAAAGTTTTTAAAGCTATAGGAATGGCTATGCCACCAACGATTAAAAAAATTGAAATGTAGTGCCAAAGAAAATTTTTATGCTCATATTATGCTCTTTTTAAATGAGATACATTTTGCAACTGTCGAAGATAAGCTAAAATATTCTAACCTGGATAGCAAACTATGGGAAAAGTGTGCTGATCATGAAATTGGTGTTTTTAGTAAGAACACTATTTTTAAAGATTTTGTTTCATTAACCGGTGGAATTTCTCTGCAGGAAAAAGACCAATTAATTATTCTTGAAACAGCCTTTTTAGGAGATGACATAAAGCAATTAGACAGCTTGCCGGAGAAATTGACAGGAGCATTTAGACAATCAGCTTTATCAGGCCATTTTGTATCTGTTTCCAGTCCAGGATATTCATTCATGCCATACATCAACAATGATCCGGAATTAGCAGAAAAAGCGAGGATTACTATCTCAACCTTCTATGGACAAAATTCCATAAGATTAATGTATGGTATACCATTGCCATTTAAAGATGATTTTGCTTATTTACAAAAAGATATACCATGTGGTTATTATACACTTGGAGGATCAAACTATGATAGGGGAATTATATCTCATCCGCATGCTCCCGATTTTGCTGTTGGCGAAAAATGTATTGAAATTGGAGTTAAGTACTTCTCATCATTGATTGTTGAAAGATTAAAAGAACAATAACCAACTTACCTAACCTGTCAAACAACCAACAGGACTGATTATTAAAAATATACCAAAAAGAAGAGTTATTTGTTTTTTGTTTATTTATTCTTTTGTATTTTAGATTTACATAATTTATCATGTCAAGGTATCCGATTTGAATATATAACTTATGAAAAACAAAATGGTGGAAGGGGTCCCCAAATTTGAGAGTATATTCTCATTAAATGAAAGAGATGGCTGGCCGGTATCAAAATATGATCTTCACGGTAAAAAACACTTTGCGGGAGTATATTGTGCTGATCATATTGCAGCCACTGAATTTGTTATAGGTGCGACTTTTGTAAATCTTGGAGCAAAAGCCTCCGATATTTTAACAGGATTACTGATAGGTAACCTCCTTGCTGTTCTAAGCTGGACTTTTATAACTGCACCTATTGCAGTAAAAACAAGGCTCTCACTTTATAATTACATAAAAAAAATAGCAGGCAATAATACAATATTCCTGTTTAATGCTTTAAATACTTTCATGTTTGCTGTCTTCGCAGGGACAATGATAACCGTATCCGGATCTTCAATAAGGGTTATTCTTAATATCCCTACTCAGCTGGGATGGTATCCTCAGGACATTTTTTTCGTTTTACTTATTCTGGCAACAGGTTCAATCGTTGTATGGATTGCTTTTTATGGATTTACCGCAATAGCGAGATTCTCTGTGATATGTGCACCGTGGATGCTATGTATGTTTATCGCTGGCGCATTGGCTACGCTACCTCTTTTAGCAAATCATGTGAATGGAATGAGCGAGGTAAAGTCGATCCATGATATATACCATATACTTAAAAATGGTGTATGGACTGGTGCAGGTCCCGAAAAATCAGGAATAACCCTTTTTGAAATTATCGGTTTTGCCTGGGCTGCGAATGCAACCCTGCACTTCGGACTGGTGGATATGGCCTTATTGAGGTTCGCACCAAAACCACAATACGGATTATTCTCCGCGTTCGGAATGTATTTCGGACATTATGTATGCTGGATCTGTGCGGGTATAATGGGGGCTTCATCCGCTCTGATTATAAAAACAAATCTAATTCAGCTTGATTGTGGAGATGTTGGTTTTGCTACTCTGGGATTGGCCGGATTAATGACGGTTCTGGCAGCGGGACTGACTTCTGCCAATCCTTTATTATATCGTGCAGGTATTGCTGCTAACGCTATTTTCCATAAATATTCCAGGAAAAAAACAACATTGATTCTTGGCATAGTTACTACTATTATTGCCTGTTTCCCATTTGTTTTTACAACAATGATGCAGTTGCTCACTTATGCAGGAATCATTGTTGTTCCTATAGGGGGAATAATCTTTGTTGAACACTGGGTATTTCCAAAAATCAGACTTACTCAATTCTGGGCATATTATGGGAAAGGCAGCAGGAATAATGTTGCTATTATAACCTGGATAGCCAGTCTGATTTTTGGATTTTCTCTTCATATTTTTGATGTAATGCCATATTATTATATCTTCTTGCCTACCTGGGCATTCTCCTTAACTCTTTATACTGTTTTAGCATATTTTAGTGGTGCCAATGAAAAATACCCTGACTCAGAATTTCAAGAAAAACAAATGCTGAAAAATATTGAACAGATTCAGGAAAAAGAAGCGAAACAGAAAAAAGCATCAGAAATAAAAAAGACCCCTGACAGAGATAAAAAGAATAAAATTATTTTTAATACGTTGTCAGTGTTTTCCTGGATATGCCTGGCGTTTATAATAGTTATAGCTGCTTACACCGGTATGTCAGAGGATTTGAAAATTTTCCAACAAAAATTTGATTTATTTCATAAAGCTATCCTGGTTGCCACAATCATTTATTTTATTCTCGGTATATCAAAATTATTGCCTTACGACAGATTAATACAAAACGGAAAGTCTTCATTCGGGGGATGAAAATATTATGAATAAAATAAGGTATCTGGTTAGTATCATAAATATAAAAAAAATTATATTTAGATATAGCTACATATGCGCTATCATTTACTAGTCGGCCCCTGTTAAATACTAAATGGCGGTTCAGGTATTATGCTAATAATTAATATTTACGGTTTTACCTGTTTCCGCAGATTCTTCTGCAGCATTAAGTATTATAGTATTCAAAAGTCCGTCTTCCCCTGAGGTATAAGGCTTTTTACCGTCGCGCACACATTCAATGAAATGATACATTGGTTCAACAGCAAATCCCGACTGTTTTTCAAATACAGTTGGTGTCACAAATAAATCCGGAAGAGATGAATTTGGAAATCCCTGTGTTGTTTTTTCCGAATATTTGGCTAAAGCTCTGTGGCCGGTAGGATCAAGCATTAAAATCCCTTTTGATCCTATGATTTCGCATTTGTTTTCAATCAGTGAAGGATATGACTGAGGCAGCGTCCAACTGTTTTCTACAACTGCAGTAATACCATCCTCAAAATCGATTATGCATAAATACATATCCGCAGTATTAATTCCCATCCCGGTAAGCA
>Ga0209163_1001960_pt1 | contig 19234 bp, 22 predicted proteins | sample MTBAKSrepl2MetaG_FD_187457 | JGI IMG/M metagenome (GOLD analysis project Ga0209163, IMG submission 187457) | Enrichment culture microbial communities om Arthur Kill intertidal strait, New Jersey, USA, that are MTBE-degrading - MTBE-AKS2 (Arthur... | ecosystem: Environmental > Aquatic > Marine >...
GCGAGATGCCCGACCGGGTCCAGGCCCAGGGAGGCAATTACCTGCACCAGGAGATAGCCGACGTCACGGTCAGCACCTTGAGTTTTCCCAGCGGCGTCCGGGCCCATCTTTTTGTGTCCTGGCTTCACCCGTTCAAGGAGCAGAAGCTGGTGGTGGTCGGCCAGGAGAAAATGGCTGTTTTCAATGACACCGCCCCCTGGAATGAGAAACTGCTTCTCTATGCCCACACCATCCAATGGCCGGGCAACATTCCGGTGGCCCACAAGGCCGAAGCCGAATCCGTCCCGGTGGAAGAAGCCGAACCTCTGCGGCTCGAATGCCAACATTTCCTCGAATGCATCCAGACCCGGACCAGACCCAGAACCGATGGGGTCGAAGCCTTGCGCGTTCTGCGGGTGCTCAACGCCTGCCAGACGGCCCTGGAAAAAGGGACCCATGTGGATTTGGACAAAGTCTCGGCCAAAGCGACGGGCGAGGACGATTTTTTTGTCCACGAAACCGCCCTGGTCGACGACGAGGTTGAGATTGGCTCGAGTTCTAAGGTCTGGCACTTCAGTCATATCTTATCCGGGACGCGCATCGGCCGGAAATGTAACATCGGGCAGAACGTGGTCATCGGCCCCCGAGTGATCATCGGCAACGGCTGTAAGATTCAGAATAACGTCTCCCTGTATGAAGGAGTGATCCTGGAGGACGAGGTCTTCTGCGGTCCGAGCATGGTCTTTACCAACGTGATCAATCCCCGCAGCCATATTTCGAGGAAACACGAGTTCAGGCCCACCCGGGTCAAACGCGGGGCGACCATCGGGGCCAACGCCACCATCATCTGCGGACACACCTTAGGCGAATATTGCTTCATCGGGGCCGGGGCCGTGGTGACCAAGGACGTGCCGGCCTACGCACTCATGCTGGGCAACCCGGCCGTCCAAAAAGGCTGGATATGCTCGTGCGGCGAGCGGCTCTACGATGACCTGACCTGCCCGGCTTGCGGCGCGGCTTACCGGCCGGCCGAAAACGGCCTGGAACCATTGAAGAGAGGCGGTGAATGAGGTGAAGATTGCCTTTATCGATTTGAAGAAGCAATTCAGCGTTCTGGAGAAAGATATCCGGGCGGCCATTGACGGGGTTCTGGCCCACGGCCAATTCATCATGGGACCGGAGATCGGCCGGTTGGAAGAAGAACTGGCCCGTTTCGCCGGGGCCAGGCAGGCCGTGGCCTGCGCCAGCGGCACCGACGCCCTTCTCCTGCCTTTGATGGCCTGGGGTGTGGGACCAGGCGACGCGGTCTTCACTTCGCCCTTCACCTTCATTGCCACCGCCGAGGTCATTTCCCTCCTGGGAGCCACCCCGGTTTTCGTGGACATCGACCCCAAGACCTATAATATCGACCCGGAACAACTGCGCGCGGCCGTGGAAAAGACCACGCGGGAAGGCCGCCTCCGACCGAAGGCGGTCATCCCGGTGGACCTGTTCGGCCTGCCGGCTGATTATGAACCGATCATGGCCTTGGCCGAGGAAAAAGGGCTGCTGGTTCTGGAAGATGCGGCCCAGTCCTTCGGCGCCCTTTACCGAGGCCGCCGGGCCGGCGCCCTGGGCCACGTCGGGGCGACCAGCTTTTTCCCGGCCAAACCCTTGGGCTGTTACGGCGACGGCGGGGCGGTCCTGACCGATGACGATCATCTGGCCGGGTTGATGCGTTCGATCCGGGTCCACGGTCAGGGCAGCCACAAGTACGAAAATGTGCGCCTTGGACTCAACGCCCGTTTGGACACCTTGCAGGCCGCCATCCTGCTGGCCAAACTGGCTGCTTTCCCGGACGAACTGGAACAGCGCCAGCGGGTGGCCGCCAGGTACACCCAGGGACTGAACAGCCGGGTTCAGACCCCTCACATTCCTGAAGGCTCGACCAGCGCCTGGGCCCAATATTCCATCTTGACCGATCGGCGGGAGGAAGTCCAAGCGGCCCTTAAGACGGCCGGAATCCCTACGGCCGTGTATTATCCCCTGCCTCTGCACCTGCAAGGGGCTTTCGCCGATTTCGGATATGCCCAGGGAGACTTCCCGGTGGCCGAAGCCACGGCCGGGCGCATCTTCAGCCTGCCCATGCACCCTTATCTGGAAGATGAGACCATTGACTTTATTGTGGCCAGGATCATCGAAGCCGTGGACAGCATCTAGGAAGACCGCCGGGAAATTATAAAAGGACAAAAGGCGCCTATGAAAACTGATCCGGGGAATGAGTTTTTAATCGAAGCCAGGACCGGCCGGGCCTTTGTTTTAAAAAAAGGTGAAAATATCCGGGTGATAGACGTTGAAGGACAGCAGGTGGCTGACCTGGTGGCCTTCAAGGACAAAGAATACGGCGAGAAAATTTCAACGGGGGCGACCATCGACGCCAACGGTTCTTTGAAACTCAATCCGGGCGATTTCCTTTTTTCAAACTTTTACAATAAAATGCTAATAGTGGTCCTCGACACGGTCGGCCGCCATGATCTCCTGCATCCGGCCTGCCGCCCGGCCATGTACAGACACCAATATCGGATTTCAGTCCCTCACCCCAACTGCCGGGATAACTTGGCCGAAGCCCTGAAACCTTATGGCCTGGCCGAGGTGGAAATACCCGGTCCATTCAACATCTTTATGAACACCATCATATTTCCGGACGGGACGGTGCGGGTGGAGGAGCCGCTCTCCCAAGCCGGCGATTTTATCGAGCTGAAGGCCCAAATGGACCTGATCGTGGCCCTGGCCGCCTGTTCGGTTCAGGAAAGCAAATGCAATGCCTTCAAATGTACACCCATAAAGGTGCAAATCCACTCAAAAGATCGGAATTTTTAATCGCCTCAAACCACCCGAACCACAAAATCCACGTTGACCAGGATTTCCTTCTTTTCGTCCCGGATAACCATGAAATTAGTGATTTCATTGAGGACATCGGACAGGCGGCTTTTTTCTTCCGGCATGGCCATGACCAGGTCTCCCCGAAGCTTTTTCCCTCCCTGGAGCACCACGTTCACGGTGTGCCGGGGGGGCGGAGCGGCCGTGTCGGTCGCCCCTTTCTCCTGGGCGGCGGCCAGCCAGATGATGTGGCTCTGATTCAGGAAGGTGAACTCTCCTTCCGAAGTTTCAAAGGGTATGAACCTATCCTTGCCGGTGAGAAGTTCCAAGACGGTCTGCCGGCCCACCCCCGATTCCGAATAAGCACTTAAGAACAGGTGTCCGGAGAGCTGCCGCTGATCGGACAGGCCCATGGTGACTTTCTTTTTGATCTTGTCGACCGCCAGCGATGTCATGGGTGCACCTCGATGAAGCTTGATCGTTTTTTTAAAATATTCCGAAAAAAGGTTTCCTGTCAACAAGCTTTACGCCCGGAGGTGAATCTTATCCGGCCCGGCCGTCCGGTGAAAAGAGTTGACACCGCCGGGAATTATGATTTATCAAGGGACAAGTTGAAGGGGAGGTGAAGGTTTGCCGTCTTTGTCGGAAATCGAAAAAAAATGTCCGAGTCAGAAAGACAACCGGACCGTTTGTAACTGCACTTACCAAGGCTGCCCCCGTCACGGCCTTTGCTGTCAATGCCTCCAGTATCATCTCCGCCAGAATGAGTTGCCGGCTTGCTGTTTTCCGCCCGAAGTGGAAAAGACGTACGACCGATCCTTTAAGCGCTTTATCGAAACCTATTCCTAAAAAAGCAGGGGTGTGCTAATAATCGGTAATGGCCGCCTCAATATCTCCCGATAAGGAAATTCAAAGCCTGATTGATTTGGTCAGCAACACCATCGAGGCTCATACGACGGCTCTTTTCATGGCCCCTGCGCCGGGAGAACCGTTATCCCTTTTAGCCTATCAATCCCTGAGCCGGAACATCAACACCAACGTCAAAATTTCACCCGGAGAAGGCTTGATCGGCTGGGTTTATAAGAATAAAAAGCCGGTCAATGTGGACCAATTCGACCAGGACACCCGCCGTTTATTTCTATACAGCGTCGATGAATCGATTAAATCCTTCATGGCCGTGCCCTTGCCCAGGGCCAACGGTGTTCTGTCCGTGGACAGTAAGCAGCGGTATGTTTTCACTGATAAAAGCCAGAAAATACTTCATCAATTTGCTCAGGCTTTGGAGACGACCCTGGAAAGGGTCCAGCAGACCGCCCAGGGCCTTCGCCGCGCCGGGGCCATTTCTTTTTTGAGTGAACTGGACAAGGTTCTGGCCCAGCGTGAACAGGCCGAACAGACCTTTCGCCGGGCCTTGGCCTTGGTCCGGATTTACGTCGGAGCCGGGGCCTGTTTCTTGGCTATCGTCCTGCCCGGCGACCGGGATCATTATATGCTCCTGGCTTACGACGCCGAGGGGGAGCTTCGTTTGGAAGCCGATTCTCTGCCCCTGGATTCCGGCCTGGCCGGTTGGATCATGAGGGAGAAACAGCCCCTTGTTCTGGAAAAGGCGCGTTTAGGGACGGAAAAATCCTATGTTTTTCACCCTCAGGAGCCGTTGGGTAATTATGTTTCCTTCGCCGGTTTCCCGGTCAAATGGGGACGACGTCTCCACGGCGCCCTTTGCCTGATTGATCGGGCTCGTTTAAATATCGATGAAATCAAGGCCAAGGGTCTGGACCTGGCGGTGAACCGGGTGGCCGCTTCCCTGGAAATGGAATTTCTCAGCAAGAGAATCTTCGAATTGGGCCGCCTGGACCCGCAAGTGGGCCTGCCTCACCGGACCTACTTTACGGAACGTCTGGAAAGGATGATGAAACTGGCCTCGGTCAAAAACACCGGGGTGAATCTGTTTTTAATCAAGGTGACCAATCTGGACGCCCTGGCCTTGGAGTCGGGACAGCCCGCGGCTCAGGAAATACTGCGGACCTTGGCCCGACAGCTTCTGGTTCAGGCCGACAAGACCGCGGAGCTGGGCCATCTTAGTTACGGGACCATCGGTGTGGCCGCCCTGGGGTCTTTCGATGCCGAGACCCAAAGGTCTTACCAGGAGATGACCCGCACGCTGTCCGAACGTCTTATCGAAAGCGGGGAAGGTCGTTTTCAGATCGAGACCGCCGCTGTTTTGGTTCAATACCCGGCCCACGGCCAACGGGCGGAAACCCTGATTGATCATGGCCTCAAAAAACTGAATAAATAAACGCTGATGCCCACCGGAGGATGACGGCGCATGTTCTTGAACACTTTATTGGGGATTTTTTCCAAAGACCTGGCCATGGACCTGGGCACGGCCAACACTTTGATTTATCAAAAAGGCAAGGGCATCGTTCTGAACGAACCTTCCGTGGTGGCCCTTAACGCCATCAATAGAAAAGTGGTGGCCGTGGGTCAGGAGGCCAAGGAATTCCTGGGGCGGACCCCTCAAAAAATCGAAGCCATCCGGCCCATGAAGGACGGAGTTATCGCCGATTTCAATGTCACCCAGGAGATGATCAAGTTCTTTTTAACGAAGGTCCAGGGGTCCAGGGGCTTGATCAGGCCGCGGATTGTCATCGGCGTGCCCACCGGGATCACCCAGGTGGAAAAAAGGGCCGTCATCGAGGCCGCTCAAATGGCCGGGGCCCGGGAGGTCTATCTTATTGATGAACCCATGGCCGCGGCCATCGGCGCCGGTCTGGACATCGACCGCCCCCGGGGAAACATGGTGGTCGACATCGGCGGGGGCACCAGCGAGGTGGCGGTCATCAGCCTTTCGGCCATAGCCTACGCCGAGTCGGTCCGCGTGGCCGGTGATGAGGCCAATGAAGCGATCATGCGTTACATGCAGAGGAAACATCAATTGCTCATCGGGGAAAACACGGCCGAGAACGCCAAAATGGCCATCGGCAACGCCTACCCCCTGGATCAGCCCACGGTTTACGACATCAGGGGCAAGGAAATGATCTCCGGCCGGCCCAAGGTGGTGACCGTTACTTCGGAAGAAATGCGGGAAGCCCTGGCCGAGCCGATCCAGGCCATCATCGAGGCCATCCGCCGGGCTTTGGAAAAGACTCCGCCCGAGCTGTCCTCCGATATTTATGATGCCGGTATTTACCTGACCGGAGGCGGAGCCCTGCTCAAAGGATTGGACCGGCTGATCTCCGAGGAAACCAGACTCCGGGTCAATATGACCGAGGACCCCTTGCTTTGCGTGGCCCTGGGCACGGGCCTGGCCATGGAAAAACTCCGCAAGTATCAAAAGGTTTTCGTCAATTGACTTCGGCCTCGTCCACCCCCGACCTGAAGGAAATTCTGGCCGTCGGTCACTCGGCGGCTCTCAAGGCCGGAGAAATTCTTCGGCGGGGATACGGTCTGCCCAAAAAGGTGCAATTTAAAGGGGAGATCGATCTGTTGACCGAGTTCGATCTCGCTTCGGAAAAGGCCATCGTGGAAACCATTACCTCGGCCTTCCCCGACCACGTCATCGTGGCCGAGGAAGGCGGGAAGACCGGGGCCGGATCGCCTAACCGCTGGTACATCGACCCTTTGGACGGAACGACCAACTTCGCCCACGGTCTGCCGGTGTTTTGCCTTTCCATCGCCTTTGAAACCCAAGGAGAAGCGGGGCCGGAATTGTTGGCCGGGGTGGTCTTCGACCCCTTGCGGGAGGAGATGTTTACGGCCATGAAAGGGGCCGGAGCCCGGCTTAACGGCCGACCGATCGAAGTGAGCGGCCAGACCGACCTGGGCCGGGCCCTGGTCGCCACCGGTTTCCCTTATGACATCCGCCAAAACCCCAGATCGGTCCTGACCCGGTTCGAGCGGATGTGCCTGGCCGCTCAGGGGGTCAGAAGGGTGGGCGCCGCGGCCCTGGACCTGGCCTGGCTGGCCGCCGGTCGTTTTGATGGATTCTGGGAGGAACGCCTGTCTCCTTGGGATACAGCCGCGGGCGTCCTGCTGGTCCAGGAAGCCGGCGGGCGGGTCACCGACTTCGCCGGCGGGGCCTTCCGGCCCCAATTGAAAGAAATTCTTGCCAGTAACGGACACTTGCACTATAATATGTTACGCCGACTGAATCAGGGCTGCGCGGCACAAGGATCAGAAGCCCCTTCACCGGGGAAGGAGAGTGTTAATGAAAAGAATCCTGACCAGTGAGGAGCTGGAAGGACGCCTTAATTGTTTTGGGGAATTTGAAGAAAACGACCCGATCTGCCTGAAAGCCTGCGCGTTGAACATCAACTGCGCCATTGCCAAAAACCGTTATTTCAGTTACCAAATAATGGACGACTCCATTTCCTCGATTATTCATTTCGAGGGGGATTTTTAATCTGATTTTACCAGGGACCTAATCTTCCAGGAGAACCCGCAGGTAAGGTTTTATATAGACGCCCGTCAGGTCCAGACGCTTAAGTTCGGCCAGCAAAAGCTCGATCCGCTCGGCCGTCTTGAGTCGCCGGTCGATAATGAACATATTTTCGCCTTTAAGGCGGCACCGGCCGGAGCGCACTTCGATTTCTCCTTCACCGAAATTTTCATAACGGACCCTAAGCCCGATCCGTGCGGCCAGTTCCTCGAGGCCGGCCAGAATCAATTCCGGGTCCATTCTCCTCAGCCTCCCACTCGGCCATTTTGCGAGCAGCCGATCTTTTCCTGACCAGCCAGGCGGCCAGGATCAGCAGCCCGGCCAGGAACCAGACCGCCGACGGACCGGTCAGGTACCAAAATATTGAGAATCGCCGGGAAAGCCAATGGGCAAACTCGTCAGTCAGGTCCGAGGCTCGAAGTCCCGTGGCCTGCAACAGGGCATTGGGGGGACTGATCCCCAGACCAAGGTTTTGAATCAGGCGGCCGAGGACCGCCGGGCCGTATCGATCGCGGAGAAAAGCCACGAAATAATAACTTTGGGCATAGGCCGTCTCGGCCTCCAGACGGTTTTCCGGGAATCCTTTGACCAGACGGTCCAGAGGAATGAGCCGGTTTGAGGCCACGGCCCTGGCCATGGCTATCTGACGGGACCAGCCCCATTCCCCGGCCAGGTGCATGGTCAATCCCTCGTTCAGCCAAGTCGGAATCGGTCGGGCCCCGAATTTTTGACCTAATATCACATGGACTATCTCGTGAAGCAAGACCTCTTTCAGGTCCATACCCGGAAGAAGTCGAGGGGTCTTAAGAATAATCAGATTTTGTTCGGGATAGGCCACTCCCGCCGCCCAGCTCGGAACCCTGGCCCCCTCGGGCTGAACCTGGGCGAATTCCTCGGCCGATGCAGCCAAAACCACGGTGATCCGGCCTTGAAACCTCAGGTCAAACTCTTTTTCCAATCCGATCAGGGCTTCTTCGGCTTGATCGGCCAAGGTTCGGGCCAATCGACCTTCCCGGGCGTCATGGATGACCTTGACCCGAGGGGCCAGAGCGCCCTCCGCTTCCAAGGCCAGGAGCCAGACGATCAGAATCAGATATTTCATGCCGGGCCGATTAACCAATTCCCAGTCGGTCCAGGACCTCATCCGGCGAAAGACCGAGAATCCGGATCGTCTTGGAGCGGCTGGTCTGGCCTGACACAATCTCCAGGCGGCCTCGACCGATGTCGAGAATTTCGGCCAAAAAATTGAGCAAAGCCTCGTTGGCCCGGCCTTCAACCGGAGGGGCCTTGACCTTTATTTTGACCGCCTCTCCATGGGTCCCGTCAATCCCCTCCTTTGAAGCCCGTGGCGTCAAACGAAGCTTGAGCCGGGACCCCTGGTTGTCTTCGATTACATAGGGGGCCATGTTGGGAAGCCTCCGGGCCATCAATCGGGTTTAAGGAACAAGGTCCATCACAAAACACGGCCGACCAGGGCCATGATACGGTCCAAAAGGGAATTGGCCAGATAAATCAGGACCAGAAGAAGGATGGGGCTCAGGTCGAACCCGCCGAATATTAAGGGAAGCAGCCGCCGCAAGGGATAAAGGAGCGGCTCGGTCACGCCGTAAACAAACCGGACGATCGGATTATAGGGGTCCGGGCTGATCCAGGAGATGACCGCCCGGGCAATGACGATAATCATCAGGGCGAACAGGAGGCCCTGAATCAGACGAACCAGGCTGATGATGAAGATGGGCAGGACACCGGAGGCCGGCATGCCTCCAGCCAGGGCTTTAAGAGAGAAGACGACGAAATCGTTAAGAAAAATTATAACTAAAATAAGGATAACCGGCGAGAAATCGATACCGCCGAATCGCCAGGGCAGGATGCGTCTGACCTGATCCAGGACCGGGTCGGTCACCTGGGCCAAAAATTGGACGATGGGATTGCGGGGATGAGGGTTGACCCAGGAAATCACCGCCCGGATAATGACCAGCCACATATAAATGGTCAGACCGAAACTCAAGAAGGTCGCCAAGCCGCTGAGCAGACTGTTGCCGGTTGCCATCATGTCCTTACGCTCTCCATTTTAAACAAACCTAATCACCGCCGGTCAAAATGTCAAGTTTTTCAGGGAATTCCAACGTAACCTGTCATCAAACGGCGGCATTTGAATTCTTGCTCCCAGGCGGAGCCTGAGCACGAGGGATAGGGGCGCACGGCCGTGCGCCCCTTGTATCTATCTATGTACCAAGATACAAGGTGCGAACCCCTGTGTTCGCCTGGCTGAACCTCTTGCGCCTGCGGCGCTCCGGCAACGAGTTGCCGGAGCCACCCCTCCTGTGACTATTGCGCCCCCCCTCCCAGGCTCTGCCTGGGAGCGCACGGCAAGGCAGGCTCTGCCTGCCTGTTTCAATCTTGCTCCCAAGGTTTGAGCCTGACCATGACCGCGCCCCAGCCGCCCCTTTCGGGCGGGGCCTGATAAAAAGATTCAACCTGGGGATTCTTTTCCAGAAACGACCAGACCGTGGCCCGCAGGCGGCCCTGTCCTTTCCCGTGGATCACCCGGACTTCCAGCAGGTTTTTCTCCCGGCAGGCCTGGAAGTACTCCTCCAGGACCTGGGTGGCTTCGGCGGGCCGGAAGATATGGAGGTCGATGCTGTCCTCGATGGGCAGAACGTGCAGACCCTGCTCCTCGATGGAAAAAAATTCGTCGTCTTCATCGCGGTTCATGAACGACTTCATCTCCCTCCGGATCGTAAGCCGGGTGGCAGACACAAAGAAACCGCAGGGGTTCTTCGCTGATATTCTTAATGAATTGGGTCTGCCGGCGCGGTATATAGACGGCCTGGCCCGGACCGACTTCGGCCTCTTCTTCGTTGATATGCATCACACCTCGGCCTGCCAGGACAAAATAAATTTCGGTCATGGCCAGCCGGTGAGGCACGGTGGCCCCGCCCGGCGGCACTTCGGCCCAAGCCAGGCTGACTCCGGGATCGGTCCCGTTTTGCCCCGGATGAATAATTTCCTTGATCCGACAGCCGTCCTTCGAGGTCAAGAAAGTCAATTCTTCGAGCTTCTTTATGAGCATGGTCGAACCATTCGGGGAAATAATCCAAGTGAAGGCTAACGGGAGTCAAGCCGCAAAAAACGGATAGCGTTTTCCCTCAAAATCTTGGGCCGGGCTTCGGGCGGAAAGCCGAACCGATCAAGACCGGCCAAGGCCTCCTGATACTCATAGGCCACCATCGGCCAGTCCGACCCGAAACAGATGCGGTCCAAATGCCGGAGCATCAGGTCGCGGTTGCCGTAAAAAGTGCTGTCCCACGACCGAGTGGGGACGTTGATGGCGGCGGTGTCCAAAAACATATTGGGGTGATCGTCGAGCATGGACATAAACAGGTCATATTCCTTCATGCCCATGTGGGGGACGCACACCCTGAGTTCAGGGTATCGGCGCATCAACTTTTTGAAATGCCCGGGGCCCACGTATTCGTTGATCATGGGTCCGGTTCCGATATGCATCAAGATCGGGCAATCCCGTTCCAGGCAGCCCTGGTAGAACCGGTCGAGTCTTGGGTCGTTGACATCGAATTTTTGAACGAGGGGCTGGATTTTGAAGCCGAAAAGATAAGGAGAATCGAGGGCGTATTCAAGATATTCCCGGAAATTGTCATCGTCCGGGTAAATGGAGGCGAAAGGCAGATAAATCCGGTTTGACCGGCCCAGCGATTCGGCGAAGAGATTGAGGGGCTCGGCCACGCCGACTTTGTGAGCGTAAGTCAAGCCCACGGCTTGGTCGACCCCGTGGCTCATCAGGGTCTTTTCTATCTGGTTTACGTGTTCGCGATGCACCCCCCAGTTCAGTGCCTCGAAATAATCCCAGACGGCCTCGAATATCCGTTCCGGAAAGACATGAACATGAACGTCGATTATGCCCTGGTCTGACGATTCCATAAACGGCAAATTCGTTGGTCCGTTTCAGCCCCACCCCAGCTTGGTCCGGAGAATCTCGAAATAATTTTTATAGGGGTTGGTAATGAGGTTGATGGCGTTGGCGGCCCGGCTGACGATGACCATATCGCCTGGTTCCAGGGCCGAGGAGACCTGGCCGTCGGCGGTGAGCAGGACGTCGGAGGCCCCGGGAGCGACTTCAACCTTGACCACGGCCCTTTCGGACAGGATCAAGGGACGGTTGCTCAGGGTAAAGGGGCAGATCGGGCTCAGAATTATCAACTCCTGAGAGGGATGGACGATAGGCCCGCCGGCCGAAAGGTTATAAGCCGTGGACCCGGTGGGCGTGGAAATGATCAGGCCGTCGGCCCGGTAAGTGGTCAGTTCCATGTCGTCGATACTGACCTTGAGGTCCAAAATTCTGGCCAGGGCGCCTTTGTTGATGACGGCGTCGTTGAGGACCGTTTCCTGGGTGATCGTCTCCCCGGCCCGCTTGACTATCACCGAGAGGGTCATCCGGGGCTCGGCGGTGAAGTCGCCCGCCAGGACCCTTTCCAAGTTCGAATGCATGTTTTTCAGGCTGGTCTCGGTCAGGAAGCCCAAACCGCCCATATTGACCCCAAGCAAAGGCACGCCGTTCCGGCCCAGGGTCCTGGCCGCGTAAAGCAAGGTCCCGTCTCCGCCCAGCACCACCACCAGGTCCACGTCTTTAGGCACGGAGGAAGATGCCCCTTCGCAAGACGGCGAAGAAATGATTTTGGCTTCCTCGATAAAAACGGTGAAACCGCGCCGAGTCAGCCAGGATTGGAGTTCCCTGGCCGCCTCCATGGCTTGAGGATGGGCCTTTTTCACCACTAACCCTATTCTTTTCATGCTGAAATATGCGGCCTTCTATTTTAAAATAATCAAATAAGCCTTCCCTTCGGCTCAGCCGACTAAAAGGAGGGACTCTCTGAACTGGCCCAAAATAGCCTTTTAACGCGGGCGATACAACCTTTTTTTTAGGGATCGGCGGTGCGATTTTTTAGCCGATTCGTACCGGTTGGTCGCGGTTTTACCGTGACCTTGGATTGACTTGGGCCGGGAAACAGAATATCCTTAAACAACCGGATATTTGTCCCTGGGGAGGATTTTGTATGAACAAGTTTCTTCGGGTCGGCCTGACAGCGGTCCTGGTCATGGGCCTGGGCTGCGCCGGATATGAATACAAGCCTGTCCCTTTCAAGGCGGCTGATGCTTACCCGAACCATGTCGTTGTGGCCGGCGCCGTGGTCGCCGCTCGGGCCTGGAGCGACAAGGCGGAAGCTGAAAAAGCCTTCGGTTTCAATATCCGGGGGGCCGGTCTGACCCCGGTTCAAGTGGTCGTGGACAACAAATCGGCTCAACCCCTCACGCTCGATCCGAACCAGACCCTGCTCCGGGACGTTCAGGACAACCTGTGGAACGTTTTGCCGGCCCAGGTGGCTTATGAACGAATAGACAAAAACGTCCGAGTGGAACGCATGGGCGGGGAGGCGGTCAGACAAGGCGGCCTGGCCGCCGTGGCCGGCGCCGTCATAGGAGCGGCCTTCGGCATCGTCACCGATCAGGACATCGCCGAGGCGGCCTTGAAAGGAGCGGCGGCGGGGGCGGCCGTCGGCGCGGTCAAGGGCGGGGTCGAAGGTTACGGCGATCCCAGGTCCCGATCACGAATTTCCAATGATCTCAAGAACAAGAGTCTTAAAGATAAACCGTTTCCACCTCATGAGATCACCCATGGGTTCCTGTTTTTCCCGGGCGAGGTGAAAGAACCGACCCTGTTGCGCTTGAAGGTTCGTGAAGTGGAAACAGGACAAGACCACATCATCGAGCTTCCACTCAAGAGGGAATCCGGCGACTAAAGCGGAACTGGTATGGCCGAGACCGCCTATTTCCAAAATATGTTCGGTGCTTCCGGCCGCTGGTTTCTGACCAAGGTCAAACGCCCCTTGGACAGACTGGCTTTCTTTTGGGTCTGTCTGAAGGTGATGGTTCGCCATCGCTCCTTGGGCCGTCAGGTTCAGGCCAGAATCCTGGTGCAGCAGATTTATTTCACCGGGGTTCAATCCCTTGAACTCGTCCTTTTCTTTTCCCTGCTTTTGGGGGCGGTGGCGGTGGTCTGGGGTTACACTCTCTTGACCTCCATCGGGGCTCAGGACGCCTTGGCCGGTTTTCTTATCGGCACGTTGGTCAGGGAAGTCGGGCCCATCCTGACGGCCACTATCGTTATTTTACGTTCCGGATCGGCCATCGCCTTGGAAATCGGGTACATGAACGTGTTGGGCGAGATAGACGGCTTGCAGATGCAAGGCGTTCCGGCCCTGCACTTTCTGACCTTTCCCCGGCTGTTCGGCGTGGCCACGGCGGTGATATGCCTGGTCATCATTTTCGATCTCACGGCCATAGCCGGCGGGGTTTTCGCGGCCTGGACCCTGTTGGACATAAACGTCCTGAATTTACTCAACGAGCTGGCCGTTTCTCTCAAGAATACTGATTTCATGGTGGTCTTGGCCAAAGGGCTCTGCTTCGGCCTGATTATTCCCACCATTTGCATTTATGAGGGTTTTATGGCCCAGGAGGCCATCACCAGCATACCGCCCCGAGTCTCCCGGGCCTTGGTTGATTGTCTTTTGTATTGTGTTTTCACCAGTGTGCTCATTTCAGCCGCCTACTCATCTTGACCTGGAACACGAGGAAGCTTGATGAGCAACCCTATTGTAGAATGCCGGAACCTGGGCTGCCGTTCATTGCGCCGGGTGTATTTCGAGGGGGTTTCCTTCCGCCTCAATCCCGGCGAAGGGGGGCTCCTCCTGGCCGAAGCGCTGCGCAACTCCCGAACCCTGCTTTACGCCTGCGCCACTCTAATTGAACCGACCGGCGGTCAAATCAGTTGGTTCGGTCAGCCGGCCGAACCCTTAACCGAAAAAAAAGCCTTGGCCTTGCGGCGCCGGATAGGTTTCATCCATCGGGAAACCAGGCTGATCAGCAACATGACCATCCTGGACAACATTACCCTGGGCTTGCTCTATTACCGCAAGATCTCCCATCGGGAGGTTGATTTCGAGGTGGAAGGCCTGCTTGATCGTCTGGGCCTGCTGGAACACCGATATTCCCGACCGGCGGACGTCAGTTACGAAAAAGGGCGGCTGGCCGTGTACGCCAGGGAACTGGCCAAGAAACCCAAGCTTCTGCTGCTGGAAACGCCGAGCCTCGATCTGGGTCAAAACGCTTACGGCATGATGATGAGCGACATCCGGGACATGGCCGACAAACAAGAATGCGCCTTTTTGGTTTCGGCCGCCAGTCCCGAAGAAAGTCGGCTGTGGGTTGACTGGGTGATGGTCATGGACAAAAAGGACAACCCCGTCTGGAAGATCGATGAGTTTGATCCGGCCAGGGATTTCCCCTTTCAACCCCGTCTGGACGAGAGCTACCGTAATATCAGGACGTTGACATGAACTTGGAATTCAGGACGATGGAAAAAGTGGTCGGGGCTTTTATCCTCCTGACCTTTTTAGCCTTCCTAGGCACGGTGGTCCTGGTGGGCCGCGGGCAGAACTGGTTCCGCCAGCACGTGATATACTTTGCCAAATACGAAGAAGGCTACAACCTGAGTCCGGGGGCCAAGGTCAAATTGCTGCGGACCAACATCGGCCAGGTCACCAGCGTGGACCTGACCGATGACAACAAAGTCAGGGTCACTCTGCGGATATTGGAGGCCTATTCGTCAAGAATCAGGGCCGACAGCAAGGCGGTGGTGGAAAGCCCGACTATCATCGGCAGCGAATACATCAATATTATTCCGGGCTCCAAAGATGAACCCCCGATCCAGCCCGGTGACTACATCCCGTCGAAAGAACAAAAAAAGATCGGCGATTACCTGGAAGAGTTCGATCTGGAATACAAATTACAGCTTTTCGATGAAATATTGGAGAACCTGTCCAGCCTGACCGATCAGCTCCAGCAGCCCAAGGGGCCGCTGATGGGCACCCTCAGCGACGTCAGGCAGGTCACGGATTCCGTGGCCAAGGGCGAAGGGACCCTGGGACGGCTGATCAAGAGCGAGGAAATTCATCAGAAGATTCTCGATGACCTGGGCGAGGTCAACCGTATCTTGACCTCGGTTCATAAGGCGGCCGAATCGGCGGCGGCCATGATTTCTCAAGTTGAAGACCGGACCCCGGAATTGACCGACAGAATTCAAAAAATCCTGGACCGGCTGTACGAGGTCAGCGGGCAGCTGGAAAAGGCCATGAACGAAGTGCCGGAAATAAGCCAGGACGCCCGGCGAAGCATGAGGGACGTCAACCGGATTCTGGAATCGGTCAAGCAAAATTTCCTGATTCGGCCGTTTCTGCCCAAACCGCCGGTCCCCGAAACCCATGGACTGGAAATCCGGGGGGATTGATTTTGAAGCTCGGACGTAAAGTTTCTTTCAGCGCGCCTCGGCCGATTTGCGCCTGCCTTCTTGGTTTGATGTTCTTATTGAGCTTGTTTTCGGCTTGCGGCGGAGGCACCAATAAGAAGCCCGATCCCGAACTGATCGCCGAGGCCAAGAGCCTGGCCACCCAGGGCAGTTACTGGTACAATCGGGGATGCTACAGCCGGGCTGAACGCTATTTTTTTCAAGCCCTGGAAACGAGCCGTCTGTTGGATGACCTGCCGGGGATAATCCGGGGAAAAAACAACTTGGGGGCGGCGGCCCTGGCCCTTGGCCGGTATGACCAAGCCGGAGAATACTTGCACCAGGCCTTGGAACTCAACCAAACGCTTGGAAGTTCGAGTGAACAGTCCATGATCCTGGGCAATCTGGCCGGGCTGGCCTTTAAAATCGGCCGGCTGGAAGACGCGGAGCGTTTTTGGCGCGAAGCGGTCCAGGTGGCTGAACCGGACCAGTCCCAAACCGGCCTGGCCCTGCACCTTGGCAACCTGGGCATGCTGATGAGGACCACGAATCGGCTGGAGGAGGCCGCCGGCCTGCTTGATCAGGCCCGAAGCGTGGCCCTGAAAAGTGAATCAAAGGGAGGGCTGGCCGGCATTCACCTGCAGCTCGGCCTGCTGGCCCAGGTCCAAGGCCGCCTGGCCGAGGCGGAAGGATATATTAAAACCGCGCTCCAGATGGATAAGGAAGCGGAAAATCCCTTGGGCGTGGCTCAAGACCTGGAAAAGCTGGGCCTGCTTTATCATCAGCGGGCCATGTGGGCCGAAGCCGCCGCGACGTTGGACCGGGCTTTTTATTTATATGCGGCCTTGGGGGACAAGGCCAAGGTCCTTATGATTTACCAATGGCTCCAAAAGAACCACGCCGCCGGCGGCCGACCCGAATCGTTGACCCCTTACGCCGAGCTGATCGAACAGGAAGAAAAAATATCCCAGTCTATTCTCTGCCGGTAGAGTCGGTTTTTCCACCAAATTACCTCTGATACCAGGCTGCTTTCATACACAGAAAAAAAACTATCAGGTCAAGGCGAGGTTCGTCGCAGACGATCCTAAGCAATCCCTTGACTTTAATAGAGATTGCTTCGGTCCGCGTGGAGCGGACCTCGCCCTGACGACTTGGCCCTTTGGTTTTGTTTCAAATTCTAAATGATATTAAATTTTACTGAACCTTGGCGAAGTTGTCCCCCTCGACGGTGAGAAGAATGGGTTCGGACTGATATTCTCCCTCGGCTGAAAAGGAGAAACGGCCGGTCACCCCTGAAAACGGCCCCAGGTTGTGGAGGGCCTGAACCAACTCCTGCCTGGACGAAAGTTGATGGTGGTCCAGGAGGGTCAGGAGGAGGCTTCCGGCTTCGTAACCGTAAGCCTCGAACTGGCCCGGCGCGGCTTCCTCGTCGCCGACTTCCGCCCGATAGGCCTGGACGAAACGCTGGACTTCGGGTCGATCATCGCCGGGGAAAAAAGCCGTGGGAAAGATGCAGCGCTGGGTATAACGGGCGGCGGCGTCCAGCAGCTTGGGGGTGTGCCACAGACTGGTGCCCAAAAGACGAATGGTGGTTATGTCATGATAAGGGAACTGCGGGGCGATCATGGCCACCGCTTCGTAAGTATCGGGTAAAAAGACAGCGTCGAAACCCACCGAAACCTTTCTGCCGGCCGTGACCCGGCGCTGGGCCTTGCCCACGCCGGCCAGTCTCTGGACGGCTTCATCAAAATTTTTCGCCGCCGGGTCATAAGCTTCAATGCTGATTATTTCGCCTCCGGCTTTTTGGACTTCCTCCCTGAAATAATCCCGCATCTTTTTTCCATAAGGGTCGCTCGGATGAAGAATGGCCAGACGGGGCAGACCGAGGACTTGAACCACATACCGGGCCACGGCCCGGACCTGGGCCTGAGGGGTAAGGAAAAGCCGCAACACATACAGGCCGGTCCCGGTCATGTCGGACAACTGGCTGATGGTGATCATGGGCACGGCCAGTTCCTCGGCCTTGGGGGCCAATTTCATGGCCACCTTGCTGACCAGGGGGCCGACCACGGCCATGATCCGGGATTCACCGGCCAGTTTTTCGAGGGTCTGGGCAGCCGATTCCGGATCGCCCTTGGTGTCGTAAATCACCAGATTCGAGCTGAAGCCGGGAGTTTGCGGCTGGTAAGTTTTAAAGGCCAATTTCAGTCCCATCAGGAGGCTCTGGCCGTATTGGGAGGCCGGCGTACTTGACAAAGGCAGAAGACAGGCCACGTCCTTATCCGTCAAGGGCGAGGGTCGGCCCACGCTGGGCGTTATTTCTTCGGGGGGAATCAACGGCTCGGTCGGGAAGGGGATTTCGGCCCCCAAGGCTAACGGCGGGGCGGGCTTCCGCCCTGCCATGGCCGTTTTCAAAGCCTGAGCTTCCGGCTGAAGGGCATGGCCGGGAAAATTATTCAAGAAAAAGTCCAGGGCCGCTCCGGCCTCTTCCATCCGACCTTCGTTGTAGGCACGATAGGCCAGAAAATAGGCGACGATCCCGCCCGGATAAGACGAACCGAACCGCGAATGAGCCCGGGCCAGTTCTTCCAGGTTCATTTCGCCGATAACGGCGGCGGTTAGCCTTTGGGCCTCATCCTTGTCTATGGGATCGGACGTTTCCGCATGAGCTTTCAGGTAAAGGTCCAGAGCCAGGTCGCGATTCTGCAAAGTCTGATGCGCCCGGCCCAAGAGAAGGCGCAGGCGGGCTTTTTTCTCGGGACGGTCGGCGGTCTTGAGCAGTTCCGCCGACATTTCGGCCGAGCGCCTGGGTTGGCCCTGATCCAGGTAAAGCCGGGCCAGACGACGGCGGGCTTCATCGGCAAAACGGCTCTGGGGCCACTGCGCGACCAATTTTTCGAAAGCGGAAACGGCTTGCTCGATCTGGCCGCGCTTTTCGTGAATCTGGCCGACGGCGGCCCAGGCCGAATCGGCCTGAGTCGAGTTCGGATAGGCCTTCAGAAAAGCCTGGTATTTTTCCAGGGCCTCCGCCCACCGGGATTGGCTGTGAGCCAGCTCGGCCTGGCGCAGAAGGTCCAGTTCCTCGGGGACGGCCAAGGGTTTTTCCTCCGCCGCCGGCTTTTCGGGGCGGGTTATCACCACCTTCTTTTTGGGATAAACCTTTTCGACGCAGCCTGAAGCCAGAAAAGCCGCGCTCGACAGAAGGATCAGAATCAGCAGGCCGGATTTAACTTGATGGTTCATGATTTTTAATTTTATAACAAAACGGCTTTGAGACTCAATGATTTTAACACACCGGTTCTCGGCCGGGTTCCGGGGACATCCATGATAAGTAAGGTCAAATTGTGACACCGTCTCGCCGGCGGGAAACCAGGCCGCCGACAAGTGGGAGATTCCTGGTCTAACCATAGAATCTTGAACCGCCGAAACCTTCGTGATATGGTCCTTTAACTTTTGGCCAACACGGGGTCCGGACGATCATGACTTTGATGAGTATCAACGGAAGGAAACTCCATTACGAAGTTCACGGCCGGGGCGAACCGATCATCCTGCTTCATCACGGTTTCGGCTGCACCAAAATCTGGAAAGACATCTATCCG
>Ga0209163_1001962_pt1 | contig 19190 bp, 21 predicted proteins | sample MTBAKSrepl2MetaG_FD_187457 | JGI IMG/M metagenome (GOLD analysis project Ga0209163, IMG submission 187457) | Enrichment culture microbial communities om Arthur Kill intertidal strait, New Jersey, USA, that are MTBE-degrading - MTBE-AKS2 (Arthur... | ecosystem: Environmental > Aquatic > Marine >...
GAAACACTGCTTGATGTAGTCTGCTACGCAGCCTGACCTACCGCATTTTGTCAAACATCGAGTCACGGTTCGCTCGGAAGGCGCTTATGGAAAGCTGCGCGCCCACCTTGGCTCTGAAACCGACTGGGTTTGGTTTGATCTTAACATAGCCCCCCCAGCACCAGCAGTGTTTGGCCTATTCGGTATCAATGTTTTGGTGACGTTGGGACTCTTGAAGAACAAAACCCTCAGCGTCCTGAGTTTTCCAAGGTGCGAGAAGTGAGACCCGACGTTCACCGATGTGATCGCCTCCATCCGTCGAATGTTCGGCGCGCGAAAAATTACAACAACTCATTCTGCGACGCTGACTTGACCTATTTCAAAGGTGAGCCGCTCGAGTCACTGCTCGACGTATTGCGCTACGCACCTAGCGCGTCTGTACTTTGGCCAAGGCCGAGTTTAATACTTTGGCTAAAAATATAATGACGGCCGTTTCAAGATACAAGACGCGTCATTGTCCGCGCTTGAGCAGCTACGGCAAACCGGTGGCTGATCCCTTGTAGTTCGTGTGTGCATTTCCCGTTCCGGCTGCCGTCCTGGGCGGTTTTTGTGCTTCTCTTCTTCCTCGTATCGCACAATTTGATCCACATGGGAACCCAAACTGTGGGCACCCAGGCGGGCAGGTGAAGGGCCGGGGGCTGGACTGGGTGAACCCGAAGGCAGATCGGTCGGGTGGGGAGGGCAAGCGGACCGGGTTTCCTCCGGGAGGCAGTCCCTTTCCGTTCCCTCTGGCACGGGGCACGCTCCGACGCAGTGCGCACGCATCGGGGGGGGCTATCGTGCAGGCACGGTTTCGGGCTTGTTCCTTCCCTTTCCACGGGCTGGCGGCGAGGGCCTGCGGGGGGACTGGCCGGGACGGGATGACCTGGGGAGCACCGGAAGATCACCGTGGACATCACCAGGGGCAGAAGCGCACCAGAACGGGCTCACGGTGTCGGGCTCGGGCTCACCACGCAGCAGAACGGGGGCGGCGGACCCAACCGACCAGCAGGAGCCAGGGACCAAGGGGGCAAGCACGGGCTGATGGCGACGGTTCATGGGAATGGACGGTCCCAATTTCAGGGCTCGGAAGGACGCGCTGGGTGGATCGGGCGGTCATTCGGCATGTGCGCGGATCTACTCCCATAGTGGGCAAAGCAGGCGGTGGTGATGATGACGGGGACTGGCATGGGCATCCACATGCCCAGGGACAGAGCCGGAAAAGACCCGGTACCCTTTACTGATCGATACACGGTGGCGACTACACGCGGCCGGATTGTGACTGAAACAATACCGGAAGATGGATTCCAGGGAAGAGTGCGGCCTAATCATCACGGGGAGCGGGGCGACGGGGGCGTGGACCTGTTGTCACGAGGGGCTCGGGCGAACCGGGCAACGTGGGCGGACTCCGGATTCCTGGGCATGGATCGAGGCACCAAGGGCCGGGGGGCTCGGGCCGGTTCACCGGGTGGTGGCGGCGGGTGGCGATAGCCCTTCCCTTTCCCACGAAGGGGACCCGGCCGCGGGACTTCGGCGACCACCAGCGACGGGCAGGCCGTGGGGGGCTCCGAGGACAGGTGCTGACGGCGCTCCCTTCACCGGGAGCACGGAGAACGGCCCTTACCTCTCACGGGGCGGGGGATCCGGGGGCATCCTCCGGGCGGCGAGCACGTATCAGCGAGCATGTATCGTGCGGACCGGGGCCGGGGGGGCTCTTAGCGAATGCAATCCTTCCCTTCTGGACGGACCGGGGCGGGCATCACCAGGGGCACAGGCGGCCGCACGACTCCCTATTATGGGGGCTATGGCCCCCTAAGACCCCCCGCGCTTCGCGCCGAGGAGGGGCAGGCGTGGCAGGTAGGATAATGGGGCAGGTGGAGCAGGCACCGTGGGCTTGTCGGGGGCTAATGGCGCCGGCGGGCAGAAGATCCGACCGGGACTCCGGGGGCAGGCGTCGGGCCGGGGATCGGGGTTTGCGCATCATCACCACGGCGACGATGGCGACCGGCCGGCGCAGAAGATCCGGCCGGGGATCGTTGCGCATCACGAGGTGACCACGGACCACGGCACGGGGCACCAGGACTCACCAGGCTTTCACCGGGGACGGGTGGCCGTTCTGACCCTGGGGACGCAGGGGACCGGCGGTGGGGATGGGCTCCGCGTGAACGGTGGCAGTAACGGCGCCGGCGGTGGTGGGCAGGACTCCGGGACGCGGGCAGGGATCACCACCGGGCCGGCCGGGAACCGAACACGTCCTTTCAGACGGTCCCCAAGGAGCCCCCCGGGACCATTAGGGACGGCACCAGCACCACGACCCGCAGACCCCCACGAACACCCCCACCGGCGATCATCAGGCACACCAGGGGCATTGAAGAGCTCATGGGCAGGCGATCCCCCCAGGGGCAGGTGGGGAAGGTCCGTCCACAAAGTGTGGACAAACCAAAACCAAGGGGGCGTGGTCTCTCATCGCGCTATCGGCACCAGGGGCACCAAGGCCAACCCGGGGAGAGGGGACGGGACTTCTCGGCACCAGGGCCTCTTCGGGGGCCAGGTTGGAAAAGGGGAGGTGCGGGCGGTCCCAAGTGGATCATGGCCGCTTCTTTTTCCGGTCAGACGGAAAGAACCGCGCTCCGCGAGCAGGGGCAGGAGGGGGGCAAAAAGGCCGAGATTTGCCGTGCGGGTTGCAAATACGGTTAGAAAACGATTCCCACGCAATAAAAAAGGGACCCGGAATTGCTTCCCAAGTCCCTATTTTTATTGTGGTAGCGGGGGGCGGATTTGAACCACCGACCTTCGGGTTATGAGCCCGACGAGCTACCAGACTGCTCCACCCCGCAGCAAAGATTCACATATTTAGCCCCATTGCGTCGGGTTGTCAAGCGCTTTTTCGGGGTTCTTTTCTTCCGGCCACGAGCGCTTCCACGGCCTGAACAAGAGCGTCCCGCTGTGAGGCATCGGCAAGGGGCGCATCCTCGACCAGCAGGTGCTTGGTGCGGCTCGATTCTCCCGAGACGATCCTGACGCGCGATTTGGCGATGCCGAGGCACTTTGCAAGATACTCAATGCACATCTTGTTGGCGGCCCCCTCCACCGGGGGGGCCGTGAGCTTCACCTTCAAGGCGTCGCCCTGCAGTCCGGCCACAGCATTTTTAGAAGACCGGGGCTGGACCCACACCTTGAACACAACACCTTCCGGCAACTGGCGGATAAGGAAGGTCACGGACACCTGGGGCCCTCGAGCGGTCCGTTGCGGATCTCGTCTATGATCCGGCTCGATGAAACACCGCCAAATAAGGGGACCAGTTCCACGCGTCCGCCGAGCTCCTCCACAAGTTCGCGCCCGTACACCTTTTCTGCAGTATAGTCGCTGCCCTTGGTCAGAATGTCGGGCTTCAGCAGGCGGATAAGGCGCAAGATGTCCTTGCCCGAGAAGACGGTGACATAGTCCACCGTGTCCAGGGCGCTGATGATCCGCACCCGCTCCCTTTCTCTGAGAACGGGCCTCCCCGGCCCTTTGAGGGACCGAACAGAGTCGTCGTCGTCCACCGCCACCACCAGAAGGTCCCCCAGGCGCCTGGAAGCCTCGAAAAGCCCGATGTGCCCGGCGTGAAGAAGGTCGAAGCACCCGTTGGTGAGCACCACCCTCTTGCCCTTCTTCTTGAGTTCGGCCACCGCAAGAGCCAGGTCCTCGAAATCTTTGTACTTCAGGCAAGCGGCATCCACAACGGGAGCCAGGGCCGCTTGCAGCTCGTCCTTGCGCACCGTGGCCGTGCCCACCTTCCCCACGACGATCCCCGCCGCCGTGTTGGCCAGACGGGCAGCCTGCTCGAAAGACGCCCCCGAAGCCACCGCCAGGCCCAGTACGGCCAGGACGGTGTCGCCGGCCCCCGAAACGTCGTACACCTGTCGGGCCTGGGCACTTATCCGACAAGGGGGAAAGTCCTGAGTGAAAAGGACCATGCCTTCCTTGCCGCACGTCACGAGGACCTGGTCGAAACCATGAACGCTCAGGAGTTTCAGGGCCGCTTCGTCAAGGGAGGCATCGTCGTCTACGGGGACCCCGGAAGCCTGGGCTGCCTCCTTCTTGTTCGGGGTGATGGTGTGGGCCCCCCGGTACTTGCTAAAATCGAGGCCCTTGGGATCCACGATGGTGATGGTGCCGCGGCGGCGACATTCCTCCAGGACCGGCAGGAGAAGCCCCCGGGTGAGGAGGCCCTTTCCGTAGTCCGAGACAAGGACCACGTCGGTTTCGGAGATCTTTTCCTTGACCCTGCCGCATAGGCGTTCCGCCTGCTCCGGGCTGATGGGCCGGATGGCGTCCCGGTCGATGCGCAGCACGTGCTGGCTGGAGGCGATCACACGGGTCTTCTTTGTCGTGATCCGGTCAGGATCACGAATGACCCCGTCTGCGTCCACGCCCCTGTCGGCGAGCATCCTCACCACATGGTCCCCGTCCGTTCCTTGCCCGACGACTCCGAGAACCGAGACCTGCGCTCCCAGGGTTGCCAGGTTGTTCACCACGTTACCGGCCCCCCCCAAAGTGGTGCTCTCTTCGCGCACCGAGACCACCTGCACCGGGGCCTCCGGGGAGATCCTGTCCACCTCGCCCCACAGATATTCGTCCATCATCAGGTCGCCCAAAACCAGCACGCGACATCGCCCGAATCTGGAGACATCGAAAAACGCGGAATCCTTTTTCTTCATGGGCTGGTGATGTCCTACGATCTGCGTGGTTTGGACGCGACTGGTTCTCCCAGGTGTTAGGTGTCCAGTATATCCAAATCGAGGGCATCCCAGCCCCCGATTCGACGGTTTGCCTGGTTATCTTTGGCTCGGTCCGGCCCCAACCTCGGGCACTTCATCACGGTGGGTGCCACACCCCGGCGACGGGGAGGTGATCCGGACGCAGGCCGAGCCTAGAAAACATACCTTGCACGGCCACAAACTGCGCTCTTTATACCCTCACCCCGTCCCTCTCCCAGAGGGCGGGGGGGATGTAGGAAATCGCAAGTTGTGCCCACCACGGTATGTAGTCAGTTAGTCCCCGCCGCGCGCCGCTGCCTTGCGCTATGGGCCTACCATCTCCTGGAGCCGACGGATCAGCTCGGGAACCTTGTCGCGCGGGACGCGCAGTGAAGCCGTCCCGTCGGAAAGCACCAAATGCTTCTCCCCGTCGCCGTCCCGTTCTTGCACGGCGACCTCCCTGTCCCCTTGCGCTGCAACGAACTCCTGGTACGACTTGGGCACGTACCCCGGGTTGATCCAGTCCAGAGGATGGAATTCAGCGAATTGCAGCAGGGCCCCGAAAGCATCCCTGGGATGGATGAAAAACTCCTTCCAGCCCGGCATTTCCCGGTGGCCGAACGTGGGAATCCCCGCGGCGGTCACCGCATCGAGGGCCTGCTTCAGGTCCCTCACCTGCATGGTTATATGATGGACCCCCTCCCCGTGGGAGGATAGGAACCGCTGAACAAAGCCGTCGTCACCTATGGGATCCAGGAGCTCGAAGAAACTCGAGGAACCGAGCTCAATGGTCGTCCAGCGAAAGCCTTCCCCCTCGGCAGGCGCCGAGAAAAGCTCCTTGCCTCCGAGGGTGTCGATGAAGAAAGCCCGTGCCTTATCAAGGTCATTGACGGCAATGGCCGTGTGGTCTATGCGAATGATCATTGTGCCCCCAATCTATGGTACTTTCCAAAGGCCAACCCCACTGCAAGGGTCGCGTGCCAATCCCTAACAGAGGGCCCTTGGCTTCGTCAAGGCCGGGAGCCGTAGCCGCTGGGGCGAGTATTTACTTGACATTTGCTCAAAACCTGCTACCCAAACACCATCGACGGGGCCTGCCGGATCAAGGCTGATTGGCCCCACCAACCCCTCTACCCATCGGAAAGAAACGTCAAGTGGTCGTCACTGCGAAAGATGCCGCAACGGTTATCCTCCTTCGGGACGCCGAGGGGCCTGGGGACCAGGTCGAGGTCCTCATGGTCCGGCGCCACGCGAAGAGCCGATTCGTTCCCGACGCCTATGTCTTTCCCGGTGGCCGTGTGGAAGCAGCCGATTACGATCCGGAGCTGGAAAAACGGTGCGTGGGTTTGGACTTTGAGGCGGCGTACCACCGCCTGCGCGATATCGCACCTCCCGAAAAGGCCCTGGGCACTTATGTGGCCGGGATTCGGGAAACCTTTGAAGAGGCGGGCATCTTCCTCGCCTGCGACCCATCGGGAAACCCTGTAACCATCGATGCCGCCAACCTGCACCTTTTCGGGCCTTGCCGCCGGGAGCTCCATGCCGACAGGCTCTCGCTGATTGAAATATTGAAAAAAGAGGGGCTGTACCTGGCCGCCCACAGCCTGATGTATTTTTCGCACTGGATCACACCCGAAGCGTCCCCCATACGCTACGATGTGCGCTTTTTCGTGGCGCCGGTGCCCGAGGGCCAGCGAGCACGGCACGACGGCGTTGAGCTGACCGGGCACACGTGGATCACTCCCCGTGCAGCCTTGGAAGGATACGCTGGGGGAACGTTTCCCATCATCCTTCCGACCCGGACCGTGCTGGCCGAGCTCGCGCAGTTCACCTCCACCCGGGAGGTGGTGCGCTCCACCGAGGGAAAGGAGGTTCCCGCCATTCTCACCAAGATGGTGCTGCGCGACGGGCAGTACGTGGAACTGCTCCCCCATGAGCTCCGGGAAGGCGAGTGAAGGCCGGTGTATACCTTGCGCGGCCATAAACTGCGCTTCTTATATCCTCACCCCGGCCCTCTCCCGGAGGGCGAGGGGGATGTAAGAAATCGCAATTTGTGACCGCGCGCAGGATAGAACAACGGAGGACAAGAAATGATTCTCGATTTTATCCGGAACAAGATCGTTGAGGTGGAACCTCTGGCAGACGGAAATGTGACGGTTTACTGGCGCCTCAGGGACAGCCTGCAGTCGGTGGAGATCACCCTGAAGTTCCAGCCGCCGGACCTGGTGATCACGGAAGCCAAGGCCGATGTCAAACCCCTCTTGCACGGGCAATCTGCATCCGCCCAGGCGCTCATCCAAAAGGTGGAAGGGGTCCGCGTGGGCCCCGGCCTGCGCAAGATAGTGAGCGGGCTTCTTTCCGGTTCCGAGGGCTGCGAATTGCTGACGCGCGCCGTGCTGGAGTCTTCCAATGCCGTGATCCTGCATTTCACCCGCTACACCCTTCAGCCCGGGGACGACATTGAGGGCGACGCAAAAATCGCCGCGGCCAGGGCCAACCTGAAGTTCAATCCCAGGATGATCGGCAACTGCGTGGTTTATGGCCCGGGCAGCCCCGTCATGCAGGGCGTGGAGCAGTGAGGAGGAGCTTATGATCACTCTGAGTCGTAGCCAGTTGGTGGGAGCCGAGCTCATGGACGGCGGCCTGGTCAGGTTCAATGGTGTGCAGGAGGACCACATATACGGCATGGAAATCCAGATGGACGTGAACATCCCTACGGGCGAAGTAGTGGCCATCAAGGGCTGGATGAAACGTTACACGAATCCCATCTGCCCCAGGGCCGTGGAGATCCTGCAAAATGCCGTGGGCATGTCCCTGCGCGGGGCGGACTGGGAGCGCAAGGTGATGCGCGAAATCGGGCGAAAAGGGTGTGAGCATTTCGCGGAAATCGTTATCGAATGCGGTCGCTGCCTCGACCAGGCCCGCCTGGCCAAGGACCTTGAAGAAGCCCTCAAGGTGGAGCCTTCCCTGGACCAACATCAGTTCGTGGCCAAGTGGGTCCGGGACCATCCCGAAATGCGGGAAGACTGCCGCGTCTCTTGAGGAGGGCCCCCATGAAAACGAGACTGACGCAGCTTCTGGGCGTGGACCATCCCATCGTGCTGGCCGCCATGGCCTGGGTGACCAACGCCGAGATGGTGGCAGCCATATCCGGCGCCGGAGCCCTGGGGACCCTCGGTCCCAATGCCGGGGCCACGATCGCCACAAGGGATGTGCGGGAAACCGGCGAACGTCTGCGGGCCCAGATAAAAAGAGTACGGGTTCTCACGGATCGCCCCTTTGCGGTTAACTTCGTTGTGGGTGTGGTGGGCCTGGACAAGGAATTCAGCGACAGGTGCCTGGAAGTGGGCATCGAGGAAAGGGTGCCGGTGGCGGTGGTCTCACAGGGCAGCCCCCATGTGTACACGGAGAGGCTCAAGAAAGCCGGAACAACAGTCATCCACGTGTGCGCCACCGTGAGGCACGCCACCAAGGCCCAGGAAGCGGGTGCCGATGCCGTGGTCGCCTCGGGCACAGAGGGAGGCGGGCACAGCGGCTTCGACCAGAACACCACCTTCTGCCTGGTCCCCCAGGTGGCCGACGCGGTGCACATTCCCGTCATAGCCGGGGGGGGCGTCGCCGACGGTCGCCAGCTCGTTGCGGCCCTGGCCCTCGGTGCGGAGGGCGTTTACATGGGCACACGCTTCATAGCCACTGTGGAATGCCCGGCCCATGACAGGTACAAGCAGGCCCTGGTGGCCTGCAAAGACGGAGACACCATAGCCGTGCGCCACGGCACGGTGGCGCAGCCCGGCACGGGGAACCGGGGGTTCACCGCGGAGCGGCGGGGCTCCCTGCGCCTGATGCTCGACGACAGGCTGCGGGAGCTCTTGGCCCGACACGGCGGGGCCATCAACTACGACACCCTCATGGAGGCCTCTGCTCAGGAAGCGGGCGGAGGCGCACGCTCCTCCTCATCCATGGTTCGGGGGGACGACGACGGGGGGTCCTACGCTGCGGGCCAGGGGGCCGGGTTGATAAGGCAAATCCTTCCGTGCAGGGACCTTGTCGCCAAGTTCATGAGAGAGGCAGAAGCGGCCCGGGCAAGATGCAGTGGCGTATGAGGTTGCCGTGAACGTGGACGCGCGCTTTTCCCACCGCCCACGCACCCCGACCCCTTGCCTGGAGCCTGACACAGGAGTTGCCGGGGTGACGGGCTTGTATACCTTGCGCGGCCACGAACTGCGCTTTTTATACCCTCACCCCGACCCTCTCCCAGAGGGCGAGGGGGATGTAGGAAATCGCAGTTTGTGACCGCACGCGGCATAAGGTATTGCAGGTCCCGTGCAGAAAGGTGTCCTTTTTCTCGTCATTGGTGTGAACCGTTTCATTGCGGATATCCGAGCCCTTGAATATAAGGGGGCCGTGTTTCGCTCCCCTTTCTTCTCCTCCAGAGCATCCCCCGGGGTTTTTTGCCTCCTTTCCCCCCGGGGGGTGCCCCTCCCCGACTCCCGGGACTGCCCACAAAACACTTGACCTCTTCAATGCCGTTGTGCGAACCAGGAGGAACGTTGCGCGGCGCTCCCCGTGCGGCCGACCCACTGAACCCCTCGAACCGCGGATTCACAGGTTGACCGCAGATCCCAGGCAGGGACCGGGGGATTTCCTCGGCATCCGTCTTCTCGAAAGGGCACTTTTGTACCTTGCGCGGCCACAAACCGCGCTTCTTATACCCTCACCTCCACCCTCTCCCAGAGGGCGAGGGGGATGTGGGAAATGGCAATTTGTGACCGCACGCAGCATAGGGACCCCCGGATGGCGAGTTTGGGCAATGGCCGCACACTGAAGAGGAAAGGGAAAGGAAGCAGGTGAACAGGTCCCCGATCTTCGAGCAAACCATAAGGGATTACCTGGACCAGATTGCCACCATGGATTTTCCGATTCTTGCCCAGAGGCTGGGAGTCCGGGTGGATGGAGAGGACCTGGTGATTCCGTTTTTCGACGCCCCCCACAGGGTGTCCCGCCACCGCATCGTGGGTCCTTCGGGCAGGCGGCCGGACCATTCAACGGGCGTTATCCTGTGTAAATACCTTCTGCTGTGCCCTGACCATGTCCCCCCCCAGGAACGATGGGTATCCTTCAAGGACTTCAAAGACGCGGCGCCGTTTGTGGGCGCGTATACGGAAACCACCGAAAAGGCCATCTCCAGGGATTTTTCCGGGAAAGCCGACTCTCTCGCAGCGGCCGCGACGGGTCTCGGGGGCGGTCCCCTGGAGACGGACCTTCCCTATACGCTGTGCCTGCAAGTGCCTTGCCTGCCCCGGGTGCCCCTTTTTGTTCTTTTCGACGATGTGGACGATGAATTCCCAGCCCGCTGCTCCGTGCTCTTCGAAAAGCGGGCGGAGCACTATCTCGACATGGAGTGTCTCGCCATGGCGGGGATGCTTCTCGCATCCCATCTGAGAGAAGCGACCGGTTGACGCCTTGGGGACCTGGAGGGGTGACAGTATACGGGCTTCCCATCTCCGAATCCGAATGGGACAGCTTCGTGGACAATTATATCACCTTGGAGTTCCCGAAAGGCTGCACGGTCGTGGATGCCACGGCAACAAATATGACGCGCTCGGGCGCAGTACACACGGACGTTTCGAAAGTGGTCATTCTCGTGCATGCGGAAAGTGATGACGCCCAAAGATCCATAGATAAGGATACGCGAGTCTTACAAACAGCTTTATCAGCAGGAGTCGGTCCCCAGAGTCAGCACGTATGCCGGTGCGTCTTTTTAGGGCTTGTGCAAAAATAAGTTCCCCTTTTCAGGTGTCGAGGCGTGCGCATGGCAAGGCGCGAGGAGGGCGAATGGCCGGCCATTTAACCGACGAGCAACGCCGCCAGGCGTGATGGATCGGCGCATCAAAATGGGAAGTTGTTTTTGCACGAGCCCTTAGGCACAGGGACCCCCTTTTCTCCAAGCGGTGGGTTGCGCTTCGCTCCACCCACCCTACTATGCTATTGCCGTGCATGCTCGCAGCTTGCTATCTCCCGCTTCCTCATCGCACTCGGGGAGAGACTCGGGCTTGCCCCGTACTCGATGCGGGTCCCCATACCGATCCCGAACCCGACGAAGACAGGCACAGCGGTTCGAAAGGACGCAGTGAAGTGGGGCGAGGTGCAAGGAGCAGGCAGCCTGGCGTGGTACGGACCGTCACATGGCCCCCCTGGGCGGAGACGGCGCGCCAGACCCCCACCGCCCCCTGTATCCCGTGCGCAGATTCATGCACGACACCAACCGGACCCTTTTTTGTGAAGGAGACGCATCCATGGATCAGCAGATGACCACTTTTCTCGGCGGCTGCCGCGTACTGGACCTGACGGACGAAACGGGGCATCTGTGCGGCAAGCTCCTGGGGGACCTGGGCGCCGATGTGATCAAGATCGAGCCGCCGGGGGGCGATCCCGGGCGCTGCACGGGCCCCTTTTACAAGGACATTCCCCACCCGGAAAAGAGCCTATCGTGGTTCTTCACCGCCCTGAACAAACGGAGCATCACCCTGAATCTGGAAACCGTAGACGGCAGAGAGATTTTCAAAAGGCTCGCAAAAACCGCGCACTTTGTCATCGAGTCGTTCCCGCCGGGTTACATGGAGCAGTTGGGCCTGGGCTATGCCGACCTCGAAGCCACCAACCCCTCCCTCGTCATGACCTCCATCACCGCGTTCGGGGGGGCGGGACCCTACGCCCGTTACAGGGCCACCGACCTGGTGGGTGTGGCCATGGGAGGGATGGTGCGGCTTTACGGCGAACTGGATCGCCCTCCCAACCGCATCTCCTCTCCCCAATTCTATTATCTGGGCTCCATCCACGGGGCCCTGGGCTCCATGATGGCCCATTACCACCGGGAGATGACGGGAGAGGGACAACACGTGGATGTCTCGTGTCAGCAGGCCGTGGTCCTCACCCTGATGATAGCGGCCGAAATCTGGGACATCCTGAAGGTCAACTACAGGGGGATGGGCCCCGGCGCCATGTCCCCCCGCCCCAGTCCTCCCGGCCCTCTCTATGGCAGGCTCATGTGGCCGTGCAAGGACGGCCATGTGCTGTGCCTGTTGGGAGGCGGAGGGCAGCTTGGAATGGTCAAGTCCTCTTCGGCGCTGGTCAAGATGGCCAGCGCCGAAGGATATGCCCTGGAACTCAGGGACTACGATTGGTCCACCTACGACGCCTCCAAGATCACCCAGGAAGAGAGGGACCACCTGGAGGCCCTCCTCGGCGAGTACATACGGACCAAGACCAAGGCCGAGCTGCTCGATGCCGCGGTGCAGAAGGAAATCCTCATCATACCTGTGACCGATGCCAAAGACGTGACCGAGAGCGACCAACTGGCCGCCAGGCAGTTCTGGGTGACCGTGGCCCACAGCGAGCTGGGAGACGCCATCACCTATCCCGGATGGCCGGTGAAATGGACCGGACTGCCCCCGTACAGACCCCAGCGCCGGGCCCCCCTCATCGGGGAGCACAACCGGGAGATCTATGAGGCGGAATTGGGGATCACCTCCCAGCAGCTCGCGTTCCTGGCGGCTCGGGGGGCCATCTGACCGGCGCCGGGCAGACGGGCGCCCCGGTTTGCGCGCGGATCGGCAACGACAGCGGCCAGAGCGTCGCACACGGCGTGGGATACCAACTCCAAGGAGAAAAAAATGGCCAAGCAGGTTTTGGAAGGGGTGAAGGTTGCGGACTTTTCCTGGGTGGGAGTGGGCCCCCAGGCGGCGAGGGAATTGGCCCAGCACGGCGCGACCGTGGTGCGGGTGGAGTCTCACAAGCGTCCGGACACGCTGCGCTGTGTGTTTCCATACAAGGATGGGGTCCCCGGTATAAACCGCAGTGCTTTCGGGGCGGCCTACAACACCAACAAGTACGGAATGAGCCTCGACCTGGGACATCCCAAAGGCAAGGAAGTGGCCCGGAGACTGATACAATGGGCCGATATCGTCACCGAGAGCTTCACACCCGGGTCCATGAAAGCCCTGGGCCTGGACTACGAGGAGGCCCGCAAGATAAAGCCCGACATCATCTACTATTCCACGTGCCAGATGGGCCAGAAGGGTCCCCTGAGCACCTTCGGGGGTTACGGGGCCTTCGGGGTCACCTATGCCGGTTTTTCCAAGCTCACGGGCTGGCCCGACCGGGAGCCGCTGCCCCTTTTCAATAACTATAGCGACTTCATAGCGCCCTGGTACCTGACCATGACGCTCATCGGCGCCTTGCTCCACAGGCGCAAGACCGGCAAGGGGATGTACCTGGATCAGTCTCAGGTGGAAGCAGGGGTGACCTTTCTGGCGCCCGTCATGCTGGACTACAGGGTCAACGGGCGCATTGCGGATCGCATGGGCAACCGGGATATCCACATGGCGCCCCACAGTGTCTACCCTTGCCAGGGCGACGACCGGTGGGTGGCCATCACCGTGACCGACGACGATGAGTGGGACAGCCTTTGCTGCGTCATGGGCCACCCCGACTGGGCCGACGATCCGAAATACGAAACCGTGCTTTCCAGGAAGGAACACGAGGAAGAGCTGGACCGTCTCATCGGCAGGTGGACCAAGGAGTATGCCCCCCATCAGCTCATGGCGATGCTCCAGGATGCGGGGGTCCCCTGCGGCGTGGTGCAGACCTGCGAAGATCTTTTCAACGACCCCCAGCTCAAGCACCGGAAACACTTCCGGTTTCTGGAGCACGGCGAAATCGGGCGGCACGCTTACAACCGCCCCGCCTACAAGCTGTCCAAGACCCCCGACAACCTGGACAAACCCGGCCCGTGCCTTGGGGAGCACAACGAGTACGTCTACAAGGAACTGCTTGGTTACAGCGATGACGAAATCGCGGACCTGTTGGTGGAAGGCGCCATCACCACCGACGCGGACACGCCGGCCCAGCTTTCGTCGGTGTGAGCAAGCGTTCGGCCGGGGTGGAGGAGACCGATGACGGACAACAAAACAATCGCCCTTTTTTTTGATCTGCTCAACCGCCGGGATCTCGACAAGATGGGCGCCATGATGACAGAGGATGTGGTGTTCCTGTTCCCCAAGACACAGCCCTTGCAGGGCCCGGAACGGATCGCCAGGTTCTTCAACATCCTCTTTCGCCGGTACCCCGAGCTGTCCTTCGCTGTCAAGAGGACCATCGTCGAGAAGGACTGGGCCGCGGTGCACTGGACGAATCGCGGCGTGAGCAGGAAGAAGGAGCCTTACGAAAACGAAGGAGTCACCCTCCTGGAATCAGACCAGGGCAAGATAAGATTCATCAGCGACTTTTTCAAAGACACCGGCAAGTTCTAAGGCTGGGGCGCTATGGGGTTTGAAGTGGAGTTCCTCATTTCGGGTCTTGTCTTGGGGCTCAGCGGCGGGCTTTCGCCAGGGCCCCTGTTGACCCTGGTGGTCTCCGAAACGCTTCGTCACGGTGCCGTGGAGGGGATGAAGGTGGCCATCGCCCCCCTTCTCACCGACCTTCCCATCGTTCTGGCCGCGGTTTTTGTCCTCTCGCGGCTGGCGGGCACGGAAAAGGTGCTGGGGGTGATCTTTCTTCTTGGGGGGGCGTTCCTCGCCTACCTCGGAATCGAGGGCATCGCCTTCAAGGGGACGGACGCTTCCTTCGAAAGTGCGCGCCCCCGCTCGATCCGCAGAGGGGTCATCGCCAACTTCCTGAACCCGAGCCCCTACCTTTTCTGGTTGTCCATCGGGGCGCCCACGGTGTTCAGGGCCTTGCAAAGCGGCATGGGATCGGCATCGGCCTTCATCGTGTCCTTTTACGTGCTTCTCGTGGGTGCGAAGGTCCTGCTTGCCTGCGTCCTGGGCAGATACCGCACCTTTCTGAAGAGCTCCCTTTACATTTACGCCCTCCGCCTTCTCGGTGTCGTGCTGCTCCTTTTTGCCCTTCGTTTCTTTGTGGAAGGGGCCCGATCCCTGGGGTGGTTGTAGGCGTCACGGCGTAGCCGGGACGGTGTCGAACCTCTCTTTGAAAAAGCCGAGGATCTGATCGAAGGTGGAATGCACGGGAAACACCTCCGCCACCCCCATCGCCTTCAACGCTTCGATGTCCTTGGGCGGGATCACCCCTCCCACGATCACCGGAAGCTCCCTCATCCGGTTTTCTTCCAGTTTTGTCAGCAGCTTCCTGCACAGGCTGATGTGGACTCCGGACAGAATGCTCAGGGCGATGACATCCACATCCTCCTGAACCGCTGCGGTCACTATCTGGTCGATGCTTTGCCTCAGACCGGTGTAGACGACCTCCATGCCCGCGTTGCGAAGCAACATGCCCACGACCTTGGCGCCCCTGTCGTGGCCGTCGAGGCCGGGCTTGGCCAAAAGCACCCTTATCTTTCGTTTGCCTGCTTCCAAGTGGCTGCCCTCCCACACCAGGGGTTAGAATCCCACCTCTCTGTACTGGCCGAACACCCCCTTGAGGGTGGCGCAGATCTCTCCCACCGTGGCATACTCCCTTACCGCCGAAAGGATCGGGGCCATGAGATTGGTTTCTTGGCACGCTGCCGTGCGGACCGCCTCCAGGGCCCGCCGGACCCGGTCGTTGTTCCTTTGCGCCTTGACCTGCTTCAGCCTTGTGAGCTGTTTTTCCAGAACACCGCCGCCCGCCTGATGCAAGACCCCCTCGTAGGGCTTTTGCCCCGAAACAAACCGGTTCACCCCCACGAGCACCTTTTCGCCGCTTTGTATCTTCTGCTCCGCCTCAAAGGCCTGCCGCGCGATGTCTCTCTGGATGGCGCCCTCTTCGAGCGCCTTCAAGAGTCCTCCCTTTTCCTCGATACGGGCCATTTCTCTTTCCACCTCCTTTTCTATCTTCCCGGTCAGGTACTCGAGGAAGTAGGAGCCTCCCATGGGATCGGCCACCGAGGCCGCGTCCGTTTCGTAGGCGATGATCTGTTGGGTCCTCAAGGCGATCTGCACAGACTGCTCCGTGGGAAGATCGTAAGCTTCGTCGAAGGAGGTGGTGTGTATGGACTGGCATCCGGCCATGACCGCCACCAGGGTCTCCAGGGTGCCCCTGACAATGTTGTTGAGGGGTTCCTGAGCCGCGAACACGGACCCCAGGCTCCCGCTGAACACGCGGAACTTCATGGATTGGGAGTTCTTGGCTCCGAACCGCTCCTTGAGGATCTTGGACCAGAGCCGCCTCGTGGCGCGGAATTTGGCCACCTCTTCGAAAAGGTTCATACCGCACCCCAACAGGAAACTGAGCCGCGGCGCGAAACGGTCTATGGGAATCCCCCTTTTCAGCGCCTCCTCCACATACACCATGGCGTCCAAAAGGCAGTACACCACCTCGTTGACGAGCCCGCAGCCCGCCTCACGCATATGGTAGCCGCAGATGCTGATGGTGTTCATCCTGGGGACAAGCCCCGTGCAGTACTCCACGATGTCTCCCGTGAGCCGCAGCGAGGGACGCAAGGGGAATATCTGCGTTCCCCTTGCCATGTACTCCTTGAGGATGTCGTTTTGCAGGGTGCCTCCGATCCTCTCCGGGGAAACCCCCTGCTTTTCCCCCACGGCGAGATACATGGCCAGTATGATCGCGGCGGTGGGATTGATGGTGAAAGATGTCGTGATGGCTCCCAGGGGGATGCCCTCGAAGATCAGCTCCATGTCACGCAGTGAATCGACCGCCACGCCTACCCTTCCCACTTCGTCCTCCACCAGGGGGTCGTCGGAGTCGTAACCGATCTGGGTGGGCAAATCGAAGGCCACACTCAGGCCCATCTGCCCCTGCTCCAGGAGATATTTAAAATGGGAGTTGGTCTCTTCCGGGGTCCCGAATCCCGCGTACTGCCTCATGGTCCAGAGCCTTCCCCTGTACATGGACGGGTGAACCCCCCTGGTGAACGGAAACATCCCGGGAAAACCGATATCCCGCACGTAATCGATGTGGTCGAGGTCGTCCGGCCCGTAGACCACATCCAGCTCGTGTCCCCAGGAGGTGGCGGCCCTGGAAACGGTCTTGTTCCGCCCGAGTTCCTCCTTCCATCGGTTTCTGGCCGCTGCTACTTCTTTCATGGGTTCCATCTGCATTGCCTCCGCAGTTACACTTCCTGAGAGTCCCGGTGTTCAGCATGCCGCCCTTGCCGCCATCAGAAGGTCCATCTCATTGCCGTTCCGGCACCGATGAGAAAAAGGCCGGCCCAGTAAGGCCATTTGCGCACCATGGTCCTCGCCGGCACCATGAGACCCTTCCCTTTCAGCTCCCGGACAAGGGACTTGAGATCCTCCCGAAGAAAGGATTCCGTGTCCACGGCAAGGGCCATCACTATGGTACCGGCTACCACCGTGACGACGCCTATGTCTTCCAAAGGCATTGTTAGTCCCCCCCCATTTCACGCGGCGCACAGGCGCCGGTGGCCCCCCCGCTTGCCACATTCCTGTCTGGAAGTTTCTCCGATCCTCAGGTCCTCTTCGGCCCGCACCGCACAAGGGGCAGGGCCCACATCTCGTATCCTGTAAGGGAGCTTTTCTGCCGGAGAACCTCTTCGAATTCTCTGTCGGCTCTCCCGACGGCTTCAAGGATCTGTTCTTGCGTCACGTAGCCTGCCTCTCTCAGTATTTGGTCCAGTTTCCCTCCATCTGCGCTCTGCCGGTCCAACGCCTTGGACAACCCCTGCTCCGTGATGGAGCCCGTCTTCAAGAGAATCTCGTCCAGTCTCGCCCTGCGCTGGGCCAGGGCCTCCTCGAGCTCTTCCTCGGTGAGGCACCCTTCGCATACCAGCACACGTCCCGCCTTGGGCCAGCGGGGTTTGTTGTCGCAAAGGATCGTGTACAAAAGATGAACGGCGGCACACGTGATCACTGCCACCAATGCCGCAGAAAGAACCAATATGAGCAAGCCTGCGCAAAGGTGGCCGCACAGTCCCACCACGCGCACCAAGTGGCAGTACGGGAGGAAGCGGAGCACGAGGGGATAGGCCATAAGGACCGCGAAAAAGACCGCCAGGAAAAGCTGGAAGCGTCTGAAAACCGACATGGTGCCCTCCCGGCCGCGTTGCAGGGAGCAGTTCCTCAACCGAAGCCTCTTCGCTTTCTTTGCCCGATTTCCCAAGCGGGGTCAAGGCCCAGCGCGCCAAATCCCTGATCTGCCTCCACCGGGGTCCCTCAAGCCTCCGCCGGCCCCTGGGCAGCGCAGACAGGCTTTGCGCCGTGGTGCCAGGCCCATGGGACTCGGGGGAAAAAATGATTGACCCAAACCTGCCGAAATGAATATGGTGGCGTGCGGGTTCCGAGAGCACGACCCGACATGGGACGCGCGGACCAAGCCGTCAAAAAAGCCCTGGCCCCCCGGGACGCAATTTGTGGCCGCGCAAGGTTATAGCTCGTCCGGCAGATCATGAACGGGGATAACCACGGCGACGCGCTGCAGGAAATCGTCATCCGGTGCTTCAAACGGGACGGCAAGGGTTACACCGCCACAATCACGGTGCTGCACCAAATGCTCGTCTCGGCCATGACCTGCAACAGACCGCGGATCTTTCCAACGTGAACGACCTGCGGTCCCTTAGCCAGGGGTTCGCCAAGCTGTATCTCGGGCACTGAGGACCCGCACGAGCTCCACGACATACCCATGGCCGCAACGAAGATCCTGGTGAAGGGGGTCCCTGGGAAGAGAAGAGACGCCCTTTACCGCCGGCGGTTCGGGCCGAGTGCTTGGAGGGCAAGGCAGGCCGCACGGGCTCGACGCTCCACTGAAAGGCTCCCATTGGAGTCCCGTTCCGGATGATACGATGTACCTGCTGGGAATACACCCGAACAAAGCGTTGGACCGTGCCACTTTGGCGGTGGTCAAGAACGTTTTGACGCGGACGAGAAAGGACTACCACGTCGAAGACATCGTGGAGGCCCCCGCGCAGGCAGCCGAAGTTTCCCTGCGAAGATTCCTGGTCGGATGCTACCATGATCGCAGGTACATCACTGCCAAACGCGTTTTCAGCCAGGACAAGAGACCTGCGAAGAATGTGGTGGCCCATCCCAGGCTGGTCTTTGATTGCACCCACACCGGCACGGCCCCTGTACACTCTTTGAGAGAAAATAGGGTACCCGTCGTTGCGGTGAGTCTCGTGACCAAGGGGCCATGGAGCAGGGTGACTCCCGAAAAGGGCTGGGGGATCGATTGTGTCGTCCCCTGTTCCACGGTCCTTCAGGCCCTGTCCAAGGCAGTGGAGGAGGGAAGGATGGTGCTGGAAACACAAACACCGGTCCTGGCCGAGGCATTGGATCACCTCCGGGGCCTTCGGTTGGAAGGTGATGGGGACGCCTTGCCCGATCTCGATGGGCTATGGGGGCCACAGGTGCGCCGGACGGTACTTGCCGTGGCGCTGCCGGTATGGTTTCGGGAAACGATTGCCTATACCAGCGCGTACATAGCGAGTTCAAGGTTGCGTAATACGCAGATATGAT
>Ga0209163_1001965_pt1 | contig 19145 bp, 15 predicted proteins | sample MTBAKSrepl2MetaG_FD_187457 | JGI IMG/M metagenome (GOLD analysis project Ga0209163, IMG submission 187457) | Enrichment culture microbial communities om Arthur Kill intertidal strait, New Jersey, USA, that are MTBE-degrading - MTBE-AKS2 (Arthur... | ecosystem: Environmental > Aquatic > Marine >...
TAGAGAAATGGCCGAGATGGAAGACCGCTGGTTATCAGTAGACGAGATAGGCAAGTACCTCGGTGTCAGCAGTGACACCGTTTACCGCTGGATCGACAAGCATGCGATGCCCGCCCATCGCATGGGCCGTCTTTGGAAGTTCAAGAAAGACGAAGTCGACGAGTGGGTGAAGGCTGGCGGTGCGGCGGACAAGAGCAGACAGGATCAAGCTGAATGAGCAGGAAGAACGGAAATAACAATTCAGTCGATCTGGATATCGGTACCCTCTCCGGGCATCTCTGGGAGGCGGCCAATATCCTGCGTGGTCCTGTCGACGCGGCCGACTTCAAGACTTACATCTTCCCGCTGTTGTTCTTCAAGCGGCTCTCCGACGTCTATGACGAGGAGTATGCCGTGGCCCTGGAAGAGTCAGACGGCGACGTGGAATTTGCCCAGTTCCCCGAGAACCACCGGTTCCAGGTTCCGGAGGGCTGCCACTGGAAAGATGTCCGGGCCAAGAGCGCCAACATCGGACATGCGCTCCAGAAGGCCATGCGCTGCATCGAGCAGGCCAACCCGGACACCCTGCACGGCATCTTCGGCGATGCCCAGTGGACCAACAAGGACCGCCTTTCAGACGCGCTGCTCAAGGACCTGATCGAACACTTCTCGTCGCTCAACCTGGGCAATGAGCACTGCAAGGCGGACATTCTCGGCCAGGCCTATGAATACCTGATCAAGAAATTTGCCGACCTGACCAACAAGAAGGCCGGTGAATTCTATACTCCGCGTTCCGTGGTCGCGCTGATGGTTCGCATCCTTGCGCCCAAGGCCGGAGAAACCATTTATGACCCGGCCTGCGGGACCGGCGGCATGCTCCTCGAGGCGCTGCACCATGTCAAAGAGCATGGCGGCGACGAGAACCTCATGCTGGGCAAGCTCTACGGCCAGGAAAAGAACCTGACCACATCCTCCATCGCCCGGATGAACCTCTTTCTCCACGGCGCGGAAGATTTCCATATCGAACGCGGCGACACACTGCGATTGCCCGCCTTTTATTCAGGCGACAGCCTCGCCACCTTTGACTGCGTTATCGCAAATCCTCCCTTCTCCCTGGAAAAGTGGGGGGACGACGTCTGGATCAACGACCCCTACGGCCGCAACTTTGCCGGACTGCCGCCAGCCAAATCCGGCGACTTCGCCTGGGTTCAGCACATGATCAAGTCCATGGCCCGCAAGACCGGCCGCATGGCTGTGGTGCTTCCCCATGGCGTGCTGTTCCGCATGTCCAAGGAGGGCGAGATCCGGCGCAAGCTGCTGGAGATGGACATGCTCGAAGCGGTGATCGGCCTCGGTCAGAACATTTTCTACGGCACCGGTCTCGCGCCCTGCGTCCTGGTCTTCCGCGACAGCAAGCCCAAGGCCCACCGCCAGAAGGTGCTGTTCATCGACGCCTCCAAGGAGTTCAAGAGCGGCCGCGCCCAGAACGAGCTGCTGCCGGAACACGTGGACAACATCCATCGCTGGTACGAGGGCTATCAGGATGTGGAAGGGATCTGCCGGGTGGTCACCCTCGACGAGATCCGCGAGAACGATTTCAACCTGAACATCCCCCGCTACGTGGAACCGGTGATCGAGGAAGAATCCATGACCATCGATCAGGCCATCGCCAATCTCAAGGAATCGCTGCAGGCGGCGTATGCGGCCGAGGATCGCCTGAAGGGTCTACTGCTCCGGGAGGGTCTGCTGTGAAGATCTACCAGTACATATCACCCATCGGCCGCTTCCTCATCAAACCGCAAGCCAACGGCCGCTGGGGGCTTTGGTTCAAAGATGACCTGCTCGGCTCCTATCACTCGGCCATGGCGGCCGCCGATGATGTCTACATGCAGGCGACCGGCGATTACGACTGGGACTCCCTGGATGGCGTCGATATTCCAACGGACATTTCTGAATGGGAAGTGGTAGCGCGATGAAGAAAAACAAACACATTTCCCAATCGGAGCTGGAATCCTACCTCTGGGGCGCAGCCACCTTGCTGCGCGGCTACATCGACGCCGGGGATTACAAGCAGTTCATCTTTCCGCTGCTGTTCTACAAGCGCCTGTGCGACGTGTACGACGAGGAGCTGGCCGATGCGCTGGAGGAATCCGGCGGCGACCAGGAATATGCCGCGCTTCCCGAGCAGCACCGCTTCCATATCCCGGAGGACGCCCACTGGACGTCCACCCGCACCAAGGTCAAAAACGTGGGCAAGGCTATCCAGGACGCCCTGCGGGCGATTGAGACGGCCAATCCCGACACCCTGTACGGGGTCTTCGGCGATGCCCAGTGGACAAACAAGGACCGCCTGCCGGACCGCATGCTGCGCGAACTGATCGAGCACTTCAGCTCGCAGACGCTTTCGCTCGCCAACTGCCCGGAGGATGAGCTGGGCGTGGGTTATGAGTTTCTGATCAAGAAATTCGCCGATGATTCCGGCCACACCGCTGCGGAGTTCTATACCAACCGCACCGTGGTCCACCTGATGACCGAGATGCTCGAACCCAGGCCGGGCGAGTCGATCTATGACCCCACCTGCGGTTCGGCGGGCATGCTGCTCTCCGCCGTCGCCCATCTGAAGCGGCAGAACAAGGAGTGGCGGAACCTGCGGCTGTTCGGCCAGGAGCGCAACCTGCTCACCTCCGCCATCGGCCGGATGAACCTGTTCCTGCACGGCATTGAGGACTTCCGTATCGTCCGGGGCGACACCCTGGCCAATCCCGCCTTTGTCGAAGGCGACCGGCTCATGCAGTTCGATGTGGTCCTGGCCAATCCGCCGTACTCCATCAAGCAGTGGGACCGCGATGCATGGTCCGCCGATCCGTGGGGTCGGAACCTCTACGGCACCCCGCCCCAGGGCCGAGCCGACTATGCCTTCTGGCAGCACATCATCAAGAGCATGAAGGCCAAAAGCGGCCGCTGCGCCATCCTGTTTCCGCATGGCGTCCTCTTCCGCAACGAAGAGTCGGCCATGCGCGAAAAGCTGGTCGCCCACGACGTGGTGGAGTGCGTGCTGGGCCTCGGTCCCAACCTCTTTTACAACTCACCCATGGAAGCCTGCGTCGTCATCTGCCGGATGAACAAGCCCAAGGAGCGCAGAAACAAGGTGCTCTTCATCAACGCGGTGAACGAGGTGACCCGCGAGCGGGCACAGAGTTTCCTCACCGACGATCATATCCAGCGCATTGTCGCCGCCTACCAGACGTTTGGTGACGTGGACGGCTTTGCCCGGGTGGTCGGCAATGACGAGATCCGGGAGAAAAGCAGCAACCTCAGCATCCCGCTCTACATTCGGGCGGACAACGGAAACGGTAATGGCAACGGGGCAGCCGAAACCGTCAGCCTCAAACAGGCCATAGCAAACTGGCAGGAAAGCTCGATGGCATTGCGGGAGTCGATGGACGGCCTTTTTGAGGCGCTTGAGCAACAGACAGACCATTTTCATGGCGGCACGAAAATGGTTCAGGATCAATTCCCTGACGCCGGGAAATTGATCGGGGCCTCCGTTGGAAAAGGGCCACGATCATGAAAGCGGAGAAAGGAATGAGCGAACTGAACAAAAACAATCCAGGCCCGGACTACGCGCACCTCCTCGCCGAGGTGAAAGAGCGCATCCGCTCCGCCCAATACGAAGCCCTCAAGGCGGTCAACAAGGAGCTGGTCGGCCTGTACTGGGATATCGGCAGGATGATCGTGGAGCGGCAGGATGCTGAAGGCTGGGGCAAGGCGGTGGTGGAACAGCTCGCCGCCGATCTGCGGACGGAGTTTCCCGGTGTGGGCGGCTTTTCGGCCTCCAACCTCTGGCGCATGAAAGCCTTTTTCGAGGCGTACACCGGACTCGAAAAACTCGCACCACTGGTGCGAGAAATCGGCTGGAGCCACAACCTGGCCATCCTGGAGCGCTGCAAGGACCCGCTGGAGCGGGAATTCTATCTGCGCATGACTCGCAAGTTCGGCTGGTCCAAGAACGTGCTCATTCACCAGATCGACAACCAGAGTTATGAAAAATCCCTGCTGGGCCAGACCAATTTCGACCGGGCTCTCACACCGGAACTTCGCGCCCAGGCCAAGCTGGCGGTGAAGGACGAATACACCTTCGATTTTCTGGAGCTGGGCGAGGAACACAGCGAGCGGGAGCTGGAACGGGCGCTGATCGCCCGGATCGAAGACTTCCTGCGGGCCATGGGCGGCATGTTCGCCTTCATGGGTAGTCAGTATCGGTTGGAGATTGACGGTGAAGAGTTCTTTATCGACCTGCTGCTGTTTCATCGGCGGTTGCGCTGCATGGTGGCCATCGAGCTGAAGATCGGCAAATTCAGGCCGGAGTTCGTCGGCAAGATGCAGTTTTACCTGACAGCGCTGGACCGACAGGTCCGCCAGGAGGATGAGAACTCCTCCATCGGTATCATTCTCTGCAAGGAAAAGAGTCGCACCATCGTCGAGTACGCCTTGCACGATGCTCGAAAGCCCATTGGCGTGGCAACCTACGAAATCACCAAGACTCTGCCCAGGGAATTGAGGGGGCAACTGCCCCAGCCGGAAGAGATCGCGGCCTTGCTTGAGGGGATTGACGAATGAGTGCACACCCTCCTTTTGATCCGGGTACAGTTGAGGCCATTGCCAAAGTGCTTGGAGAGGCCGGATCAGGAACAGACATCAGTCGATATTTCCAGACGAACAGTCTGCTTGATGAGTCTGGCGAATCCACCAAGTGGCGGCGGATTAATGCGGTATTTCTGAAAAGCCAGGCCACGACAAAAGGCGCCAACCAGATTCTTGCTTTTATCAGATCCTACCTTGTCCCAACGCGCTTTGTTGGAAAACGAGATGAGTTCGAACACCATCGCAGCGAACTGAACGCCGTGTTAATTCTGCATGGCCTCGAATACGGCAAGGACGGCCAATTCAGACATACAACTCAAGCCAGAACCCTGGATGAAGCAGAGGCACGAGCTCAGGGTGTCCGTAACAAGTTGGCCCCCCGCAATACTCATCCTGAAGTCTACAAATATTGCCAGCCAGAACTGATGCAGGAAAACTACTTCCACGCAGTGTTTGAAGCCTGCAAAGGATTGTTCCAGAGAATCCGTGATCTTTCCGGCATTGAAGCCGATGGTGCTAACCTGGTTGACAGGGTTTTCTCCGTTGAAAAGCCATCTCTTGCCTTCAACACCCTTCAGACTGAAACCGAAAAATCGGAACATAAAGGATTCGCGCAGCTTCTGAAGGGATGTTCTGCGGCGATCCGTAATCCGCTGGCGCACGGCCCCAAAATACTTTGGCAGGGAGAGACCGACGCCGCTGATTACCTCACCCTGATTTCCATGCTGCACAGAAAGCTGGATCAATGCGTCAAAGTTCCGAACCCGGAGTATCGGCACGGAGGTGGCGCATGAATAAACTGAAGCCCGGCTGGAAAAAGGTTAAGTTTGGTGATGTTGTGCGCCAATGCAAGGAGAGTGTTGACCGTGATAACAACCCATTTGGGCGGTACGTGGAAGGCGGTCACATGGATAGTGATAACATTCATATCCGCCGGTGGGGCGAATTTGGCGCTGATTATGTCGGCCCTGCCTTTCATCGCATTTTCAGGAAAGGACAGGTGCTTTACGGATCTCGAAGAACCTATCTGAAGAAAGTCGCTGTTGCCGATTTCGACGGCATTACGGCCAACACGACCTTTGTCTGCGAGACCAAAGATCAAAGTATCTTCATGCAGGAACTGTTGCCATTCCTGATGCTGACCGATTCATTCACCGAGCACTCCATTCGGGAGTCGAAAGGTTCCACAAACCCTTATATCAATTGGCCGGATATCGCGAAGTATGAATTCCCGCTGCCGCCCCTTGATGAACAGAAGCGCATTGCCGAGATCCTGTGGGCGGCGGATGAGGTGGTGGAAAAATGGACCGAAGCTTATCGGCAGTCTGAATCAGCCCTGAGTTCAACGCGGAGCCAGATCCTTCAAGAGCTTTCTCAAACCGAGGAATGTATCTCTCTAAAAGATGTTGGCCGATGGGTTAGCGGTGGAACGCCATCACGCAGCCGAAGTGATTTCTGGAATGGCGATTTCCCGTGGGTCAGCCCGAAGGATATGAAGCAGGATGTCATATCCGACTCCGAGGAGAAACTTACTGATACAGCCTTGAATGGGCGGATAACCATCCTGCCTTCGGAAAGCATTCTCATAGTTGTTCGTGGGATGATTCTTGCCCACACATTCCCAGTCGCGCTCACCGGCAGGGAGGTTACGTTCAATCAGGATATGAAGGGCATTATCCCCAATTCTGAATTTTCGGCTGGATTCGTATTTCACTGGTTCAAAGACAATTCCGCAAGAATACTGCAAGCAACAGAAGAGAGCACGCACGGCACCAAGAGGCTTGCAACTGATGTCTTATACGGAATGCAAATTCCTAAACCATCGTCAGAAAAGCAAGAAAAGGCAGTGGCTGTTTTCGAGGCTTTTCGCACCAAGCTTGCTGAAATTGCGGAGCATATCGCCTCGTCCCAGCACATGTTGCGCAGTCTGAGGAATGCAAAAGTAGGAGCCGTCCATGTTTAACGAAGAAAACACCGTCGAAAAGATGGTTCTCGACACGCTCTGCGGCGGTGTGACTTCGAACATGGTTGCCGAAGAGCTCACCAGTTACGGCGGCGCATGCAATAGAAACCAAGGAGGGTTACTCCATGGCATTTAAAATTCCCCAGAAATCTTCGGTATCCATCAAAGACCCTGAATCGTTGTTCCGTGATCTGAGGGATCGTACCGTTGAAGGGCTTCTTGCGCAGCAGGCCGACATGCTCCGCAACTACATGGACCATGTCGACAATCGTGATGTCGCACTTGAGCTGCCCACCGGCAGCGGCAAGACCCTGGTTGGCCTCCTGATCGCTGAGTGGCGCAGAAGAACGAAACGGGAGAGATGCGTACTGCTCTGTCCTACCAAACAGCTTGTCCATCAGGTCGTTGAACAGGCCAAAGAAAAATACGGAATCAACGCCCTTGATTTCTCAGGTTCCAAACACCAGTACCCGGAGGCCGATAAGACCGCCTTCAACAATTGCGAATCAATAGGTGTTGCCACCTATAGCGCTCTGTTCAACACGAACCCATTTTTCAGCGACGTTCATACACTCATTTTTGACGATGCCCACGCCGCCGAGAATTATGTGTCGAGTTTCTGGTCGTTGGAGGTCCGGCGCTATCAGGATGAATCCACCTTCGATGCAATCTGGCAGATCATCGCGCCTTACACCACGGAAAATGACCAGCTCCGTTACGACCAGGGTAATGAGGGATCGCTTGATACGTCCTTCGTGAACAAGATTCCGACACCTTATTTACTCAAGTGCAGGACCGCTCTGACGGCAGCGATTGACAATGCCTCCAGAGACGATGAGAGCCCGGAGGAATACGGTTATCGATGGCGCATGATCAGAGATCACCTCCACGCCTGCCATCTCTATTACACCAGCAATTCCATTCTCATTCGTCCTCTTATAGCGCCCACCAAGAGCTTTGCGCCGTTTCAGAATGCGCGGCAGCGCATTTATATGTCCGCGACTCTCGGAGAAGGCGGGGATCTGGAAAGAATTTTCGGGCGGAAAAAGATCGAGCGGATACCTGCTCCAGAGGGCTGGGATAAGCAGGGAATTGGTCGACGTTTCTTCGTGTTTCCTATGCGGAATTGGGATGAAGCGGCTTCATTGAGTCTCGCGATTTCCTGGACTACGAAATTTGACAGAGCGCTCGTCCTCACCCCAAGCAACCGTGATGCTGATAAAGTCAGAGAAGCCATTGGAGCACTTCCGGCGACTCAGGGGCATACCCTCTTTGACGCCGCACAATTGGAGGCGTCGAAGAAATCATTCACCCAGGCCGGTTCCGCCATTGCGGTTCTGGCGAACAGGTATGACGGAATCGATCTGATCGGAGACGAATGCAGATACCTGATTATCTATGGTCTTCCGGAATCTACAAATCTGCAGGAGCGCTTCATCATCAGCCGTCTTGGGGCCTCTGTTCTCTTCCAGGTTCGCATCCGCACCAGGATCACTCAGGCGGTAGGAAGATGCACACGCTCATCAACCGACTACGCGCTCGTGGTGATTATCGGCGACAAGGTGCATCAGTATTTCCACATGCCGGAAAAGCGAGAAACACTGCATCCGGAACTTCAGGCCGAAGTCAATTTTGGTGTCGAACAATCAAAAGTCGATAATCCGTCTGAACTGGGGGATAACATCGACATATTCGTTGCCCACGGGCCAGAGTGGAAATCGGCCGATAACCATATATTGGAAACAAGAGACGAACTGACTCAATCGCCCATACCATCGGCAAGTCCGCTCGGGAACTCTGTTGTTCATGAAGTGAAATTTCACGATGCCCTTTGGTCCGGCGATTTTGACAGCGCTCTCTCTTCCGCAAAAGACGTGTTGGCCAGCCTTGCCGGTGGACACGATCTGAAGGGATATTCTGCTCTTTGGAATTACCTTGCTGGCTCAGCAGCCTACCAGGCGGAGCAAGCACCGGTAGCTCAAGAACATTTTTCTGCTGCCTTTTCATGCGCCAGTACGTTGCCATGGCTTAAACAGATTCAAAAGCTGCTCTCCAACCAGACACAGGAAGCACCCGTCGATGTCATTTATGGAGAGCGCATAGAGCGTATAGAAGGAGCCCTTGAACGGTTTGGAAAGTCCGGCAGCGTAAAAATCGAAAAATATTTCCAGAGCATCCGGGAAGGGCTTTCAAGCACGGAGGCGAAGCCGTTTGAAGAAGCGCAGGTCAAGCTCGGTCGCCTGCTGGGCTTTGAATCGGGGAATACTGAGCGATCCGGCGCCCCGGACCCGTGGTGGATCTTTGGGCGACAGGGCGTTGTTTTTGAGGATTACACGGCAACCGGAGAGAACCCTGTCGTCTCAAAAGAGAAAACACTTCAGGCCAAGGCCCATCCGGACACCCTCGCAGCAGAACACCCGGGAGTAAGTTTTTCGGTCGTGTTCTGCTCGACATCGGACAAATTGCATTTCGCTGCGGAACCTCATACGGGCGATGTTTTTTACATCAGCGTTGAAGACTTCAAGAAGTTTTCAGAAGAGTGCATGGCAACAATGCGAGCGCTATGGGACTCTTTCCGTTCGCCTGGAGTTATTGAATGGAGGGAGCTTGCTGCACGCAAGCTGGCCGAAACGAAACTGGGCAGCGATGACATTCTGGCACGTTTGACGAGCAGAAAACTTTCCTCATTGGCAGGAGGCGGACAGAAATGACCTACTTCAATGAGGAAAATACGGTTGAACAACTCGTGCTGGACACACTGTCTGACCAGGACAATCAGTGGTGCGTTGCCGAACCACAAGCTGATTATCTCGATTCACACCTCACCCTTCAGATTTCAAGCCTTAAATGGCGCTTCGTGGCCGCCGAGGAGCTGCCCCGTCAGCATTCCGATGTGTTGGTGGAGTCGATGGTGCGCGACGCCCTCATCCACCTGAACCCGGAAATCAAGGCCCAGCCCGACCGCGCCGACGAGGTGCTCTACCGCCTGCGGACCATTCCGCTGTCGGTGCAGAGCGAGGGCCTGGTGCGGGCCAACGAACTGTTCGCCGAATGGCTGCGGGGCGAGAAGTCCATGCCCTTCGGCGAACGTGGCGAACACACGCCGGTGCGCCTGATCGACTTCGAGAATCTCAGCAACAACGATTACGTGGTCACCAACCAGTGGGTCTACCCGGTCAAGGAAGGCGGCCGCCGCTTCGACATCATTATGCTGGTCAACGGCATCCCGCTGGTGGTCGGCGAGGCCAAAACGCCGGTGCGCCCGGCGGTGACCTGGGTGGACGGGGCCAGCGACATTCACAACGGCTACGAACAGAGCGTGCCGCAGATGTTCGTGCCCAACGTCCTCTCCTTTGCCACCGAGGGCAAGTGCTATCGCTACGGCTCGGTGCGCATGCCCATCGATATCTGGGGGCCGTGGCACGAAGGCGAGAACAAGGCCGAGGGGACGCTGGCGGACGTGCAGCGCTCCATCCGCTCCATGCTGCGTCCCCATGTGGTGCTGGACATCCTGCAGAACTTCACCCTGTTCGCCACCGACAAGAAGCACCGGCGCATCAAGATCATCTGCCGCTATCAGCAGTACGAAGGCGCTAACCTGATGGTGGCCCGCGTGGTCAAGGGCTATCCCAAAAAGGGCCTGATCTGGCATTTCCAGGGTTCAGGCAAGTCGCTGCTGATGGTGTTCGCGGCGCAGAAGCTGCGGATGCACCGCAAACTCGGCAACCCCACGGTGATGATCGTGGTGGACCGCATCGACCTGGACACTCAGATCACCGCCACCTTCAACGCCGCCGATATCCCGAACATGATCGGAGCGGCCACCCGGCAGGAACTGCAAAGCCTGCTGGCGGCCGATACCCGGAAGATCATCATCACCACCATTCACAAGTTTGGCGAGGCGGATGGCCGCCTGAACGAGCGTTCGAACATCATCGTGATGGTGGACGAGGCGCACCGCACCCAGGAAGGCGACTTGGGGCGCAAGATGCGTGACGCGCTGCCTAACGCCTTTCTCTTTGGTCTGACCGGCACGCCGATCAACAAGCGAGACCGTAACACCTTCTGGGCCTTCGGCGCGGACGAGGATGAGCAGGGCTACATGAGCCGCTACTCGTTCCAGGACTCGATCCGGGACAAGGCCACGCTGCCGCTGCACTTCGAGGCGGTGGACGTGAAGCTGCATATCAACAAGGACGCCATCGACGAAGCCTACTCTCAGATGACCGATGAGCTGAGCGAGCTGGATCGTGACGACCTGGCCAAACGGGCCGCCAAGATGGCGGTGCTGATCAAGGCCCCGGCGCGGGTGAACGCCATCTGCCAGCACATCGTCAAGCACTTCCAGGAGAAGGTGGAGCCGAACGGCTTCAAGGCCCAGGTGGTGACCTTCGACCGGGAGTGCTGCGTGCTTTACAAGAAGGCCATGGACGAGTTGGTCGGCCCGGAGGCCAGCGCCATCGTCATGCACACCCAGGGCGGCAAGTCCGATCAGTACGCGGAATGGAAGCTGGCCAAGGACGAGGAGGAAAAACTCCTCGACCGTTTCCGCGATCCGATTGACCCGCTCAAATTCCTGATCGTCACTTCCAAGCTGCTGACCGGCTTCGATGCGCCGATTCTGCAGGTGATGTATCTCGACAAGCCGATGAAGGATCACAACCTGCTGCAGGCCATCTGCCGCACCAACCGTGTTTACCCCGGCAAGACCCACGGCCTGATCGTGGATTACCTGGGCATCTTCGATGACGTGGCCACGGCCCTCGATTTCGATGAAAAGGCGGTGCAGAAGGTCATCACCAATTTGGATGACCTCAAGAAAGAGCTGCCCGGCGTGGTGGCGAGATGCTTGGCGTTCTTCCCTGGCGTGGACCGCACCGTTGGCGGTTACGAGGGGCTGATCGCGGCGCAGGATTGCCTACCGGATAACGAGACCCGGGATAAATTCGCGGCGGAATACTCGGTGCTCTCCCGACTGTGGGAGGCGCTGTCTCCCGACCCCTGTCTCGGCTCTTATGAAAAGGACTACAAGTGGCTGACCCAGGTGTATGAGTCGGTGAAGCCGCCGAGCGGCAACGGCAAGCTGCTCTGGCACGCCTTGGGGGCCAAGACCATCGAGCTGGTGCATGAGAACGTGCATCTGGAAACGGTGCGTGACGATCTGGACACCCTGGTGATGGATGCCGAGGTCCTCGAAGGGCTGCTCGATGCCAAGGACCCGGACAAGAAATCCAAGGAAATCGAGATCAAGCTCATCGCCCGCCTGCGCAAGCACAAGGACAATCCGAAGTTCGTCGCACTGGGCGAACGCCTCGAAAAACTCAAAGAGCGGCACGAACAGGGCCTGCTCCACAGCCTCGACTTTCTCAAGGAGCTGCTGACCCTGGCCAGGGAGGTCGTCCAGGCCGAGAAGCAAGTGGACCCGGTCGATGAACAGGCCAAGGCCAAAGCGGCCCTGACCGAGCTGTTCGCCGAGGTGAAGAACGGCAAGACGCCGATGGTGGTCGAGCGGATCGTGACCGACATCGACGAGATCGTGCGGCTGGTCCGGTTCCCCGGCTGGCAAAACACCAAGGCCGGAGAACGCGAGGTCCAGAAGGCCCTGCGCAAAGTGATTTACGTGAAGTACCAGGTCAAGGACCAGGATCTGTTCGACAAGGCGTTCGGGTATATCCGGCAGTACTACTGAGAAGGGATGGTGCATTTGCTGATGAAGAACGCAGGCCGACTGAAACTGATCGCGGAGAACCACAGGGATTCTGTCCCTGGGGGCGGGCCTGCGCGTACCGACGGATCGTCTGTGACCCCGGTAGATAAAGGGCCGACTGAAACTGATCGCGGAGAACCACAGGGATTCTGTCCCTGGGGGCGGGCCTGCGCGTACCGACGGATCGTCTGTGACCCCGGTAGATAAAGGAAAAACGGAGGTCACACCATGAACCGGAAACTGAATTTTCTTGACCTGTTCGCGGGGGCAGGAGGTCTGTCCGAAGGCTTCATCCGGGCCGGATTCGAACCGGTCGCGCATGTCGAGTCGGATCAGGCGGCCTGCTTCACCCTGCGTACACGCATGGCATATCACTGGCTGAAGGCACACGGGCGCACCGAGCTGTATGCGGATTATCTGAACGGCGACATCAGCCGCCCGGAATTCTATGAACACGTCCCCGAGCAGGTGGTCGGCTCTGTCATCAATGCCGAAATCGGTGCCGAGACACTTCCGGATATTTTCCGGCAGGTGGACGCCCTGGTGGGAAACCGGGCTCTTGACCTGATTGTCGGCGGTCCTCCCTGTCAGGCCTATTCCATCGTGGGCCGGTCGCGGGACCGGAACCGGATGAAGGGCGACAAGCGTAACTATCTGTATCTCTATTACGCCGAATTTCTGAAGCGCTACAAGCCGTCATACTTCGTTTTCGAGAATGTGACCGGTCTTCTTTCCGCCCGGGACGAGGATGGCAACCTCTACTTCAACGCCATGAGGGACCTTTTTCTCGAATGCGGGTATGAGACCGAGTACATGACCCTGTCTGCCGAAGACTACGGCGTACTGCAGAGCCGGAAAAGGATCATCCTTGTCGGAAGAAGGGGCCAGGCCACAGGATTTTACCCGGAGCCGGATAAGTGGAACCCCGGCGTAAAGGTTCGGGAAGTGTTCCGCGACCTTCCCGCGATTGGTGCCGGTGAAGGTGTTACCGGCCCGTGTCGCGTGAAGACGTATCGCGGGACATGGCAGATTGAAGCCGGTATCCGGAATGAGGAACTTCCGGTTACCTGGCATCAGGCCAGACCCAATAACGAGCAGGATCTGGAGATATACCGGATCGTGGTCGACCTCTGGAACAGGGAAAAGACCAGACTCGATTACAACGCGCTGCCGGACCGGCTGAAGACGCACCGCCACCGGGACTCGTTCCTGGACCGATTCAAGGTAGTCGCTTCCGATCTGCCGTTTTCCCACACTGTTGTCGCGCACATCGCCAAGGACGGGCATTACTACATTCATCCGGACATGAAGCAGAACCGCTCGATCACGCCCAGGGAGGCGGCGCGGCTGCAGACATTCCCCGATGACTATTACTTTGAGAGCGGCAACGGTGTTCCGGGGCGCACTCCCGCTTTCCGTCAGATCGGCAATGCGGTGCCTGTTCTGCTGGCCCGGAAAATCGCTGACAAGCTGAAGGAGGTCTGGTTGTGAGCTCAAGCGGAACCTACAAGATACGACCGGCCGGTCGGCATATTCTGACCATCGGCCGGGACCTGATTCAGGACTGCTATGCAGCAGTCGTGGAGCTGGTGAAGAACGCCTACGACGCCGATTCGCCGGATGTGAATATCGAGTTCAGGGCAAAACCTGACCGCAGCGGCTATGCCATCGTCATCACCGATCATGGGCACGGTATGTCACGGGATACCGTCATCCACAAATGGATGGTGCCTTCCACACGGGACAAACTGGACAGACGACAAAGCCCTTCCGGCAGGATCATGCAGGGCCGCAAGGGGGTGGGCCGCTATGCCGCGTCCATTCTCGGAACGGACCTGCTTCTCGAAACGGTCACCCCCGAAGGTGAGAAAACCACGCTCCTGGTCGAGTGGAACACCTTTGAGGCCGCCACGTACCTGGATGACGTGGAGATCCTTATTGAGACAGCCGAGGTATCCGAGCCTTCAGGAACCCGGCTGACCATGACCGGTGACGGTGAGCTTCTCGGAGAGTGGAACCAGAAGCAGTTCGACAAGCTCCGCTTCGAACTGAAAAAACTGATTTCGCCAGTGAGTGCGGCCATCAGTGATGAACTGAATGACGACGAGTTCCGCATCAGTCTGGAGGTTGACGGCTTTCCTGATGTCCAGGACGTCACCGAAACCATCGAGCCCTATCCGATCTTCGATCTGTTCGACTACCGGATCACCGGCAGAATCGGTGCCGACGGAAAAGGTGCCCTGACATACTCGCTGCAGAAAGCCCGCAACACAACGGAGGATAAAATCCGGTTCGATGCCGGTGGCCCGACAGGTTGTGGGGAACTGGTGTTCGACATCCGAGTGTATGACCGCGAGAAGGAAGCCATTGAATCCCTGATTGGTCGCGGCCTCAAAGATGAATCGGGCAATTATGTCGGGAAGCTTCAGGCCAGGCAGCTTCTGAATGAATATAACGGCATCGGCGTCTACCGGAACGGATTCCGTATCCGGCCACTGGGTGATGCGGACTTTGACTGGCTGAAACTCAATGAGCAGCGTGTCCAGAATCCTTCGCTCCGGATAGGCAGCAACCAGGCTATCGGTTATGTGCAGATTCAGTCGGACGAGCTGTCCGGCCTGGTGGAAAAGAGCGCCCGGGACGGACTCCGTGAGAATACGGCTTTTACCCGGCTGAAAGAGATCACCAAGGCGGTGATCGCCAAACTGGAAGAGCGGCGCTTCGACTACAGGAAGAAGGCCGGACTGAGCAGACCCGTGCTCAAGGTGGAGAGGGAATTTGAACGACTGTTTTCGTTTGATGCCCTGAAAAAAGACATCAGGTCGAAACTCACCAGAGGGGGGGTTGACCGGAAGACGGCTGATGAAATTATCGAGATCATCAGCCGGGATGCCGAGGACAAGAATAAGGTGGCCGATGAGATCCGCCAGACCGTTGCCATTTATCAGGGGCAGGCGACCCTCGGGAAAATCATCAACGTCATCCTGCATGAAGGCAGGCGGCCTCTGAATTACTTCCGGAACCAGATACCCAATCTGCGCTACTGGTACGACTCTTACCTGAACACAGGAGATGCCGGAAAGCTTGAAACCTTCATGCCGATTGCCGAGGGTGTCGGCCAGAACGCAGAGGTTTTTGTGAAGCTTTTCAGCAGGCTTGACCCTCTCGCCGCAGGGAAGCGCACCGCCAGAAAGCCGCTGGACCTGAAGAAAACCATCCGGAACTCTCTGTCCGTTTTCGACGAGGAGATGAAGACACATCATGTGGTGGCGAAAGTCGAAGGCTCCGACGGTTTCCGGTTTTCATCCTGGCAGCAGGATATCTATGCAATCTTCACGAACCTCGTTGACAACAGTATCTACTGGATGAACGAGAAGAAGGTTCCGAAGCGGGAAATCACGATTGAGGTGGTGACTGATGGTAATTCTCTGCTTCACGTCGATTATCGCGATACCGGGCCGGGCATTGAGCCGGATCTGATCGCCAGTGAAGTGATCTTTGAACCCCAGTTTTCCACCAAACCGTCCGGCACCGGACTGGGCCTGGCTATCGCCGGAGAGGCCGCGACGCGAAACGGCCTTGAACTGAAAGCCTTTGAGTCTGAGCAGGGAGCATGGTTCAGGCTGCAGCCGAAAACGGAGAGTGAATGAAATGAGCGCGTTCCGACTGCTGATTGTGGAGGATAATGACCAGGACCTCACCACCTGCCGGGATACCGTTGCCCGTTACAGGGACGAAAAGCAGCGCGAGGTTGAGCTTGTCGAGTGCAGAAGCGTTAAGGAGGCATTCGAAAAACTTGATAACTCCTTTGACGGCGCAATCATCGATCTGAGGCTTGCCGATCAAGGCGATGAAGGGAACCAGGTGGTCAGCCGGATTGCAGAATCACACTTCAGGATACCGGTGGCCATACTTACCGGCACACCTGATGCCGCCGATTCGGATTTCGCTTACATCGGTGTATTCAAAAAAGGTGACCCCGGGGCCGGATATGCGGATCTGCTGGATCGTTTCTGGGGGATTCACAATACCGGTCTGACGCGCATCATGGGAGGCCGGGGCATTATCGAGGAAACCCTGAACAAAGTGTTCCGGGAAAACCTTCTTCCGCAAAAAGACAAATGGGTGGCGTATGGTGAAACAGATTCCTCCAGGACCGAAAAAGCGCTGCTCCGCCACGCTCTGAGTCACCTGCTCCAGCTTCTTGATGATGACGGGGATCGCTGTTTTCCAGAGGAAGTCTATCTGACCCCGCCCCTCACCGAAAAAATCCGGACCGGCAGCGTTGTTAAGGAAAAAAGCAGTGATCAGAGGTTTGTGGTCATGAATCCGGCCTGCGACCTTGTTATCCGAGATAATGGCGAATGCAATACGGACAGAATTCTCATTGTGGAAATTGACTCGCAGACCTCATTGTTTCCGGGTCATCCTGCCACTGGTCTCAGCAACAGCCAGAAGAAAGATCTGGAGAAAGCATACAGAAACAATAAGTCGGCCTATTATCACTGGCTTCCCAGAACAGACTTCTTCGAAGGTGGTTTTCTGAATTTCAGAAAACTTTCATCTCTGTCAAGCGATGAGTTCAATGAGAGATTCGAGAAGCCTGCGGTTCAGATCTCGCCTTCTTTTGTGAAGGACATGGTGGCGCGTTTCTCTGCATACTACGCCCGCCAGGGCCAACCTGATATCGATTTTGAACATTTCATTAATCCTCCGGCAGTACAAACGGGGAACTCGCAATAATGGATGTCCACTCGCCTGAGCAGCGCAGTTTTAACATGTCCAGAATCCGGGGGAAAGACACACGGCCTGAGATGATGGTGCGCGGATGGCTCTGGGCGAACGGATACCGATACCGTCTTCACAGGAAGGATCTTCCCGGCAAGCCGGATATCGTCCTGCCGAAATATCGCGCAGTCATTTTCGTCCATGGATGCTTCTGGCACAGACATGGCTGCCAGTCGACGACCACTCCGGAATCACGTCGGGATTTCTGGCTTGCTAAATTCAGCGAAAACGTCAGCAGGGACAAACGAAACATCGCAGCCCTGCTGGAGCAGTCCTGGCGGGTTATGGTGATCTGGGAATGCTCCCTCCGGGGGAAAAACGCGACTCCGGAACTGGTCGCTGAACAGATAGTGGATTTTCTGAATTCGGAGACGCGTTTTGCCGAGACCGGCACTCAATGGAAGAGAGAGGGAAAGGATGAGTGAAAGATGAATCGGGTGGATTTTTTGCTGGATGCCGACGAACTGGTTCCAGTCATTGGGACACTGCAGGACGCTTTAACAAGACGCCCCAATCCTGAAGGTAAGCCGCATTTCGATCTGCAGACTGCGCTTGAAAGTTCAGACGAATATTTTGAGAGCGTTCGGGAGCTTACGGAAGCCACCGGAAGGCTCTCAACTCATGATCTGCTTCAGGCAGCAAACGGTATGTCATCGGGTTACCGGTGCTTTTGGGAACGGCCATTCCCCCAGGGCCTGGAAATGGGACAGCCTCTGTTTTCGGCCGTTCTCGAACGGCCCATGCGCGATCTGCTGCGGACGCTTCAGTCTCTCACAGAGGCCGAAAGCGGAGATTCTCTGGGTGAACCGCTGATTACTCTTGATGCAGAGGAGGAACTGAATTGTTTCAACTCGTGGCTTGATGGCCTTGCAGCCCATCAGAGAATTGGTTTGCGGCCTTCACAGGGGTGTGGATTAGGGTCCTTGGCAGCCTCATTCTTGCTGGGATGGTGGTTTGGGCGGGATTGATACGTGTTCGGCAAGCGCCATTCTCTTTATGGTGTGTCATATTCTGACGCAGACATTGATTATCTTCATGGCGAACCGAGCGGCCATGCTGCGATAAAGGAAAAAGGAGGATTGAACGATGATTGCAACCGGGGATAAGGTGCGACACCCCAAGATGCCCGATTGGGGTATAGGGAAGGTGTTGGAGGTCACATCGGATGGAAAGGCCAGGATATTTTTCATCCATGCCGGGGAAAAGACCATTCTGTTGAGCCATGTCGATTTTGAAAAGATCGAAGGTGAAGAAGCTGCACACCCAATACTCGACAATCCATCTTTTTTCGAACGCGCCACGGTCAAAGGGCACAGAAGTCTGCCCGACGCCCGGTTGGATTTTTTGAAGCTTTTCCCTGATGGGTTTGAGGACGCCGGTTATCTCAACGAGGAACGTAATTACAAAGTCGCTGCCAGGGAGCTTCTGCTGGAATTGCTCAGCGAGCAGGCTTTCAGGGAACTTCTCGGAAGCGGAAATTTCGATGAAATCGTGCGACGGGCTCTCCAGGTAGCCAATAAGACCAACCTGATTTTCCCCAACGAAAAGATGGGCCTCAAGGATGGCCTGAAAACCCCCGAACACATCCAGCTTTTTGCCGAGCGCTTATTCGACCTGCTTTACGGCAATGGCGAATTCAGGAAGCGATTTGAAACTTTCGCGGAATGCCTGGAAGAGATTGAGGCGGCCAAATGGACCACCATGACCTACTTTACGTTCCTCGCATTTCCCGAAGAACACATGTTTCTCAAACCTGAAGTCACCAAGCATGCCGCTGCACTCACCAAGGCCGAGCTGAATTACAAATCCGACCTGAATTGGCTGACTTATTCTTGCCTGCTCGATTTCGCCAGGTATCTCAAAGATGAGCTGGTCGCCATGGGAATGAACCCGCGTGACATGATTGATGTACAGTCATTCATGTGGTGCATTACGCCCGGGAAGTACGACTGATATGCCTTCCGTCCTTGCATGGATTGACCATGACTCGAAAGCGAGGGAACGCACGCTTCGCATCCTTTCCCTTTTCCAGGAAAAGGAAAGTCGTGACGAGCTTGGGCTCGG
>Ga0209163_1001968_pt1 | contig 19140 bp, 14 predicted proteins | sample MTBAKSrepl2MetaG_FD_187457 | JGI IMG/M metagenome (GOLD analysis project Ga0209163, IMG submission 187457) | Enrichment culture microbial communities om Arthur Kill intertidal strait, New Jersey, USA, that are MTBE-degrading - MTBE-AKS2 (Arthur... | ecosystem: Environmental > Aquatic > Marine >...
GCAGCTTCAGCTCGGTCAATGCGGCGAAGATCAAGAAGATGTCGATCGGCGTGGGTACTCCGGGCACCACCACCCCCGGGGGCATCGGCACGCTCCTGGTCGATGACATCCGCGTGGTCAAGCCGTAGTCTCAGCGGCAGAGCGGCAGTGGTTCGCTCGCCGGTCATCTGATGATGTCTGTTATCGGAAAGGGCTGCAAGGCGTTCCTTGCAGCCCTTTTCTCATTCTTGTCCGATCAAGGGCCCTCAATCGACGCCATTCGGGTCGCTCGCGGGGGCTTCCTCCCACGCGAGCTTCGGGTAGGCCGGCCCCTCGTCGGGCATCTTCCAGAGATCCTCCGTGCCATTGGCGGTCTCCCCCACGAAGTCCCAGCTTGCGTCGAGGTAGATCGCGAGGTCCTGCATCTGGGCGGTGGTCATCCCGGTGCCACCCTTGCTGATGACCACACCGCTGGTGGTCTTGTCCCAGAAGCAGCCCAGGATGTCCCACTCCGGGACGAATCTGTCTGTCGCCACCAGTCCGCCGAGGGACTGCTTTCCATTCGTGGTCACTGCCCCGGTGGAGTAGCATCTCAGCAGTGTTCCCTCATTGGAGCCAATCAGACCCCCGACCGTCATGTCCCCATGCACCGCCCCGGTCGCGTAGCAGTCGGCCACCGTCGCATCGAAGTAGGGCAGGAACATGCTACCCCCCACCTCATTGTACCCGACCAACCCACCGATCGTCATGTCGCCGGCAACCTCTCCGCCAGCCCAACTCGCGCGGATGACGCCATGGTTCACCCCCACGAGTCCGCCCTGACTGAAACTCCCAGGACCGCCGGAGACGGAAGCCGTGGAATAGCAGCGGGAGACGCTGGCTTCCTCCACCCGTCCGGCGAGCCCGCCGGCCTGCATTGGCGCCGAGATCGTTCCCGTGGTGAAGGAGTCCTCAATCGTGGATTCCCGCAAGAGGAACCCGACCAACCCGCCGACGTCCGCCACCCCCGACACGCGGGCTCCCGCGTGGCACGACCAGACGCTTACCCGTCCGCCGAAGCCGAGGAGCCCTCCGACGGTGCCGCGCCCGGAAACTTCGGCCGTGGACCAACACTGCGAGACCGCCGCGTCGTTGTAGCACCCGCCGGCCAGGCCGCCCACTTCATCGCGGCCGAGCACATGCCCCCCCTTGACGTAGCAGTTCCGGACCCAACCCTGATCGAGACTACCCACCAGAGCCCCGATGTTGTCGACCGTCTTGGTGCAGTCGGAGTCCGGTCGCACGTCCGGGCCGATCAGGCCCAGGTCCTTCACCAAGGCATCCCATCCGCTGATCACGCGGAAGAACCCGATATCGTCCACGACACTCCACCCGCCAGGGCTATCTTCGTCCTTCACGTGGTAGACCAGGTTCGCGATCGTATGGTCGTTGCCGTCGAAGACGCCCTTGAACTTCGAAATCAGGTTCACTGGGGTCTCGCCCAGATCGTTCATGTCGATGTCCGCGACGAGCCGGAAGTGCTTGCTCCAATCCTCCGCGCGGAGCCCGATGGCATTCAACTGCTCGGCCGTTTCGATCAGATAGGGATCATCGGCCGTGCCGGCGCCGCCGGCGTACTGACCCCGCACCGGCAAACCAGCCGTCGCCAGGACGATCAGCGATAGGCACAGTCCCCGCTGAGTGGCCTTCATGCGACTTCTCATACTCCGCTCCTTTCAGACGACTAATAGTCTTTGAATCTCCGCATCCACGGGGGCCAATCGTCCCGTTCAACGCCGCCGGCCCTGGTCCAGGGTCCGTGCGTATCGAATTTGCCATGCCACTTCAGCGTCCACACTTCCTTGAGCCCGACGGGGCGCACCGACCAGTCCAGGAACAGGGCATTCCGCGTCCCGTCGTGGCGATTGATGCACAGGGCGTTGTCATAGGTGGCTATGATCCCGCTGCCGTGGGCGTCGGAGGGTTCGTATTTGGGGGGCGGCTCGTCCGCGCGTATCATCCAGCAATTGGGCCCGGCTCCGTCGAGAAGAGCAGGGATACTGTCGCGCCGCTTGAGGGAGAAGACATCAATCGTCCGCAGAGAATCGGAGTCGGAGAACATGCTGGGAGAGAAGAGGTTGCGGTTGATGCCGTAACTGCCGCGAAACGCCGGAGCGGGTATCCTGATCTCCCAGGCCAGGAAGGTCCCGCCGTCGCCCATCTCGAAACCCACCCCGGCGGACCCCACGGTCCACATGGAGGGGCGCTCTCGGACTTTCGTCGCCATCGGACAGCAACTGATGCCCTGGGTTTCCACCGCGTGATAGCGCCGGTGTACGTTCGGATCGGCCCTATGATCGATGTACTCGCCTCTCAGGAGCGACAGACCGGCAGGGACCGGGAGACCGAGGGAACGCGTGAAACGCCCCTGTTGATCCTCCAGGTACAGGGCCAGGGTCGTGCCCCATTGCCTCAGGTGCGTTCGGCATACCACCGCCCGGGCCCGCTTTCTGGCCGTGTGCAGCGCCGGAAACAGGACCGCCATGAGCATCGCAATGATCGCAATGACCACCAGCAGCTCGATGAGCGTGAAGCCGGCGGCGCGGACGGTCGGCGCTCGATTGGCCGTGAGATTTCGTCCATCGTATGACGTTTCTCTTTCCCTCTTGTCGCGTCCGCTGGGCATGAGGGGAACCCTCAGTTGGCTCCGTCTGGGGCGACGGGGGTGTCCGCCGGCGTCTTCTCCCAGGCCAATCTCGGATAGCCCGGCCGGCTATCGTTCATCTTCCAGAGGTCCTCTGTGCCGTTGGCGGTTTCGCCTACGAAGTCCCAGCCGGCGTCGAGATAGATCGCGAGGTCTTGCATCTGGGCGGTGGTCATCCCGGTTCCGCCCTCGCTTGCGTCTATGCCGCTGGTCGTCTTGTCCCAGAAGCAGCCTCGGATGTCCCACTCGGGGACGAATCTGTCGTACCCCACCAACCCGCCGACGGCGTACTGCAGCTTCGATGTCGGCACCGCGCCGGACGCCGTCACCGCACCGGTGGCATAGCATCTCAGCAGCGTTCCCTCATTGGAGCCGATCAGACCCCCGACCATATTGTCCCCGTGCACGCTCCCGGTGGCGTAGCTGTCGCTCACCTCGGTGTCGAAGTAAGGTATGGTGAGCAAACCCCCTACCCAGGCGAGCCCAACGAGTCCTCCGATCTGGGTCGAGCCATGAATATCTCCACCGGCCCGACTCGTGTGGATCAGGCCATGGAGAAATCCGACGAGGCCGCCCAGACTGTGAGCCCCGGATACCGAGGCCGTGGAATAGCAGCGCGAGACGCTGCCCCTCAGGTATCCTACGAGTCCGCCGGCCTGGCTTCCTGTGACAGTTCCCGTGGCGAAGCAGTCCTCGATGATGCACTCCTCCAGCCCGCTCCCCACCAGCCCTCCGACGTTCGCCGACCCCGCGACGCGGGCTCGCGCGTGGCACCGCCAGAGATCCGTCCCGGCGGCGCCGCCGACGAGTCCTCCGATGTCGGAATTGCCGGATACTTCGGTGCGGGACCAACTCTCAGAGACAGCCGCATTGTTGACGCACCTGCCGACCAGACCACCCACCATCACGTCCGCGCGCACCCGTCCGCCTTCGACATAGCAGTTCCGGACCCAGCCCTCGTTCAACTCACCTACCAGAGCTGCCACGTCGTGGACTCTCCTGGTGCCGGCGGGGTCGGGCCGCAGGTCCGGGTTGACCAGGCCCAGGTTCTGCACCAGGGCCTCGAATCCCGTGATTTTGCGGAATAGCCCGATATTGTACACGGGGTCCCACTCCGGCGGCTTGCCCTCGCGTCGCGGGCTGTCTTCATCCTTCACAAGGTAACTCAGGTTCGCGATCGTATGGTCGTTGCCGTCGAAAACGCCCTTGAACTCGGGGATCAGGTTTGCCGGGGTCTCGCCCAGATCGTTCATGTCGACGTTTGCGGTGAGCCGGAAGTGCTTGTCCCAATCCTCGGGGTTGAGCCCAATCGAGTTCATCTGCTCCGCGGTTTCGATCCGATAAGGATCGTCGGCTGTGCCGGTACCACCGGCGTATTGGGCCCGCGCGGGCAGACCCGTCGCCAGGACAACCAATGACGTGAACAGCACCCATCGAACGGGCCTCGTTTGTCTCTTCACACTCTGCTCCTTTGCAGGACCAACTGCTCATCTCAATCGGCGTTATTCGGGTCAGCAGGATCGTCCGTGGGCGCCTCTTCCCACGCGAGCTTCGGGTAGGCTGGTTCGTTGCTGCTCATCTTCCAGAGGTCCTCTGTGCCGTTGGCGGCTTCGCCGGTGAAGTCCCAGCCGGCGTCGAGATAGATCGCGATGTCCTGCATCTGGGCGGTGGTCATGCCGACTCCGCCGGCGCTGATGTTGACGCCGCTGGTCGTCTTGTCCCAGAAGCATTCGCGGATGTCCCACTCGGGGGCGAACTGGTCTGTCGCCACCAGCCCGCCAAGGGTGCTGTCGTCCTTCGATCCCGTCACCGTGCCGACGGAGTAGCATCTCAGCACCGTCCCCTGATTGCCGCCGATCAGACCTCCGATCACGCTCTCCCCGCGCACGGCGCCGGTGGCGTAGCAGTCGGCCACCGTCGTGTCGAAGTAGGGCACGAAGACGCCGTCCCCGATCATGCTCCAGCCAACCAGTCCCCCGACCGTGCTCCCGCCGGTGACCTCGCCGCCGGCCCAACTGGCGCTGATGAGGCCACTGTTCACTCCTGCCAAACCGCCCAGAAGGTGATCCCCGGACACGCGGGTCGTGGAATGGCACCGGGAAACGCTGCCTGCGGTGTTTCCCACGAGTCCGCCGGCCTGGCGTCCCGTGACGGTTCCCGTGGTGAAGCAATCCTCGATCAGGCACTCTTTCGACCAGCCCCCGACCAGCCCTCCGACGTTCACCTGCCCCGCGACTCGGGCTCGCGTGTGGCACAGCCAGATCTCCGCCACCGTGTGGCCGCTGCCGACGAGCCCTCCAATGGCGTTTTCGCCCGACACGTCCGCACTGGACCAACTGTCGGAGACAGCCCCGTTGTCGCGACATTCGCCGACCAGGCCGCCCACGTGGACGTGGCCGAGCACGTGTCCGCCCTCGACGTAGCAGTTCCGGACCCAGCCTTGACTGAGTATACCCACCAGAACCCCCACGCTACGGACTTGTCTGGCGCCGTTGGGATCCGGACGCAGGTCCGGGTCGATCAGACCCAGGTCCTTCACCAACGCATCCCGTCCGCCCATCATGCGGAACAGCCCGATGCCCCATACATAGGGCAACTCCGCCGGGCTGTCTTCATCTTTCACAAGATAGGTCAGGTTCGCGATGGTGTGATCGTTGCCATCGAAGACGCCCTCGAACTTGGGGATCAGGTTCACCTTGGCTCCACCGAGATCGTTCATGTCGATGTTTGCGGTGAGCCGGAAGTGCTTGTCCCAATCCTCAGGCTTGAGCCCTATGGAGTTCATCTGCTCGACCGTTTCGATCCGGTAAGGATCATCGGCCGTCCCGCTCCCACCGGCGTACTGGGCCCGCGCCGGCGAACCAGCAGCCACCAGGACCATCACAAATGTGAACAACCCCCGCTGAATGGTTTTCATCTGTTCTTTCATATTCCGCTCCTTTCGAGGACCGTTGGCACGATCCTGTCAATTGCTGGTGTTCGGGTCGGGCGCGTACTCCCAAGCCAGCTTGGGATAGCTCGGCCCCTCGGGCGGCATCGTCCAGAGGTCCTCGGCGCCATTGGCAGTCTCGCCTACGAAGTCCCAGCCTGCGTCGAGATAGATCGCGAGGTCCTGCATTTGCGCGGTCGTCATCCCCGTGCCGCCGTCACTCTTGTCCACGCCGCTGGTCATCGTGTCCCAGAAGCAGCCGCGGATGTCCCACTCGGGGACGAACTTGTCGGTCGCCACCAGCCCGCCGATGAAGTAGTTTGTGTGCGATATCGGCACTTTGCCGGACGTCGTCACGGCGCCGGTGGCATAGCATCTCAGCACCGTTCCCTCATTGGAGCCCATCAGACCCCCGACGCTGTTGTCCCCGCGCACGGCCCCGGTCGCGTAGCTGTCGGTCACCTGGGTATCGAAGTAGGGTACGTGAATGCCATCCCCCACCGTGCTGGACCCGACCAGTCCTCCGACCGCGGTCCCGCCGGTGACCTCTCCGCCCGCCCAACTGGTGTTGAGGAGGCCAAAGTGGTACCCTACGAGTCCGCCCAGAGTGCGGTCGCCGGATACCGAGGCCGTGGAATAGCAGCGCGAGACGTTGCCCCTCAGGTATCCAACGAGTCCGCCGGCCTCGCTTCCCGTGACGGTTCCCGTGCTGAAACTGTCCTCAATCACGCCCTCCTGCCCGGCGACCGCGACCAACCCGCCGACGCTACGTGCTCCCGAGACGCGGCCCCCCGCGCGGCACGACCAGACGCTGCCTCCTACGACGTGGCCGATGAGCCCTCCGACGTACCAGTCGCCGGACACCTCGGCGGTGGACCAACACTCTGAGATCGCCGCGTCGGCGTCGCAGCTTGCGACCAGGCCGCCCACGGTGCGGCGGGCGCCCACGTATCCCCCTTTGACGTAGCAGTTCCGGATCCAGCCCTCCCTCACACTGCCCGCCAGGGCCCCTACGCTCACGACCGGCTTGGTGCAGGTGGGATCCGGTTGCACGTTCGGATCGATCAGGCCCAGGTCTTTCACCAAGGCATCCCATCCGAGGATCGCACGGAACAGCCCGATACCGACCACAGAGGGCGCCCCAGGCTGGCCATCTTCCTCCTTCGCCTGGTAGACCAGGTTCGCGATCGTATGGTGATTGCCGTCGAAGACGCCTTGGAAGTAGAAGATCAGGTTTACCGGGGTTTCGCCCAGGTCGTTCATGTCGATGTCTGCGGTGAGCCGGAAGTGCTTGCTCCAATCCTCCTCGCGGAGCCCGATGGCATTCAACTGCTCGGCGGTGTCGATCAAATAGGGATCATCCGCGGTGCCGCTGCCACCGGCGTACTGGCCCCGCGCCGGCAGCGCCGCCGTTATCAGGACAACCGCCGACAGGAACATCGCCCATCGAATGGGCTTCGTTTGCCTTTTCATACTCTGCTCCTCTGAAGGACTGACTGCTCATCTCAACCGGCATTGTTTGGGTCGTCGGGTTCTCCCGTGGATGGCTCTTCCCAGGCCAGCTTCGGGTAGGTGGGATCCTCGTCGGGCATCTTCCAGAGGTCCTCGGTGCCGTTGGCGGTCTCCCCCACGAAGTCCCAGCTTGCGTCGAGGTAGATCGCGAGGTCCTGCATCTGGGCGGTGGTCATCCCGGTTCCTCCCTCGCTGATGTCCACGCCGCTGGTTATCTTGTCCCAGAAGCAACCCCGGATGTCCCATGCGGCGACGCCACTGTCTTTTGCCACCAACCCGCCAAGGGGGGACTTCGCGTTCGTTGCTGTCACGGCGCCCGTGGAGTAGCATCTCAGCAGTGTTCCCTCATTGGAGCCAATCAGACCCCCGACAGCGCCGTCCCCGTGCACAGCCCCGGTCGCGTAGCAGTCGGTCACCTTCGTGTCGAAGTAGGGGGGGATGTTGAGGAAGCCGCCACCCACCTCATTGCGGCCGACCAGTCCTCCGACCATCGTCCCGCCGGCAATCTCCCCACCGGCCCAACTCGTGTTGATGAGGCCATGGTTTATCCCTACGAGTCCGCCCAGACTGAAACTCCCGGATACCGAAGCCGTGGAATAGCAGCGGGCGACGCTGCCTTGGTCCAGGTATCCGACGAGTCCGCCGGCCTGGCTTCCCGTGACCGTGCCCGTGGTGAAGGAGTCCTCGATCGTGGACTCCGGCAACACGGTCCCGACCAACCCTCCGACGTCCGCCACCCCCGAAACGCGGCCTCCCGCGTGGCACGACCAGACGCTTGCCCTTCCGACGCAGCCGATGAGCCCTCCGACGTCGCAGCCGTAGCCGTAGCCGATGTGCGCCCCGACGATGTCGCGGCCGGACACCTCGGCACTGGACCAACTCTCCGAGACCGCCGCGTCGCTGTAACAGTCGCCCACCAAGGCGCCCACGTACCTGTGGCCGAGTACGTGTCCTCCCTTGACGTAGCAGTTCCGGATCCAGCCCGCACCCAGACTGCCCACCAGAGCCCCTATGTCGTAGAGCGATTTGGTGCAGGTAGGGTCCGGCTGCACATCCGGGTCAATCAGGCCCAAGTCCTTCACCAGGGCATCCGATCCGCTGATCACGCGGAAGAGCCCGATACGGAACACCTCGGACCACGTGGGCGGACTATCTTCGTCCTTCACGTGGTAGACCAGATTCGCGATGGTATGACCGTTGCCGTCGAAGACGCCCTCGAAGGGGTCCCCGAAGACGCCGATCAGGTTCACCTTGGCCCCGTCCAAGTCGTTCATGTCGATATCTGCGGTGAGCCGGAAATGCTTGTTCCAGTCGTCCGGGTAGAGCCCGATGGAGTTCAACTGCTCGGCCGTTTCGATCAGATAGGGGTCATCGGCCGTGCCGGCGCCGCCGGCGTACTGGCCCCGCACAGGCAGACTCACGGTCGCCAGGACCACCAATGGGGTGAACCATGCCCATCGGATGGCCTTTGTTTGCCTTTTCATCCTCCGCTCCTTTCGAAGACTAATAGTCCTTGAATTTCCGCATCCACGCGGGCCAATCGTCCCGTTCAACGCCGCCGGCCCGGGTCCAGGGTCCGTGCGTATCGAATTTGCCATGCCACTTCAGCGTCCACAGTTCCTTCAGTCCGACGGGCCTGACCGACCAGTCCAGGAACAAGGCGTTCCGCGTCCCGTCGTGGCGATTGAGGCACAGGCTGTTGTCATAGGTGGCCATGATCAGGCTGCCGTGGGCGTCGGAGGACTCGTATTGGGGGGGCGGCTCGTCCGCGCGTATCATCCAGCAATTGGGGCCGGCGCCGTCGAGAAGAGCAGGAATGCCGTCGCGTCGCTTGAGAGAGAAGACATCGATCGCCCGCAGAGAGTCGGAGTCGGAGAACATGCTGGGAGAGAAGAGGTTGCGGTTGACACCGTAACTGCCGCGAAACGCCGGCGTGGGTATCCTGATTTCCCAGGCCAGGAAGGTCCCGCCGGCGCTCATCTCCAGAGTGATCCCGGCAGGCCCTATCACTCTCATGGAGAAGTCCTCTCGGGGCTTCGTAGCCATCGGACAGCAACTGATGCCTTGGGTTTCCACCGCATGATAACGTCGATGTGTATTCGGATCGGTCCTGTGATTGACGTACTCGCCTCTCAGGAGCGACAGACCGGGAGGGAGATCCAAGGAACGCGCCAGACGGCCCTGCTGGTCCTCCAGGTACAGGGCCAGGGTCGTTCCCCACTGCCGCAGGTGGGCGCGACAGACCACCGCGCGGGCCCGCTTTCGCGCCGTGTGCAGCGCCGGCACCAGGGTCGCCATCAGCAGCGCAATGATCCCGATCACGACCAGCAGTTCGATGAGCGTGAAGCCCCCGGCATTCGCGCTGGACGATCTCCCGCCTGCGGTTCCTTCTCCACTGCGCTTCATGTATTTCCCCACCGCCGAATCCACAGCCCACCGACCCTTTATTATACCGCCTGGGCGGGCGGCAGTCAACGGTCTCCGGACCTTCCCTATTCCCTATCCCCTGGGGGCACGGGTATTCCGTTAGAAGACAGGACGTTCCAGGGGCCGTTTTGATATGTCTGAGACACGGATTTCCGTCTGGGCGAACGAGCTTGCCAGGGGGGATTCGAGGCCGCATAATGGCCTTGGGTCAGTGGGAGAAGCGTACGTCGAGGCGCCTGGCGCGGTGAAAGGATGGACGATGGGCGGTCGAATGAGCAGTTCTGTCGCGGTACTCGTTTGGGTTCTGATGCTGGTGACGAGCGTCCGGGGGCAGACGGTGGAGAGGTTGTCGTCTGCACAGATCGACCGTTGCTGTGCCGATGTACATGAGCAAGTGATCACGTGGCGGCGGGACATCCACGAGCATCCGGAATTGTCGAATCGCGAGATCCGCACGGCAGGAGTGGTGGCCGAGCACCTGCGCCGGCTGGGGCTGGAGGTCCGGACCGGGGTCGCTCATACGGGCGCCGTGGGCGTGCTGCGCGGCGGCAAGCCCGGACCGGTGATCGCGCTGCGGGCGGATATGGATGCGTTGCCCGTTACGGAAGCGGTGGACCTGCCGTTTGCCTCGCGGGTCAAGACCCTCTACAACGGGCGGGAGGTCGGCGTGATGCATGCCTGCGGACATGACGTGCATACGTCGGTGCTCATGGGCGTGGCGCAGGTGCTGGCGCAGATGCGCGAGGAACTGCCCGGCACGGTGAAATTCATCTTTCAGCCGGCGGAGGAGGGGGCTCCCGCAGGGGAGGAAGGTGGCGCCCGCTTGATGATTCGCGAGGGAGCGCTGGAGAACCCCAGGCCCGAAGTGATTTTCGGACTCCACGTGAGCCCCGGCCATCGGGTGGGGACGATTGCCTATCGGTCGGGGGCGACGATGGCGGCCTCCGACGGCCTTCGTATCGTTGTCCGGGGTCGCCAGACGCATGGGGCCTCGCCTTGGAGCGGCACGGATCCCATCGTGGTCGCGTCGCAGATCGTCCTGGGTCTCCAGACGATCATCAGCCGGCAGATTGATCTGCCGGCGGCTCCGGCGATCATCACCATCGGGGGCATCCACGGCGGCGTTCGCTCGAACATCATTCCGGAGGAAGTGGAGCTGGTTGGCACGATTCGCACGTTCCTGCCCGAGATGCGCAGCGACATTCACGAGCGGGTTTGTCGGACCGCGATGCTGATTGCGCAGGGCAGCGGGGCGGCCGCCGAGGTGAAGATCAGTTCCGGGTACCCCGTTACGTTCAACGATCCGAACCTCACGGCGCGGATGGTCCCGGTGCTCGAAGCGGTGACCGGTAAGGGACGCACGATCTCCGTCCCGCCGATGACGGGCGCAGAGGACTTCTCCTACTATCAGCAGCGGATACCGGGATTGTACTTCTTCATCGGTGTCACCCCGGAGAACGCCGATCCCAAGCAGGCAGCGATGCTCCACTCGCCGCAGTTCTACGTGGATGAGGGTGCGCTGGCAGTCGGCGTTCGGTCGCTCACGCATCTGGCGGTTGCCTACCTGAAGAGGTGAATGCTGGCCGATGCGGTCGTAACAGGCATCCGTCGAAACGTCGAACGTGTGACACCACGCGTGATCCTCGTAGGATCGTCTGGCATTCCATTGGTTCCGATACAAACCGCGTCTTCGCGGGAATCCTCCTTGCCCTGCGTGCGACTTTCCTGCTGTCCGAATCCCGGTGGTCCGATATTCGGTTCTGCCTGCCCCGGCGAGTCCCTGCGTGTCCGGCCGAAACCTCTTGGATTGCGTTTTCACGCGGCACACGAGAAAAGCCGACACAGTCCCACCTGCCAAACGCCGATGAGACTATCATCCACAGCGTCCGGCAGCGGTCCGGGCTCGTGCGTATGGTCGTGCGGGTGGCCGGAATCGCCGGAGGGTGGTGTGATGAGGAGCAAGAGGCGCCGGATGAGTGCAACGTGGAAGAAGAGACTCCGCCCAGCGACACCGGGGGAGATCCCGGGCCAGTGCAAACGCTGCGGGGTCTGCTGCGCGTTCATCAGCATTCCTCCGTTTCGCGAGGACGAGTTGGACCGGCTTCCGGCGGGCATCCGGCAGGTGGTGGAATGGTATACCCGGAACAACCGCCCGCGCCCCAAATCTCCAGTGCCCTGCTACTTCTTCGACATGGCGAATCGTATTTGCCTGATCCACGAGCACAAGCCGCAGGCCTGCCGGGAGTTCGAGCCCGGCGCCGCCGCCTGCCGCAAGCAGAGACGCGACCTGCTCGGGGCTCTGAACAGCTACTACAATGCCACCCGACAATGGACGCAGCACTACAGCCGCGTGGTCTTCCCCGGCGGCCGAATTCAGGAGATGGGCGAATTCAGCTTCGACGACGAGGTCGTGGAAGGGCTGCTGAAGAACTGACCGAGAGTGCCCAGCCCACGCGGTTCAGTACGTCCCTGTCGAATCGCACGTTTCCGACTTCACCCTTTACACACCGGCGGCCCCGCTTCATACTCTGCAAGAGATCAAGGCGCTCACAGAGTTGCCTCACCGTTCCCGCGCATGTCATTGCGAGGAGCACAGCGACGAAGCAATCTCAACGTCGGGTGTGAGAAATTGCCTCGTTTCGCTCGCGATGGCATCGCGGCGGTACTCGTCTGTGGTTCTGCGTTCGGCCGGTCAGGAACTGCCGTGTGGCGTCGCTTCAAAAGATAGGATGCAAGGATATGGGAATCTCGCGCAGGGACGTGTTGAAGATGCCGGCTGCCGTCGCGGCAGGCTGGGCGGGAATGGCGACGGCGGGGGAGCGAGGGGCCGGCGGCGTGGCGCGGTTCAGCGTCCGTCGCAGGCGACTGACGCTGGCGCATACGTGGACGATTGCCCGGAACTCGAGCGATTTCAAGGATAACGTGTTCGTCCGGCTCGAGCGGGACGGCGTCGTCGGCTGGGGCGAGGCGGCGCCGAATGTCCGCTACGGCGAGAGCGCCGAGCAGACGATGGGCCTGATCGAGAAGGCCCGGTCGCTCGTGACAGCGGCCGATTGGCTCAAGTACGTGGACCTGCGGGCGCGGTGGGAACGGGAACTGCCGGGGCAGTCATGCGCTCACGCCGCTCTCGACATGGCGGTCCTGGACTGGGTAGGCGGCCGGCTCGGCGTCCCGTTATATCGGCTGCTGGGACTCGATCCGGGCAAGACGCCGGTGACGACGTTCTCCATCGGGATCGACACGCCGGAGATGATCAAGCAGAAGGTGGCGGAGGCGAAGGAGTTTCCCGTCCTCAAGATCAAGGTGGGACGGGAAAATGACGCGGAGATTCTGGCGGCGGTACGTGACGCGACGGACAAGCCGCTGCGCGTCGATGCCAACGAAGGCTGGCGCGACAAGCAGCAAACGCTGGAAAAGATACAATGGCTGCAAGGGCTGGGCGTGGAGCTGATCGAGCAGCCGCTGCCGGCAGCGCTGCTCGAGGAGACCGCGTGGCTGCGCGAGCGGGTGGAAATCCCGATCGTCGCCGATGAAGCGGTCAAGACCGCCGGGGACATTCCCCGCCTGGCGGGAGCCTATGACGGGATCAACATCAAGCTGATGAAGGCCGGCGGCGTGCAAGAGGCGATCCGGATGATTCACGTCGCGCGGGCGTTCGGGATGAAGATCATGTTGGGCTGCATGATCGAGAGTTCGGTGGCGATCTCCGCCGCGGCCCATCTGAGCCCGATGGTGGACTGGGCCGACCTCGATGGGAACCTGCTGATCTCGAACGATCCGTTCGTGGGTGTCGGTGTGGAGCAGGGCCGGCTGATCCTGGGCGACCGGCCGGGGCTGGGCGTCCGCGAGAAGTCGTAACGCTATCGTCTATGCGGACTTCGAGGCGTCGGGCGGTTCGTGGCCCTGGCACTTCTTCATGCCGGGCGGCATGGCCAAGCCACTGGGACCCTGCTTCTCCTTGAAGTCCACAATGATCTGGACCGCGGCGTCGGGGTCGTCCTGGATCGTGAAGACGCTCAGGTCGCCGGGCGAGATGTACCCGTTTTCCGCGAGCATCTTGTCTTCCATCCACTGGATCAGGCCCTGCCAGTAGTCCTTGATCATCAGCACGACCGGGAAGTGGACCTGGCGGAGCGTCTGGATCAGCACGGCAGCCTCGAAGAATTCGTCCATCGTCCCGAAACCGCCCGGGAAGACGATGAACCCGTGCGCGTACTTGAGGAACATCACTTTGCGGACGAAGAAATACCGAAAGTGCAGAGACAGGTTCTGGAAGTCGTTCGGGACCTGCTCCTCGGGGATCTCGATGTTCAGTCCGACGCTGCATCCACCGGCGTCGGTGGCCCCTTTGTTGGCGGCCTCCATGATGCCGCCGCCGCCGCCGGTGATGACGGCGAAACCGGCCTTGGCCACCTTGCGCGCCGTTTCTTCGGCGAGCCGGTAATGCGGGTGGTCCGGCGGCGTCCGGGCGGAGCCGAAGATCGAGACCGCCGGACCCACCGAGGCCAGTTCCTCGTATCCTTCCGTGAACTCGGCCATGATCCGGAAGATGCGCCACAGGTCCTCAACCGGCTTGTCTATTCGGCCGCCCACATGGTTGTGATTGGTCTTCAGTCGCATGATGTCTACCTAATGAGGCTTCCGTGCGGCGTATCGCCCCGGAAGCCGGTGTTACCAGAGACTGGGGCTGTTCGCGGCCGGGCAGTGCTGGGCGATCGGACAGGCCGGGCACTCCGGCCTTCGTGCCTTACAGATCGCTCGTCCGTGCGTGATCAGCCGATGGCAGAAGAGCGTCCAGTCTTCTCTGGGGACGATATCGGCCAGATCGAACTCCAGCTTTACCGGATCGGAGTTGGGAGATAACTGCAACCGGCGGGAGAGCCGGATGACGTGCGTGTCACACATGATCGCCGGCTGATTGTAGGCGTTGCCCAGGACGCAGTTGGCGGTCTTGCGCCCCACGCCGGGCAGGGTGACCAGCTCCTCCATCGTTTCAGGGACCTTGCCGCCGTACTCGTCGCGGATCTTGCGACTGGCCCCCTGGATACTGACGGCCTTGTTGTGATAAAAGCCACAACTCTTGATGTCCTGCTCGATCTCCTGCAGACCCGCGCGGGCCCAATCCTCCGCCGAGCGATACTTCTGGAACAGGTCCTTCGTCACCAGGTTGACCCGTGCGTCGGTGCACTGGGCCGAGAGGATCGTCGCGATCAGCAGCTCCAGTGGATTGGTGTGATGCAGCGCGATGCCGGCGTGCGGATAGGTCCTTGCCAGGATCGGCAGGAGCTGCTTCACCCGCTCTGCGGCGGCGGTTTTGTCGAAGGTCCTGGTCTTCCCTACGCGTCTCCCGGCGGTTTTGACCGTTGGCGCGGGTTTCCTTTTCTGTGCCATCTATGTTTTGGCCTCCGGTAGCTTCCTGAGGAGTTGAATCAGTTCCTGCCTGTCGAAGATGCCTCGCAGCTTCTCCTGCGACCCATCGGGCAACAGCACGATGGTGACCGGTACGTTGCCGGCTTCGCCATACAATCGCTTCAGATCGGTCGTGGCGGGATAATCGACAACCGTCGTATCCGCCCTTACGGCCAGGACGTTTTTCTCCTGGATGAGCCCGGCTACCTCCGGGTCATGGTAGACCCTGCGATCCACGACCTTGCAGTTCGTGCACCAGTCGGCGGTGAACTTCAATAGGACAGGCTGTCGCTCCGCCACCTTCTGCTGGATCAGATCGGGGTCGTATTGATGCCAATCGACGGCGGTCCCGGCGATTGGTTCCCGCGCCGGCAGCAGACGCAACCCCGCCACGACGGCCAGGGCCACGGCGATGGACCGAATGATCAGCCGGCGCGAGGTCGGCGTCGAGAAATCGACCCACTTGCCCCACATCCAGACGCAGAAGCTGAAGATAACGCCGTACATCAGGACGGCCAGCAATCGGTCTTTGGGCAGGGCGGCCAGGGTGAGCTTGGCCGCGATCAGGAACAGCAGGAACCCGGCGGATTTCTTGAAGATCTCCATCCAGTACCCCGGCTTCGGAATGCGGTTCAACAGGGAGGGGATCAGGATGATGACTGCGTAAGGCAAGGCCATGCCCACGCCCATGAGGAGGATGGCGGTGCTGCTGACGTACAGCGGCTGGGTCTGGGCCCAGACCAGGACGAAGCCAAGCAGGGCCCCGCTGCACGGCGTGCTGAGGATGCCTGCGAAGAAGCCCATGCCCAACGACCCGGCGATGCCTGAACCGGCGCTCTGATGCCCCGCTACGGACGACGGCAGCGTCAGGGTGACGACATCCAGCATGACCAGGCCGAAGAAGACGATCGCCAGGAACAGGACGATCACCGCGGTCGGATAGCGGAAGAGACTGTTCAGGTCGAGTACCGCTCCGGTGGTGAGACTGACGATGGCCGAGACCAGGGCGAAGACCGCGAAGAACAGGAGGACCCCGACGCAGAACGCCAGGCCCGGCGCGTAGCGTCGGCCGCCGTCGGGCCGGCGCGAGTGCCCCAGCAGCCGCAGCAGGATCAAGGGCAGGACCGGCAACACGCAGGGCATGATGTTGATCGACAGTCCCGCGGCAACGGCCAGCAGGTAGTAGATACCGGTGCCATAGGAGAGGACAGACTGCCGTTCGACCGCGGCCGCTGCGGGCGGTGCGCCGGTCTCTTGCGGTGCGGTCGCGAGCGAAACGGGCGGCCACGTCTCCCTCTCCGCGAGGTTGACGGTAGTCGTCAGGATCTTGTCGAAAGGCGGTAGGCATAGCTTGCTGGTGCAGGCAATCCCTGCGATCTGCACCGTTACCTCCGTCTGCTTGGGTTCTGCGGCGACCGATTCCGCGCGGATGGGGACAAAGACCGTGAAGTCCCCGACGTAGACCTGGACCTGCTGGCCCGTCGGATCGTTGAAAATGCCCCAGGGCGGAAAGACCGCCGGGCCGAAATCCACACTGTCCGAGGCGGCCGTGATCTTCAGCTCCAGGCCGGGAGCCGGCGCCGTCTCGGGCCGGGCGTAGTAGTGGAGGTCCTTGGTGCCCTCAAAGACCACCGCGATCCCTGGACGGCCCTCCCAACGCGCCGTCTCCAGACGTGCGGAGGAACGCTCCTGCTCAAACCGGACGAGCTCCGTACCGCCGCTCTGGGCGAAGGCCAGAGAGCCCCCGAGGGCCGCACAAAGGGCATAGATTAGAACACCGCGCGCTCCGTTCATCCCATCTTCCCATTGTTGGGCGACGAAGACACGCTCAAGTCTCACCTGAGCGTGCCACCCCATGCATAGTGCATCACGATCCTGACCCGCTCCAACATGTACCGAGGCCGGTCAACTGACCGATTGTTCCTGCTTGTGTTTCTCCCCATCCTCCGCATGCTTGGCCTGCTCGGCGGCCAACAGATCCCCCACGGTGGGCTTGTCCAGACGGCCCCCGCTCAGGATGAGCTTGACGTCGTCCGCGTCGAGCGTCTCATACTTGAGCAGGGCCTGCGCGATCCCTTCGAGCCTGCTGCGGTTGTCCTGGATCACCTGCTTGGCCATCCCATAGGCGTCGTCCATGATACGCCGGACCTCGGCGTCGATGTCTTCCGCCGTCTTATCGGAGTACTCCCGCTCGGTGGGCATGAGATACACGTTCTCTTTGACCCCTTGATCCGGTCCATAACTGACCGGGCCGAGATGATCGCTCATGCCCCAGGTCAGGACCATCTGCCGGGCGATCCGGGTCGCCTGCTCGATGTCCGACTGCGCTCCGCTGGAGATGTCGTCGCAGAACAACTGCTCGGCGATCCGCCCGCCGAAGCAAACCTGGAGCAGGGCGATGCAATACCGGCGGGTGAACAGCGTGCGGTCCCTCTCCGGCAGAGCGAACGTGGCGCCACCCATCGGGCCGCGCGGAATGATGCTGACCTTGTGCAGAGGATCGGCGTCCTTGATCAGCGACTGCACGAGCGTATGGCCCGCCTCGTGATAGGCGGTGATCTCGCGTTCCTTCTGGTCCACGACGCGGCTCTTTTTGGCGCGTCCCCAGCGGACCTTGTCCCGGGCCTCTTCCAGATCCGCCAACTCGATGAAGTCCTTGTTGGCCATCGTGGCAGCCAGCGCTGCCTCGTTGATGATCGCGGCCAAGTCGGCGCCGCTGAACATGGGCGTACCGCGGGCCAGGCGGTCGAGGGTGGCATTGGGGCTGAGCTTGACCTTGCGGGCGTGGACCCGGAGGATTTCGAGACGGCCCTTGAGATCCGGCAACGGCACGACCACCTGGCGGTCGAACCGCCCCGGCCGGGTCAAAGCGTGGTCCAGGATGTCTGCGCGGTTGGTCGCCGCGATCACGATCACCTGGTCGTTCGTGTCGAAGCCGTCCATTTCGACGAGAATGGCGTTGAGCGTCTGCTCCCGCTCGTCGTGGCCGCCGCCCACGAAGCTGGCGCCGCGCTTGCGGCCGATCGCGTCGATTTCGTCGAGGAAGATGATGCAGGGCGAGTTGTCCTTGGCTTGCTTGAACAGGTCGCGCACGCGCGAGGCGCCGACGCCGACGAACATCTCGACGAAGTCGCTGCCGGAGATGCTGAAGAAGGGGACGTCGGCCTCGCCGGCGATGGCCTTGGCCAGCAGGGTCTTACCGCAGCCGGGCGGACCGATCAGCAGGACGCCGCGCGGGATGCGCCCGCCCAGACGCTGGAACTTCCGCGGGTTCTTGAGGAACTCGATGATCTCGGCCACTTCCTCTTTGGCTTCATCGATGCCGGCCACGTCCTTGAAGGTGACCTTGACGCGATCCTTGCCGTGCACTTTGTGCTTGCTGCGCCCGAAGGACATGAGCATGCCGCCGGCGCCGCCCCGCATGTTGCGGAAGATGAAGAAGTAGAAGATCCCGACGAAGAAGACGATCGGCAGCACGTAGTTCAGCAGCATGAGCATCCAGATCTGGGGCTTGGTGTACTCGTACTCCAGCGCGTATTTCGGATCGGTGGCCGCCTGCTTCTCGATGGAGTTGAGGATCTCGTTCAGTCGCTGCTCGGCCCCGCTGTCCGGCCGGTAGTTCACCTTGAACGGGAGCGCCCCATGCTCCTGGGCGGCCTCCGAGCCCTCGCGGAACTTTCCGGAAATCTCCGTTTCGCCGATCTCGATCCGCTCGATCTGGCCTCCCTGTTTGAGGTACTCGGTGAACTGACTCCACTCCAGCGTGTTCGTGACAAACCCCTGCTGGAGCATCATCATGGCCGTGAACAGGATGATGGCCGCGATCAGCCAACTGAGGGGACCGCGCCGATAGGTCGGCAATTGCGGCTTCTTGTTCGGATGTCTTCCCTTCTCCCAGGGCGACCCATTCTGTGTGTTGTTCGAGTTCTCTTTCATAATGTATGAGGATCCCGGTCCAAAGTTGCGGCATGCACCTTCTTGCGACCGAGGCGCACACGATAACCACCGTCTACCACTGATTCTCCATAAGCTGTACGACGTTTTCCGCCAACTTGTTTGCCGCCAGGGCGGAAGCGTAGGTGAGGTCCTGGTCCAGGAACTCGGAGTACCCGGCCGCCGCCGTGACCGTCTGGTTGTTGATCATCAGCCGGCCGGTCTTGAGGCTCTTCCAGTTGACGACCGCAGTCAGGATCACCTCCTT
>Ga0209163_1001974_pt1 | contig 19049 bp, 12 predicted proteins | sample MTBAKSrepl2MetaG_FD_187457 | JGI IMG/M metagenome (GOLD analysis project Ga0209163, IMG submission 187457) | Enrichment culture microbial communities om Arthur Kill intertidal strait, New Jersey, USA, that are MTBE-degrading - MTBE-AKS2 (Arthur... | ecosystem: Environmental > Aquatic > Marine >...
AGATCACCTTGGACGCGGCCTCCACCTTCTGGCGGTCCGGGTCCCCTTCCGCGGCGGCCCCCTGTTTCCGGTTGCGGACGGCCCGTGTCAGCCCCTTAATATAATCCGGGTCCGCGTCCACCAACTGTGCCGTCAGCTCCCCGATCAGCTCCGCCCGCTGCCCATCGGCCACACGCTCCGGGGCCTCCATCGTTTCATCCTCTGCAATCATGGTTCGATCCTTCCCATCTTCGATAACCCTGTTCATCCTATCCGGCCCAGGCCGCCGCCTCGCGCTGCTCTTGCTGGCGCACCTGCCGATAGACCATCGGCAACCACTCCCGAATCGGAAGCGCCAACTGTTCGACCGCCGACAGGATCGACGGCCCGTCGATGTACCCCCGCTCGGCAATCGTCGGCGACATATGCAGCGCGCTGCAGATATGCCCGCACGTCCGCAACCGTCCCGTCCGGGGCGTCTTGCAGATACGCCGGAACGTCTCCACCGCGTCCGACTTGAGCACGATCCCGCCGTACTCGTACAACGCCCGGATATCCTCGGCCGTGTACAGCCCCCCGCCGTCGTCGCCGGCCACTTCATCCAGGTTTAGAATGCTCATCAAACGGCTGTTAAACTGGTCTAAACTGGCGTGCCCCTCCCGATAGCCGGGATCGTGCAGCGTCTTGAGCAGGTCCGCGTTGCCCGCCAGAACCAACGGACACCGCGCCTTGATCACCAGCACCTGCCGAAGCCGGTTCAGGTCCCGCACCCGCAGGCTCGATGCTTCGTCGATCAGCACGATCACCCGCCGATCCCGCAGGCCCTTGACCAGCCGCGCCGTCACCGCCGCCAACGAACCGGCCGACGGCAGCTTCACCGCCCGCGCGATCTCCGCGAACAGACGGGTCATGGTCATGCAATCATCGTAGGCGATGTACACCGCGTTCTTGTCCGCCTCGGCGTACTGCCGCAGACAGTGACTCTTGCCGTGGCCGCCGTCGCCGATAATCACCCCGATCCGCCCCTCGGCGTCACTGAACGCCTCGGTCTGCACGATCAGGGTCCCGATCCGCCGGGCCACCGTCGTCGACACAAACGCCTCGCCCTTGTCCCGCCGCTGCTTGCGGGCCTCGCTGTTCATCATCCAGACCAGCTTGCCCGCCAGCTTCTCCAGGTCGCCGTCGTACCGGCCCGCCAGGAACGACGCCACCACCGAACGGCTGTATCCGATCCGCCGCCCGATCTGCGCGTGGCTCAGACCGTGGTCCGCCTTGAACCGCTTGACCGATTCGATCAGGGCGGTCAGCTCCGGGACCGACAGCTTCTCCGGCATCCGTTCGGTCACCTGTCGGGCGTCCTGTTCCAGACCACGATGGAGGTCGTCACTTTGCATTCAACTCACGGGATTGGGAAGTCCGGCCAGGGGCTAAATTCGCGGGGTTGCTGTTCTGTGTCGTTTTCTTCGGGCCACAGCGTGCTGAGCGGTGGGAGCTCCGGCGGATGATTCATCGCGTAGAGGGCCTCCATATCGACTTGAATCCCGCCGATATCCGTGTTCTCCGCGCCGGCCGCCCGCCGCACGGTCCGCTTGATCACCTGCCGCCGCTCTTCACGGCGGACCGCCTTGGCCTGGCCATCGATGGGCGTCGCGACCGGCTGCACGTCCACGGCCGTGTCCTCCGGCTCCGGCCGGGTGCGGTCATTCATGGCCTCAATCGCCAGGTCCGTAATACGGGCATGCCGCCGGCGAGCCGCCGAACCCGCCTCCTCGCGCGCGACCTTTCTGGCCCTGGCCTTCTTGCGCATGGCTTCGCGCAGGTCTTCATCTTTCAGGGCGACGCCATAGCGGATAAGATCGGCTTGCTCGGCGACGGTTAAGAACTCCCACGTCTCGGCGTCGTACACGTGGACGCGACGGAGGTCGTCGGGGTCGAAGCTCACGCGCACGGATCGGCCCTGATACCGTACGAGCCGCTCGTTGTACTGCCCATAGTACATGTGCCGGAACCGCACGCCGTTCTTTCCGACCTTGAGTGTCCCGCTCCAAACCCGCAGCAGCAGGTCCAGGCTTTCTTTTTTCGCCATGCGTTTGCTGGTCCGCGTGGCGAACACCTCGTTCGGCGTCGCGCCGTTCATCCCTTCCCCCTTGTGCGGGAAGTTATCATAGCCCGCGATCCATCGGTCCAGGCGCAACGCCAATGCCCGGATCGTGAACGCATCGGCCACGGCCGCCTCACTTTTGAGGTAGGCATTCAAGTCCTCTGGCTTCTGCGCCGCGTCCTTGCCACAGTAGGTGGGAACGAATTTACAGAGCTGGCGGTCCAGCGTGTCAAAAAACCGTTCGATCGACTTGCTCTTCGCATGATACGGAAGGGCAAACGACACGTCGATGCTGAGCAGGTGGAACAGACCGCTTATCCCGGCTTCATCCAAGTAGCCCTTCTTCAGGGCGCGGCGTTTTTGCTTGGTGGTCCCGGTAAACATTTGGCTGTCGTAGTCCCTGCCGTTGTCGATCTTCACGCTGTCCGGTAGGCCGTGCTCCAAAACGCCGCGCCGCAGCGCCTGCAGGATCGTCCCCTGATTCGGCGATGGGGCCAGCCAGTGGCCCATGACCTTGCGGCTGCGCATGTCAATCCAGGCCGTGATCCAAGGCCGAATCCACCGGCCCCGGTGCCGCACCCACACATTGAGCTGGTGGTGATCCCCCACCCACACCGACCCCGGCGGAATGCTCTCGAAGTCCTTGAGAATATAGGGCTCGCACTTGGCCGTGTAGGCCGCTTCACCTTCGCGGTACAGGACGCGGGCGGGCAGCGGAATGTTTTCATTCACCCACCGCCGAACGCAATCATACGAGGGGACCTGCCAGTTGTTTTTCTTGGCTTCATACACGACGATGCGCCAGCAGGTTGTGAGGTCGCGCTTGCTCCTATGGAGATAGAGTTGCCGAAGGCGATCCTGCGCTTCAAGGCTGAACGGCTGGGCCTGGCCGGGAGTGCCGCGCCGCTTGTCGATCAGACCCGTGATCCCGTCGCGGTCGAAGGCTTTTATCCATCGTTGCAAGGACCGGAAGGCCAGGCTGTGCTGCGTGGCGAAGTGCCGTAGGGCATCGGTCCGACCGATCCCCTCGCGGGCGGCCGCGCGGCAGAACGCCTCGGCCTCTGTGACCAAGCCGGCCTTGCGGAGCGCGGCTTCGCGCTTCTGCACATTGACCGCCTTCATCGCGTCGAGGTCCGCGTCGTCCGGCGTTTGCTTGGCCGGGGTCTCGGCCAGCCGCGGATCGGCCGAGACCGGTATCTGCCAGGTGCGGCCGACGCGGCGCGCGCCGGGCAGCCTGCCCGATGCGCACCGCTTACGAACGGCTCGCTCGGTCAGACCGAGCCGTTGGGCCGCTTCCGTGATTGACAGGTTCGCGGCCACGACCTACCCTTCTTACTGCGCCTCACTTCGGCGCGCCAGCTCGCGGACCGCCGCCGCGACTTCCGGGCTCAACTCATCCGGGTCTTCACTCAGCCCCAGCTCTACGATGTGTGCCAAGGCCTCTTCGCTCAGTACCTGTAAGCCCTTCTTCTCGCTGTCCCCCGTCATGGTCGTTCCTTTCGTCTTGCGTTTCTGTGTGATTCATCAGGACCCGGTGTCCTGGTGGATTTGTTGGGCGGAAATCCCTGCGGGTTTTGGTTGCCCGCTGTCGCCGTCGCGGGTATCGTCTACGTCGAACGCAGAGCCGCGCAAGCCCTCCAGGACGACCATGGTCAGCATGTTCGTTGCCGGCCGCCGTTCGTAGAACGCGCGGCGCTTGACCATCCGGATCGCTTGCGGGTCCTTGAGAACGATTGGGCTGGAATTGATTTCCGTAAGCTTGAACATGCTCGGTCCTTCGTCAGACGAAACCCGGTCTCAAAGTATATGTCGGATATTAACCCGGTAGCACTGTAGGTGCAAGCAGAAAATACAAAAAACGCGGGGTCTTTTCCGGGCTGGGGCGACCGGCTTCGCCAAGCCAGGAAGGCCAAGGGCCTGTCTCAGGCCGATCTTGCGCGGGCGCTCGGGTACAAGCGAGAAACATCCATATCCGAGATTGAAAACGGGCGTGTACAGACGGCCCCGCTACCCGTCCTGGCGAAGCTGGCAGAGGTTCTGGATGTTGATCTTCACTGGCTGATAACAGGCCGTCCGAGTCCCTTGGCATGCCGGATTGAGCGCCGCTTCTACCGGGCGTTATCCGAAGTCCTGCCATTAGCTGAAGAAGAGACCACAAAGCTCTTGCAGTTGGTCAGACTGCTCAGAGTTGGCCCCGGCTCGCAAATCCGCATCATGGAACCTGGCTTGGAGTATGCTCTAATTGCCCTAAAGGGGGACCCGGCCCTCTTGGAACAGTACGCTCAGCAAGCCGAGTTCAAATGTCTGGACGCGCGATCCTTGCTTCTTGGTCCAGTCGTACCATCCATCGTCGTCGAACCAGAGCAAGCGGGACGGGCACGAGAGGTACCTCCACAAAGCAACAGTGATGCCCCAGAGACCCCTGAAAAAAAATCTCAAGAATCATCGGACTAGACGACTCCGCAATCCTTGAAACCATGCCAGCCGCCCCTGTTTTGGGGTGCCTGTCTTTGCTGGATTCGCCAGATTCACACTGGATAAACCGTCCCGCCTTTTCCAGAGGTTCCGTTGGCGGTTCCGCAGTTCCGCAAGAAACCACCCCCTCGGCACCCCGAAATGCCTTACCCAAACCCCCACTGGGTGTTAAGATCGTTCAATCGGGGGTCTCGTAAAACGCCCATTTAAACCCCCTCTAAAACGCGGTTTACGACGGCGTAAAACGCGATTCATCGCCCATGCAGCCGGACTTCGGCACCTTGGCCAGCCGATTCTGGCCCGGTGGGCCTGTTAATTTGAACGCTGCCATGGCGATTTTGCCCCTGTTCGAGAATTAGCGACCCCATACGGCCAGTAAAACGTTTTTTTCGCCATTTCAAAGACATACGCCCCTGGCCCGCATGTGCCCGCCGAACGGCCAAAAAACCCGCCGGACGCCCCCAAAAAACCGCTTTATCCCGCCCATTCCCGCCTTTTCCCGCGGGGCGCCCCCCTGCGCCACTTCTAGTCAGTATTTACAACCGGAACGGCTATGAACCCGTTTTCAATCCCCCTTTTACCGGCGATTCAACCCTTCCTAAGAAGACCGGGAACGATTTACAAAAAGGGTAGGTAACGATTTACACCGAGGCGGTGGCCAGTCAGACCACGGCGGTCACGTGTCGGACGAGTCGTCCGGCGAGTCGTCCGCGGATGACGGCTCGGCGTCCGACGAGTCCGCCGGCGCCGGTCGTGTTTCCTCCGTCGAGCCGTCCCCGGCGGCCGCGGCGGCCTTTTGTTGCTCCACCGCCAGGAGCTCCGACACCGTCGGCTTGGAGAACTCCCGGCCGTCCAGAATCATCTTCACGTCCTCGGCGTCCAGCGTCTCGTACTTCAGCAACGCCTGCGCCAGGCGCTCCAGCCGCTCGCGATTCTCGGCGATGATGTGCCGCGCCCCGCTGTAGGCTTCGTCGATGAGCCGCTTGATCTCCTGGTCGATGGATTCGGCCGTCCGCTGCGAATACTCCGCCGCCGGTCCGAAGTAGTACTCCCGGTTCGGGTCCGCTCCATAGTAGACGGGCCCTATCTGCTCGCCCATGCCCCACGTCGTTACCATTTCCCGCGCGATCCGTGTGGCCTGTTGAATATCCGACTGGGCCCCGGTGCTGATGTCGTCGCAGAACAACTGCTCGGCGATCCGCCCCGCGAAGCACACCTTCATCAGCGCCAGGCAGTACCGCCGCGTGTAGAACATCCGGTCCTTCTCCGGCAACGTGAACGTCGCGCCGCCCATCGGACCGCGGGGAATGATACTCACCTTGTGCAGCGGATCGGCGTCCTCCAACATGGCCTGCACCAGGGCGTGGCCCGCCTCGTGATACGCCGTCAGCCGCTTGTCCTGCTCGTCCAGCACGCGGCTGCGCTTGGCGCGGCCCCACCGCACCTTGTCCCGCGCCTCCTCCAGATCGGCCATGTCCACGCACTCCTTGTTGGCCATACTGGCCATGATCGCCGCCTCGTTGATCAGCGCCTCCAGCTCGGCCCCCGTGAACATCGGCGTGCCCCGCGCGAGCCGCTCGAAATCCACCACCGGGCTCATCTTGATCTTGCGGGCGTGCACCTTGAGAATCTTCACCCGCCCCTTCAGGTCGGGCAGCGGCACGACCACCTGCCGGTCAAACCGCCCCGGCCGCGTCAACGCGTTGTCCAAAATGTCCGCCCGGTTCGTCGCCGCGATGACGATCACCTGGTCGTTCGTGTCGAAACCATCCATCTCCACGAGAATGGCGTTGAGCGTCTGTTCCCGCTCATCGTGCCCGCCGCTGACGAATCCCGGGCCCCGCTTGCGGCCGATGGCGTCGATCTCATCCAGGAAGATGATGCAGGGGCTGTTCTCCTTGGCCTGCTTGAACAGGTCCCGGACCCGGCTGGCGCCCACGCCGACGAACATCTCCACGAAATCGCTGCCCGCGATGCTGAAGAACGGCACATCTGCCTCCCCCGCGATCGCCTTGGCCAAGAGCGTCTTGCCGCATCCCGGCGGCCCCACGAGCAACACGCCTCGCGGGATCCGACCGCCGATGCGCTTGAACTTCTTCGGGTTCTTCAGGAACTCGATGGTCTCGGCGACCTCCTCCTTGGCCTCCTCGATCCCCGCGACGTCCTCGAACGTCACCTTCGTATCCTTGCCGCGCAGGCGATGCCGACTGCGTCCGAAGTTCATCAGCATGCCGCCTCCGGCCCGCATGTTCCGGATCACGAGGAAATAGATCACCCCCACCAGCAGCACCACCGGCAGCAACTGCCATAAGAGCGGCGCCCAGTAGTCCTGCCCGGAGGCGTCGATCGCCACCCCGTTCGTCCGCAGCAGCTCCATTACCTCCTCGGTGAGCATCTCGGAGGTGTAATTCAGCTCAAACATCGTCGGGGCATCGGCCGGCCGGCTCTGCAGGCCTTCCTCGCTGAACTTGCCCACGATCTTGCGTTTGGATTCCTGGATCTCGACGCTCTTGACGTGACCGCCCTGGACCGCCTCCAGGAATTCGGGATTGAAGTTAATCTTCTCCACCTGGGCGGTCTGGGTGAGCATCATGAACGTGGCGATGACGATCAGGCCGATCACGAGCCATCCGAACGGACTGCGCCCCGGGCCCGGCAGCGGTCTGCGTCCCAGGCCACGCGGTTTCTGATCCTGATCGGATTGTGGAGATGCGCTCATTCGGTGAAGCCCATTCCCGTAGGCCGGCGGAGGCCGGGATTCGTCCCGGTCATCCGTGGGGGCCGCCCGGCCCGGATCCCCCCTGAACCGCCGGCGCCTACCAGCTCGTTTCCATCAGTTCCACCACCCGCTCGGCGGCCCGATTGACCGCGACATCCGCCGCGTATTCGAACCCCTGAGGGCCCTGCTGGCTCGGCAGCTTCGGCGAATAACTCCCCGAGGCCATGACGTTCTCGTTGTTGATCAGAAGCTCCCCCGTCTTGAGGTTCTTCCAACTGACCGACACGACCACGGTGGTTTCCATCTCCAGGGCCACCCCCTCGTACCGCTCGCGGCTGAGCACCCCGGAGTAGATCGACATCTGACCGCTCAACACGGAGTCCGCCGCGTCCCGGTCCGAGACGATCTTGTAGGGCGTCTGGGCCTCGATCCGCTTGCAGATCGCGTCCGTCAGCGCGTACTCGTGACCGCGGCGGAAACTGCGGCTGTCGAACATCTCTACGTAGACGGTCGATATATCGTTCGGATACAACCATGTGTTCTGATACGTTTCGATCCCGCCGATGTCGCATCCGGCCAGGCACGCGGCCAGCACCGTCGCCCACACCGCCAGTCCGTGCCGCGCCGCCGCCCATATTATCGACCTGTTTGCCCCGTTCATCCCTGTGCCTTGCGTTCCCGGTCCATATCGACCCATCTGGGGCCCTGTTTAACGTGTCTCCGCGTCTGTCTCGGACGCGTCACCCGATCCACCGAAGAACCGCGCAAGACCGAACCACGCGTCCAAAAACGCCGTTGTCGCGTCAAACGCCCGACGCCGCAGCGTCATCTGTTCCTCGAGCACCGCATATCCCGGCGCCCCCGGCCCGCCCAGCCGCGCCGCGGCCATGCGGCCCGCATTCGTGTCCGGCCAGGTCTTGTGCACCAATTCGTAATAGTATCGGGCGGCATCCGGGTGATCCGTCCGGTCGTAATAGACGCCCGTCATGTACTCCTTGTACGCCTGTTGCTCCACGATGAGGTCGATTTTTTCCTCAATCTCGTGTCGTGCGGCGTCCTGGGGGTACCGCAAGGCGTAATTCTTGTAGTACGTCCGCGCACTGGCCAGGGTCGTCGGATCGTACAGTGGACCCTTGTACGCCGAGTGCAGGCTTTGTGCCATCTCGAGCAGCGCGGTCTGCCCCATCGGTCCGGTCGGCCAGCGATTGGAGATGTCCGCCCACGTCTCGTACGCATCCAGATACTCACCCCGCTTCTCATAGCTGCGGGCCAGCGTCACCAGCGCCCGCTGGGCGATCGGAGCATCCCCGGCCCGATCCGCGATACGCTGCATGATCTTGGCCCCCTCCTCGTAGCCGGACAGCTTGAGCACCTTCAGCACGCGGCGCTTCTCGCCGACCAGAAACGCCGTCGCGATCGAGAATTCCCGCTCCAGCGCCGATTCGAAAAAGCGGCTGTCCGGCCAGGCATCCATGAACGCGTCGTACGCCCGCACCGCCTCGACCCAGCGGCCTTGGGCATAAAGCGTTTCGGCCTCCATGAACGCGTCCAGATCCGGCCCCGCGACGCCCGGAAACTCCTCCTTGAGGGCGGCCATCGCCTCCTGGGCCTCCGTTACCTGGCCGGCGACAATCGCGTGCTTGACGTGCGCCACGCGGGCGAGAAAGCGACTGTACGCGTCCGATCCCAGCGGCGCCCACGTGCCGTCCCGCTGCAAGTGCAGCGTTTGCGCCTCGGCGGCGGCCGCCTCGACCGGCATCGGCGGTGCGTTGGGGTCCTGGGCCCATGCCGCCACCGCCCACACGACCACCATCATGCCCGCAAGTCCTTTGGCCGATCGCCTTTGCATCCGTCCGTTCCCTCGTCGTCACGGTCCACACGAAGTCGGCATTATACCCACTGGGCGTGCCGCTGCAAACGTCTTTGCCCCGATTCGCACGCCGGAGACGGCGAGCCTGTTGACCGCCGCCCGACTGGCCTGATGAACATCCACCAGCGGCTACGGCCAGGTGATGTGAGCGACCTGAGATTTGAGATCTGCAATTTGGGACCTGGAAATCTGAGATTTGAGATTCCTCCTCCGCCCGCCGGCCTGCGGCCCCGTACACGTGACGCGGCGGCACGCGGAGTGAGCCGCCCCTTTTCGGCTTGTCATCGAAACCGGTCCGCGGTAGGCTGGCGGTCCATGGGCCCCCTGTGGGCATGCCGCAAAGCCAAGTGACTCGTATCACCATTCGGGAGGTAGTACCATGGCCAAGATCGCGATGATCGGCGCCGGAAGCATGGTCTTCTGCAAGACGCTCACCAATGACATCCTCGCCACGCCCGCCCTCCAGGACAGTGAAATCTGCCTGATGAACCGGACGCAGCCCAAGCTCGACCGGATGGAGGCCTTCATCCGACGCATGGTCAAGGAGAACGGCCTGGGCACGAAGATCACCGCCACCACCGATCGCGCCAAGGCCCTGGACGGCGCCAAGTACGTCATCATCATGATCCAGGTCGGCGGGCTGGAGGCCTTCCGCCACGATTACGAAATTCCGCTGAAGTACGGCGTGGACCAGTGCATCGGCGATTCGCTGGGCCCGGGCGGCATCTTCCGCGGCCTGCGGACGATCCCGGTGCTCGTGGAGATCGCCGAGGACATGGAGCAATACAGCACGGACGACGCCGTGATGCTCAACTACGCCAACCCCATGGCCGCCTGTTGCCTGGGGCTGGGGCTGGCGACGGACGTGCCTTTTGTGGGGCTGTGCCACGGGGTACAGACCACGCTGGATCTGATCAGCGGCTACGTCGGCGTGCCGAAGGACCAGATCGATTACCTGGCGGCGGGCATCAACCACATGGGCTGGTTCCTGGAGTTGCGTGACAAGCGGGACGGCCGCGACCTGTACCCGCTGTTCAAGGAGCGTTGTGAGCAACCGGAGTACTACGTTAATGAAAAGGTCCGCTGTGAGGTGATGCGTCACTTCGGCTACTTCATGACCGAGTCCACGGGCCACCTGTCCGAGTACATCCCGTGGTTTCGCTCCAGCAAGCGGGGTCTGGAGACGTACTGCGATATGCCCGACTTCGGCGGGGCCAGCGGGGCCTATTACAAGTACTGCCGGATGCTCGCCGAAAAGTACAAGGACGTCGATTACCTAGCCCAGGAGTCCCCGAAGATCACCGGCCGTTCGGTGGAGTATTGTTCCTACATTCTCGAAGCCCTGGAAACGGACAAGATCTTCAAGTTCCAGGGCAACGTCCGCAACGACGGCTACATCACGAATCTGCCCGACGGCTGCTGCGTGGAGGTGCCGGTCTTTGCCGACCGCCGCGGCCTGCATCCGGTGCGCGTGGGGGCCCTGCCGAGCCAACTGGCGGCCCTGAATCAGAGCAATGTCACGGTGCAGACCCTGGCCGCCGAGGCCGCCTTGACCGGCGACCCGGAGATGGCCATGCAGGCCTGCGCAATGGACCCGCTGACCAGCGCCTGTTGTACGCTCAAGGAGATCCGCGAGATGGCCGCGGAGATGCTGGAAGCCGAGGCGGAGTGGCTGCCCCTGTTCCAGGGGGCCAAGCCGATACCGACCCCGGCGATTGAGATTCCCCCGGACGTCACGCCGGCGGACGTGCCCTTGGACCCGGCCCTGGCGATCGCCAACCGGTTCGGGGAACTGGCCGAGCGGCAGGTGAAGAAGGACTGATTCGGGGCAGGCCGCTCGCGGCCGGGGGGGCCAGATGGCGACCCGAAATATCCGTTCACGGGCGGAAAGGCCTTGCCGAATCCGCGACGTGGGTGGATAATGGCCTCGCGGCGTCTGACCGGACCAAGGGGACGCCGGTTCTATCTGCAAAACGGCTGACGGAAGAGCCATGAAAATCGCGCAGTTGACGCCGGGATCGGGGGACAACTTCTACTGCGAAAACTGTCTCCGCGACGGAGCGATCGTCCGTGCCATGCGGGCCGCCGGACACGATATTTTCCTGGTGCCGATGTACCTGCCCATTGAGAACGCGGCCATCGACCCTGACACGCAGGGACCGCTTTTTTTCGGCGGAGTCAACGTGTACCTGCAACAGAAGAGCCGCTTCTTCCGCCATACCCCGCGTTGGGTCGACCGTTGGCTCGATTCACCCAAGCTGCTGCGTCGGTTTGGCACCAAGGCCGGGGCCACCAATCCGCGGCTGCTGGGCGATATGACCGTGTCGATGCTCAAGGGACCCACGGGACGGCAGGCCAAGGAGATCGACCGGCTTATCGGCTGGCTCTCCAAGCCCGACCAGCGGCCCGACGTGGTGTGCCTGTCGAACATCCTCCTGGCCGGGCTGGCCAAGCCGCTTCGCACGAAGCTGGATCGGCCCGTCGTGTGCCTTCTGCAGGATGAGGACGGCTTTGTGGACACCCTGCCCGACCCCTACCGCTCCCGGAGCTGGAACCTGCTGGCCCAGCGGGCCCGGGACATCGACGGATTCGTGGCGGTCAGCGAGTATTACGGCGCCAAGATGCAGGAGCGGCTGCAACTGGATCCGGCCCGAATCGAGGTCATCTACACGGGTATCGAGCTGGCCGGTTACGAGCCCGCCGCCGAACCGCCGCCCGTGCCGACCGTCGGGTTCCTCTCCCAGGCGTGCGAGGCCAAGGGGCTGGATGTTCTGGCCGACGCGTTTGTCATCCTGCGCAAGGACCATCGTCTCAAGAACATCCGGCTGCGGATCGCCGGCGGCCACAGCGCCGCCGACGAGGTCTTCCTGACGCGGGTCAAGCGTGAGTTGGCCTGCTGGGACCTGGAGGAGAACGTCGAATTCGTAGATCGTTTCGACAAGGAGACACGGATCGAGTTCCTGCAATCGTTGACGGTGCTGACCGTGCCGGAGAAGAACCCGGTGGCCTACGGGCTGTACGTGCTGGAGGCCTTGGCTTGCGGCGTGCCCGCGGTCGAGCCCTGGCACGGGGTGTTTGAAGAACTGCTTGAGTTCACCGGCGGCGGCGTGCTGTACCGACCGAACAACGCCGCCAACCTGGCCGAGGCCCTCAAGCCGTTGCTGCTGGAGCCGGAAAAGGCCCGCGAGTTGGGCCGCTGGGGTCGGGATGCCATTCTCGGACGGTTTGGGATCGAGCGGACCGTCCGCGACCTGGGGCGGTTCTACAACGACGTGGTCCTGGAATACGATGTGGCTCGCAAGACCCACGGAGGCAATGATGTTGCTTGAGCTGGATCAGGTCACCAAGACCTACCCGTCGCCCGAGGGCGGCGCGGGGGTCGCGGTGCTCAGCGGGATCACGCTCGCCGTCGAGGCCGGCCGGAGCATCGCGATCGTCGGCCCCAGCGGCAGCGGAAAAAGCACGCTGCTGAACCTGATCGGCGCCCTCGACCGGCCCACCGAAGGCCGCGTGAGTCTGGAAGGACGGGATTTGGCCGGATTGGATGAACGCGCCCTGGCGCGGGTGCGTAACCGCAAGATCGGCTTCGTGTTCCAGCTTCATCACCTGCTGCCGCAACTGACCGTGCTGGAGAACGTCCTGGTGCCGACGCTGGCCGCCGGGCATCGACGCGATCCGCACGCCGACCAGGCCCGCGCCGAGGCCCTGCTGGACCGCGTGGGATTGAGCGAATGGGCCCATCATCGACCCGCGCAGCTCAGCGGTGGCCAGCGGCAACGGGCCGCCGTCGTCCGCGCGCTGATCAACGAACCGCGTCTGCTACTGGCCGATGAGCCGACCGGCTCGCTCGACCAGGCCTCGGCCGAGAACATCGCCGATCTGCTGGTCGAGCTGAACCGTGAAGATGGCCTGACGCTGATCGTGGTCACGCACGCTACGAGCCTGGCCGACCGCATGGGCAAGACCTATCACCTGGTCAAGGGAGGCCTGCAATAACGGTCCGGCACAGGGCCGGACCTTTGATGCCGATCCGTTGCCGTTATGGAGGTGAGACGATGAAACACATGCCGAACCTGTGGGCGGTGATCGCCCTTGTTTTAGGAGGTCCTCTGCTCGTGTGTGCGCAAGAGTTTGTCGCCAACTACGATGAATCCAAGGTGCCCGATTACACGCTGCCCGACCCACTGGTGTGCCGGGACGGCACCCGCGTGGAGAACGCCGAGACGTGGTTCTCGAAGCGGCGGCCGGAGATTCTAGACCTCTTCGAGACGCACGTGTATGGCCGGTCGCCGGGCGCCCCGCCGATGGTCCGCTATCAGGTGCGGACGGAGCGTGGGGTCCTGGACGGTGTGGCCGTCCGCAAGCAGGTCACGATGCAGGTGGAATTCTGCGGAAAGACCATGGACCTGCACCTGCTGCTCTACTTGCCGACGCAGACCGCAGGACCGGTGCCCGTCTTCACGGGACTCAACTTCCGCGGCAATCACACTATTTGCGAGGATCCGGGCATCGACCTGAGCACAGCATGGATCCCGAACGACCGCGATGGGGGTGTCGTCGATCATCGGGCCACGGAAAAGGCCCGCGGCACGAGTGCCTCCCGCTGGCCGGTGCGGATGATCCTGGAGCGGGGCTATGGCGTGGCAACCATGTACTGCGGAGACATCGACCCGGACTTCCACGATGGGTTTGAGAATGGTGTCCACGGCCTGTACGACACGGGCCGCCCACGCCGGGGTGACGACTGGGGCACGATCGCGGCGTGGGCCTGGGGCCTGAGTCGGATCATGGATTACTTCGAGATGGACGACGACGTGGACGCCGGGCGCGTGGCGGTGCTGGGTCATTCGCGGCTGGGCAAGACGGCGTTGTGGGCCGGGGCGGTCGATACGCGGTTCGCGGTGGTGATCTCGAACGACTCCGGCTGCGGCGGAGCGGCCCTGTCCAAGCGGGCGTTCGGCGAGACCGTGGGCCGAATCAACCGATCCTTCCCGCACTGGTTCTGCGAGAACTTCAAGCAATACAACGAACGCGAACAGGACCTGCCCCTGGACCAGCACATGCTGATCGCCTTGGTCGCGCCGCGGCCGGTGTACGTCGCCAGCGCCGTCGAGGACCGCTGGGCGGACCCGCGCGGGGAGTTTCTGGCAGTGTTGCACGCCGACCCGGTGTACCGACTGCTGACCGGCGACGGCCTGCCGACGAAGGAGATGCCCGACGCGGATCAGCCCGTGATGGGCTGGATGGGATACCACCTCCGTACGGGCGGCCACGATATCACCGAGTATGACTGGGGCCGGTACCTGGATTTCGCCGGGCGATGGTGGAAGGAATAGTCCCTCGGACTGCCGGGACAGAGACCGTGCATTCATGACGTGGTTCACACTCATAAAACGAAGCCTGCTGCATTACCGCCGTATCCACGTGGGCGTGGCGGCGTCGGTGGCCTTCGCGACGGCAGTGCTCGTCGGCGCCCTGCTCGTGGGCGACTCGGTGCGGTATACCCTGGCGCAGCTCGTCGAAGCGAGGCTGGGCCGGACGCAATTGGCCCTGCCCGCGGGAGATCGCTTCTTTGGCGCCGACCTGGCGGGCCGTCTGACCGAGCGGATCGATGGGCCCGTGGCCGCGGTGTTGCAGGTCAGCGGCTTGGCCGTGAATCCCGAAACCGACCGCCGCGCCAACCAAGTTCAGATCCTCGGCGTGGGGGCCGACTTCTGGACGCTGGCCCCGGCTGCCGACGGCGGCGGCCGGCAACCCGGCAGCGACCTCACGGAGGGCCCCGTCACCCTGATCAGTCGGTCGCTGGCCCAACATCTGGGCATTGAGACCGGAAGCCAGATCATCCTCCGCGTCGCCAAGCCGGGGGTTGTGCCGCGGGATGTGCCGGTCACCGGCGATGACCAAGCCTCTATCGCCTTGCGCGTGACGGTCGCGGGGGTCAACGACGAGACGCAATTGGGCCGATTCAGCCTTCAGGCGGACCAGGTCGCGCCATTGAACGTGTTCGTCCCCATCGAGTATCTCTCCGACCGGCTGGAGGTGAGTCGCCCGGCGGCTTCTTCGACGGCACCCCATGATGCGACCGGGCCGGCCTCGCCGGCCCGCATCGCCGGGGCGAATCTGCTGCTGGTTGCGGGTGACGTCTCGGCTGAGCGGGCGCAGCAGGCCCTGGATACGGTCGCACGGCTCGACGACCTGGGCCTGGAACTGCGCATGCTCGGCGACTTACGCGTGGTCGAGTTGCGGTCGCGCCGGGTGTTCATCGACGACGCATTGGGCCGGGCCGCGATGGAAGAGCGCGATGGCACAGGGATACTGACCTACTTCGTCAACGAGCTTCGTTGCGGCGAAAACACCACGCCATACTCAATGGTTACGGCCCTGACGCCGGGCGGGCTCTACGAGGAGCTTCTGCCGGAAGGATTTGCCGATGATCGGATCGTGATCAACACCTGGCTGGCCGACGACCTGGACGCCGCCGCGGGCGATGCGATCACGCTGCGGTACTTCGTGGTCGGTCCCGACCGCCGCCTGTTGGAAGAAACCCGCACCTTCACCGTGGACAAGGTGGTGCCGATCTCCGGGCTTGCCGCCGACGGCGAACTGATGCCGGCCTTTCCCGGGCTGGTGGACACGGACAACTGCCGCGATTGGAAGCCGGGGATCGACATCGACTACGACAAGATCCGCACGAAAGATGAGGACTATTGGGATACCTACCGCGGGACGCCCAAGGCGTTTGTAAGCCTGGCGGCGGGCCGGGTGATGTGGGAGAACCGCTTCGGCACGCTGACCGCCGTGCGATATCCGGCGGCGCGATCGGTGGAGTCATTGGGCACGAGCCTGATCGAACGGATTGACCCCGCCGAGGTGGGTCTGCGATTTGTCCCCATCCGCCGACTGCACGAACAGGCCGGCAAGGGCTCCAGCGATTTCGGCAGCCTGTTTCTGGGGCTGAGCATGTTTCTGATCGCCTCGGCCGTGGTGCTGCTGATTCTCGTATTCGTGTTCGGCATTGAGCGCCGCATCCCACAGTTGGGCATGCTGCTGGCCGTGGGCTTCTCGCGGCGACAGGTGCGCGGGTTGTTTGTGGGTGAAGGGCTTGCTCTGGCCCTGGTCGGGGCCGTGCTCGGCGTGCTCGGCGGGTTGGTTTACACCCGCCTGATGATCTGGGCCCTGGCGACCGTGTGGGCGGGCGCCGTGGCCGGCTCGCCCATCCGCTTTCATGCGGCGGCGGGATCCCTGGTGGGCGGGGCAGCGGCGGGCGTCGCGATCAGCCTGGCGGCCATCATCTGGGCCGTGTGGCGGGCGATGCGACGTCACGCCGCCGAGCTCATGGCCGGCGGCGCGCAAATCGAAAGTCCGGCGGTCGTGGCCCGTCGGGGCCGTTGGAGCCTGGTCGTCGCCGCGATAGCGCTGGTCGCCGCCATCCTCCTGCTGGTCACGATCGGCGGATCCGGCAGCGCCGCGGCAGGGGCGTTTTTCGGCGCCGGCGCTCTGCTGCTGGTCGCCGCGATAGCCTTCTCGACGTGGTGGCTGGCCGCGGGGCAGGGCGCCGGCACGGGGGGGCTGAACACGCTGGGGCAACTGGCCCGGCGCAACCGGGCCCGCCGGCGTGGCCGAAGCCTGGCCGTGGTGATCCTGCTGGCATGCGGGGTGTTCATGGTCGTCGCCGTCGGGGCCAACCGCAAGGACCCTGCTGCACGACTGGAACAGCGGGATGGCCCCGCCGGCGGATTCACGCTGTACGGCGAGTCGGCCATCGGGATCGTCCCAGACTTGGGCACGGCCGCCGGGCGCGACAAGCTCGGATTGTCAGAGGAAACGTTCGCCGACGTGCGCATCGTCTCGATGCGTCTGCGGGCGGGCGACGATGCAAGCTGCCTGAACCTCAACCACGCCCAACAGCCACGGCTGCTGGGTGTTGATCCGGCAAAGCTTTCGGGGCGGTTCGCCTTCCAAACGGTCGAAACACCGCCTCCATCTGACAAGACTAGGGCCACCGACGAGGATCCCCCCTCCGGCTGGGCGATCCTGCGGGTCGACTGGGGCAAGGACATCGTTCCGGCCATCGGCGATTACCCCACGGTTTATTGGGCCCTGCACAAGCGCCTCGGCGATGAAATCGACTACGTCGACGACCGCGGGCGGACCTTTCGCGTGCGGATCGTAGGCATGTTGGAGGGCTCGGTGCTTCAAGGAGCCCTGCTCATCGACGAGGAGGCCTTCATCACCCGGTTCAGCTCGGTCGCGGGACATCAGGTGTTCCTGGTGGATGCCCCATCATCGCGAGCCGAGGCGGTCGCCGAGGCGTTGCGGCGGGGCCTGCGCGATTACGGCTTGGACCTGACGCCCACGGCCGAGCGGCTGGCGCGGTTCAATACGGTGGAAAACACGTACCTGTCGATCTTTCAGTTGCTCGGGGGGATGGGCCTGGCCGTCGGCAGCGTCGGCCTGGCGTTGGTGGTGCTGGTCAACATCCTGGAGCGGCGGTCCGAACTGGCGATGCTCCAGGCCGTCGGCTTCGACAAACACACCGTCGGGCGGATGCTCGCGGTGGAGCACATCGGTCTGCTGGGGGCGGGGCTTCTGTGGGGGCTGGTCTCGGCGATCGTGGCCGTCTGGCCCGCCGTGCAAGCGGCCGGGTCGCGCATCCCTATCGGGTCACTGGCGGCGATCCTGGCGGTCATCGGGGCTTCCGGGCTGGTGTGGATCCTCATCGCGACGCGTCTGGGCTTGCGCGGGCGACTGCTCGACGCCCTTCGCAGCGAATAGGACTCGCCCTCGCATCGCCGACGTTCCTGAAAGCCAAGGTGAGCTCCGCTCAGCCCTGCAAGGCATTCATGATCGTATCAATGTCCACGTAGTCGCGGACCAGATCGTGCAGGCGGGCGATCTTGTCGGTGTCGTACGAGCGGATTTTGAAGCCGATGTCGGCCATGTTGGCGCTGACGGTGAACGTGTCCTCCTTGCTGAGCAGCACGGGCACCTTGCTGTTGCGCATCAGCGGCATCAACCGCGGGTGAGGATCAAAGCCGCCGGTGAGGATCAGCCCGCCGTTGTCCGGGCTGGTCTCGGCCAGGGCCAGCAGCGAAATGAGGATGTTGTCCAGGCGATCACCAGGGATGATAACGAGGGTCTCATCCTGGATGTACTCCAGCACGTGCTGCGGCTCCATCGCGGCCACGACGGTGTGCTCGATGCGGTTGCTCAGCCAGTCCGCGCCGCACAGCACCTCGTACTGGAACTCCTCGGCCACCTGGCCCACCGTGAAGTGCGTCAGGGTCGGCTCGTAGGGAATGGCCCCCAGCAACCGCGTGCCCAGGTTCCGCAGTCCCTGGTCGACCGTCTTCTTGATCTTGTCGTACTTGGCCGGGAGGACCTTGTTGAGGATGACGCCGACGACCTCCACCCCGTGATCGGCGAACAGGGCCAGGCTCAGGGCGATTTCGTCGAGGGGGCGACCGATGCCCCCGCTGGTGACGATGACCACCTTGGCCTCCAGGAGCTGGGCGACCCGCGCGTTGCTCAATCGGAAGCAACTGCCCACGCCGGCGTGCCCCGTGCCTTCGACGATCAGCATCGCGTGCGTCTTGAGGATGTGATCGCGGCAATCCAGGATCTGCCGCTCCAGCGGCGTCACATCCGGATTGAAAATGAACTTCGTGGTGAAGCCCCGCTCGATGGCGATGGGGCTGAGATAATACGGCTCATCGGCCAAGTCGAACACCTGGTGGATCAGCACGCCGTCTTCATCGATGTTCTTGCCGCGGTACTGGACGTAGTGTTGGCCCACCGGCTTGCAGTAGCCCGGATTGGCCCCCCGCTCGACCAAAAGCTGCATCAGCCCCAGGCTGATCGAGGTCTTGCCGCTGTCCTTCAACGTCGCACTGATATACAGAGGT
>Ga0209163_1001993_pt1 | contig 18862 bp, 13 predicted proteins | sample MTBAKSrepl2MetaG_FD_187457 | JGI IMG/M metagenome (GOLD analysis project Ga0209163, IMG submission 187457) | Enrichment culture microbial communities om Arthur Kill intertidal strait, New Jersey, USA, that are MTBE-degrading - MTBE-AKS2 (Arthur... | ecosystem: Environmental > Aquatic > Marine >...
AAAAACTTTTGGAAAGCGGGGAGGACGCCTTGGGGGGGCAGACTCAGGAGGCCACGGTCCTGTTCTCCGACATCCGCAGTTTCACCACCATCGCCGAGCAGATCGGCCCCCAGGCCACCGTGACCATGCTCAACGAATATTTCAGCATCATGGTCGACATCATCTTCCGTTACGGCGGCATTCTGGACAAGTACATCGGCGACGCCATCATGGCCGTCTTCGGGGTGCCCTTTAACACGGCCGACGACCCGGACCACGCCGTCAAGGCGGCCGTCGAGATGATGCGGGCCCTCAAGGAGTTCAACCGGAAAAGGGGACGGGAAGGCCTAAGGCCCCTGGACATCGGCATCGGCTTGAACACCGACGAAATATTGTCCGGCAATATCGGCTCCCTGAAAAGGATGGATTACACGGTCATCGGCGATGGAGTCAACCTGGCCTCTCGTCTGGAAGGGGCCAATAAATATTACGGGACCAATATTCTGGTCAGCGAATTCACTTTCCGCCGTTTAAAGGAAAAGTACATCGCCCGGGAAGTCGACCAAATCCGGGTCAAGGGCAAGACCAAACCGGTCGGCGTGTATGAAATACTCGATCATCACGAGGTCGAATCATTACCTCTCCTGTGTGATGTGCTTGACCTTTATCAGGAAGGTCTGCGATGTTATCGGGCTCGGAATTGGCAAAAAGGGCTGAAGGTCTTCACCCGGGCCTTGGACCTGAACAACAATGATCGAGCGTCCCGACTCTACCTGGAAAGATGCCGTCATTTCCTGGAGACGCCGGCCCCCCCTGATTGGGACGGGGTCTGGGTCATGGAGAGCAAATGATTTCCCCCGATCGCCCGGTATTGTCTTGGCGGGCGGGAAGGGCCATAATATTATTGACCTGTTCGACTCAAACCACCTTGGCGAGAGGATTGGCCATGAAAATAATAGTCTGGGCGGTGTTAATGTCATTAATCTCGGCTCCACTTTGGGCCGGTTCCTTGGAAATAACCGTCACGGACCAGAGCGGCCGGACCACCACGACCAGGAAAGTCTATTCCGAAGAAGGTTCGAGATTAAAGGGACCCGAGGGTCAGCCTGCCCCCGGTCCGGCCGGCGCCCAGGGCGGCCGGCCCGGAGCCATTCAGTCGCCGGCCCGGATGTCCCCGGAATCCGCCCAAAACAAGAGGGCCAAGGAAATGTTCCAACTGACCGATAAAATGATCAAGGAAATGGACAAAAGCATGGATTCGGCGGTGGAAGAGTTCAAAAAGGACGCTGAAAAGGTTCAATAATCAGGACTTTGCTTCAAGATTTCGAGCCCGGAACCGAAAGGCCGGGCTTTTTTGGCCCGTCAGGCCAAGCGCGCCGCTGACAAATGAGGTTGGCAAATGACCGAAGTGATCAGGGCCGCCGGGAGAAAAAAATAGACCATGGACCCTCCTGATACCGAGGTGGAAGGCAAAGATTCTCTAAAATCCAAACTGGGGGCCCTTCTTTTTCTGGCCGGGATATTTTTTCTCAATTTCACGGCCCGGTTCATCCCGGCCCCCTTGATGCCGACCATCGAACAGGACCTGGACCTGACCCACGGGCAGGCCGGCTCCTTGTTCTTGATGATCTATATCGGCTATTCCATAACTCTGGCCGGCGCCGGATTCATCTCGGCCCGGGTAGGCCATCGGGCCACCATCATCATTTCAGCCCTGGCCCTGGGCGGCTCGGTGCTCCTGGTGAGCGTAAGCGGCACCCTGGCCGGAATCAGCGCCGGACTGATTGTCCTGGGCGGCGCGGCCGGCATCTATCTGCCCTCGGGCCTGGCCACTATTACGGCCGTAGTCAGTCCGAAACACTGGGGCAAGGCCATGGCCGTCCATGAACTGGCCCCCAACCTCGGTCTGCTGGTCGCCCCTATCTTGGCCGAGGCCCTGCTTGACCTGCTGTCCTGGCGGGGCATCCTGGCCTTGCTCGGGGCGATTTCGGTGCTGAGCGGGTTGGCCTTTATCCGCTTCGGCCCGGGCCGGGGATTACGGGGTCGCGCCCCCGGACCAAGCGACATTAAAAACCTGCTTAAGCTGCCTTCCATCTATTTAATGGTCATCGTCTCCTCTTTAGGCATCTCGGGGAGCGCGGCCGTCTATTCCATGCTGCCTCTCTACATGGTCACGGAAAGAGGCCTGGATCGGGCCTGGGCCAACACCATTCTCGCCCTGTCTAGAATTTCCAGTCTTTTCATGTCGTTCGTCTCAGGTTGGGCCACCGACCGCTTCGGGGCGGTCCGAACCCTGGCCCTGGTCATGCTGGCCACCGGCCTGGCCACCATTCTCCTGGCCGTCCTGCCTGGCTCCTGGTCCATCACGATGATCTTCCTCCAAGCCGCCATTTCGGCCTGCTTTTTTCCCCCGGCCTTGGCCGCTTTATCCCTGATCGCCCCCCCGCATCTTCGCAGTGTGGCCGTGTCCCTGACCATCCCGGTCGGGATACTGATCGGGATGGGCCTCATGCCGGTGGGCATCGGCTTTATGGGGGACATCGGCGCTTTTGACCTCGGACTGGTCCTGGCCGGCGCCCTGATATTAATCGGCCCGGTTTTGGTCCGCTTCCTTCGGCTGGAAAAAGGATAATCCGGCGTGACAGTAAAGATTTGACCAGCTTCTCAGCCGTCAAGGACGTATCGGCCGCTGATGTTGTCCTCCAGCAGGGACTCGGCGATGCGGACCAGATTCAAGCGAAATATTTTGTCTTTTCCGCCCAGGGTTTTTTTCAATCGCCCGGACCCTGGTAAAAAGAGCCAGGGCTTTGTCAATTTAATTTTACCCAATATTAAAAAGGGTTCCTATTATTTGATCTTATAGTCGGATAGACGAGGGCAACGGCCTGCCCTCGCCCCCACGGCCCGGCGGCGTCACCGACCCCGCCATCCGGATTTCTGGGCGGAGATGACCGGGTCTCCCTGGTTCCTAGAGAACCCCGGTCCCTGCAGGCCCTGGTCTCCGACCCCGGCGGGACCTCGGGGTGAGGCCGTCTTGCACCAAGATGAGGCCTTCCGCGGCTCGGACAGCGTCGGCTCCCGCAACTTGAACGATTTCAGGGCTCAATCACACAGCCCGCATGCTCCCGGTGTCCGCTTCGCAGGGCGAGTTACCCCGCCACCACGCAACTCTCGGTTCCGGCCGTCGGCACACTTGGCCGGGCGGGACGCCATACCCGCAGGGTTCCAATGATAAATTTCAGCGTTTCACCGCCTCCAAATCTCCCAGGCTCGGCCTGGCGCATCCAAGTCGCCTTCATACATAGAAAACTATGAGGTCAGCGAGGTTCGTCGCGGACGGACCGAAGCAATCAGTTGAAATTTAAAAAGATTGCTTCGTCATCCCGCGGCAGCGGGATTCCTCGCCGTGACTTGCGGATAAACTTGGTTTGAAGGCAACTTGGCCTCAGACGCCGTAAAGGGCGCGAAAGGAATCAAGGGGGGTGACCGCGGATAGACCCGCGGTCGATCCGAGGATATAGCCGCCGCCGGCCCCGACCTGATCCAAAATTTCTGCTTTTTGAGCCTCTACTTCCTCGGGCTTCAAATAGTCCAGATCAACTCCGCCCATCAGAGTTATGCGGCCCCGGCCTTGCTCGAACAGAAGCCTGAAGTCATTGCCGGCCGCCGGGGAAAGACCGTGGAGGCTGTCGAAGCCTAGAGATAGAAGCCGATCCCATAGAGTGGTCAAATTGCCGCAACTGTGCAGAAAGGCCGCACCGCCTCTTTTCTTCACCGCTTCCGCCAGTCGGTTCAAGCCGGGGAAAATCCAGCGGTCCAGGTGGCGAGGGGAAACAAAGGGGCCTTGGTTGTGGGCCAGATCGTCGCCGATGAGGCAGCCGTCGGCCCCATGATCCAGGCTCCGGTCGATCAATTCCAGGGCTTTTTGTTTTTTCTTTTTCATCAAGTCGGCGAAATCGGCGCTTTCCTGAACCAAGCCCAGCATGTATTCCTCGAAGGAGAGAGGGTCGCCGGGCTGCCAGAAGAGTCCGTTGATCAAGGCCAGGACGAAATAATCGGTCCGAGAGGCCCACCAGGCTATTTCCGCCGCTTCCTTCTGCCCGGCCTGCCGGCTGAGGTCGATGATCACCAGATCATGGCCGGCCGCTTCCATTAACCGGAGCATCTTGTCCCGCCAGGTCCGGGCCGTGGCCTCTGGATAAAGCCGGTTCAGGAAGGTCTCTTCCACCAGCAGTTCGCCCCGGGGCGGACGGTCCGGGGGTCGGCCGTTCAAGACCAGACGGATTCTCTCCCGACTCGATAGGATCATGGAAGTTGATGTCATCATAACGGGTTTTGGTCAGTCGGTAGGGGCGCACGGCCGGTCGCCCCCACAGCTTTATATCCACCGCCATTCCCCGTAGGGGCGAACCTATGTGTTCGCCCGACGTTGTGGGCGTGGGCGAAGACAGGCTTCGCCCCTAAGGCTATGGTGGCCTAGTGCAGGGGTGGGGCTTGCCCGCCTCAGGCGGGCAAGCCCGCCAGCGAAGTCTTGACGGTTCAGGGTTTTCACCTGGAGAACCCTCCTGCACGGTTGGCTTCGACAACTTGTTGTCGAAGTTCCGAAGGAACAAGAGGGTTGGTGCAGCGCCTGTCTCACCCGGAAGGTCCTTCGGCAACCCTTTTGGTATTCCCTGGCTGAACCTCTTGCGCCTGCGGCGCCCCGGCCATCAAGTTGCCGGGGCCACCCGGAGGTGAATTTTCAAGTTCTCTTGTTTTTAAGGGCTGCCTCTTCGGCTCCTTTTTTATCCCTGGCGTCCCACACTCACCACCAATGAATCGTTCTTGTATTGAACTCAAACCTTTTGATCTCTGGGTCCATTGCGTACTGGTTCATATAGAACTTACTCATCTTCCAACCGGATGCACTCTTGCCCTTGGGAAAAAGCTCAAGCAAATGATTCAACGAGACGATGAAACCCCTGACAATGTCCCCGGCGTCAACGACTACGGCGAAGTACGGAACGCAACCAAAAGTCGCGCAAGCTGCTTCGACCTTTTCTATATGGGGATTGGGAATAGTGACGTAATCCTCTTCCGTTCCCGTTGTTCGGCTCCGGCTTTTGACGGAGATACCCATGATTTCCTGAGTGTGGGGGTTGCGGGCTATGATGTCGATTCCGGTATGGTCGACCAGAGAACACTCGAATCCATACTTGGAAAGCCAGTACAAAATCAGCGATTCACCGAATTTACCGGTGATCTTGGTGTGACGGCTGCTTTTGCTGATTTTCATCTTTTCTCCTGGGTGGGCCTCTTGTCCGCCTGACGGTGTCTTACAGGTTTATATTCGCCGCCATTCCCCGTAGGGGCGAACCTATGTGTTCGCCCGACGTTGTGGGCGTGGGCGAAGACAAGGGGCGACGCATGCGTCGCCCCTACGGCTATGGCGGCCTAGCGTCGGGGTGGGGCTTGCCCGCCTGAGGCGGGCAAGCCCGCCAGCAAAGTCTTGACGGTTCAGGGTTTTTCACCTGGAGAACCCTCTTGCGCCTGCGGCGCCCCGGCCATCAAGTTGCCGGGGCCACCCTGAAAAGGAATAAACGGAAGAATCCAGGGCGGCCGAATAAGCCGCACCGAACCGTATTTGGAGTCATCGGGCCGGGGGCCGGCCCTGATCGTCCCAGCCCCGAGCCCGGTAGTAGTCGGAGATGAGTTTTTGGTAGTCCTCTTCCCGGATGATCTTGCCCGTCTCGGGCAGAGGTTCGGTGAAAAAGCGCCGGGGCAAACCGTCGTCCTTGGCGGTCAGTCCTTCCCGCAGGTTGAAGCGCCGGGTGTTGTCGGTGATGTCCGCGGCTATCCGCCGCAGCGCCGCTTCATCTAAATCCAGGCCGGTCACGTCCTTGATGATCTGAGACAGTTGTTCCCACTGATAAAGATCGCGGTAGAAGCGGCAGAAGATCAGGGCGTCGAAAATGGTCAGCCGGTCTTCCCATTGGACGAACATCTCGGCCTTGCCTTCGATCTGGTCCGGATCGATCATCTTGGACAGTTCCGGCTTGTAAAATGTGGCCCGCAGATGGCAAGCGCCGCGGTCCGAACTGCCGTAGGCCAGGCCCATGCCTTTGAGGACGCGCGGGTCATACCCGGCCGGTTCCAAACCTTTGACGTGAACGGCCTGATCCTCCATGCCCCAGGCCGCGGCGGCCGTTTTGATGCCCTTGGCCAGGAGGTCGCCGACGCCCCGGCGATAGGCCATGTCTTCGAGCAGTCGGGCGATGGCGTCCACTTGGCCGTAGCCGATGTCGTAATCCACCCGGCCCTGCAAGACGGCTTCGATGGTCAGGCCGACCAGGTTGCCGGCGCTGATGGTGTCCAGTCCCAACCGGTCGCAGCGGTCGTTCAAATAGGCGATCTCTTCGATGCTGTCCACTTGGCACAGGCCGCCGAAGGCGTAAATGGTTTCGTACTCGGGGCCCTCGATCTTCAGACCGGCGTGGCGGCCTTCCTTGACCGTGCCCAGGCGGCCGCAGGCGATGAAGCACTTGCGGCAGGCGTGGGGCGTGACCTCCATCCGGGAATGAAGGGCGGCGGCGTTGATCTTTTCCTGGTGAGCGGCCTGGCCTTGATGCCAGTACCTGGTGGGGAAGGAACCCACCCGGCTCATGGTGTCCACCATCATGGGCGTGCCCATGGTCTTGTAAGCCTGGACCCCGGCCGTGTCTTTGGATTCCTGGACCAGCTTCTTGACGAAGTCACGGATCAGGTCCGGATCGGCTAGGTCCCGCTTCCGGGCGCCCCAAAAAGCCAGGGCCTTGATCTTTTTCGAACCCATGACCGCGCCGACCCCGGTCCGCCCCGCGCTCCGCCAGTAATCGTTTTCCATGACCGCGCAGGCCGCGCCGTTCTCCCCGGCCGGACCGATGGTGATGGCCCCGCACTTTTGCCCTCGATTTTCCTTGATCCAAGCCTTGACCCGGTCTTCGGTCTCGTAGGTGTCCAGGCCCCACAAATCAGCGGCGGGATGGAAGACCGCCCCCTCTTCGGAAATCTCCACCCAGACCGGCTCGTCGGCCGCCCCGGCGATCATGACCGCATCATACCCGGCCTGGGATATGTATTCAGCCGTGGTCCCCCCGGAATAAGACTCGGAATAACCACCGGTCTGAGGGCTCTTGGTATAGACGCCATGACGGCAGGAACCCCACAAAGCCGTGTCGGCCACCGGCCCCACGGCCACGATGAGATGGTTCGCCGGGCTTAGGGGGTCTACGCCCGGCGGGTTGTTTTCAAGCAGAAGATGAGTGGCCAGGCCCTTGCCGCCCAGGGTCCGGGCCAAAAGATCATCGGGAAGCGCCACCGCCTCGAACCGGCGGTCCGAGGCGTCCACTTTCAACAGCTTATGGTAAAAACCGAACATCTCCCCTCCTTTTCCCGTCAGCCTGGATGCTGGGTTGCCCGCCCGGCCCGGGCGGCCCCGCCGGACCGGTCTTGGCCATATCCAAGTAAGTATCTCATTCTTTAGAGGTTATTTTATAGAATCGACCTGGACCGGTCCAGTCTTTTTAATTTTTTTTCTAATCTGTCGAAGGATTGAAAAACGGCGGATTGCTTTGGGGCAGACAGCGCCTGTGAAGCCCCGCGCGACTTCCGGCGCCCGGCCGCCGATTATCGGAGCGCGGTCCAATCGGCGTCAGGCCGAATAAATAATAACTTGGCTTGAAAAAAATCAAACGCTTGGGAGTCGGCGGGGGCGCACGGCCGTGCGCCCCTACTCCTGGTCCGGATGAAACACCGGCTTGCGCTTGGCGAAGAAAGCCTCGACCCCCTCTTCCTTATCCGGCGAACAAAAGACCGCGGTCTCGGCCAGGGCCTCGAAGGCCAGCCCGGCGGCGACCCCGACTTCCTGGCTCATCAACAAAGCCTTTTTAGCCATTTTCAGGCTGAAGGCCCCCCGGCCGGCGATTTTGCGGGCCATGTCCATAGTGGCCGCCCGCAGTTCGGCCGCCGGAACCACCCGGTTGACCAGGCCGATGCGCAGGGCTTCGGCCGCGTCGATGATGTCGCCGGTAAAGATCAGCTCCCGGGCCTTGCCCGGCCCGACCAGGCGGGGCAGGCGCTGGGTGGCCCCGGAACCGGGCATGATACCTAGCAGGACTTCGGGCTGGCCCAGCCGGGCCGTGTCCGCGGCCAGGCGGATGTCGCAGGCCAGGGCCACTTCGCACCCGCCGCCCAGGCAGAGGCCGTTGATCATGGCGATGACCGGGATGGGCAATTCTTCGAGCCTCGTGTAGAGCCGCTGTCCATAGGTGTTGGTGAACTCATAGCACTCCAGGGGGGACATCCGGCCGAACTCGTTGAGGTCCGATCCCGAGATGAAGGCCTGGCCCCCCACGCCGGTCACCACCAGCACGCCCAGGCCGGGATCGTTCTGGACGGCGTCCAGGACCTGAACGATCTCGCGGCGGGCGGCCAGATTCAAGGCGTTGCGCTTGTCCGGCCGGTTGACGGCCATGACGGCCACCCGGCCTTCGCGCTCGAAGAGAATATTTTGGAACTCCATGTCAGGCCCCTTCCAAGACGGCGGCGATGCCCTGGCCGCCCCCACCGCAGATGGTCTCGAGGCCGAACCCGGCCCCGCCGCGTCTCATTTCGAATAAAAGAGTGACCAGACGCATGACCCCGGTGGCCCCGATGGGGTGGCCCAGGGAGATGCCCGAGCCGTTGACGTTGATCTTGCGGTCGTAGTCTTCCGGTTTGATCTTCATCAGTTTGGCGTCGGCCAGGAGCTGGACGGCAAAGGCCTCCTGGATTTCAAAGAGGTCGATCTCGTCTATGCCCAGGCCGGCCTTTTGGAGGACCCGTTCCACGGCCACGGCCACGGCCGGGTAGGTCAAGGTCGGATCGCAGGCCCCGTGGGCTCCGGCCTTGAACCAGCCCATGATCTTAAGACCAAGCTCCTTGACCTTCTTTTCCGAGGCCAGGATCACGGCCGCGGCCCCGTCGTTTTCCGAAGAAGAATTGCCGGCCGTGCAGACGCCGTCGGGATAGACCGGCCTGAGCCGGGCCAACTGCTCGACCGTGGCGTCCCGCCTAGGCGTCTCGTCGGCCTGGAACATGACCGGCTCGCCCTTGGCTTGAGGTATGGGCGCCGGCACGATCTCTTGGGCGAATTTGCCCGCGTCCATGGCCGCCACGGCCCGGGCGTGGCTGCGGGCGGCCCAGCGGTCGGCGGCTTCGCGGGAGATGCCCTCTTTCCTGGCCGCGGTTTCGGCCCAGGTCATCATGGAATTAAGTTCGCCGTAGCGCTCGACCGGCTGGGACATGACCCTGGCCCGCTGGATGCGGTCGTACAAAGGAAGGCCCCACATGGCCATGGCCCCGTGCCCCCTGGGCATGAAGCCCCACTTGGGGTCGGTCTTGCCGCCCAGACCCCATTTGATCTCGCCGGGCAGATACAGCTCGGCCCGGCTCATGGACTCCATACCGGCGGCCACGACGATATCGGCGTTGCCGGTCTGGATTTTCATCACGCCGAAAAACACGGCGTCCAGGCCCGAACAGCACCGGCGGTCAAGAGTCACCGCCGGGACCGTTTCCGGCCAGCCGGCTTCGAGCAGGGCGAAGCGGGCCGCGTTGGCGCATTCACCGTTCTGGTAGGACTGGCCGACGATGACGTCGTCCACCAGGCCGGGGTCGAGACCGGCCCGGTCGATGGCGGCCTGAAGGACGCAAGCCCCCAGCCCGGCCACGGGAACATCCTTGAGGGCCCCGCCGTACCGGCCGATCGGGGTCCTGACTCCGCTGACAATGGCTACTCGTTCCATGCCTGCCCCTCTTTCCGGGCCCGCCCCTTATCGGGCCACGCCTTTCTTGGTCCCGTCAGGATTGTATTCGTACCAGCCCCGGCCCGTCTTGCGGCCCAGGTGACCGGCCTGGACCTTGCGTCTCATAATGGCCGGCGGGTACCAATACGGGTCCTTGGTGGCCTCATAGACGGCCATCAGGGCCCCGTAGGTCACGTCCAAACCCACCAGGTCGCCGGTCTCGAACGGACCCATCCGGCGGCCCGCGGCCAGGACCAAGCCTTTGTCGATGTCTTCCACCGTAGCCACGCCTTCTTCCACCAGGCGCATGGCTTCCAGGTTGGCCCGGAAGTTGATCCGGTTGATGATGAAACCAGGCACGTCCCGCCGGACCAGGATCGGCTCCTTGCCCAACCGCCGGACCAAAGCCTCTCCGGCGGCGAAAGTCTCGTCGCTGGTCCCTTGACCCCGGATCACTTCGGCCGCCCCCATCATGGGCACGGGTGAAAAAAAATGAAGGCCCAGGACCAGGTCCGGCCGCTTGGTGCAGGCGGCCAGGTCCGAGATGGAAATGGCGCTGGTGTTGCTGGCGATGAGGGCCTGGGCCGGGAGGACTTCGTCCAGGCGGGCCAAGACTTCCTTCTTGATCTCGAAGTTCTCGAAAACCGCCTCGATAGCCAGGTCGGCCGTCCGGGCCGGTTCATAGTCCGGCGAGGTCTTGATCCTGGCCAGCACCGCCTCGGCCGGCCCCTGGACCTTGCCTTTCTCGACCAGCTTGCCCACGGACCAGCCGATGTCCTTGACCGCTTTCTCCAAAGCTTCGGCCCGGACGTCGGTCAGGGTCACTTCCAGCCCGGACTGGGCGCAGACCTGGGCGATGCCCCCGCCCATCAGACCGGCCCCGACAATTAATACCTTTTGAACGTCCATCTTCTCCCCCTTCAATCCTTGAGTATTTCCCGGGCGATGACCAAACGTTGGATTTCACTGGTCCCCTCGTAAATCCGCATCAGACGAACGTCCCGGTAGAAACGTTCGACCGCGTATTCGCTCATGTAGCCCAGGCCGCCGTGAATCTGGACGGCCCGGTCCGCCGCCCGCCCGGCCATCTCCGTGCAGTAGAGCTTGACCATCGAGGCTTCCTTGATCAGGCTCTTCCTGGTCTCGTCCCGCAGGCGGGCCGCGTGGTAGAGCATCTGCCGGGCCGCGTAAATCTCGGTGGCCATATCGGCCAGCATGAACTGGACGGCCTGGAACTGGGCGAGGGGCCGGCCGAACTGGACCCGCTGTTTGGCGTGTTCCATGGAAAGTTCAAAACACCGCTGGGCGATGCCCAAAGCGGAAGCCCCCATGGTCAGGCGGCCCTTGTCCAGGACCCTCATGGCTATTTGAAACCCTTGGCCGACCTTGTCCGGTCCGCCGATGGCGCTCTCATAAGGAGCCTGGCAGTCGTCAAAAAGAAGCTCGCAGACGTTGGTCCCGTGCATGCCCATCTTTTTCTCGGGCGGGCCCACGGTCAGGCCGAGGAAGTCCCGCTCGATGACGAAAGCGGTCATGCCGCCCCTGGCCCCTTTGCTCTTGTCCGTGACCGCGATGACCGTGGCCATATCGGCCCGGTCGGCGTTGGTGATGAAGTGCTTCTTGCCGTTGAGATACCACCGGTGGTCCCGGAGTTCGGCGGTGGTCTTGATGTTGGCCGCGTCCGACCCGGCCTCGGGCTCGCTCAAGGCGAAGCAGCTTATCCATTCCCCCGAAGCCAGCCGGGGCAGGTATTTTTGCTTCTGGGCCTCGGTCCCGTCCATGACCACGGCAAAGGACCCGATGCCGTTGTTGGTCCCGATCAGGGTGCGGAAACAGGCGTTGACCTTGGACAATTCCTCGTAAACCAGACACTCGCCCAAAATCGGCAGGCCCAGTCCCCCGTATTCCTGGGGAATGGCCAGACCGAACAGCCCCAGGCCCCGCATTTTTTGAACGATCTCCTCCGGGATACGTCCCTCTTCTTCGACTTGTCGGCTGATGGGTTCGAGGTCCTGCTTGACGAAACGGCGGACCGTATCGACCATCATCTGAAGGTCTTCCGGCACTTCATAGTTCATAAACAGTCTCCTGACACCTAAATAAGTTTGACTATTTCAACCAAGGAAAGGTCGGGCCGGCCCCCAGGGCCGCCGGTGGTTATTTGTTGACAATCCCTTCGGGATCTAGGTCCTCCCGGATGATACGCAGTTCTTCGGCCGTGGGCGGCTCGGCCGGGCTGACGTCCGGGGAAACCTTGAGCGGCCAGCCCACCTCGGCCCGAACATCATCGACGGTCAGGCCCGGCCGATACTGTTCCAGGGTCATTTCGGCGGTTTCCTGGTCAAAACCGAAGATGGCCATATCTGTGACCACCAGTTTCGGTCCGCCGCCGGGCAGGCCCAAGGCCACCCGCTCGCCTTTCTTGCCGCTCAAAAAACCGGGACTGGTTCGAAAATCCAGACGTTCTACCAGTGCCCGTTTCTTTTGGCGCATGATAACAAAAATCTTGCCGGCGTGTATGGCGATCTCGCAGGCCCCGCCCGAACCGGGCAGCCGGACCTTGGGCTGGTGGTAGTCGCCGATGACCGTGGTGTTGATGTTGCCGTACCGGTCGATCTGACCCGCCCCCAAAAAGGCCGCCTCGATCCGGCCGGCCTGGAGATAATACATGAACAGGTCGCCGATGGAGCAGACCGAGAGCGCGCCGGAAACCAGGGTCGGGTCGCCGATGGACAGGGGCAGCCTGGCCGGCCGGGCCCCGAAGACCCCGGACTCGTAAACCAGTTCCAGACCGGGATTGACCGTCCGCCGGGCCAGGTTGCAGGCGATGTTGGGCAGGCCGATGCCGACAAAAACCACTCTTTCACCGGCCAGGGCCCGGGCCGAAGACACGATCATGAATTCGGTCGGGGTGTAATCGGTCATGGCCTCGCCTCAGTCATGAATGCCATAATTGACCGGTTCGGACAAGTAGGGTTTGGGCGTGAGGCGTTCCCAGATGCCCGGCTCTTTCTCCCGGCGCTTGGCCAGGTACCCCTCCCAGGAATCCACGCCGTACACCCACTCCTCCAGCCAGGCCCTGGTCGAAGCCTCGTCTTTGGAAATGTCGTTCCATTCGACGTAAAACCTGTTGTCCCGGTCGGTGTACCCTTGAACGTACGAAGGGTGGGTGCCGTAAGGCTGATGGACCACAGCGTCGACCACGATGTGGGGAATGACGGTCCGGTTGGGGTCGCGGCGGATCACGGCCTCGTCCACGATCTCCTCGACCACCACGATGACTTGGTCGGCGGCGAAGGCCGCTTCCTTCTGGGCCCCGAGCAGACCCCACATCTGGGTGTTCCCGTTTTGATCGGCCCGCTGGGCGTGGATGATGGTCACGTCGGGGTTGAGCGGCGGGACCACAGCGATCGGGCCGTCGCCGTAAGGACTTTCCACAAAACGAATCAAGGGGTTGACCTTGGCCATATCTGAGCCTAACGCTCCCCGCAGGGGGAAAAAGGGCAGCCGGGCCGCCCCGGCCATGTACCGGCAGACCATGCCGAAATGGGAGTATTCCTCCAGTTCGAGAGGCCGGGGGATGCCTTTCTCCACGGCCCGGCGGATGGCGAAGAGTTGGCCCACGCCGGGATTACCCAGGTAGCCGAAGATGATCTTTTTGGCGCAGCCGGCGGCCGTCATCTGATCGTAAATCAGGTCCGGGGTCATCCGGCACAGAACCAGGTCCCGGCGGCCCTGGCGGATGATTTCATGAGCGGCGGCCGAACAGATGAAGGCAGTGAAGCCTTCAATGGCTATCGTGGCGCCGTCGTAAACGTACTTGGCCACGGCCTCCTTCATGGTCATCAATTTCACGGCCGGCTCCTTTCCCTGGTCTGGTCTGGTCTTTACCGGGGGGTTAGTCGAGGGCGGCCCGGCTTCCCGTCACCCGGGAAAAGGCAAGTAACATTCTGCGTTATTTAGTAATTAAAAACGTTAAACCAAAAACATATCCCTTGTCAAGCCGGAAAGGCTCCAAAAGGTAATCCTCCAAATTATTAATGGTCTGGATTTCCACTGGCGCAGAAATCCTCATGCCCCTTAAGGCACGACCGGGAAATTAAAGTCCGGGTAAATGAGGCATGATCCCGGTTTCCACCCGAGAGCCCCAAGCCGTCGTTCCAACGCCGGAGGCCGGGTCGCAGTTGGTTTAGCTAAACTGGTAAAAATTAAATAAATAATGTAAAGGGAGGGAATCCGCTGCAAGCGGAATCGGAAAGGGGCGTGGAGATGGCTTACCGTCAGGGAAAAGGAAGGGATCAACTGGTCCTGTTTCCGGGTTGTTTGGATGAGTATGTCGGTCCGGGCCATCCGGTGCGGGCATACGAGGCCTTGGTCGAGACCTTGGATTCGGCGGGATTGGGATAGGGGAGAACCAGGGTAAACTCGGTCATCCGGAGTAGGCCCCGCGTTCGATGTCGAAGCTGGTTTTATACCAAATTACATTTGAAATATAACAAAACAAGGTCAGGGCTTCTCCCGCTTCTTGTCCCGGTTGCAGCCCAATCGGCCAGAGCGTTATACTCGTCCTCCAGGTAACCGGAGGTGACGCGTAAAGAAAAAGCGGCGGCTTGGTTTCGCTCCGCCGGGCCTTAAACAGGCGGTCTTCAATTATAAATTTATATATGACTGACTGCCATCTTGAGCTAAAAAAACAAATATTACACTTTATTTCAGACATTTAGCTGTTTTGAATACGGAAACATCCGTTTTAATGAAATATAACTGATCGATAGGGAGTACTTGGGGGACGTCATTCCCGGCATTATGAGGTGTTTAAACTTAAAGCCGAATTCTCCACAAGGTGGCGAAAAAATGTCGCCACCTCAACCGTCTGGTCCATCAATCCCCGCCTGGCCCCAGCACCTCCCGGATCTTAGCGGCCAAACTATGGCGGGTAAAGGGTTTCTGGAGGAAGGGCGTGCCGGGGTCGAGCACGCCGTGGTGGACGATGGCGTTGTCCGTGTACCCCGACATGTACAGCACCTTGAGGTCCGGCCGGTCCTTCCGGAGCCGCTCCACCAGCTCCCGGCCGCTCATCCCGGGCATGACCACGTCGGTGATGACCAGATCGGGCCGCAAGCCCCGGCCCTCGACCAGCTCCAGGGCCTGGGGACCGTCCGCCGCCACGGTCACTCGATATTTCAGGGAACCCAGCACGCGGTCCAGGAGCAGCCGCACGGTGGATTCGTCCTCGACCACCAGGATGTGTTCCAGGCCCGAAGGCGCCGCCTCCCCGGCCTGGACCTCCGCCCGGCCTTCGGGTTCGGCCCGCACCCGCGGCAGGTAGACCTTGAAAGTCGTGCCCCGGCCCGGCTCGCTGTAACACCAGATGTTGCCCCCGGATTGCTTGACGATCCCGTAAACAGTGGCCAGCCCCAACCCGGTCCCCTTGCCCTGCTCCTTGGTGGTGAAAAACGGCTCGAAGATTTTAGCCTGGGTCATCTTGTCCATGCCCTGTCCCGTGTCCGTCACGGCCAGCATTACGTACTCTCCGGGCCTCACGCCCTTGTGGTTCCGGGCGTAATCCTCGTCCAGCCTCACCTCGCCCGTTTCGATGCTCAGCTTGCCGCCTTCAGGCATGGCGTCCCGGGCGTTGACCGCCAGGTTCATAATAACCTGCTCGATCTGGCCGGGATCGGCCTCCACCGCGCCCAAGTTTTCGGCCAGGCGCGCCGTCAGCTCGATGTCCTCGCCGATCAGTCGCCGCAACATTTTTTCCAAATTCTTCACCACCGCGTTGAGGTCCAGGACCTCGGGCTGCAAGACCTGCTTGCGGCTGAAGGCCAGCAGTTGTCGAATCAGGTTCCGGGACCGGACTCCGGCTTCCAGAATCTGCCGGACTTTCTCGAAGTGGGGATCACCGGGAGAAAGATCGGTCAGCATAAGCTCGGCGTAGCCCAGAATGACCGCCAGCATATTGTTGAAATCGTGGGCCACTCCCCCGGCCAGCCGGCCTACCGACTCCAGCCTTTGGGCCTGCTGGAACTGCTCCTCCAGTCGGTGACGCTCGGTGATGTCTTGGAAAGAGCCCCGCACCTGCACCACTTTCCCCCTTTCGACCTTCGGCTGCCCAATGGTCCGAACCCACTTGCGAGCCTCCTTGGCGGTGACCAACTCCAATTCCAAGTCGTAGGGCTTGCCCAGTTCGATGGCCTCCTTGAACGCCTTTTCGATCTTCACGCGGGACTCACCTTGATAAAAACTCATTTCCTCTTCTAAACTTATCTCGCCACCAGGGTCAAAATCGTGGATTCGGGCCACCTCCTCGGTCCAGGTTCCCTGGCCGGTGGCGGGATCGAACTCCCATCCGCCGATCTTGGCGATTCTGCCCATTTCCCGCAGCAAAACCTCTTGGTATCGCAAGGCTTCTTCCGCCCGCTTGCGTTCGGTGATATCATGAACAATGGAATGGAGGTAATCTCCCCCCTTCATTTTAATTCTGCTGCTGAAGACCTCAACATTCCTGACCGAACCATCGGCCAGACGGTGTTGGAGTTCGAAATGGACCCGCTCTTGTGCTTTGGCTTTTTCTATCTCCTTTTTAACTTCTTCGGGTGAAAGCGTGTTTATTTGGTGGATTTTCATCTGCCGCAGTTCATAACGAGACCATCCATAGTAAGAAGCGGCGGCGGTATTCGCGTCAACAATATCCCCCGTATCAGGATCAATGATAAGCTTGACCGCGGCATGGTCTTCGAACAGTTTTCTGTAGTTTTCTTCGCTCTGCCGCAAAGCCTCCCGCGCCCGGTAGTCTTCGGTCACATCCCGGAAGACCAGCACCACCCCGATGACGCGGCCCTCGTCATCGCGGATGGGTGCGGCGCTGTCAGCGATCCGGCGTTCCGAGCCGTCGCGCGCGATGAGCACGGTGTGGCTGGCGAGAACGACAACTTTATCGCCGGCCAGCACCTTTTCCACCGGATTGGTCATATCTTCATTAGTTTGAGCGTTGATGATGCGAAAAACCTCGAGCAGAGGTTTGCCGCGGGCTTCCTCGCTCTTCCAACCCGTCAGCGTCTCGGCCACCGGGTTCAGCAGTTCCACTCGGCCCTGAGCGTCGGTGACGATGACCGCATCGCCGATGGACTTCAGGGTGATGCTCTGGCGCTCGGCGCTTTCTCGCAACGATGCGTTGGCCTGAACCAGGTGCCTTGTCCTGGCCCTGACCTGCTGGCGAAGCAGCAGAATGACACCGGCCGCGCAGACCAACAGCCCTCCGATGACGCCGATCACCCAGACAAGATAGCGCGGGACAACCTGCACGGGGGGCTTTTCCATCCAGCGCGCCAGGGTCTGGTAATAGGTGCTGCCGGGTTCCCTGGTCCACGCGCTCAGATGTCGATCTATGGCCTCCAGGAGATCAGGGTTGCGCCCCTGGGCCGTCGCGAAATATAGCGACACCGGGTTGAAAAAAATCGGGGTCTTAACCAGTCCATACTTCTGATAACAAAAGTTTCCAAAGAAATGGTTCGAGACCGCCGCATCGACTGAGCCGTTACCCGCCAGTCTGAAAGCCTCCTCAAATGATCCGACCGGAACTATCGTCACCTCAAATCCGAATCCGGTCATCATTTGTTCGAAAATCTTTTGTTGAATTGATCCCTTGAGCAAGGCAACCCGCCGACCGTCCAGGTCGGACATTCCGACTATCGACGATTTGGGATGGGCGTAAAGCTGGGACCAGCTTTCAACAACCGAATTCTCATGGAAATCATACCGCTCGTCGCGCTCCCGGGAATAAGCGACATCCGGCATCAGGTCAATCAGGCCTTCTTCCAGGGCGTAAAGACACTCAGACCATTCACACGGCACATAGACTAGCCGCCAACCCTCTCTTTGGGCTATTTCATCGAGGAGTTCGACAAAGACACCCGAGGCCAGACCGTGCTCATCCAGGAACACCTTGGGCTTGTTTTGGTATATTCCGACACGGACTGGACGCGTGCGGAAACGGTCGGGACGCTGTCCGACCGGATCAGTTTGAGGCCGGCCCGGCGCTTGGCGGGTGTTTTCTGCGAGGACGAGGTGTTCCGCAACCACGCCGGCGTCTAAGAGTCGAGCCTCTCGCCACGGGCTCTGGTTTGCCTTGGGCCCGGTAATGGCGGCAAGATTGGTTTCAGTATCCTGCTGAAGCTGTCGTGCCTGGACTGGGCAGATCAGACCGCTGCCGGCCAGCGAGGCCAGCAGTGTCGCCGCCAGGGCGGCTTTCATCCACCGAAAAAACGTATTCTTTTCAGGAGTCATGGCCGACTCTCTGGGCCCGATTGCCCTTCCGCCCAACGCCGGAGGGCCTCCCCAGGAAATCGCCCACTCCTTGCCCTTTTTGAACAGGGGATTGGTCCGCGTCGCGCCGCCGCCTTATTTTTTCCAGACGATCTTTCAAAGAGGCGGCCGTTTCTTTGGCGTTAATCAAATCGGTGTATCTTGTCATCTTTGTCTTGTTTCCTTTCCGAAACCGCCCCCGGCTCATCCCCCCTTTACCGGCCAGATCCCACCCCGTCGTTGACTTTAATTGATTTTAGTTTATTTTGATTTATCGAACCGGCGTTTTGTCAAGCATTTTTCGATTTTGTTTAGCCCTGCCGCCATCGCCTTGCCCCGCACCTCCGGATCAATCCGATTAGTGGACCTTCGCCCCCGCAGACGATGCACCAAGCCCAGGTCGCCTTCCCCTTCATACCGCCTCAGCTTTCATAGCCCGGATAAACACCAAACGGTCTCGTTCTTTCTGACCTATCTTCATAATCATCCTCTTCCACCCCCGGCAACTTCGAAAAGAGGACCATTCCACTTTGCTGCCGCATTTAACTATTTTCCGTTGACAAGATCAATCCGGGACTGTATGTTTTCACCTTGTGATTATTCCCCAGAGGAGGGTTTTTTAATGGCCGAGCCTGTCAAGCTGAATCAGCAGAAGAGCGAATTTAAAAAGAAGGCCATGGAACTCATTCCGGAGGGGGGCAATCTGGACCTGTGTTTCACCTGCGGAACCTGTTCCAGCGGTTGCCCGGCCACCGGCTTGGAAGACATGGACCCGA
>Ga0209163_1002001_pt1 | contig 18798 bp, 14 predicted proteins | sample MTBAKSrepl2MetaG_FD_187457 | JGI IMG/M metagenome (GOLD analysis project Ga0209163, IMG submission 187457) | Enrichment culture microbial communities om Arthur Kill intertidal strait, New Jersey, USA, that are MTBE-degrading - MTBE-AKS2 (Arthur... | ecosystem: Environmental > Aquatic > Marine >...
GGAGGAGCAGGTTGAACCCCCTTGCCAGCGCCCTGTTCTGGTAGATCCGGCTTCCCAGTGTTCCTTCAGTGGCGACGAGCCATCCGCCTGCGGGGTTTTTCGCCGCGGCCTCGGCGAGGGTCTCCTCGACGATGTGAACGAGGCGCACGGGAAGCTCTTCGGCGAAGCGGTCGATAAAGACGTGAGCCGTGTTGCACGGGACCGCCAAAAGGTCCGCGCCCCAGGAGACCAGTTTAAGGAGGTTTTCCCGAAGACGCGGGGTCGGGTCCTCCCCGTGGCGGAGGAGGGCCTCTGTCCGGTCAGGGACCTGGGGGTCGGACAGGAGGATCACCGGGACGTGGTCCTGGTCACGGGTCGCCGGGGAGAGGATCGTGAGCAGGCGAAGAAACTCCGCCCCCGCGGCGGGTCCCATTCCTCCCAGCACGCCAAGGAGCCTACGCGGCACGTTCAACCTCACTCAGTTCCCCTTCCGTCTTGGCGACAACCGCGGCGACGCAGCTGTCGCCCGTGACGTTGAGCGCGGTCCGGGCCATGTCGAGGATGGCGTCGATGCCCGCCACGAGGGCGACGCCCTCGATCGGCAGACCGGCAGCCGTCAGGACCAGGGTCAGCATGATCAGCCCCGCTCCCGGAACCCCGGCGGTTCCGATGGAGGCCAGGGTTGCCGTCAGGATGATTCCGACCTGCGCTCCTACCGAGAGGGGGAGGCCGTAGGCCTGGGCGACGAAGAGGGCGCAAACGCCCTGGTATAGGGCCGTGCCGTCCATGTTGATCGTGGCTCCCAGGGGAAGGACGAAGGAGGATATCCCCTCTGAAACCCCGAGGTTTTCCTGGGCCACCCGCATGGTCACCGGCAGCGTCGCCGAGCTGGAACGGGTGACGAAGGCGGTCAGCGTCGATTCCCTGACAGCCGAGAAGTACCAGAGGGGCGATTTTTTGACGAAAAGCATGATGAGTCCCGAGTAGACCAGAAGCGCATGCAGGAAGCAGCCCAGGTAGACGGCCAGGATGACCTTGGCGAACGGGGCCAGGACCGAGAGCCCGTACCTGGCCACCGTCGTCGCGATGAGGGCGAAGACACCGTAGGGGGCGAAGGCCATGACGATGCGGGTCAGTTTGTACATCGTCTCCGCCACCGAATCCATGAAGGCAATGACGGGTTTGCCCTTTTCGCCGGCCAGGACTGCTGAGACTCCGAAGAACAGTGCGAAGACGATGATCTGGAGCATGTTGGCCTCAGTCAGGGACCTGGCGATGTTGTCTGGGAAGATTCCCATCAGGACGTCGACGGTGGACGGGGGGACCGGGGCCTTGAAACCGGACGTGTCGACTGAAAGCGCCATGCCGCTGCCCGGCTGGAGGATGTTCCCCAGCAGAAGCCCGATGACGATGGCGACAGCGGTCGTGGCCAGGTACAGGCCAATCGTCTTCGCCCCGATGCGCCCGAGCTTGCGGGGGTCGCCCAGGGAAGCCGTCCCTACGACGAGGCTGGAAAAGACCAGGGGCACGATGAGCATCTTCAGCAAAGTGATGAATATCTTGCCGATGGGGGCCAGGACCTGGGCCCTCTCCTTGAAGACCGCACCTGCGATGATGCCGAGGACGAAGCCTATGGCGATTTTCCAGATAAGCGGGATTTTCTTCCTGTCTTCCGACATCATTTTTCCCCTCCTTTGTTTAAAACCAATAATTAACCTGCTCTCTGCCATTATACCCTGAAACTTGATGCCGGCATGGGGTAAGATATCAAAGATATTTTCCCAGCTTCATCCAGTCTTTTTCCCAGGAGGGATGTCCGTGAAACGAACCATTGCTTTTATCCTATGCCTTCTTCTCTCCATTCCTGTTTTTCTTCGCACGGGGCCAGCCCTCGCCGCGACCGCCGCGCCGGCAATAAAGGGTGGGGTCGTCCTTGCCCTCTCGGGCGGGGGCATGAAGGGACTTGCCCACATCGGCGTCCTGGAGGTCCTCAAGGAGGCGGGAATTCCGGTGGCAGGTGTCGTCGGCACGAGCATGGGCTCGATCATCGGGGGGCTTTACGCTTACGGCTACACGCCGAGGGAGATCGAGATCATTTTCCGGGACGCGGACATCGCAAAACTCCTGGGAGATTCCAGCCTCCCCTCCCTTCTGCCCGAGGGTGAGGAGGGAAGGGTCGGAGGGCAGCCCCTTGTGACCCTCCAGTTCGGGCTGGACGGAAAAATAACGGGTCCGATGGGGGGGTTGCCGGGCATTCGGCTGTTCAACTTTTTCTCGGATCTCACGGCAAAAGTCGGCACCGGGAATTTCCTGGACATGCCGGTTCCTTTTGCCGCGGTTGCCACGGATCTCGAAACCGGCGAGATGGTTGTCCTGAAGCAGGGAAGCCTGGCTGGAGCGATGCGCTCATCCATGGCCATCCCGGGAGTCTTCGCACCGTGGACGCACGAGGGGCGGCTTCTCGTGGACGGCGGCCTCGTGGCGAACTTGCCGGTTTCCCCGGCCCGAGCCCTTTTCCCGGGGTATCCGGTCGTAGCGGTGGACGTGTCGAGCGGGCTGAAAAAACGGGACGAGATTCGCACGGTCGTCGACGTCATCGACCAGATGACGACCTTCATGACCGGGCAGAATGTCGCCAGGGAAAAGGCGGGGGCCGACATCGTGATCCATCCCGATACGAAGGGGGTTCCCCTCCTTTCCGCCGAGTCCATCTCAGAGGTGATTCACCGGGGCCGCCAAAGCGCCCGGGACGCCCTGCCCCGGCTTCTGGAACTGTCCGCCGCGGCTCCGCGTGTGAATCGGGTTGCACATGCCTCCCCGGTCATCAATTCCGTCGAGGCTCGCGGCATCTCGGCTTCCCGCAGTGAGCAACTGCTGGGTGAGACCGCTTCCTGGATCGGGTCCCCGCCTGACCCGGTCCTGATTCAGCAAACTGCCGAGCGGCTTCGCCAGGAAGGTGATTTTGCAACCGTTGACGTGAGCATGGAAGAAGCGGGTTCGGGGACGAACCTCGTGTTCAACATCGAGAAAAAGGCCCCTTACGAAATGGAGATCGGGGGTTACACGACGAACGTCTCCGACGCTGAAAGAGCCCTTACCCTGCAGGCCGTGAGGAGAGACTTTGCCGAGGAGGGCGACCTGCTCTGGGTGGCACTGGCTGTTGGGAAGGATTGGGGGATTTCCGCCCGCTACCTGACGCCGTCCCGGGGGAACGACAGATGGGAAGGGATCCTCTCCGCAAGGCAGAGGGAGGTCTCCCCCGTGAATGCCCCCGATGCCCGCTGGGTGCGCTACGGGTTGACCTTCTACCGCAAGATCGTTCGAGGGGACTGGCGATACGGCCTGGGAATCACGCTGGAGCAATTGGAAAACTCCGGGGAAATTGACGACGAATTTGCCTGGGGGCCGGCTTTCTATGTCGGCTACGACGGGCTTGACGACCCCGTCGATCCCAGGGCCGGGACCCAGTTGATGCTCCGGGGCTGGTGGCGTGAAGGGGAGACCCTCCTGCTGAGGGCCGGGGGGCTGTCGGTCTGGTCGATTTCACCCGAGTGGCGGATCCTCCTCTCAGGAGGGCTTGAGGTGGGGGACGACTCCAACCCCGCGACGGCAGCCTGGCTCGGAGGAAGCGACGACCTTTTGGGGCTGGGCGAGCGCCCCTACCTGGCTGACCGCGTCGCCTGGGCAAGGGTGGCCCTGCGCAGGGAACTCAAGCGCAGCTGGTGGGGATCGACGAACATCGATCTCTTCGGGGCGGTGGGAGGGACCTTCGATTCGGGATGGTCAAACCTGGAAACTCCGTGGGAAGCAGGGGTTTCGATGGGGATCCCGAACAATTTCCTGGAGGGCCGGCTCTTCATCCTCTACAACAGCGAAAGCGAAGTGATCTACGGGTTCTCCCTGGGCCGGCCGATTCCGGTGAGGGACCCGCTTCCCTGAAAAGCCGGGGCAAGCCTTGCCCATACTTGAGCATTGAGGCTAAAATGTCACTCGTTCCCCCTAGCGGGGGGACGACGATTGGAGGGGTCTTCATGGCACGGAACATCACGCCGAAGGATAAGGATTATTCGCAGTGGTACCTGGACGTGATCAAGGCCGCGGAGCTGGCCGATTACGCTCCCGTCAGGGGGTGCATGATCATCCGTCCCAACGGTTACGCCGTCTGGGAGTCGATCATGTCCGAGATGGATCGGCGTTTCAAGGAAACCGGCCACGTCAACGCCTATTTCCCCCTCCTGATTCCCAGCTCCTTCCTGGAGAAGGAGAAGGAACACGTCGAGGGGTTTGCCCCGGAGTGCGCCGTTGTGACCCACGCAGGGGGGGAGGAACTCGAGGAACCTCTCGTGGTCCGGCCGACCTCCGAGACGGTCATCGGCTACATGTACAGCAAATGGGTCCAGTCCTGGAGGGACTTGCCCCTCCTGATCAACCAGTGGTGCAACGTCATGAGGTGGGAAATGCGCCCCCGCCTTTTCCTCAGGACCTCGGAGTTCCTGTGGCAGGAGGGGCACACCGCCCATGCCACGAGGGCCGAGGCCATGGAGGAAACCCTGAAGATGCTCGAGGTCTACCGGGTCTTCATGGAAGAGATCCTGGCACTGCCGGTGATAGCGGGAGAGAAGTCGGAGGGGGAACGGTTCCCGGGCGCGGACAACACTTACACCTGCGAGGCCATGATGAGCGACAGGAAGGCCCTGCAGGCGGGAACGAGCCATTTCCTTGGCCAGAATTTCGCCAGGGCTTTCGACATCAAGTTCCAGAACCCCGCCGGGGAACTCGAGTTCGCCTGGACGACGAGCTGGGGAACGTCCACCCGGATGATCGGCGCCGTGGTCATGGCTCATTCGGACGATGACGGGCTCATCCTGCCGCCACGCCTCGCTCCCGTGAAGGCCGTCATCCTGCCGATTTCGACCGACACCGAAAAACTGGAAAAGGAAATTCTCCCCAGGGCCCGGGAAATCGCCGCCGTTCTCAACCGGGTACTTGGACCAATGGCCGTCCAGGTCGACACGGATTTCCACCTGCGGCCCGGAGACCGGTTCTTCCGCCACCTCCAGAAAGGCGTTCCGCTCCGCCTGGAGCTGGGCGAGCGGGAAATGGAGGCGGGGCGGGTCCGGGCTGTCCGGCGCGATAACGCGGAACGGTCCGACATCCCGTGGGATTCGGTCGGGCAAACGGTTCCCGAACTCCTGGAAACCATCCAGAAGGCTCTTTACGGGAAGGCTGCGGCCTTCCGGGAGGCCAACACACGACACGCTGCATCGTTTGACGAGATGAAAACCATGCTGGAGGACGGGGGAGGATTCGTCACCGCGTTCTTCGGCGGAGACCGCTCGGACGAAAAGGCGATAAAGGAGGCAACCGGAGCGACGGTAAGGTGTTTCCCGCTCTCGGACGAGCGCAGGGGAACCTGTTTCTTCACCGGGAAGGAAGACGCTAAACTCGCCATCTTCGCACGGGCCTACTAGGGCCGAAGTTCCCAATTCCAGGAGCAACAGGGGAGGCAACCGGAGCGATTGGCCGGTTGCCTCCCTTTTTTCCATTGCTATGATATTCTGCTATCGGGTGCATGAAATAAAATAGTGTAAAGGCTGCGGCGAAATCCCTTCAGGCGGGGGGAAAGACGAGATGGGAAACGAGAAACTCTGGGGCCGGACGAAGATCCGCATTGTCAGGGGAGATATTACCCACTTTGACGGGGATGCCGTCGTGAATGCGGCGAACAACGAGTTCTGGATGGGATCCGGTGTGGCAGGCGCGATCAAGGCGAAGGGCGGGGAGGAGATCGAGTCGGAGGCGATGGCCGGAGGCGCGGTCCTGCCTGGAGAGGTCAGGGTCACCGGTGCCGGACGGCTGGACGCCCGGTTCGTCATTCACGCCGCGGTGATGGCCCAGGATCTCGTGACAAGCGAGCCTTTCATACGTCTGGCGACCCGGAACGCCCTCTTCAAGGCCGAGGAAATCGGAGCCGCGCGAATCGCGTTTCCTGCACTGGGAACGGGTGTCGGGGGATTCCCGGTTGCCGATTGTGCCAACGCGATGCTTGGGGAGGTCCACGCTTACGTGGCGGCCCATCCCGGGACCGTGCTGCGGGAGGTCGCCTTCTTCCTCTTCGGTGAGGAAGCAGCCGGCCTGTTCGGGGGAATCCTGGAAAACGGCAGGGCCTGGGAAAGCGAAGGGGAGTGAAGCCCATGGCGAACCCCAAGAGGGGACGGGGTAGGGACAAGGGGAAGAAGCCTCACGACACGGTTTTCCTCCCGCAGCCCGTGCCGGAGAAACCCTACCCGGTGCCCGTCAGGCTGGACGAGGGGCTGGATGATCCCAGCCTTTACTTCAACCGCGAACTGAACTGGATCGAATTCAACCGGCGGGTCCTGGAGGAGGCGCGTGACCCTTCCGTGCCCTTGCTGGAGCGGGTCAAGTTCCTCGCAATCTTTTCAACGAACCTGGACGAGTTCTTCATGATCCGCGTTGCCGGCCTTTTGCGGCAGCTCAGCCTTGGTGTCCTCGAAGCCCCTCCCGACCGCATGACTCCCACGGAGCAGCTCGTGCTGGTCAGGAAGGCGCTGAAGCCCCTCCTGGTGCAGCAAATGGAGGCCTGGAAGAAGGAGATTCTCCCCCAGCTTGCCGCGGAGGGAATCCGGATCCACCGCCACGATGAGCTGAAGGACGGTTCCAAAAAACTTCTTCGGGCCTATTTCAGGGAGGAGATTTTCCCCACGTTGACTCCCCTGGCCTTCGATGCCGGGCACCCTTTCCCCCATATCTCCAACCTATGCCTGAACCTGGAGGTTACCCTGAAGGGGCCGAAAGGGAACGATCGCTTTGCCCGGGTGAAGATCCCGCCGATTTTCCCCCGGTTGCTGCGAGTGCCCGACGAGGGAAAAGGGAACCGCTACAACCGACTGGGGATGACGGACCCCCAGAACAACGACTTTGTCTGGATCGAGGATGTCGTGGCGGCAAACCTGGACCTCCTCTTCCCCGGGATTCCCGTGATATCGGCTCACCCTTTCCGCGTGATCCGGGATGCGGACCTGGAGATCGAGGACGACGAAGCCCCGGACCTCTTGACGGTGATGGAGGAAAACGTCGAGCAGCGGCAGTTCGGGATGCCGGTTTGCCTTGCCTTCGACAAGGCGATGCCGGCAACCGTGAAGCGCGTTCTCATCGAAAACCTGAGGATGGGGCCGTGCCAGATCTACTCGGTCGAAGGACCTCTGGGAATGGGGGATCTCATGGAACTGGCCGCCCTGGACCGGCCGAGCCTGAAGGAAGCCCCTTTTGCCCCCGCATTGCCGGCACCCTTGCGAAAGTCCACGGACATCTTCTCCGCCATACGGGCCCGGGACATCCTTCTCTTTCACCCCTACGACAGCTTCAAGCCGGTGGTGGATTTCCTCACCGAGGCGGCCCGGGATCCGGACGTGCTGGCCATCAAGCAGACGCTTTACCGCGTGGGAAGAAATTCGCCCGTCGTCGAAGCCCTGCTGGAAGCCAGGGAGTCCGGGAAGCAGGTCATGGCGATGGTGGAGCTGAAGGCCCGTTTCGACGAGGAGAACAACATCCAATGGGCCCGCGAACTGGAGCGGGCGGGCGTCCACGTGGTCTACGGGGTCCTCGGGCTCAAGTGCCACGCGAAAGCCTGTCTCGTGGTGCGGAGGGAAATAGAGGGAATCCGCCGTTACGTGCACCTGGGCACGGGCAACTACAATGCGGTGACGGCGCGCCAATACACCGACCTGGGGCTTTTCACCTGCGACCCCGATATCGGGGAGGATGTCGTAGACGTATTCAACGCGATTTCCGGCTACTCGATGAAGCAGGACTACCGGAAACTCCTGGTGGCCCCGGTCAACATGAGGCAGGGGCTCATGGCCCGCATCGAGCGGGAGGTTGCCCTGCACGAGAAGGAGGGGGGCGGATCCATTGTCTTCAAGCTTAACGCCCTCGTGGACAAGGAGTGCATCCAGGCGCTCTACAGGGCTTCGCAGAAGGGAGTCCGTGTCGACCTCCAGGTGAGGGGGATGTGCTGCCTCAGGCCCGGTGTCAGGGGGCTCAGCGAAAACATCCGCGTCTCATCCATCGTTGGGAGGTTTCTCGAGCACCCGAGGATTTTCTGGTTCCGAAACGGCGGGTCCGGGGAAATCTTCCTGGGAAGTGCCGACCTGATGCCCCGCAACCTGGAGCGGAGAGTCGAGATCCTCTTCCCCGTAGGCGACCCGGGGCTGGCTTCCGCCATCCGCGACACGATCCTCGAGGTTCACATGAAAGACACGGCAAAGGCCCGAGTGCTCATGCCCGACGGGACCTACGGCAGAATGCGTCCCATGGCCGGAGGAACCCCGCTGGATGCCCAGCAGGAGATGATCGGGAGGAGGGGAAGCTGGAATGATTCCTGATGCTGAAAGCCTGTCCCCGGATCCGGCGGTCTGCCTGTTTGCATCCGAGGCACTGGCAAAGCGGACCTGGGCCCTTCTGGACGAGGTCCCGGGCGTTATGGAAAACAGGGATCCGGAATGCCTCCACCGTATGAGGGTGGCTTCAAGGCGTTTCCGGAATGCCCTTTCCCTTTTCCCGGGATGTTTCCCCGCTGCGGAGTCGAAGCGTTGGGAAAGGGAGGCCCGCAAGGTGGCGAAGGCCCTGGGAGAGGCCAGGGATGCGGATGTCCAGGCCGAGTCCGTTTCAGGAACGCTGGCAGGTTTGGACGACCCGCGCCTGAGACCCGGGATCGAGCGATTGCTGCTTCGCCTGGCCCAAAGGCGCGAAAAGCTCCAGGGGCGGGTCAGGAAAGCCCTCGATCGCCTGGAAGAGGGACCTCTGAAGACGGACTTGCCCGAAGCCCTTCGCGAACTTTCCGTCGAGATGCGGCTTCTCTCTCCGCCAGAACCCGGCCGGGCTGTCTGCGGCTTTGCCTGCGGCCTCGTTTCACGCAGGCTTGCAGAGCTTGAGGCTTTCGATTCGGTCGCCGACCACCCGGAACGAGCTGAAGAGCTCCACGCCATGAGAATTGCGGCAAAGAGGCTTCGCTACACCCTCGAGATCTTCCGTCCCCTTTTTGGAGAGGAAGCGGCCCTTTTCGTCGAGAAGCTGAAAGAGATGCAGGACCTGTTGGGAGAGATTCACGACTGTGATGTCTGGACAGGCTGGCTCCCGGTCTTCCTTGAAAAGGAAAAAAGCAGGACTTCCCGCTATTTTGGACAGGGGAGGGCTTTTTCCCGGTTGCGCCCGGGGCTCGTTTTTCTCCAGGAGGATTACCGGAAGCGGCGAGGGGAACGGTTCGACGAATTCAGGGCTTTCTGGAAAAAAACCAGGAACGCACCGGGATGGAAGGGACTCCTCTCTTCCCTTGGAAGGGACCTGCCTTGAAAATCGCCCTCCTTGCCGACGTTCACGCGAACCTCCCTGCCCTGGAAGCGGTCATGGAACATGCAAGGAGCAAGGGCTGCGAAGTTTTCTGGAACGCAGGGGATTGCCTGGGGTACGGCGCTTTCCCGGACGAGACCGTCGGGATTCTCAGGGAATCGGCCCTGAACATCCTGGGAAACTATGACCGAAAGGTCCTCGAGGTCAGGAAAAGGCGGGCCGATTGGCAGAAAAGCCTGATGCCGGAAAAGTGGATGGCCTTCAACTGGGCCTATGAAAACCTCTCGAAGGAGAACAGGCGATGGCTTGCGGAATTGCCTGAGCGCCGGAGGATCGACGTGGAAGGGAAGAGCGCCCTGCTCGTCCATGCCTCACCCCTTTCGGCCAACGAGCATCTCTCCGCCGGAACCCCGCGCTCCCGTTTCGAAGTTCTTTCCGATGCCGCCTGCGCCGATGTCGTTGTCTGCGGCCACTCCCATTCTCCATTCGCGTTTCGCGTGAAGGGAACCTGGTTCGTCAATCCCGGATCGGTGGGACGCCCGGACGATGGGGACGCGCGGGCCAGCTATGCGACCCTCAGCCTGCGCCGGGGAGTGTTCCGCGTCCAGCACTACCGCGTGGATTACGACGTGGAGAGGGCGGCGGAGGAGTCCCGCAGGCGCCGGCTGCCCGAATCTTTTGCCCAGATGCTCCTCCGGGGACTGAGCCTCAGCGATGTCCTGAACGGGGACGAACCGGCGCCGGGATCCGAGGAGCCGAGTTGCGGAGGCGGGGAAAGCCCGCTTGAATCGGTCATGCGGCTCGTGAAAATCTGCCCGGACGAAGAAGATCACTCGCGACAGGTCGAGCGGGTGGCCCTCAGGCTGTTCGACCTTTTCCAGCCGCTGCACGGACTGGGAGAGTTCGAGCGTTTCTGGCTACAGAGCGCTTCGCTGCTCCACGATATCGGGTGGGTCGAAGGCGGGCCGGGTCATCACAAGGCGTCGATGCGGCTGATCCTGTCCTCCCCGCTGTTGGCCTTCGATCCGAGGGAGAGGCAGATCATCGGGTCGGTTGCCCGCTACCACCGGGGCCCCCTGCCGAAGGGCAGCCATGCCCATTTTGAAACCCTGTCGGAACCGGATCGAACGGTGGTCCGCAAGCTGGCTTCCCTGCTGCGGCTGGCGGACGGGATGGATGCCAGCCACGGCTCGGTGGTCCGGGAGATCGATGCCAGGCTGGGGCCGCGAAAAATCCTGCTCGAGTGCCGGGTTTGCGCCCCGGCATGGTGGGAGCGGGTCGCCGTCGAACGCAAGAAGGACCTGTTCGAGGAAACCTACGGAAGAGAGTTGAAGATCACATGGACGCAAGCCTGAAGCCGGTAAGGGGAAAAGCGGCCGCATTCCTCGACATGGGAACGAATTCCGTTCGCCTCCTGGTCGTCCGGGTGGATCCGGGGGGCGTCTACACCGTGCTCAACCAGCAGAGGGAAGTCGTCCGTCTTGGGGAGGGCGAGTTCCAGGAGCAGGTTCTCCAGCCCGCAGCCATGGACCGGGCCGTCCTCGTCTGCAAAAAATTCAATGACCTTGCCCGGGCCTACGGGGCTGAGGATATCGTGGCGGTCGCGACGTCAGCCACCCGGGATGCGGAGAACCAGGCAAAGTTCCTGGCCCGACTGGAAAAGGAGGCCGGCCTCGATGTCCGGGTCATCTCGGGGAGGGAAGAGGCCCGCCTCATCTACCTCGGGGTTTCGAGCGGCGTTCACATGGGGTCGAAAAACGCCGTCTTCATCGATATCGGCGGAGGGAGCACGGAGGTGATCGTGGGAAACCAGGCGGAACACGCCTACCTGGATACGCTGAAGCTCGGGGCGATCCGCCTGACGCAGATGTTTTTCCTTCCCGATGAGAAGGGTCCCGTCACTACGGCCCGCTATGCCCTGATCTGCCAGTACGCCAGGAATGCGGCGATCCGAACCGCCCAGCGCGTCAGGGAGCACCGCATCGACATGGCCCTCGGAAGTTCGGGCACCATCATGAATCTCTCACAGATCGCCCATGAGATGAGATTGAAGGGGGCGACCGAGGAAAACCTTTTGGGCAGGGAAGCGCTGAAAAAGGTCGCAGAGGTTCTCTGCTCCCTGCCTCTCGAGGAGCGGAGGCGTGTCCCCGGGATCAACCCCGAGCGGGCGGACATCCTGGTCGCCGGGGCGGCTGTCATCGAGACCCTGATGGACCTGTTCGGGCTTAAGGAAATCAGGGTCAGTGACCGGAGCCTGCGGGACGGGCTGTTGGTGGACTTCCTGTCCCGCCCGGAAAACTTCCCGCAAGTCTCCGGGTTGACCGTTCGACAGAAGAGCGTCCTGAGGCTGGGGAGGACCTTCGGACTGGACGAGGAGCATGCCACGACGGCAACCCGCCTGACTCTCGGTCTTTTCGATTCCGCCGTGGAAGAAGGGCTCCACGCCTACGGCCCGGCCGAAAGGGAGCTGCTCGAGCACGCGGTTTTTCTTCACGATATCGGGATGTTCATCTCGTTCAGCAACCATCACGCCCACAGCCACTACATCATCAAGAACGCCGAACTCCTGGGCTTCAACCAGACGGAGATCGCCGTCATCGCCTGTGTCGCGCTCTTTCACAGGAAGCGACTCCCCGACAAGGACAACCCGGATTTCGCCGCCCTGGACAAGGCTTCCCGCCAGCTTGTCCGCGTTCTCTCGATGTTCGTACGCCTGTCGGAAAACCTCGATCGCACCCATACGGGCGTCGTTACCGACGCCCGGTTCAGGTCGGGCAGAAACAGGCAGGTCATCCTGGAAATCAGGGCGACGGGGGACATCCAGATGGAATTGTGGGGGATCCGCTCGCAGGAAGAAGGGTTCAGGAAAACCTTCAAGCGCGATTTGCAGACCCGGGTCCTTCCGCCGGAGGGTTAAAGGATTTCGGGGATCGCCAATTTCATTCTTTCGGCCACGGACCGGAAGAACGCGTCGATGTCCTCCTCGGCGTGGAGTGCCACCCGGGAAGAAGGCAGCCATGATTTGGATATTTCTCCCTTGTTGACGATGGCAATGCTGCCGGGGCATAGAGAAGGCAACCAGGCTGCCGGCGTGACGGCCAGTGATGAACCGACCACGAAAAGGAGGTCGGCATTCGCCACGAGTTCCTGGCACTCCTCGAAATGCCTGACGTTCTCGCCGAAAAAGACGACTTCCGGCTTGATGACCGAATGACACCTGTCGCAGAGAGGAACCCGCTCCGCTTCGACCTTCCTGGCGCTTTCCCCGTAATCGTAGATTTTTCCGCACTTCGTGCAGAGGCTTTGCCAGATGCTGCCGTGAATCTCGAGAACCTTGACGGAACCGGCCCTCTGGTGGAGGGCATCGATGTTCTGCGTCACGATCCCCGCCATTTTGCCATCCTTTTCGAGCCGGGCGAAAAAACGGTGTCCCCACGTCGGTTTCACCGCTTCCACCTGGCGCAGGAACTCGCGGTGGAACCCGTAATAGAAAGCGGGGTCGGTCCGGAAAACCCCGATATCGAAAATCCGTTCCGGGTTCGCTATCCCAAGGCTTGCGTAGAGGCCCTGGGGGCCTCGGAAATCGGGAATTCCCGCGCTAGTCGACATCCCGGCCCCGCTTAAAAGCACGATGCGGTTCGAGGCTGCGATCAAGTCCGCGCAACGCGCCGCCATTTCAGGCAACGAATCGTTCATGAGCATCCCCTCCATGAAGACAGTTTACTCCCGCGCTGCATCCCGGAAAATCCCTGGCATGTCGGGACCGCCGTCACTTGATGAGGGTATTTCCCCCATGATATATTTCGTGCAAGCGGGTGCAAAAAACTCGGGAGGTGTCTTAATCATGGCTCTGCGCAAAATCGTTTACGGTATCGACGATCGTCCCCCCTTCCCCATCATGGTCCTGGCCGGGTTGCAGCACGTGCTCACCCTTTTCGGGGCGACCACCCTGGTGCCCCTGATCTTTGGCCCGGCGATGGGCATGGACACGGTCCAAATCGGCTTTTTCATCTCCTGCGTCTACTTCGCCATGGGAATTGCGACGTTGATCCAGACCCACCCGAAACTGGGTTCGGGCCTGCCGATCGTCCAGGGATCGAGCTTCAGCTTCATCCCGCCCATCATGACGATCATCGGCGCCTTCAAGGCGGCGGGGCCGGCCGTCATCATGCAGAACGTCGGCGGTGCCCTGATATCCGGGGGGCTCGTCCTGGCGGTTCTCGGCTACACGCGCCTTGTCGGGTACATTCGCAAGGTCATCACCCCGATTGTCATCGGCCCCACGATCATGGCGATCGGTTTCTCCCTGGCTCCCGTGGCCGTCCAGTTCAACGCCGCGAACTACTGGCCGGTTTCTCTCCTGGTCGTGGCGGGGATCTTCGTCTTCAGCCTGGTCCTCAAGAACAAGTACATCAACATTTTCGCCATCCTTTCCGCCATCATCATGGCCTACCTGGTCTGCCTGGCGGCCTCCCTGGCCGGTCTTTTCCCGCAGGGGCATCCCGCCCACATCAACCTGGCCAGCATCGCCGCCGCACCCTGGTTCAGGGATTTCCGGACCCTGGTCATGCCCTGGGGAGCGCCGAAGTTCAGCCTTCTCACCTTCGGTGCCATCCTGGCCGGTTTTTTCGCCGTCATGATCGAGTCCATCGGCGACTACCACTCCTGTTCCTACGCTTCGGGCCTGCCGGATCCCAGCCCTGACACCATCAGCCGCGGCATCGGCGCCGAAGGCTTGAACTGCATGCTTGCAGGGCTCTTCGGGGCCGTGGGCACGACTTCCTACACCGAAAACATCGGGCTGATCGGGCTGACGGGCGTGGCTTCCCGGTGGGTGGTCCGGACCGGTGCCGTGCTTCTCATCATCATGAGCATGATCGGGAAGCTTGGTGCCCTGGTGGCGACGATTCCCAGCCCCATCATAGGGGGGGCCTACATCGCCCTCTTCGGCATCATCGGGGCTCTCGGGATCCAGGTGCTCATGAGGGCAGACATGGGGAGCCAGAGGAACGTCCTTATCGTCGGTTTCGCCTTCCTGATGGCCCTGGGCCTTCCGGGCTGGGTGGACGGCCAGAAGGCGGCCTTCTTCGCGTTCGGCATCCCCGGGCAGGTCTTCTGGGCGATTCTCAAGACCCCCATGGCGGTTGCGGGTGTCTGTGCCGCTTTCTGGGACACCGTGATCCCCGGCACGCCTGAAGAAAGGGGCATCGGCGTACAGCCCCGTTAAGGCAAAACGGCAAAAAGGGTACGGGGGGCGGCGGAAAAACACGCCGCCCCCCGTTTTTTGCGGTATCATGGTATTGCAGGGTGAAAGGGGAATTGGATGACGTGGAACAATTCGATTTCATCATCGTGGGAGCGGGACCCGCAGGCCTTTTCGCAGCCCTGGAGCTTTCCCGGGCCGGCAAGAAAGTGGTCCTTTTCGACAAGGGATCCCCGATCTCGGCACGGAAATGCCCCATCAAGACAGGCGCTTCAAAGACCTGCGCCCATTGCAAGCCGTGTGCGATCATTTGCGGGTGGGGTGGTGCGGGAGCCCATAGCGACGGAAAACTGACCCTGACTCCGGAGTTTGGCGGGAACCTGGAGCGGAGCGTTGGCCGGGAGGGTCTTCTGGACCTGATTGCCGAGGTGGACCGGATCTTTGTCCAATTCGGCGCCGATTCGCCCGTCTATGAGCCCGACCCGGTTTTCGCGGCGGACGTCATCAGGCGGGGACGGTCCGCAGGGCTGCAGGTCATTCCCGCCCGGATCCGGCACATGGGAACCGACCGGGCCAAACAGGTTCTTCAATCCTTCTTTGAGGAACTCGGGACGTCCTGCGAAGTGAAAACGAGGACGGAGGTCCAGTCCGTCCTGGTGGAGCAGGGGCGGGCGGTCGGGGTTCTCCTGGCGGATGGCACGCGGGTCGCGGCTCCCGCAGTGCTTCTCGCCCCCGGGCGCGAAGGCGCCCCCTGGATGGAGCGCATTGCCTCCGATCTGGGGCTGTCCGTGGATTCCCTGCCGGTCGATATCGGTGTCCGGGTGGAGATTCCCGACGAGATCGCCAACGACCTGACCGAGCAGTTTTACGAAGTCAAGGCCATTTTCGATGCCCCCACCTTCGACGACAGGGTCAGGACCTTCTGCATGTGTCCCCACGGGGAAGTCGTCACTGAATACCAGAGCGACTCGGGGCTCGTTATCGTGAACGGTCACAGCAACCGGGACCGGAAGACGCAGAACACCAACTTCGCCATTCTCGTGAGCACGGAGTTCACCCAGCCTTTCCGCGACCCGAACGGGTACGGCGGAGCCATCGCCCGCCTGGCGAACATGCTGGGGGGTACCGTGCTGGTCCAGCGCCTCGGGGACCTCAAGGCCGGAAGGCGTTCCACAGCCGGGCGCATCGAGCGCGGACTGGTGCGTCCCACGCTGAAGCAGGCCGAGCCGGGGGACCTGTCCTTTGCCCTGCCCTACCGCCACCTTACCGACATCATGGAGATGCTGACGGCCCTGAGCGCCATCATGCCCGGGATCGACGGGCCGCACACCCTGCTTTACGGGGTGGAGGTGAAGTTTTACAGCCTGCGCCTCGCGCTGGACAGGGGCCTGCAGACCTCTGTCAAGGGGCTCTATGCTGCAGGCGACGGGGCGGGAGTCACGCGCGGGCTCGTCCAGGCCTCTGCCAGCGGTCTTGTGGCGGCGCGGGACTTCCTTGACAGGGAAAGACAAGCGAGTTAAACTACCCTTAGTTTAAAAACGTTATAAACAACGGGGTCCAGTGCCCCGACTCAAAGGGAGGTCGATCCAAGATGATGAAGGCAAAAATGAACGAAGCGATCAACAAGCAGATCAACGAGGAAGCCTTTTCCTCCTACCTTTACCTTTCGATGTCCGCCTGGTTCGAAAGGCAGAACCTGAAAGGATTTGCCAACTGGATGAAGGTCCAGGCCCAGGAAGAGGCGGTCCACGCGAAAATTTTCTTCAACCACATCGTCGAAAGGGGCGGGGAAGTCAAGCTGATGGCCATCGCGGCTCCAAAGACCGAGTGGGCCTCCCCCCTGGAGGCGTTCAAGGATACGCTCGAGCATGAGAAGCACATCACCTCCTGCATCCATGGCCTGATGGACCTGGCCCTCGAAGAGAAGGACCATGCGGCTGCGATCAAGCTGCAGTGGTTCGTCAACGAACAGGTCGAGGAAGAGGCCAATGCGGAGGAACTGCTCGCGAAGGTCGAGATGATCGGGGAATCGAAGAACGGGATTTTCATGATGGACAGGGAACTCCAGGCAAGGGTCTTCACCCTGCCGGCAGGTGTTACGATATAAAAGGCCCGTCCAACCTGGGCACGACTTGCGGGGGCGGGCTGCTGCCTGTCCCCGCCTTTCATCGGGCAAACCCGGATGCATACCTGAGCGAGGGGGATCGAGCATGGAGATCGAAAATACCATCGACGTAAAGGCCCTTTTCAACCTGACCTACGGGATGTACATCGTCAGCACGGAGTGGGAAGGCCGAAAGAACGGCCAGATTGCCAACTCCGTGATGCAGGTGACTGCAACGCCGAATACGGTTGCCGTATGCCTTAACAAGGAGAACCTGACCTGGGAGCTTCTTGAGAAGAGCGGAAAGTTCTCCGTGACGGTCCTTGAGGACGAGGTTCCCATGACCTTCATCGGGAATTTCGGATTCAAGAGCGGCCGGGATATCGACAAGTTTGCCTCTTGCGGGTGGAAGTCAGCCCCGGGAGGCACTCCGGTCGTGACCGATCACGCCCTTTCCTGGATCGAGGCCCGGGTCTTCAACAGGATCGATGTCTACACGCACAGCGTGTTTTTCGGAGAGGTGATCTCTTCTTCCTGCCTGAAGCAGGGCTGCCCACTGACCTACGCGAACTACCACCTCGTGAAAAAGGGGAAATCGCCGAAGTCGGCGCCCACCTATAATTTGAACGCGGTCAAGTGAGGAGGTCGTGCAAAAGATGAGCGGCAGCGCAATCGAAGTCAAACCCGGGATCTATTGGGTCGGAGCCATCGACTGGGGGCTTCGCGATTTTCACGGGTATTCCACGGAACTCGGGTCAACCTACAATGCCTTCCTTGTTGTGGACGATCACGTGACCCTGTTCGACACGGTGAAGGCGACCCATACGGAGGAGATGCTCTGGAGGATCGGCCAGGTTATCGATCCCGGGCGTATCGACACGATCGTCGTCAACCATGCCGAAATGGACCACAGCGGCAGCCTGGGAAGGCTGATCGAGACGGTTCATCCCGAGAGGGTCTTTGCTTCCCCGGCCTGCGAAAAGGCCCTGAAGGCTCATTTCCACTACAGCGGATGGCCGGTCCACGTCGTAAAGAGCGGGGATCGCCTCAACCTCGGCAGGAGGAATGTCAGCTTCCTCGAAACGAAAATGCTCCATTGGCCCGACAGCATGTTCTCCTTCCTGGAGGAGGACGGCCTCCTGATTTCAAGCGACGCCTTCGGTGCGCATTACGCTTCCAGTGAACGTTTCGATGACGAGGTGGAAGCGGGGGAACTGATGCACCAGGCGGGCAAGTATTATGCGAACATCCTGAACCCCTATTCGCCGCTTGTGCTGGGCCTGCTGGAACAGGTCAGGAATCTGGGGCTCCGGATCAACATGATCGCACCGGATCACGGGGTGATCTGGCGCAAGGATCCCGGGCGCATCCTTTCGGCTTACGCGGACTGGGGAGCCCAGAAAACGCGGGAAAAGGCCATTGTCGTTTTCGATTCCATGTGGCACAGCACCGAAAGAATGGCCGAAGCGGTCGGGCAGGGACTCCTTGAGAAGGGCGTATCCGTCCAGGTGATGGACCTTCACGGCTGGCACAGGAGCGACGTGGTGACGGAACTCCTGGATTCCAGGGGGCTCGTGCTGGGTTCGCCGACCCTGAACAACGGGATGCTTCCGAGGATGGCGGACGTGCTCTGCTACGCGAAGGGGCTTCGTTTCACCGGACGGGTCGGTGCCGCGTTCGGTTCCTATGGCTGGGGCGGGGAAGCGGTCAAGCTGCTGAACGGGGCCCTGGACGAAATGAAGGTCCAACGCGTCCACGACGGATTGCGGGTCCAGTACGTCCCGGCGGAAAGCGACCTGGATCGCTGCAGGGAACTGGGGCATACGGTCGCCAAGGCCGTTCTGGCGGATTCCCGCTGATGGGGAAAGAGGGGCACGGCAGGCCTTGCCCGGACGAGATCGGCTGTCTCCGGGAAACCCTCGAAGGCCTCTACGCGGTTTACAACCGCCCGGAGTGGATATCCCCTGACCCGCTCGAGTGCGTCCTTCCCTTTCGGGATCCGCACGACAGGGAAATTGCCGCCCTGGTGGCTTCAGGGCTTGCCTATGGCCGCGTGCGCCAAATCGTGAAAAGTGTCCGGTTTGTCCTGGAGCGGCTGGGGGCCTCTCCGCGCGCAACGATTGAACGGTCGTCCCGCTCGACT
>Ga0209163_1002002_pt1 | contig 18791 bp, 13 predicted proteins | sample MTBAKSrepl2MetaG_FD_187457 | JGI IMG/M metagenome (GOLD analysis project Ga0209163, IMG submission 187457) | Enrichment culture microbial communities om Arthur Kill intertidal strait, New Jersey, USA, that are MTBE-degrading - MTBE-AKS2 (Arthur... | ecosystem: Environmental > Aquatic > Marine >...
TGGCACCTCGATGTCGGCTCATCGCATCCTGGGGCTGGAGCAGGTCCCAAGGGTTTGGCTGTTCGCCAATTAAAGCGGTACGTGAGCTGGGTTTAGAACGTCGTGAGACAGTTCGGTCCCTATCTTTTGTGGGCGCAGGATATTTGAGAGGATCTTTCCCTAGTACGAGAGGACCGGGATGGACGAACCTCTGGTGTTCCAGTTGTCGCGCCAGCGGCATTGCTGGGTAGCTATGTTCGGAATGGATAACCGCTGAAAGCATCTAAGCGGGAAACCAACCTCAAGATGAGATATCCCTCTCGGTGGAGACACCGAGACTAAAGACCCCTTGTAGACTACAAGGTTGATAGGCCAGGTGTGTAAGTGCAGTAATGCATTGAGCTAACTGGTACTAATAGGTCGTGCGGCTTGGCCTTGCTTTTTTCATTCACGAGCAGCTTCTCTACGAGCATTCTTCGTTCTTCGTTTTCCCTGTATTTGATTATAAGTTTTCCGGTGGCAATGGCGAAGAGGATACACCCGTTCCCATCCCGAACACGGAAGTTAAGCTCTTCAGCGCCGATGGTACTGCATGGGTGACTGTGTGGGAGAGTAGGACGCCGCCGGGAATCCTTTAAGAGAAAAGCCCTTCTGAATTTCAGAAGGGCTTTTCTCTTTTAGAATGTCGAATATCGAATAATGAATATCGAAGTGAGGAGAGAAGAGGCAAAACAGCATGCGCGGAACGGCAGAACTCTTCAGGATTTTCACATTGTTCAATAATTCGATATTCTCTTCTTGTTCACTTCTGCAGTTCGATGTTCTACGGTTCGATGTTCGATATTCTCTTCAATCAGGGTTCGTACACATAGCTCCATGTTTCCGTGAGCACGTCTTCTTCATGTTTCAGGAAAGCGCGAAGCTCCACTGGCTCTCTTCTCTTTCCAGTTTCCTTCGCGTCATCCATGAGGACGTGGATGGCCAGGCGCCATCCGCCGGTGAAGGGGTTTTTCAAGAGCTGCTGCTCCACCACCCTGGCACCGCTGCCGACGCTGACTACGCCCTCGAGCGACTCTTCTTCCGCGAGGAAATCCAGCTGTCCCCCTGCGAAGTCGATCACAAAGATTCTTGCGTCCGGGTATTTTGCATTCTCCATCTTGTTCTTGCCCACCCTGGTGGAGATTACCCGTCCACCGGGCGGTCGAGAAGTCTCTGAACCATAGTGCCAGCTCATCTGGTATGCCAGACTCAGGGGTTCACCTATTGGCGGGGGGTACGCAGGCACCCAGAACGCCACGATATTATCGAATATCTCCTTGTCGGTCGGAATCTGGATGAGCTCGACTCTGCCTTGGCCCCATGGTCCTAAAGGCGCGATCCAAAGGCTGGGGCGGTTCTGATAATTGCTCTCCAAATCCTGATAGTGGTCAAAATCCATGTCCCGCTGGAGAAGCCCGAAACCGGCCGGATTGTTGTCCAGGAAGGAATTGACGAAGAGTGTCTTTGAGTTCAAAAGCGGTCTCCAGATCCATTCTCCTGACCCGGTAGCCAGCATGAGGCCGTCGGAGTCGTGGATCTCAGGTCGAAAATCATCGAGAACCCTGTCAACCGTATTCTCTCCATGATGAAACATGCTGGTTATCGGCGCTATCCCGAGTTTCCCGACCTGCTTCCTCAGGAAAAGGGTGAGCCTGACCTGCATTTCATTTTCTTTGCCGGGCGAGATGGTGAACCGGTATGCTCCGGTTACACTGGGGCTGTCCAGAAGCGCGTACATGGTGATTTCCTTGGCCTCGGGGCTTGGCTGAACAAGCCAGAATTTTTTGAAATATGGAAATTCCTCTCCGGAGGGGAGCACCGTATCCACGGCGAGGCCCCTTGCCGACAGGCCATAGTTCATTCCTCGACCTACCGCTCTGAAGTAACTTGCTCCCAGGAAGACAGCAATCTCGTCATGGTAATCGCTTCTATTCAAGGGGTAATGGATGCGAAAGCCGGCAAACCCGAGATCATCGGGCACCATCGCTTTGACCTCTTCGCTCTTGTAGTCGAAATATTCTTTGGAGAACCGGAGCGGCTGGGCCCGTCCTTTTTCATCAATGACAAACAGGCTTACGGTACGGTCGTAGAAGAGCCCCGGGTGAAAGAATTGCAGAGTGAAGGGAAGGCCTTCCTGACGCCAGAAGGATTTCGCAGGCTTGAACCGGATGTCCCGCCACTGGTCGTATTCGAGTTTAACAATAGCATCCGGAACGTCTTTGTGTTCGCGGAATGGCTTTGCAGAGAGCGCTTTGGCCTCATGGACCACGTTCTCGAATCCGAACGGCGGCCTGGAACCGGCCGCGAGTGGCATGTTTCTTGAAACTGGAAAAAGATAAAGCAGCAGGAATGCTGCGGAGAAGACACCAATGGTCCCATTCATATTCTTGCGCCGCATGTCAGGTCCTTTTAGAAGGTTTGAAACGGGGGAACTCTTGCCGGGAATTCCGGAAAGAGCCGGTCATGGAAGTCGGGGGAATCTTAAGGAGAAGAGGTATGAACTGTCAAGTGTATCTCTTCATGTGTGATCTCTTCATGTTTCGAGAGCAGCAGTTGCTTGTTGACACATCAGGCAAAAAAACCTATTTTCCTGTCCGACTTTTTCCCGTCAAATTCCTGTCTCCACGCGAGGTCGGATAGTGAGCCTGAAGAAATCTGCAACCCTGATCTCCGCAATTTTTTTCTTGTTGTTCGCGATGGAAACCTTCACCTGGGCTGCAGAAGAAAAGGTGGGTTCCACAAATCCCAGCAGTTCCGGACTGACCTCCTACAATAAGAAAAAGCAAAAGCAATCGAAAAGGACTCGTCAAAAGGAAATCCGGCGCGCCAAGAAGGGCGATACAGTACCCATGCCGCCTCTCGATGATGCGCCTTTTCTGGCCGAGGTCCCCCTGCTGCCGGTGCTCAAGGAAGCCAAGACCCGACTTTCCAGGGAAAAGGTCTTGTATATACCGGAACTGAAGGGGAACCCCCCCAGGCGGGAATTGAAACTGGCACTCGCGGATTTCAAGACAGGAAAGGTCTCGATTGTTTCAGGGTATGAAGAGAAGCAAGGACTTTATCTCAGCAGTCCGGACGTGCGGTTTTCGGTCCACTGGTGGAACGGATTCAATTCATCTATTGACGTTCTGGAGCCGGCAAACACCGCAATTGTCGGTCTCCTGTATGCGCTTGATCCGAAAAGAAAAGCCGCCTTGCGCCGTGATGCCGTCATTTACACCCCTTACTCCAGGGCATTGCTTCAACCCGAATTGGTCGAGGCCGGGAGGCGATACCTGAGCGAAAAGATCGCTCAGGCACGAAGAGAGTTGCGCCATGTGAATTCAAGGGCCAAGTCCAGAGCGCCCTTGGAGAACTGCCCTGTTTTCAGTCATGCGGATTACTTCAATCTGATTCTGGCTGAACACATGGATCCTGAATCGTTTCGGGCGATCACCGGAAGAGAGCATACGGAGTTCGACACTACGAGAGAGCGGCGGCTGACCCGCCTCATCAACAGGATTCTCGTGATCATAGGATCCAACCAGGAAGATGCGTACAAATTCACCGGGAACTATGCAAGCGCCCGAGGCCTTACTCAGTTCACTCCAATCGGAATGCGGGTGGTCTGGAACCGATACACGGAAGCGGACATATCCACGGATTTCCTGGAGGCCACTGCCGATCATCTATTCGCGATCAAGGCGGAAATCTGTCTCCTGGACCATTATCTTTCTGAAGTCGTGAGGGTGCATCCACCTCTTTCAGGAACCGGATATGAGAAATATGCGGCAGGAGCATGCTATAATGGAGGACCAAAGAATGTCTTCTTTGGCCTGAGGAACTTCGGCACGGGCTGGCTCTATCCAATGCGCCGATTGTCCGACCTCGGCCGAAGGGAATCCTTGAACCGAAAGGAGAAAAGAGAGCTGGAGTGGCTCAAAAAAAATCACAACCACGAGACGTTTATCTATCTCAATAAGATGCATGCAATCGAGCGGATTGCGCCAAGACAGGGTTTTCAAGAGCCCCTGCAAACCTATGTCGAGCCTGACCCGCCGGTTCGGTCGGAAGGAGACTCCCGCCCCAACTGATCCACGCAGTGAAAAGAGGACATCGAATGTCGAATATTGATGGTCTCGTAAGAAGTCGAAAATACCCTTTTTTCGTCATCCCCCGCACCGCAGTGCGGGGGATCCAGTATTTTCGAGCCCTTGCAGAATATCTGGATTCCGGCCTTCGCCGGAATGGCGACTTTTTACGACACCGTCAATGTTGAATTAGTGGGAAGAACAAGTTCTTAACTCCCGATGTTCCATATTCTCCCTTTACGCTCAGGCTGCAGTCTCTGCGGAAAGCCGGCATTAGTCTTCTCTGGGTGTCATGCGTGACCTGGAAAGACTTGCTCCAGCATGCAGTTCTCCCAAAATCCCCCTTGATCCCTCTTCAGGAAAAGTGGAAACTGCACCGGTCTCCGCTTTTGAAAAAAGGAGACAGGGATCCCTTGGAATGCAGTACGGTTATTATCAGGAGCTCTGAAGCTCCCCGAGAATTCGATTTAAGAGATTTCAATGCGAAATTTTGAGGTGCCTTATCAGAACCTTTATATCTACCTGCTGGACGGGATCGTCCTGGAGGCTGAGGAGAGTGCGTTGGGAAGCGGTTTCATCGGCAACTGGATCGAAGGGGAGAATTCCTTTCTCTTCTTTTCCATGCCTGCTCAGGAGCGAGTGGCAAAGCTTTTGAAATCGAAGCCGGACCTTCGGCTGTTGGACGATTATCATTTCCTCTATGAAGAGTGGCAGGGCGGCGGACTCGAACCGCTGCGAATCAATCCATTTCTCATCGTTCCGCCATGGATGCACATGGATGCGAACCGGGATGAAATCAAAATCGTGATCGACCCGGGGGTCGTGTTCGGAACCGGTCTTCATCCAACCACGAGGGATTGCCTGAGGGCTGTTTCCAGGCTGAGCAGAACTGCAGCCATGGGGCGGGTTCTGGACATCGGCACAGGGACAGGCATTCTGGGTATGGCTGCCGCGTCGATGGGGGCCACAGAGGTCTGGGGCGTTGATGCCAACCCCCTTTGCGTGAAAACCGCACAACGAAACGTGAGGCTCAATCATTTGGAGAACCGGATGACCATCGAGCAAGGGAATGCGGAGAATTTTGCTGACAAGCCCGCGGAGACCGTGCTCGCCAACATCCACTATGATGCGATCATGAAGTTAATGGAAGCACCCGCGTTCAGGGAGAAGCAGTGGTTCATTCTCTCGGGCTTGATGAGAAGCCAGGCGAGGGATCTGAAGATGGTGCTCATGAGGCATGGTTTACAGGTGGTGGAAGAGTGGGACTGTGATATGACTTGGTACACTATGCTGGTGAGAAATCGTTGATCATTTGACATTGGACATTTGTTCTTGGTCATTCGTGCTCCCCTAAAGTGAGTCTCCCGTCATTCCGGCGAAAGCCGGAATCCAGGTTTTCAGTAGGTTACCAGGACACTGGATCCCGGTCTTCACCGGGATGACGACAAGAGAGCAATTCTTTCACCGTTCCAGAATGCTGGAAGAGTGACGGTTAGACGCTGCCAGAAAGGAAATGCGCATGTCTATGGAACGTACCAATCTGCCCAAGCTGGATGGACACGGCTGTTTTGCATGCGGCACTGCCAATCCCATCGGGCTGAATCTGGAGTTCTATCGGAAGGGGGACTGGATCTGTTCGGACGTGACCCTGAAAAAGCATTATGAAGGGTGGGATGGCATGGCCCATGGAGGGATCATATCCACGCTGCTCGACGAAGTCATGTCCTGGACGATCATCTATCTCAAAGGGGTTTTCTTCGTAACCAGGAAAATGGAGGTGAAGTATATCAAACCGGTGCTCATCGGAACTTCTCTCACGGTGCGCGGGGAGCTGCGGGAGGAGAGGAGAGAGCGTTTCATCCGGGCTCAGGCCAGGATCATGGACGGCCAAGGGCAGATACTGTCGCGGGCCGTTGGCGAATTCGTAGAACTGCCTCCGGAAAGGCTTTCTGTCGTGCCGGAAGGCATGAAAAGGGAAATGGTGGACCTCTTTAGAAAGGTTCGGGAATAAAATAGTCCTCTCTCGGCTTTGGACAGTGTCGAATCCTTGTGATAATGAGAGATAGAAAGATCACCAATCCACACACGGGAATTTGAACTTCGCTTACTCGCGAACCATGTCCGTGTGATCATCATTCGATAGAGGAGCCGGAATTCATGGAAATGGAGCAGATCAAGGTGGGTTTCATGGCTGTGTTCTCCTATCTGGTTGCCTGCCCTCGTACCCGGGAGGCCATTCTCATAGATCCAGGAGGAAACGAGGAAGATCTTGTTGAGAGAATCAGCAGGAGAGAACTCTCGCTGAAGTATATCGTCAATACCCACGGTCATGGGGATCACACCTGCGGCAATGGAAAGGTAAAGGCGCTCACCGGCGCCCGGATCATCATGCACCCGATGGATGACAAGCTTTTCAATTCCCCGGCCGGCCACCAGAGAGCGAGGGAGTGGGGGTTCGAGCCTTCTCCCCCTGCCGATATCCTGGTCAACGACGAGGAATCCATTTCTGTGGGGGACGTCTCTTTACGGGTCATCCACACCCCGGGGCACAGCCCGGGAGGCATCTGCCTCATAGGCAATGGCAATCTCTTCACCGGCGACACCCTGTTCGTCGGGGGAGTCGGCCGCACCGACCTGCCCGGTTCTTCTGCGAGCCTCTTCATGAAGAGCATCAGGGAAAAACTGATGACCCTACCCCCTGAAACCATAGTCTGGCCCGGCCATGACTATGGGGACTATCCGTCCTCGACTATTGGAAGAGAGATCGCTACAAATCCATGGCTGAGTTGAAGCCAATGGTCAGAAGTCAGAGGTCAGAAGTCAGCAACTGCAGCAAGAACTGCCGACTTCCATATCTGAACTCTGAACATCTGAGAGAATGCAAGAGTTTGTTTTTTCCCTGGCGGAGCAGTTTCCGGCAGGGAAAAAACAAATCTTTTCTTGGCGCTCTTGGCGTCTTGGCGGTTCAAACCACCGGAGATCTGCAATGAAGACTTGGCGCCTCCTCGACACCCCTCCCATGAGCGCTGCGGAGAACATGGCTCTCGATGAGACCCTTCTCGAGCTGAAAGGAAGCGGCAAAACTCCTGATACCATACGATTTCTTCAATTCTCTCCCCGGGCAGTGCTCGTCGGATACCACCAGGCCGTTCAGGAAGAGGTGAGAGCCGACTACTGCAGGGACGCGGGAGTAGAGATCAATCGGCGGATTACAGGAGGTGGCGCCATCTTCTTCGATGAGAGCCAGCTCGGCTGGGAGGTCATTTGCGACAAGTCCTTTTTCGGCCTCGCTCTCCCTACTCCCGGTCTTTTCAGGACCCTGTGCGAGCCCGTGGTGACGGCGCTGGACCTTCTCGGCCTCAAGGCGACTTTTCGTCCCAGGAATGATATCGAGATCGAGGGGCGCAAGATCTCCGGGACCGGTGGAACGGAATCGGACTCCGCTTTTCTTTTCCAAGGGACCATGCTCACGGACTTCGATGTGGACACCATGCTCCGATGCCTCAGGATACCGGTGGAAAAGTTGAAGGCCAAGGAGATCGATTCTGTAAAGGAAAGGGTGACATGTCTTCGATGGGAATTGGGTCGAACACCCGACATTCAGGAAATCAAGGGTGCCATCCGTGTGGGGTTTGAACGACATCTGGAAATTGATCTCGAACCCGGTGAGTTGACGAAAGAGGAACGGTGCCTCTTCCAGGAAAAACTCCGGTTTTTTCGCTCTTCGGAATGGATCAACCAGGTAAACCCAAGGTACGGCCGCCAGGAAGCCATCCAGTCGGCTTATAAATCCCCCGAGGGAATGGTGAGATTCACTATCGTGGTGAACGTCCCGAGGAAAAGAATCAAAGACGTTTTCATCACCGGTGATTTTCTCTCCTTTCCCCCGCGGGGTTTATTCGATCTTGAAGCGGCAATGAGAGGTCTGCCCCTGAGGAGGGAGGTCATCCATTCCTCGGTGCGGAGCTTTTTCGAGCAGGGTCGGATAAGCATCCCCGGTATGAGCAGCGTGGATTTTCTCAAGCCTCTTGACCAGATCATCGAAAAATTCCAGCTTATCGATTACGGTGTGCCATTGGAATACTGCAATCTGATTTCCGTTACCAACGGCTCCTTTAGAGAGATTCTCCTGAAGCGTCCTTCCGTACTGCTTCTGCCTTACTGTTCGAAAGATCCCGATTGTGAATTGAGGCAGGAGAAGGGTTGTCACCTTTGCGGCGATTGCTCGGTAGGAGATGCTTGTCAGCTCGGCCTTGACCGGAAGATGGAGAACATCTGCGTCCAAAGCTTTGAAGACCTGATGGAGGAGCTCAAAAGAATGAAAACGTCGGGTGTTCAAGCCTTCATAGGCTGCTGCTGCCAGTCTTTCTTTACAAAGCATGTGGATGATTTTGCAGATGCGGGACTGCCGGGCATCCTGCTGGAGATCGAGGATACCACGTGTTATGAACTGGACGAGGCAAAGGAGGCTTATGCAGGGAGATTCGAAAGCCAGACTCACCTCAATCTCAAGCTGCTGGAACTTGTCCTGGGGCTTCAGCAGAAAATTTTATAGTGCACCAATAGTTTGTCATCTCGAATATGCACTAAGATTTCTCACTCCGTTCAAAAGGACATTGGTAAGGTATCTGTAAGTTCCAACTAAAGTGATGGAGATCGCGCGATTGTCGAATAAGAATTATGACATCGTGGTGGTTGGCGCCGGCCCGGCAGGCGCGACGGCCGCCCAAAGCGCCGCTTCATCGGGGGTGCGAGTTCTGATCGTCGAGCGAAAGCCCCTGGTGGGCATCCCGGTGAGATGTGCCGAATATATTCCTGCTCCCATCCTGGGCGAGCTCAACGTCGGCCACCGGTTCGTGGTGCAACAGGTCAGGGGGATGAAGACCATCCTGCCGGACGGCGAAGAAAAGATTACCCTGACACCCGGGCTGATGATCAGAAGGGATCTCTTTGACCAGACGCTCTGCAATGCAGCGCAGGATGCAGGGGCGGAACTTCTGCTCGGAACGGCTGCAGTCTCACTCGAAGGTCAGAAGCTCCTGCTCAGGCGAAGGGGAGGCGATTCTCTCGAGGTCGAAGCCAAGGTGGTCATCGGCGCCGACGGGCCCCATACCCGGGCGGGCAAGTGGATGGGGTCCGTCAACACCCATCTTATCGCCGCAGTGCAGGCAGTGGTTCCCCTTGTCCGTCCGCTGGAACATACAGAGGTGTATTTTGATAAGGATTTTTGCGGCGGGTATGGCTGGCTGTTCCCCAAAGGGGAAGAGGCGAACGTGGGGCTGGGAATCAGGAAGGATCTGTGCAATCCGAACATCCTGCGCACTGCCATCGGCAGTTTCCTGGAGCGTTTGACGAGAGAGGGGAAAATCCGCAACGCGCCTGTAAGCCGAACAGCCGGATGGGTTCCGTCAGAGCCCCCGAGAACTGTGGTGAAGGGGCGACTTCTGCTCGCAGGGGATGCAGCCGGGCAAACCCACCCGATCACCGGCGCAGGGGTGTACCAGGCGGTGATGGGCGGCAAAATGGCCGGGAAATGGGCGGCGACTGCGGTTCGGGAAGACAACCTGAGCCTTCTCGCCGGGTATGAGGAAGAATGGAAGGATCTCTTTGGGGAGACCCACGAAAGAGGGTACCAGCGGAGGCTCCTCCTGGACAAGGAGTGGGAGAGACTCGATCAGGTCATCAAGAAATGCTGGGTGGCGTTCAGGGAGTATTATAAGGACTGAGGAACGAGGAGCGAGGAATGAGGAACGAGGAGCGAGGAATGAAGAGCGAGGATCGAGGAATGGGGAACGAGGAGCGAGGAACGAGGATCGAGGAGCGGGGGAGCAAAAATAGCGGATCTGGATCCGGTTCCTCGAACCTCGAACCTATTTCCTCGATCCTGAGTCGCGCCCGCGAGATCTCATGGAGGGAACGGGGAAAGAGGATTACCTTCTATCTTCCGGGAATGTTCAAGTACAACGGCATCTGCGGGAGCTATCCATGCCTCTCCATCACCGGAGGTCATTGCGAGCTTCAGTGCGACCACTGCAAAGGCAGCCTTCTAACCACCATGATCCCGGTACTGACTCCTGAACGACTGCTGGAAGAGTGCCGTCGTATGGATGAGAAGGGATGCCGCGGCGTCCTTCTGAGCGGAGGGTGTGACAAAGAAGGGAGGCTGCCCTGGAGGCCCCTGATCCCTGCCATTGCAGAGGTTAAGAAAAGAACCCGTCTTTTCGTCTCTATCCATTCGGGCATGGTTGATGAGGAAACAGCTTTTCAACTGAAGGAAGCAGGCGTGGATCAGGCCTTGCTCGACGTGGTGGGCGACGACGAAACCTACAAGACCGTCTGCCATGTTCCTTTCGGGATTTCCCGCATCAGTTCCACGCTTGAGGCTTTCCAAGAGGCGGGCATACCGGTGATTCCCCATATTGTCTGCGGGCTTTACTATGGCGAAATGAGGGGAGAAAAAAATGCCATAGAGATGATCTCCCGTTTCGATGTAAAACAGGTGGTCGTAGTCTCACTCATGCGCAACAGCGATGCGCCAAGGCCGATCAGAAAAGTGACGGCAGAAGAGGTGGCTGAGATCATCGCGGGACTGCGGCACCGGATGCCGAGCATAGAGATAAGCCTCGGGTGTGCGAGGGAAAGAGGCAATACCCGTATGGAACTCCTTGCCCTCGAAGCAGGGGTCAATCGCATGGCTCTCCCCTCCGAGGAAGTGATCCGGCAAGCCAAGGAGTACGGCCTGGAAGTTCGATATCAGCGGACCTGCTGTTCCGTGTCGCTGGATATGTCGGAGCCGGAGTGGTAAAAGATTGGATACAAGATCCAGGATCCAAGATGCGGGATAAACAAGAGATGCGAGATCCAGGACCCATGATGAATCCATTGCTCCTGAATCCTGCATCTTGTAACGGAGTGAATAATGCTTTCAGAAAAACAAGCGATGGAAATAGAAGAACAACCGCAGGAAAGCCCCGACTACGTCCGCATGAGCCTGGCTGCGGCTATGACACTCGGCTTCAAACAGGGGCTTTTTTATCGAGATGCACGGCTTTATTGCATTAACCTGCTGCTGACTTACAAGGAAGGATGCGCGGCAAGATGCGCGTACTGCGGCCTCTCCAAAAAGCGTGCCGGCACGTACAGCAGGAAGAGCTTCATCAGAGTAACCTGGCCGACATATCCAATGGAAGAGGTGGTGGAGAGGATATCCGGGCGCACCGACAGGGTAAAGAGAATCTGCATCTCCATGGTCACCAGGAAAAGGGCGGTGGGAGATACCCGAGAAATATGCGCACGGTTGAGATCGGCTTTCGATATTCCTGTTTCCCTGCTGGTTGCTCCCACCGTTCTCAGCCGGGAAGATTTCGTCGAATTCAGAAAGGCCGGGGCCGACAAGATCGGTGTGGCTGTCGATCTGGCGACCGCTGTTCTCTTCGATCGGTTCCGGGGTTCGGGGATCGGGGGCCCCCACAAATGGGAACATTACTGGCAGGCTCTCTCCGAAGCCCTGAGCGTTTTCGGAGAAGGAAACGCAGGGGCTCATTTCATGGTGGGCATGGGTGAGACCGAAAAGGAGATGTGCCAGGCAATCGAGCGGGTGAGGAGAATGGGGGGGAGGACTCATCTCTTTTCCTTTTTCCCGGAGGCGGAGTCTGAAATGGCTGATCATCGCTCCCCCACCATAGCCCAGTATCGACGGATTCAGCTTGCTCGTTTTCTCCTGGACGAGTCTATCAGCGCGGTTTCAGAGTTCGATTTCGACTCGGATGGCCGCATACGGGATTTCGGCTTGCCCCCGGAGGAACTGGAAAGGATAATCGATTCTGGCGAGCCCTTTCGCACGAGCGGGTGCGCCGGTTATGACGGACAGGTTGCATGCAACAGGCCCTATGCCAATTCAAGGCCCGGCCCGGGCATCAGGAATTTCCCGTTTCCCCCTGATGAGAATGACCTCAAGCGCATCCGGCGACAGATGGGTTCGAAAAAAGCAGATGCAGGATAATTAAGAAATGCAAGAAACATGATCCAGATGCGTTCATTCTTTGACCCGGTGTCCTTTAACCTGAATCTTGCATCCTTTTCATCCGGAATCCTGCATCTTGGATCCTGAATACCCTCTGGCATATCCTGAATCTTGCATCTTGTATCCTGCATCCTGCACTTGGATCCTTTCCAATTGACCAATTCCTTGGGGCGGAGGTATACTCCCCTATTTCCATCAAAAAGCGGGAATCGAGAAAACCGCTTAGTTTTTGTACATAGATCTTGAACAGGGCTCGATGCCCGAATACTTTTCCGATTTGCAAGAAGGAGGCTGCAATGGGCTTGAATGTCAATGAATTTCGCTACATCAATCCTGCACAAAGAATTCTGTTGGGGCCGGGGCCGAGTGAGGTTCCTCCGCGTGTCCTTCAATCCATGGCCGCACCCTGTGTAGGGCATCTGGATCCGTACTTCCTGGCCGTAATGGATGAGACCCAGCACCTCCTCAGATTCCTGTTTCAAACAGAGAACGCGCTTACGATCTCTGTCCCGGGGACCGGAACCGCAGGTATGGAGGCATGCCTTGTCAACATGCTCGAACCCGGGGACGAAGCAGTCATCTGTGTTCACGGCGCATTCGGCGCAAGAATGTGCGAGATGGTTGAACGGATTGGTGGAAAGCTCATTCGTGTCGACCAGCAGTGGGGCAAGTCTACGGACCCGGAGGCGGTGCGGAAGGCGGTGAAGGGAAGAGGCCCGAAACTCCTTGCCGTTGTCCATGGAGAGACCTCTACGGGCGTCCTCCAGCCCCTGCAGGACTTGAGCGCCATTGCCAGAGAAGCCGGGGCCCTTTTCATGGTGGACATGGTCACCTCTCTCGGAGGTATGGACATCGCATTGGACAGGGAGGGGATCGACGTTGCCTACAGCGGCACCCAGAAGTGCATCTCCTGCCCTCCCGGCCTGGCCCCCATTTCTTTCAATGACAAGGCCATGAAAGTACTTAGAGGCCGAAAAACACCCGTGCTGAGCTGGTATCTCGACATGAGCTTGGTTGAAAACTATTGGGGACCTGCGAGAAAGTATCATCATACCGCACCCATCAACATGGTTTATGCTTTAAGAGAGTCTTTACGCATCATCGCCGACGAAGGGTTGGAGCCGCGTTTTGCAAGGCACAGGCTCAACCATCAGGCCCTTGTCGCGGGCGTCGAGGCCATGGGCCTGAAAATGTTTGTTCCCGAGGCTGAGAGGCTGCCTACCCTGAATGCGATTACGATCCCTGAAGGGGTGGACGACCTGAAGGTGCGAAAGGCCCTTCTGGAAGAATTCGGCATTGAGATCGGCGGGGGTCTGGGGGCGCTTGCAGGCAAGATATGGCGTGTCGGTCTTATGGGTCATTCCTCAACGAAGAGAAACGTCTTCATTTTTCTTGCCGCCATGCAGACCATCTTGAAGGCGGAAGGCGCCAAGATCAAGAACGGGGCGATAGAAGCTGCGGATGCGGTGTATAAGAAGGTAAGTTGAGTTGTTGTGGGGGGATAGTGGTCTGTATGTAACCTCTTCGTGCTCTTCGTGTCCTTTTCGGAAAAAACGAGAGATCCTCTAATAGAAGATCGTCACAGTCCTATGATAGGGCTTCTCGCGGAAAGCATCGTCCTGACCCAGGTTCCAGAGAATCCAGTCGATCTCATAAGCGCGACGTTTCTTTCCCGAGCGACTCAATTCTTCCCGGAGCAACTCGACTGCCCAGACTGTATTGGCACGGATCTCGATTTCTTCGGGTGAGCCTGCGGGAATCAGGCTCATGGAGTCGATCTTTCGGGTAAGCTCCTCGCTGTATTGGAAAATACCGAGGTGTCGAAGAACCTGGGGCAGCTTGTAGTCCGGAAACGCGGTGAGCATTTCCATATCGGAGAAGCCGCCCCACTTTTTTCCCTGGAAACCGCCGAACAGATCGGCCGCAAGGATCTGGGCGCGCTTATAGAAAAAGACTTTTTTCTCCTGGTAGACAGCCTCGTCTTTGAAGGAGTGCAGGTTCCGGGCGAGCAGACGGGCCAGTTCGAGAGCAGATCCTCCTGCAGCATCGACCAGCTTCCAGGCTTCTCCCCCAAAGCTGCCGAGAAGCAGTCGGCCGAGCTCCTGCAGGCTGCGCAAACGATCTCCCATGAGTTGCAGTTCTCCACGCCCGTCAAGGATCTGCTCAAGACCATCCCTGGTCAGAGACGCAAGATATTCGGCATCCCAGATTGGAACTCCGGAAACAGCAGCCTTCTTCAGGGAGGCTGCCAGCCCGTAGTAACCCGAAAGAGGTTCCGAAGCTATGGTGATTTCCCATCTGGGCGTACCTGGAAGAGGCCAAAAGCAGAAGTTGAGCGTGTCCAGCACAAGGAAATAGGCGACCGTCTTTATCCCCCCATCGAAGAAATGAATCCCCCCCTCCCATGGCGGGATCGGTGGATCATTTCTGATCAGCTCCCTGCAGAAGCGGATCAAAGCCTCCTCGTCTATCGTCACGTGGAGGCTTCTTCGGGCAACCCATTCCGATGTTTCGAGCACCTCGTTCATCTGCGACAGGATACAGGAAAGGCTGCAAGATGCAAGATGCAGGATTCAGGAGTGACTGGAAAGATACCTATATGTAGATCCTGTGTGCCGTTCGCGGGGGCCATTTACTCTTATCTTTTCAAATTTCTGCCTCCTGGCTTCTGCCTCCTGGCTTCTGCCTCCTGGCTTCTGACTCCTGGCTTCTGACTCCTGCCTTCTGACTCCTGTCTCCTGTATTCGACTCTTACAGTACATAACTTATTGCATCCCCTCATTTCTTTGTTAAACTAGTGGCTTGATCTGCGAACCGAGGAAATTCAGCAAATGACCATCCGGAGAATCTTAATCTTTGCTCCCCTTCTGCTTATGGCGCTGCTTCTTCAATCGTACTTTTGGGTCCCCACCTATGAAGAGCAGACACGTGGGAATCCGGATCGGCTAAACGAGTACATCACCACTTCCATTGGGGATGCCAGTCTTCTGAACCCCGTTTTATCTGCCGATACAGCCAGCAGCACAATTGAATCCATGGTGTTCGAAGGTTTGATCGACAGGGACGAAGATCTTCGCTTCCGAGGCCGGGTTGCTGAATCATGGGAAATTTACGAAGAAGCCTATTTCCTTGTGAACGAGGATGCAGATCTCCCCGGCGACGGCAAAGCAACCGTCGAAGAAGTCGCTGCATTGCTCCGCCGCGCCAAGGAAGAATCAGCCTCAGCCGAACCTCCTTTGAAGGATTCTCTTGAGAATATCCGGGAGATCGCTGTTTTGCCTCCTGTTGAATATGAGGTCCTTCGGAAGGAGCAAGGGGGAAAGGGAGAGAAAAGCAGGGAGTTCAAGTTCATGGTTTCGGCGCCCGCAAGGATCAAGCTCACGCTGAATACCGTGGATCAGGAGCTTTTCGAAAACCTGAGCCGGATTCTGGGAAAAAAGTACTTCAGTTCCTTCAAGTCGGACAAATATGTGCGACTCGTAGAGACGGTTGAAACACGAAATATTGCGCCTGAGCGTCTCAAAGAACATATCGGGGAAGTATTCCCTGCATTCGAGCATAACCCGGTTCTGATTTTCCACTTGAGACCCGGTGTGAAGTTTCACGACGGTCACGACCTGAACGCCGGTGACGTGAAGTTTACCTACGAAGCGATCATGAATCCCAGGAATCTTTCCCCCCGCATCGCTGATTACGAACCGGTGAAGTCTGTCGAGGTTATCGACCCGCTTACGGTGAAGATCGTGTACAAAAGGCTTTACTCGCCCGCTTTCGGCACGTGGGGGATGGGGATTCTGCCTGAACATCTCCTGAATGACGAGTCTCTCAAGAAGGAAGCCATTCGTTTCGGTAAAGAGCCTGAAAATTTTTCCATGCGGGAGAGCATCTTCAACCGGAATCCTATAGGCAGCGGTCCTTTCGTCTTCAGAGAGTGGAAATCGGATCAGTACATCACCCTGGATCGTTTCGAGCACTACTGGGAGGGTCCTCCAAATTACAGGGCCTATCACTTCCGGGTAATTCCCGACCCCCTCACACAGGAACTGGAATTCTATTCGGGGACCGCGGACACCTACAATGTGGAACCGCACCAGGTCAAGCGTCTTCGACAGGACGAGAGATACCAGAACTTCTCCGGACTGTCATTCGGCTACACCTACATCGGGTACAACATGCGGCGTCCGATTTTCCAGGATCGCAGGGTCCGAACGGCATTGGGCATGGCCGTGGACGTGGGAAAGATCATCAAATATGTGCTGTACGGGCAGGGAGAAGAAATTACGGGACCCTTCGTGAAACAGACCGACTTCTACAATCACGGTGTGAAGCCGCTTCCTTATGATCCCGCAGGCGCGCTGAAGCTGCTCGAGGAAGCAGGTTGGAAGAGGAACAGTTCGGGGTGGCTGGAAAAGGAGGGCCAGAAACTGCAGTTCACCCTGATCACGAACAGCGGCAATGATCTTCGAAAAGACATTATGACCATTGTCCAGGACTCCTGGAGGCAGATCGGAGTCGACGTGAGAACGGATCTTCTGGAATGGTCGGTATTCGTTCAGGAGCGTGTGAACAAGGCCGATTTCGATGCCGTCGTCCTCGGATGGCAGATGGGAATCGAACCGGATCTCTATCAGATCTGGCACTCCAGCCAGTCCAATCCGCATCAGCTCAATTTCGTCGGCTTCAGCAATCCGGAAGCAGACGACCTGATTATCAAGATCCGGCAGGAATACGATCATGGGCGTCAGGTTGAATTCTGTCACAGGCTCCACGAAATCATCGCGGCAGAACAGCCTTACACCTTCCTCTATGTGGGGAAGTGGACCGCCGTGCTGGACAAACGCATCGTGATCAAAGATGTGGATGAGAAGGGGCAGGTCACCTACAGGAAGATTACGCCGACCAAGACAGGCTCTTTCACGTTCTATTTCAACAAGTGGATCAAGCTGCAGGAGGTGCCCGGTTTCGCAGCGGAAGGGTAGAAAGGAGAAATCCGAAGCGCGAAATCCGAAATTCGAATTTCGATATTCGGATTTCGGATTTGGATCACCGGCCGGCCTAACGCCGTTTCACGAGACCGGGTTAGCGATAGACCGTGAATAGTTCGGAGTGCGAGAGTGTTATCATTCATAGGCCGCAGCATCATCCAGAAGATCATCACACTTTTTTTTGTGTCGGTGATTTCCTTTTTCATCATCCATCTTGCGCCTGGAAAACCGAGTCAGGTGGATCCGATGAATCCCAAGATCACGCCTGAGGTGGTGGAGAGATACCGAAAAGCATTTCACCTGGACAAGCCCCTTCACACACAATATCTGTACTTTTATCGTGACCTCTTTTCGGGCAGGCTCGTTTCCATGAAAGACAATCAGGCTGTCCTCGGAAAGGTATGGGAGAGGTTTATGAACAGCCTTCTCCTTTTTTTCGTGGGCACGATCATCACATGGACCCTTTCCTTCCCGATAGGCATCCATTCAGCCATCAAGAGAGGAGGGATCTACGACCGAACCACGACGTTCCTTTCCTATCTTCTTATTTCCATCCCGGGGTTCTTTTTTGCCTATATCCTGATCATCCTGGTTGTGACTCGGTTGCATGTGCCTGTGATCGGAATGCAGACTTTTGGACTGGGTGATGCATCGGTGCTTGAACTGGCAATGGACAGGATCTGGCACCTGCTTATCCCTTCCATTCTCGGAGCAACAGGAGGAATCGCCATCCTCTCCCGATATGTGCGGGGGCAGATGCTGGAGGTGGAAGGACACGATTATGTGCGAACCGCAAAGGCAAAGGGGCTGCCGCCGGAGCAGGTCCATTACAAGCATGCGTTGAGGAATGCCCTTTTACCCTTTGTCACCATGTTCGGGCTTATTCTGCCGGGACTGATAGGCGGTTCCGTCATCATTGAATCCATTTTTTCCTGGCCGGGCATGGGGAGGATGGGATATGAGGCCATCCTGGCAAGAGACTATCCCATTATTCTCACAATCAACTTCATTTCCGCCGTGCTGGTGCTCGCAGGCACGTTCATATCGGATATACTCTATCTCGTAGTTGATCCGAGGATCAGGCTGTGAAAAAAAAGTAAGCAGTCCCGCGACACGTCACACGGGATCTACGCTGCGCTTCGATAAGCAGTAGGCAGTAAGCAGTAAGCAAGGAGACAGAAGTCAGGAGTCAGAAGGTGAGAAGGTGAGAACGTGAGGGGGTGAACCCTTGAACTCTGAACGCTGAACACTGAACCCAAAAGAGAGACAATGGTCGATACCCAATTCCAAGCTCCAAGACAAAAAGTCCAACGCACCAGACTACAGGAGTGGTGGAGACTCTTCCGCAAAAACCGGTTGGCGTTCGCGGGGCTTTTCATCTTCATCCTGTTCCTTCTCTTTGCGCTGGCAGGTCTGGTGCTCACATCCGGGAGTGATCCCATACTCGACCCGTCCATGGTCCGCCTTCAGGAAAAGTTGAGGCCGCCTCTCTCCATTCCCGACCTTGAGACACTCAGACCCGAAGAGATTCCGCGTCTGGGAATCTTCCTCTTTGGAACCGATAACTTGGGCCGCGATGTCTTTGCGCGAATGCTTCAGGGCGCTTGGGTTTCTCTTACCGTGGGATTCGTTGCTGTAGGGATCTCGGTCATTGTTGGGATTTTCATGGGAGGATTGTCCGGCTATTTCGGACAG